>Ga0315268_10004757_pt1 | contig 14662 bp, 8 predicted proteins | sample C1_top_MG_FD_204535 | JGI IMG/M metagenome (GOLD analysis project Ga0315268, IMG submission 204535) | Sediment microbial communities from Yellowstone Lake, YNP, Wyoming, USA - C1_top | ecosystem: Environmental > Aquatic > Freshwater > Lake > Sediment | place: USA: Wyoming | collected 2017-08-01
GTGACGGATCAATCAGCGGGGTGCCCTCGACCATGATCGCTTGCTCCCCGATAATAAACCACCACCCCCGACTCCTCACAACTCCGTCCACGAGGGCCACCGCGCCGGGCACGCTCTCAATCGCCCGATCCATGGCGTCCTTGATGTGCGGGACGTGCCCGGTGGGGATAAAAATGATCCACATCATCTTGTCCTCGCCGGTGACGCGACTTGCTCCTCGTTTGAACGTGCCGGCCTTGCTCAGGTCAATGTTCTTGCTCGAGAGGAAGGTGAAATCTATCATCCGCTGCGTACAACCTGCCCCGGCGAAGGCCGCCAGGAGGCAGGCGCTTAAGAGTCTCAGTGTCACCAGTCCGATCGGTTGGTGCGTCTTCACGATTGTTTCCTTTCTTTTAATGGTTCGCAGATCGTTTCGGCCTTTGACTGTTGATGGCAAATTGCTTTTTGCCGCCTAGCGGTGAAGGACAGTTGTTTTTGCCGCTTTGCGCTTTTCCACCAATTTGCCGGTCGGCAGTGAGGGTATCGAACGTAAGCCAGCCGGATCAAGAAAAAAGTTTGCTTTTTTTTCGCGCTCTCAGGCGGCGTTGGGGCTTGGGCAGGCCTTGAGAACCAAAGGCCGGAGTGCTCCCGGCTGGGCAGGCCCGCCAAGCGAGCGGGTTGGTGGTCACCCTGGACTATCAGGCGGAAGCGGTCCTGGGGATTCGCGGCCCAAGGCGGCTGGAGACATCTGTCGCGGGCAGCGGCCAGTGGTCCCGCGCCAGCGGTCAGCGGGTCGGGCTGCGTCTGCCACTCGTCACTCGTCACTTTCCCGCATTTTTGGCTGGCCAGCGGGGCGCTTCCGCCGCAGACTGCGCGTGGCGAAGAATGAGCAAAGCAGACGTTGCCGTGGCGGCTTTCAAAGAAGGGTACTCTTGTTCCCAAGCCGTCTTGTCGGCTTACGCGGCGGACTTCGGAATTGAGCGCGTCCTGGCCCTGCGGTTGGCGGCGGGTTTTGGCGGCGGCATGGGGCGGATGGGAGAGGTATGCGGCGCACTCACCGGGGCATTCATGGTGCTGGGGCTCAAGCATGGGGCCATTGCCGCCAACGACCACCAGGCCAAGGAAAAGACCCACGAGCGGGTGCGCGAATTGGCCCGGCGGTTCAAGGCGCGCCACGGCTCGCTCCGCTGCCGGGAGTTGACGGGCTGCGACCTGAGCACGCCCGAAGGCTACGAGCTGGCCAAGCAGCAAGGGGTTTTCAGCAGGCTCTGTCCGCAACTGGTTCAGGACGCGGCCGCCCTGCTGGGGGAGGCGCTCTGAGCGCGGGGCGATGGGGGTGCAAAATTAGGGCTTGAAATTGGCTGGGCGCAACGGGTAGTTTGACTTTCTGCATGGCGTTGGCCATTCCAGACTTGCAGGCGAAGAAGCGGCGCCAGATCGTGGGGATTGATCTGGGCTCGCGGGTGACCAAGGCGGTCACCGTGCAGCGCAGCGGCAACGAGTATGAGCTGGCGTCCTGCTCGTTGCTGGACGCGCCGGTGGCGGACAAAGGGGCGGCGGCTGCGCTGGGCGAGCACCTCAAAAAAGTGCAGCAGGAGTCGGGGAGCCGTTCCAAAGAGGCGGTGGTGGCGATTGGCGTAAACGATGCGTTGCTGCGCCAAGCCGACGTGCCGCTGATGCCGGCGGGGGACTTGCGGCAGATGCTCAAGTACAGCTCCAAGAGCTATCTGGGGCAGGATTTGCCGGATCACGTTTTTGATTGCCGCGTCGTGCCGGCGCGCGGCGCCGCGGCCGCCGAAGCCCCGAAAACGGGGCAGAAATGCCCCATGTTGATCGGGGCGGCGAAGAGACAGTTGATCACTGACCTTCAGACCGCGGCCAAAAGCGCCGGGCTGGGGCTGGAAATGGTGGTGCCGAGCTTGGTTGGGCCGGCGAACGCCTTCGAGCTCAACCAGCCGGAACTCTTCGCCAAGGAAGTAATCGCGCTGGTGGACATCGGCTTCCGGAACACGACCATCAGCGTGCTGCTGGCCGGGGAACTGGCGCTCACGCGCGTTCTGGGCCTGGGGGCAGAGAAGCTCACCAGCGGCCTGGCCGAGTCGTTGGGCGTCAGCTACAGCGAGGCGGAGGGCATGAAGCTGGGGCTTACTGAGCAGGCGCAGATGGCGCTGGGGCCGTTGCTGGTGCCGCTGGGGCGGGAATTGCGCGCCTCGATTGATTTCTTCGAACACCAGCATGACCGCGCCGTGAACCAAGTGTTCCTGTCAGGCGGCACCGCGCGCTCGGAGTTCATCGTCAAAACCCTCAAGGACGAGCTTGGCCTCGAAACCAAGGCCTGGAACCCAGTCGGGACGATGAAACTGAGCTTGCCCCCGCAAAAGATGGGCGAAATCGAGCAGCTAGCGCCCCAACTGGCGGTGGCCGTCGGGGCGGCCCTGGCGGCATTGTAGGGGTCTTATGATCCGCATCAATTTGCTGGCCGAAGCCCTGGCGGAGGAAGAACTGCGCCGGAAAGACCCGGTCAAAAGGGCCTACATAGCGGCCGGCCTGCTGGTGGGCTTGACGGTGGGCTGGCTGCTGTATGCGCAGAAGCAGACGACGAAGGCCGTGGACACGGCGGCCGCGCTGCAATTGCAGTGGACGAAGCTCAGACCGCGCTACGCCGACGTGACCAATAACCGGGTCAGGACCCGCGAGATAGACGCAGTTGTCCTGCCCTCGCTGAACCGGCTCTCCACCAACCGGTTCCTTTGGAGTCACGTCCTGGACGCCCTCCAGTACTGCATGATCACTAACATTGAAGTGACGGAACTGATTGGCCGTCACAGCTACAGCAACAAGAGCTATAGCGTGGACGTGTTCGGGCGCGCGATTTCCGGCCCTCCGCGAGTGACCAGCGTGACCGAGATCGTCACCCTCACGCTCTCTTGCCATGACCTCGCCCCAGATGCCCTCCTCAATCACATCACCTTCATGGAGTACTTGGTGAGCGATCGGTTTTTCAAAGAGCGCCTGCGGAAGCCCACGCCCTATGTGCCGGGGGTCAAAACCCCGGGCGATCCGGCGAATCCCAAAAAGAGCCCGGGGACTTTCAGTTTCACCTGTTACTTCACGCCGCTGACCAGGACGACATGCGACTGAGTAAAGAAAAACGGGACCGGCTCATCGTGGTGGCCGCCGCCACGGTGGTGGTGTGTTTCGTGCTTTGGTATTTTTTCATCAGGTTATCCGACAAGGCGCGGGCGGGGAGCCGGGCGGAGATAGCCACCCTCAACGAGAACATCGCGCAAGCCGACTGGTGCCTGAAGCGGTGGGAGCGGGCTTGGACGAACGATTACACACGGGCGCTGGCCGACTTGGCGGCCAGCGAGAAGGACATGCCGCCCGAAGGCAAGGAGATGTCGTTCTTGAGCGAAGCCATCGAACGAGTGCGGACGAGCCGGACTAACCGCAGCCTCCGTTTTGAGAGCATCAGCCCGGCGACCGTCGTCCAGCGCGTGGAGGCGATGCCCCAGTTCGTCAAGTTCCTGGAGCCCGGTTCGACCAACCGCCTGGTCGAGTGGAAAGGCAAGGGCAATCAAGTGATGTTGCTGCCGGAGTTCCCCTACCGCCGGAGCGCGAGCCTGGCTTATAGGTGCCAGGGTTGCTACCATGACTTCGGGGCGTTCCTGGCGGACCTGGAAAACATTTACCCGTATATGCAGTTCCAGGTGAACTCGATCACGAAGCCCGAGCAGAAGGAAGGCGGGGAGGACCTTCGCTTTGAGCTGAAGGTGGTGGCTTTGCTCCGTCCGCCAGCGCCGAAATGAACTGCCCCGCTATGAAGCCTGCCACCGAACAATCGTCGCCTTGGCGCTTGCGTTGGCGGCTAGCTGCTTGCCTGGCGCTGGGGGTTTGGTGGCTGGCGGGCTGCGGCTCTAAACCCGCTCCGCCGCCCAAAAAAGCGGCCCCCCCTCCCGGGCCGAAGGCAACCAACGTGGTGGCCTTGGACACCAACCGGTTCCGCGGCCGCTTCACCGATGGCCTCAGCACCACTGGCCGCGACCCCTTCTTTCCCACAAGCGAGCGCGGCCGGCCAGGCACCGCCTCCGCAAACATCGCCGGCCTGCCTTCCTCCACGCCGTCGGCGCCCACCAACTGGCTGCTGACCGCGATAGTGATTGACACGCGGCGGCGGGAGGCCAAGATCAACGGCGTCTGGCTCTCGCAAGGGGCTAGTAAGCGGCTTAGCTATCCTGGGGGCACGGCGCTGGTCGAGTGCGTGGAAGTCGCACCCGCCTGGGTCATCCTCCGGGTGGACGGGAAACTGGTTGAGAAAAAAATCGGCAGAGGAGCCAACCCATGAAGAGTACCATTGCCCTCCTGCTGGTGGCCGGGGCTTGCGGCTTGAGCGAGGTCGCCCTCGCTCAAGCCGACCAGGCCGCCGCGCCACCGCCACCGCAGACGGCGGGCGCCAGCAACGACAAAGCTGCGGCCACGCCGCCCACAGAGGCCGCCGCCGCCGCTGAGGAACGATTCCCCATCGTCCTGCGCGACCGGCCGCTGGCCATCATTGAGGCGCTGGTGGAGACCGCCAAACTGGAGGTGGAAGTGGACCCCCGCATTCGCAGCGGGCTGGATGCGACCAACCAGCCGATCCCCAATTGGACCGAGCCGCTCCGGCGGGAATGGGAGAACAAGACTCCCCGCGAGGCCCTCGAAGAGTTCCTGGCGGGCTACAAGATGGTGTTGCTGGCCCAGCCCGGCGGCATGAAGTTCCTGATCACTTACCCGGAGGCGGCAGCCACGCCGCCGGCCCAAGCTGAAGCCAAGCCGCCAGCCCAAGCCGAAGCTATGCCGCCAGTCCAAGCCGAGGCCTTGCCGCCACCGGCCAAACCGGAGGCGCCGCCGGCCGCGCCGGTCGAGCCGATGGAGAGGGTGCTGGGGACGCTCACGTTGGACGAGACCGTGCCGGGTGCCCTCCGGGAGGTGGCGAGGCAGGGCGAAATGAACATCTCGATTGATCCGGCGGTGCTGGTGGTCTGCCAGGGCGGCCAACACCCGGAAACCAAGCAGCCGATGCCGGCCCTGACCAACAAGGTGGTGGAGAGCTGGACGAACATCACCGTGCGCGGGGCCTTGGAGACCATTCTGGCGCCGCGCGGCCTGATGCTGGTGCAGTATTCTAACACGCCCATGCCGACGGTCACTTTCAAGCTGACCAAGGAGCCGGTCACCAGCCGCGTCATTACGCTTAGGTACGCCAACATTACCAACCTGGCCAACGTGCTGACTAATACCGTGTCCACCAACGTCGTCGTCAGGGAGGACGCGCGGACCAGTTCGCTGATTGTCCGAGCCACAGAAAAAGACTTCGCGGTCATTGACGCCTTGATCGAGAAGCTGGACGTGCCCACGCGCAACGTCCTGATCGAAGCCCAGATCGTGGAGACCCGCAGGCAACCCGAGGCCATCAGGGGCATTGACTGGACCAAGACGGTGCAACAGCAAGGGTTGATCGGTGGCTTCGGCCGCAAAGATACCACCGTGACGCCCGGCACGCCCACCACCCTGCCTAGTGGACGGGTCATCCCCGGCACGCCCACGACGACGACCACCTTCAATTACGACCCGCTTAATCCCACCGTCGTCCTCTCCACCGCCAGCGGGCTCAACCCCAACTTCGGTTTCCTGACCGCCTCGGGCCTCCAGGCGGTCTTGTCCTTTCTGAACACCGACAGCGACAGCCGGATGCTGGCCACGCCGCGGGCCGTAACCCTCGACAACCAGGAGACCAAGTTGGAGGTTACGCAGGCCATTCCCATCTTTGAATCCACCCAGAGCCAGGGCGCGGCGGGGACCACCATGTTCGCCACCAAACCCACCTACACCAACGTCGGCACAATTCTGATCGTCACGCCCCGCATCACCGGCACCAACATCCTGCTCACCTTGAAGCCCGAGGTCTCCGACGTGGGGCCGGAACCCTACAAAAGGCTCATTGCCGGCCAGGAGAATGAGGCGGACTTTTTCACCTCCACCAAGATCCAAGCCCAGGTCATCATCCCCAGCGGCAACACGCTGGTCATGGGTGGGCTGATCCGCGACCGCACCGTCAAAACGTACACTAAGGTCCCGCTTTTGGGCGACCTGCCCATTCTGGGCCTGGCTTTCCGCAAAGACACCCGCAAGCGCGATCGGTATAACCTGCTCATGTTTGTCACCCCCACCATTGTCGCCGAAAACGATTACCAGCCGAGCACGACCGATTTTCTCAAGACGCCCAAAGCGAAGATGCCTGAGGACGAAGATTCGTTTTGGGACACTGGCAAGCCCAAGGACTGGAAGCGCAAGCCGAAGCCGATCAATCCTTAGCTGGTGGATTTGAACCATGCGTTGGGGCATCCAGAATTCAGTAGGTGTGCGGCTGACGGGGGTCGCGCTTTGCGTTGGCCTGGCCGCCGCTCTATGGTGGCCCGCCCGACTCGGCGCGCAGACGCTCCAAACCATCGCCGGCGGGCGGACCAACGTGTACGGTCCTGACTACGGCTTCGCGGACGGCGATTCGACCTACGAGTCGCAGTTCCACACGCCGATGGGTTGCGTGGTGGACGCGGGCACCAACCTGCTGGTGGCGGACTACGCGAACGGGGCGATTCGGAAACTGAATTTCGTGCTCAACACCACCACTACCATCATCACCAACCTTAACGGGCCAGTCGCCCTAGCCCGCGACCGGACTAACAACCTCTATGTCCTCATCCAGGGCAACATCAACGGTGCCGACGGCACGGTGCTGAAGTACGATTGGTCGGACACGTCTCATCGGCGGCCGCAGACGGTGGTTAGCAACCTGCAGAGTCCCACTGCCCTGGCGCTGGAGGCCGAAACCAACCTCTACATCACCGAACTGGGCGGCTCGGTTAAGCGCCTGCGGGTCACCGGCGGCCCGCCGACCGAAGTTTGCTCCGGGCTGTCCAATCTCCTCGGCGTGGCGGTGTTGAATAACGGCCTGTTGGCGGTAAGCCAGAGCGGTAGCAACGTCGTTTGCCTGATTGATCCCGCCACCCAAACGGTGACCAAACAGATCGGCGCGGGCATCGCGGGTTTCGCCGACGGTTCCTCGGACGTAGCCCAATTCAACCAGCCGCAGCAATTGGCCAAAGCGCCCAACGGCACCCTGGTGGTGGCCGACCGGTTCAACCACCGGGTCCGCCTGATCACCACCAACGGCCTGGTGAGCACCCTCTACGGCGTGGACTCCAACCTGTGGGTCGGGCCGTGTCTTACCTGCAACCCCATCATACTGCCCGGCTGGTACGATGGCGTCAACGGTGGCGTCAGCACCGCGGAGGCCAGAGAGCCGGTCGGGGTGACGGTGGACAAGGACGGCACCGCCTATACGACCGAGGACTATTACCACATTGTCCGGCGGGTGACGAACACGGGCTTAGGGGGCACCGGAGACGGGGAGGGCACCAACATCGTGGCGAAGGCGCCAGTGGTTGAGCCGCTCACGGGCTATTATCCCATGGGGGTGGACATCCAGGTGGTCAACCCCAATTCCGACCCGGTGCTGACCAACCAGGTCTTCTACACCACGGATGGAAGCGAGCCGGGAGCGGACAATCCAGCCAGCCAGTTGTTGGCCATGACCAATAACGTGGGGGTGATCGCCTGGCGCGAGACCACGCGCGACCTGTCTTCGCTGCGGGTCAAAGCCTTCCTCGGCTCGGTGGGCAGCCCGACGGTCAGCGGCCAGCCGGCCGCGGCGAACCAAGTCGGCGTGGCGGGCGACCTGACCGCTGGGATTGGGGCAACGGTCGTCATGCCCGTGGTGGCGATGCTCAAGCCGAGCCAAACCCTCCGGTCGCTGGAGTTCCTGGTGGAGATCGCGCCCTTGGGCAACGCCAAGCCGCTGACCGCCCCGGTGCGGGCGCTGGCCATGTCACCCAATGACTTTGTGGCTTTGAGCGCCGCGAGCACCAACGCGCCCCTGACCCGCACCAACACCGTTGGCGTCACCAACCAGTTGCTGGTTGCCTTCATTGGCACCAACGCGGCCTTCAGCGTGCAGGGCTCCGCGGCCGTTGCGCTGCTGGCCCTCACCACCCCCACAGACGCCCAGCCCAATGACCGCTACCAGGTCGCAGTCCGGTCGCCCAGCGGCACGGCCGACGGCGTAGCTCAGGACGTGCCCCTGACGAGCCTGCCGCCGCGACTGATCACCGTCACCAATCAAAGCTACCTGGTCGGCGACGTGGCCCCGGCCACCTGGTACAACGCCGGCGGTTTCGGCGACGGCTTGTTGAAGAACAGCGACGTTAACAGCGCCCTCTATGCCTCGCTGGGCGTGCGCCTGCCCTTTGCGTTTACGGACGCCTTCGACGCGATGGACGCCTTTCCGCTGGACACGACCAATCGGGTAGGCGGCGACGGGCAGATCCGGTTCCTGGACTGGGAGATCACGCTGGAGCGTTCTTTGGGGCTGCGGTCCGACCGCTGGTGGCGCACGCGGGGCGAGGACGGAGCGCGCCGGGCCACCAATGCCGCGCCGGCGGCGGGCAAGAGCGGGCTCCGCGGGGCCGCCGCCACGAGCGCGACCGCGCCGGCGCCGCCGGTCTGGAACCGCCAAGTGAAGGTGACCGCCGGCACGGTTGAGTACGCCTTGTCCGCGAACGACGTGCGCGTGCCGATTTACGTGAACGTGGTCGCCGGCGCCAACCTGGCGGGGCTGCAGTTGTGGCCGGTGCTTTCAACGCGCCCCGACGCGGCCGACTCGGAACTGCCCTCACAGTTTGAGACCAATTCGGTGGCTGGGATACCCGAGCCTGCGGCGACCTATTTGCCGGGATATCCGACCAACAACGTGGCTTACGTCTGGTACTGCGGGGCGTTCAACCCCCCGCTGGAGGGGAGCAACTTGCTGGGTTGGCTCAGGTTCCGGGTGCCAGCGGGGACCGACGGCCAGCGGTATATCGTCCGCTTCACCAACGCCGACGGCATGCCCGTTGAATACATCCAGTATGACTTTGAAACCGTGCCCGGCAGCGTTTGGGTCAACTGCGCGGCGCTGCTTCCGCCGGAGCGCATCTCCGATGAGTGGAAGATGTCCTTCTTCGGCAGTCTCACCGCCGCGGCCGCGCAGGCGGGGGCCGACCCCGACAACGATGGGCTGTCCAACTTGGCGGAGTATCTGCGCAACACCAACCCCACGGTGCCAGACTGGCGCATTGGGGCCAGGCTGGAGAAAAGCAACGTGGTCGTGAGCTGGTATGGCGAGCAGGGCAAACGCTATGAGGTGTTGTGCTCGGCTGACCTGAGCGCATGGCGAAGCCTCAGCCCGGCCCTTCCGGGCAGCGATCAAATGCAGGAATTTACCGATGCAAGCCCGGCACCCCTCGCGCGGTTCTACCGGGTGCGGATATTACCGTAAGGAAACCAAGACCCATAACCCAGAGACGTTATGAGAAACAAGACACTGCTTCTTACCACGGCGGCCGCGCTCCTGGCGTTGGCCGGCTCGGCCCAGATGGTGAAAAGCGTGGAGACAGTGACGACCAACGGCTTGTTTGAACCCTACGGAATAGTCGCTGACGACACTACCACCAACAATTACTGCTATATCACCGACAGCGCCAACAACCGCGTCCTGCGGTTCGCGCCGGTGACTGGCGACACGGTTGATCTCACCGGGAAGCGGGTGTTCAGTCCCGCCGGGATTGCGCGGTTGCCCGGCGGCAAGCTGGTGGTCGCCGAGTCGGGCAGCCACCGGCTCTGGCTGCTGGACCCCAGCAGCCTGCAAGCGAGCGTCCTGGCTGGCGACCTGAATGGCCAGCCGGGCGCCGCCGAGGGCACCGGCACCGCCGCCCGGTTCAACACGCCCTCCGGCGTGGCGGTCTATTGGGACGGCACCAAGACCAACGTCTACATTGCCGACTTGGGCAATAACGTCATCCGCAAGCTGGACCCCAACAACTTGAACGTTACCACCGTGGCCGTGATTGCCGGCACATACAGCCAGTTCAAGTGGCCGGCAGGCGTGGCCGTGGACGGCACCGGCCGCATTTACGTGGCCGACACCGGGAACCACTCGATCAAGACCATTGAGACCAATGGCAGGGTTACCCTTTACGCCGGCAGCGGCTCCAGTCTGCTCGGCGGCTCAGAAGACGCCATTGACCCTTTGCAGGCCCGCTTCCGCTTTCCGCGTGGGCTGCTTTGGATTGGTGGCGACACCGGCCTGTTGGTGAGCGACACCGGCAACCACACTATCCGCCGGGTGGGGCCGCGCGGGGTGGGGACCGATCTTCTGGAGGTCACGACTCTGGCTGGCAAGCCGGAAACCAGCGGCAACGCCGATGGCGCGGCAGACACAGCGCAATTCTGGGAACCGGTTGGCTTGGCGGTTGACCTCAAGGGCATGATCCTGGTGGCGGACCTGAAGAACAATGCCATCCGCAGCCTTGCCCGCGACCAGATAAAACTGGGCAACCTCAACCCGCCCGCCGGCAGCTACAAAAACCCTGTAGAGGTGACCGTGACCAACCTCACCTCCACCAACGCCGAATACTACTACACGCTGGACGGCAAGGATCCGACGCGCGCCTCCAGCAAGTACACTGGCCCGGTGCCCATCACTCAGGGCCGCCCGGGCACCAACTCCATCGAGTTGCGGGTGCGCGGCTTTTCGCCTGACTTCGCCGCGAGTGACGTGCTGGCGGGCACTTACACCTTCTTTGTGAACCCGCTGACCAACGCCCCTGCCGCGGGGACCTACACTAACGACATCAAACTCCAGATCGGCAGTGAGACCAAGGATGTCACCGTACGCTATACCACCACCGGCGCCACCCCCACGGAAACGAGCGCGCGCTGGGACAACGCCAAGCCCGATTTTGGCCAGACCTGTACCTTCAAGGCGATCGGCTTCCGGAACGGCGACGAGCCAACGGCTGAGTTGAAGCTGGATTTCATCTTCCAGGTGGGGACCGTGAGCATCGAGCCGTCCGGGACCGTTAACACCAACAACGACGTGTCCGTCAAACTCAAGTGCGGCACCACCAACGCCGCGCTCCGATGGACGCTTTCGCCCGACGGCAACCCTGACCCCACCGACGGCACAGATATGGCTCATGAGTTTACCGTGGGCACCAACGGGATTCTGAAGGTTATGGGCTTCAAGCCGGGCTACACGAACAGTCCCCTTGCCTCTGCCACCTACAACCTCTTCGTTAGCGACCCGGTCATCCACTCCGACCACGACATCTCCAAGACCAACGCCCCGCTCAAGGTCGTCATTACCAACGCGACCGTGGGTGCAACTATCTATTATCGAACCGACGGCAAGGACCCAATCCGCACCGATGACGACCAGATTGATGGGACCGCCTACACCTATGGCACAGGCGGCTTTTACCTTATGCACACCGGGACGCTCAAGGTCGGGGCTTTCAAGAAAGGTTACACCGACAGCAAGGTCGTGAGCCAGGTCTTCGACCTCCAGGTCGCCAAGCCGGGCATTAGTCCGGCAGGAGCGACCAACAACAACGCGGTGGAGGTCACTTTGACGAACCTGAACCTCCCCGAGCCCCAATTGTGGTGGACCATTGACGGGAGCGAACCGGCGCCAACCAACGGGATGCTTGCCACGCACGGCGTCTCGTTCCCGCTCGCCCGCAACGGCACGCTCAAAGCCAAGGCGTTCTTCATGGGCTTTACGCCCAGCGAAACGGCCAGCGCCGACTTCAATCTCCAGGTCGCCACGCCGGTGGCGGACCAGCCGGCGGGCACGTACCTCAACCAGGTCAAGATTCGCCTGACCGATGCCACCACCAACGTCACCATCTACTACACCGTTGACGGCTCGACGCCCGGTCCTACCAACTCCGTCGAGGTGCTGACCAGCGGTGGTGACGCGCTGCTGGACAAGTCCATCACGCTGACCAACGCCGCCAAGCAACCGATGATGTTCCAGGCAGTGGGGGTGCGCGACGGTTTCAAGGACAGCCAAATCCTCAAGCGGCAGTATGCCATCCAAGTTGACAAGCCGCAGATTCTCCAGGTCTTCGGGGCGGTTTCCAAACCGGCTGAGTACGGTTACTTCCCCGACGGCGCCGAAGTGGACATCAAGGTGATTAACACTAACGCCAGCGTCTATTACACCCTCGACGGCAGTCCACCGACCACCAACTCAATTCTGTTCACGAACAAATTCAAGGTTGACGCTGTGACGTGGCCGAAAAAGGGCCTGCAACTGCTCCAAGCTCGGGCCTTTCTGACCAACGCCTTGGACAGCGAAGCGGCGTCGATCCCGCCCATCAACATCAGCAACATCGGGATACCGCAGGATGCCGAGGCCGGCATCGGCGCGACCATCGTGCTCCCACTGGTGGTGAACATGAAGCCGGAGGAGGAGTTGCGCTCGGTGCAGTGTCGCCTCCTGGTCTATCCCTTCCCCCTCAAAGGCGTGCCCGACTTAGCCGCCACCCCGCGCTTCATCCCGGCAAATGAGTCGGTTGACTTTGTAACACTGGCCGGCCCTACCCCCCCCGGGGCTGAGGCAACAACCTTCGGGTTCTCGACCAACTGGCTGCGGGCCGGCACCAACACCATCAACATCCTGGAAATCTACACCTTGGGCGGAGACGCGAACTTCCACATCGAAAAGGGTAGCTTCGGCGTCATTGGCCTGATCGCCGTGCCGATCCCGACCAATGCCGTCCAAGGCCAGACTTATGCGATCCAGGTGGACAACGCCTCCGGCACCTCCGATGGCAAACAACTCTGGGTGGAGTTGGAGCCTGTGCCGGTGCGGACGATCAGGGTCACGAACCACTTCTACAGGGTGGGTAACACCGCCCCTGGCGCCTGGTACAACGCCGGCACCTTCGGAGACAAGGCCCCGGACAGTCCCCTGAACAATGCCGACTTCAACAACGCCTTCGACGCCTCGCTGGGCGTGCGCGTGCCGTTCCCCTTCACCGACGCCTTCGACGCGATGGACACCTTCCCGTTGGACACGGCGGATCGGGTGGGCGGGGACGGCCAGATCCGCTTTCTGGACTGGCAGCAGATTGCGCTCCAGGCGTTGCTGCCGGAGAACAACCCGCCTTGGTGGCGCTCTTGGTCTGCCGGCGGCGTGCGGAGGGCCACCGGCACCGCGCCGCCACCGCTCCTGCCAGCCCAACAGTTGAGCAACTCGCTGGGCCTGTCGGGCAAGTTTTGGCCTGACGCCGTGCTGGAAGCCAACGACTTGGGCGACGTGGAACCTGGGCAATCGGTATCCGTGCCCGTGACGGTGAGTGTCCTGGGCAACGGCAGCCTGGCCGGTTTGCAGTTCCGGGCCATTGTGCGGCCTGAGAACGGCGCGCCGCCGCTGGAGCAAGCGGTTGCGTTCGCGCCCGCGGCCGGCCTGCCGGCCCCTCTCCGAGTGGCGGCATTGCCGCTCAACCAGGCCGGCCAGGGCTGGTCGTCGCTCCTGAATCCCTTCAGCCAGCAACTGACCGGGCGGACGCCCTTGGGCGCCATTACTTTCACCGTGCCCGCCACCGCCTTGCCCGGCCAGTCTTACTCGATCCAATTGGCCGGCGCCGACGGCGCGCCGGACTTGAACACGCAGTATGACTTCACGGTTAACGCGGGTTCAGTGAACGTTGGCGCGCCCGCCAAGCCGCCAGCCACGCCCCCCGTTCGCGGCTTCAAGCTGCGCTGGCAGGGCCAGGCCGGCAGCCTTTATGTGATCGAGTCCACCACCGACCTAACCGGCAACCAGTGGACGGTGGAGGCCGACGACTTGGAGGGCGGGAACGGCGCGCAGGAGTGGCTCGATCAGAGCGGCACCAAGGCGGCGAAGTTCTACCGCGTGCGCGTGAAGCGGTAGGCGCTCCGTGTTTTCTTGAGTTCGTTTGGTCTAGTAGATTCTCATCCGCACAAAAAACTTGAAAGAGTACGCAGTTTCTGCCGATAATCCAACGGCTTCAATAGCACCAACCATGAAAAAGCAGATCGCCCTCCTCAGCGTGGTGGCCGGGCTGTTTGCCCCGGCGGCGCTCGCCCAGTCAGTGGACACCGTGATCAGCTCCGGCTTGAGTGAGCCCTACGCGGTGGCCGTGGACGCGACCAACGTCTATTACCTGACTGACAGCGCCAATAACCGCATTCTCAAGTTCACTCCCGACACAGGTGTCGCAACCAACCTGGCGGGCGTGCCTGGCCCGCTCGGGCGAGGCTACCGAGACGGCCCGGGCTACCAAGCGCGGTTTTTCAGCCCGCAAGGTCTGGTGGCGGCGCGCGGCGGCCTGGTGGTCGCCGACGCCGGCAACCACCTGATCCGGTTCGTCACCTGGGGCGGCGTGGTCTCGACTCTCGCTGGGAGTGGCCAGGGCAATGCCGACGGCCTCGGCGGCCAGGCCAAGTTCAATGGCCCGGCCGGGCTGGCGGCGGACGCCGCTGGAAACATATTCATCGCCGACCTGGCCAACGACGCCATCCGGTTGTTGGACACCGCCAACGAGGTCATGACTTTGACGGACAGCTTCAAACGGCCGGCTGGCCTGGCGGTGGCCAGCGACGGCGCGATTTTCGTGGCCGACAGCGGCACGCACTCGATCTGCCTGATCGCGCCGACCTATACGGCGATGGTCACCAACGCCACGACCTTCACTGACGCGATTGACACCAATGCGCCGGCAGCATTTCCCAG
>Ga0315268_10004758_pt1 | contig 14661 bp, 22 predicted proteins | sample C1_top_MG_FD_204535 | JGI IMG/M metagenome (GOLD analysis project Ga0315268, IMG submission 204535) | Sediment microbial communities from Yellowstone Lake, YNP, Wyoming, USA - C1_top | ecosystem: Environmental > Aquatic > Freshwater > Lake > Sediment | place: USA: Wyoming | collected 2017-08-01
CAGACGCGTAGCAGAGTATGTTCACAAGTGCGCTCCGGAGCGTAGCGGCAGCAGTATCAATCGAGCCGCTCGGCGGTGGCGGAGTATTTGCAACAACAGAAGCCGGGGCCTGTACTACCTGTGTCGGTGCGGACTTCGCTATCTCCACCGGAGCGGACGCCTTCGGAGTAACACGCTTCTCGGTGGTGGTGGCCACCACCGGGGCAGGTGGCAGGAGCTCAGCAGGCGACGAAGTCGCGGTGACGACCGCGATAGTCGAGGACGCGGTTGATGCAGAGCGCGGCGTAGGGCTCGGCACCGTCGCGAACTCATTTACGAATATGAGCAGAAGTACACCGGCAGCAAATGCGAGTGCGAGCCTGAGATAGGGGAGAAGACGCTCCATGTTTATACACTACTTCGCTTCAAGGACTTCGTCCAAGAGCTTCGTAGTGCGCGGCGCAAATATGTACGACATGCGGCTATTATACTCACCAAGCGAAGTGGTGCCCTTTGTAGCCGCATCGGCGAAGTAGGGCATAATAACTATATGCACTACGTATATATTTTGCGGGATACTGCAGGTAAATTATATTTCGGCTATTCAAGTGATTTGAGACAGAGAATCAGGAACCACACACGTGGGGAAGTTGCTACCACAAAAACATACCGTGAGCCTCGCCTTATCTGGTACTGCGCCTTTATAAACAAGAAGCAGGCACTTGATTTCGAGAAATATCTAAAAGCCGGTTCAGGGCATGCGTTCGCAAAAAAACATCTGATTTGAGAGTATTTCTCCACCGTTCCAAAAATGGTATTCTCGCACTATGCGGGCGTGGTCTAATGGTATGACGGTTGCCTTCCAAGCAATCAGCGCGGGTCCGATTCCCGCCGTCCGCACCACAATCAAAGACAGGTCAGTTTCGCCGTCAGAAGATTTCGCGGCGCGGAGCGCCGCATAGGGGGAATGCGCATTTCCGCGCGCTTCGCGCGCGTGGAGGGTGAGGTTCGAGCCGAAGATTCTCCGGAGAGAGGATTTTTTGGAGGGGGCATTATCGGTTTTTGCTATTTCGTCCAGCATTGAAGCGTCTTTTATCCATTCTCGCGTAGGTTCAATCCACGCGGAAGGGGTTCTGAGATGTCGGGCGATTTGTTCCTCGACCGACTTCTTTTCCGACATGAGCGCGCGACGCCTTGCGAGATAGTCATCGCGCTCGATATCTTGGGCGACATAGAGGTCGGTAAGGCGTGCGAGATTGCGGGAAAGGTCTTGCACCTGCTCTCGCAATTCTTGAACGGCTTCTGATGCGGAATGAACAGCTTCTTTTTCTTCGGTATCTAACATGACGGACAATTTTGCCGCCCATTCTTCCGGCATTGCGTATTCGCCGAGAAGCGCCGAAAGTTGCGAACCCAATAGTTCGCTTCGTATCGGTGCTTCAGCGCATTTCTGTGTTCGCGATTTGCGGGTACAGCGGTAGTAGGTGTAGAAGTGGACGTTGCCGTTCTTTTGATGTTTCTCTTTCGTCTCTGCCGTGATACTCATACCACATCCGCCACAGTGCAAGAGACCGCAATAGGGGCTTGGGTCATTTTTAATATCCGGCGGACGACCTCGATTCAGCAGAATGGCGTTCGCCCTATCCCACAGGTCTTTCGTGATGATCGGCTCATGCTTGCCCTCGTGTATCTCGCCACAATAACGAAAGTGTCCGTAGTAGAAGGGATTTTGCAGAATGAATGACAATCGAGAGATATGAATGCGGCGGTTGCCTCGGGACAGAACGCCGTCTTTTTCAAGGTTAGCGGCGAGATCGTTTAGAATTACTTTGCCGGTCGCATACTGCTCGAACATTTTTTGCACAAGTTTTGAATTTTTGCGATGCACAACAACCGTCTTGGTGCTTGGGTCATTTATATATCCGAGCGGAGCAAGGCCGGGATAAATTCCCATCCTCGCTTTATGTTTTAATCCGCGCGAAGTGTTCGCGCTCAACTGGCGAATATATTCTGTCGCCATACCAAGTTCCACCGACATCATCAACACGTTATCGGCAGGGTAGTAACTGCGATCGTGCGTTTGAATATGAGCAATATTTCCATTTTGCAAAAGCCACTGGATTTGTCCGCCGTCCACTGGGTTGCGAGCCAAGCGATCAATCTTCCAACACACAATGCCTTGCGCCTCGCCCTTTTGTATCCGCACCATCATCTCGCCGAACATAGGGCGGCCCGGCATCTTCGCTGATTTCTTTTCTACAAACTCCCCCGCTATTTGGAGACTGTCGCGCTTGGCGATCTCTCGCAGTTCGGCGAGCTGGGCTTCGATAGACAAAATCTGCTTGTCTTCAACATCGGTGCTTTTGCGGGCATAAAGGAAATAACGCATAGTACCTTATATGATACTATTCTCTTTTGATATATCAACCGCTATGCTGTGGAGAATGAAAAGCGAAGCGCAGAAGCTTGGAGACAACCTAAAAAAGATCAGAACGAAAAAATCAATCTCGCAGGGCGACATCGCTCGTGCTTTGAATGTCGCGCGAAGCTTCGTAAGCGATATTGAAAACGGAAAACGCAATCCCACACTTGCGACCATCACAAAATTGGCGAAAGCCATCGGCGTATCTACGAGCGAATTACTGAAATGAATCTCGGGGAGCCGCCGTTTTATAATGTTTCCTAAAAACGGCGGAAGTCGTGCGCGTAGGGGCGGGCGGGACAAGCACTCCACTAAGTATGTATGCATTTCGCATTTGCATTCCCCTCCAAAAAATCCTCTCTCCGGAAAATCTTCGGCTTCTGAATTTTTGAACCTCCCCCACGCGCGCGAAGCGCGCGGAAATGCGCATTCCCCCTATGCGGCGCTCCGCGCCGCGAAATCTTCTGACGGCGAAACTGACCTGTCTTTGATTGTGGTGTCTCTATTAAAACACGCTAGAACCCATTTTGCCCAACATCCGACCCAATGATTACTCGCCCGCTCGCAGACTCGCGGGCTCGCCGCCGCGGACGGCGGCCGCCCTTCGCCCTGCCGCTCTCATGCTTTCTTTTTTGGCGGGGGAGGATTTTTTGAATAAGGAATGGCGGCAGGGCGAAGGGCGATTTTGGGTTTCCAAAAAATGTAATTTTGTGGGATTATAGTTTATAAATATGGAAATCAAATCAACTTTAATACATCAAGGACAAACTGTGCCATTCATCTATCGTGATATTGATTCGCTCGATGAATTGGAGGGGAAAGAAGTTGTAGGAGTTCATGCGTACTGTTTCTGTGACGATAAGCTCGTTGTTGTATATGCAGATGAAAAGAGATGTTGGGGACCACCCGGAGGTGGGGTAGACCCTGGCGAAACGATTGAAGAGGCAGTCACGCGCGAAGTGTTTGAAGAGACGAATATGCGCGTCCTGAAACAGGAATTCTTTGGCTACCTAGAGGTTTTATGGCCGAAACGAATTCTACAAACTCGCTCGGTATGTATCGTCGAACCGGTAGGAGAATTTATTTCAGACCCCGATGGCGATGTAACCGAAATAAAACTAACAGACCCGGAAGACATAAAGCACTATTTCGACTGGGGCAAAAATGGAGAATACCAACTTGAACGAGCGTTGATGCTGAAGAAAACATTATAACCAAGCCGATGAAATTATGAACATTATCCAAAAAGTTAAAGAACTCAATTTCCCGCAAGGGAAATATGTCGTTATTGGTAGCGGAATTCTTGATGTGCTCAGTATGCGTACTGCACATGATATAGACATATCGGTACTACCCGAACTTTACAAACAACTACTGACTTCTAAAACATGGGAAGAGGAAGACCGATATGGGAAAATCTTTCTCAAGAAAGATAATATTGAAATCAATCCAAAGCTGTCATGGTCGGGATATTCAACATCCACTCAAGAAGCAATTAAGTCAGCAACCATTGTGGACGGTGTCCCTTTCATGAATCTTCGGGAATTACGAAAATTTAAAAAAGCATTAGGACGTGAGAAAGATTTTGCCGACATCGCAATTATTGAAGCGTACTTGAAAAGCACGTCTATTGACGAAGTGAATCAAATAGTGTATTCTAGATTTTAGAAATCGGGAGAAGTTATTTTCTCGATAAGCACATTCACAACCCAGAGGAGAAGTGTGATGGACGAAAAACTCTACTTTACCAAACAAGGTTTGGAGAAATTAAGAAAGGAAATAGGCGAGCTGACTAAAAAACTCGAAGAGATCCAAGCTCAATCAGCCTATGTCGCTGAAGTCGGCGGCAATCAGTATCACGACAACTCGTCGTATGAGATGTTGGTCATAGATTTGCGCGGTATCGACTGGCTTTTGACGGATGCACATCACCGTCTCAATCAAGCGGTGGTTATACATCCGACAACCGAGGCCGACAAGGTTGCAATTGGGACACGGGTGAGAATCATGCGGGACGGTGAAGAATCAACCTGGGAGATTGCTGGTTTCGGCGAATCAGACCCCGAGCGCAAGATTCTTGCTTACAACACCCCGCTAGCCTCCTTACTTGTAGGAAAGCATGGGAGGGAAGTTGTTGTTGGCACTATCGCTGGAAAACGAACGGAAATCGAAATTCTTGAAATCTCGAAAGGAGGAGCCAATGAACATCCTGGATAGAGTTGTTTGCTTAGTGGGACCGTCTGGTGTAGGCAAAACATCGTACGCCAAGCGATTGGTGAAAAAACATCGGTTTGTTTTATCGTCTGTGATTACTACACGACAACACAGATCGGACGATGATGAGCGTTACCAGTATGTTACTGATTCAGTCTTCATTGAAATGGTAAATTCTGGTTTTTTTCTCGAGTGGGACAAGTATTCGGACTATCACTATGGAACACCCATACGAGGTGTTGAGGAAATCGCGAATTCTGAATGTCATACCGGAGTCATTCTGGATCTCACGCCAAATGGATGTAAAAAAGTACTGGAAGTGATTCCTACTGCCACTATCATCGCTCTTTTGCCGGACAATCCTACATGGTTGTTCGAGCGGCTTATAAGCCGTAATTCACAACCTTTGGATGAAATTCAAGCAAGAACAAAACTTCTCAAGAGTTATCTTGACGAGATGAAATTGCTCGTTTGTAGGAAGGTATATGCGAGCTTCTCTCCAGATAGCTGGGACAAAACTTTTGGGGAGATCGAAAGTATCATCTTTAGCGGTTAGGTCGTTATGACCTAACCGCTTTTTTAACAGTCTCAATTCGTGTAACGATTTATTAGTCCTATCAACTTTTCGTAATCTTCTTTGGTGCCATGAAATGGCCAGTCGACTTTTTCAGCAAGGCGCTTACAAAGTGAATCAAACTCCTTATCAGAATCCAGGAGTTGTAACTTGAGTCGATTCGCGAGCTCATGTAATTGGGTATTATTTTGATCCAGATCAGATCGTGATGACATTTTTTCAAGTTCTATATACGCGATTGGACCAGTTGATACAAGAGAGACAACAATTTCGTCCGGCAATTCGTAATTAAATGTTTCCCTCTCTCCAATTTCCATAACAAAATCAAGTTGGGCTAATATCTTCACCAAACCCAAAAATTGAACGATGTCGATTTTTTGTGCAATTTCGATGCGATCATGAGATCCAAATGATCCAGATTTCACCACAATTTCGCATTCACCATTTGTAATTCGTATGCGTATATCGATTTTTTTTGTACCGACACTACCGAAATACATAACTGACAGTCGCTTTGTATGCGAGTGTAAAGCGCCAAGTTCCGCGATTTTGTTTTTGATTGATTCTTGATCCTGTGGCAACACCTCGGCTCTCAATTCAAGCTCTATATTTTTTTCATTCATGGAATTATTTTTTGGTTATAATATATGCGTTATGAACCATTTCTAAAGTTACACTTTTATCTTCATCCAAGTATCTCTTTAGAAACTTTCTTAAGTGCTCACTAAACTTTGGGAAATATTTAGGATATTTATAGAAATCAAAACCTAATATCTTTAGCATTTCATTCGTATTTTTGGCAATCACATGAGTTTTAAATGACTTTGATGTAGCTTTATACTCACGTGCAATTTGTTTTACGGCGTCATCTGAAGATTTGTGAGCATATCCCATCAGTTTATAAAAATAAGTGTGGATTTTCCTCCACGATCCCCTTGTCGAATCAATCGACAAAATAAGGATGAAGCCGCCGGGCCGTAGAGAATCGTACATCTTTTTTATTAGTTGCTTTCTTTTTGTTTTTGGAAAATAAGTCGTGACATACGCCGCTAGAATGAAGTCAAAAGAGTTATTCATACGAGCATTTTCCCATTTCTCATTCCTTGCCCTAATCATTTTCCGTTTAAGCAATTGTCTATAGAATTTTTTATTTGGTTCAATAACGAGTGTCGTTCCAACACTCTTTGAAATCATCGATGCGAGCGAACCATCTCCACCGCCAATATCAAGAAAGTCCATATTTTTATGGATTGGAATATTTTCGAATATGAATCGTTTAATTATAGATTTCTCATCCGTCCTCTTTAGAAAGAGTTCGAAGGATTCTTTATATAGAACGTCATTCATACTAGTCAAATTTATCTCTTTTATCCTGTAAAGATTCTCCATGTTCCTTTTCCCATTTCTCTATTTTTTTCCTCATTTCTTCAATTCTATGGTTACTGATTTTATCGAGCTCAACATCGTATGAATTGCACAAATCAACAAAACTGAAAAATACTTCAGAGCAATTTTTTTCAAGCCGACTTTTGTCAAATGGTTTTCCGTATATTTCTACATCCATAACCACTTCCGCCAATTTCCCAAGCTCTTCTTGAAGACCAATGATAGTACCTACTCGTGGGTACTTCACCCTGGATAGAAGTTCTTTGCAAGATTTTTGTATTTCATGTAATTGCATATATTATTTTTTAGCTATTAAATATAAATAATGCCCCCAGAAAGGAATGATAATTTTGACCACAGAATCGAATATCCTCGTAACTTTCATATCTGGATACGGCGGACGGGTTAAAAATTGTATATTCGTGAATCCCACTTGTCTCAAAAGTGACCGATAATGAAAACATGAAAAATCTCTTTGTTTACCAAATTTCCACTTACCTATCAGCCGAAGGTAGTATTCTTGAACAACACCAAATGAAAAGAGGTGTGGTTGAATCAAAACAAGCTGACCTCCTGATTTCAAGGTTCTCCGCGCTTCAGAAAGCGCCAAACTATATTCATCGAAATGTTCAATTACGCCTAAACTTAAGACGACATCAAACTGATTGCTGGCTACCGTACTCAAATCTCTGTGATCTCCAACATAAAATGAAAGATTTTCATCTTTTATATTCTCTTGCAATTCTCTGATTACATCATCAGAGATATCGACACCAACTCCCTTCACATCAAAATACTTTCTCAAATACATCAAAGTTGTGCCGTCGCCACACCCGATATCGAGCACTTGTTTTTTCCTAAAATCAACTCCCATATTTGAAACATTTTTTATCTTATCCACCGTCTTGAACAGTCTCAGATTTGCATAATTGAATTGACCGTCATCAGTCCATACCCGATTCCATACGCTCAGAAGATACCTCGTCAATTCCGCGCTATTTTTCTCATCGAGCAATTCCTTTACTAAGGTTATGCTATTCATAGAGTAATGTCGCGAAGCATAGCACGGAATTCGCACTCCGGCATCTAGGGGAAAACCGTTTTCTAATCAATAGCTTGGAAACGTTTTGCTGTTAATGCTTGTAATGGCGTTCGCAATTTCAGACCGAAATGTAGGCGTTTCCCGTTATAGTACGGCATGTATTTCTTCAGCGCGGTGTTCAAGTCTTTAACGGTCCTCGGTACGCCATCAAGCCCTTCTTCTTGTACCGTACGGTTGAATCGTTCGAGATGAGCATTGTCATTTGGTCTGCGAACTCTGGAGTGTCGGTGCGCTGAGAACACATGGTCGGTGAACCACTGTGACCACTCGCTTCCGTGATCGCTCTGCAACGTCTTGAATCGGAATGAAGCGAAACGTTGTGCTTTCTGTACGAATCGCAATGCGGTCTTCGTGTTCGCTTGCGGGTATGCATATGCATACGCCCAACGCGAGAAAACATCGAGAAGAGTGAACACATACACTCTCTTTCCTTCCGGCGTGAGCAGGTGGATAGTGTCCACTTGGACCAAATCGCCTTGTTTCTCAACATCCGGACGCTGAAGGAACGAAGCGGAGGAGGAGCTGGGGGAAGGATTCCTTCCTTCCCCCAAACAAGAGCCGCCCCGAGCTCCCGACCCGCAGGGAGGGAGTGCGAGAATAAGGTGGCTCCTAGGCACTTAGGCGTTCGTAGCCATAGCGGAAACAGCCCGAGGCGACTGCCGAGGGTGCATCTCCCTTGCCAATGGACCGACAACAAAGCGGAGAAGACAGCCCAGAGACCGCTGAGGTATTTTGCATTGAACGGGTCATTTCCACCATTTGATCCGTTCCTAGGAGGAAATGACCCGTTCCCGCCCGAGCCCTGCCGCCATTCCTTATTCAAAAAATCCTCCCCCGCCAAAAAAGAAAGTATGAGACGGCAGGGCGAAGGGCGGCCGCCGTCCGCGGCGGCGAGCCCGCGAGTCTGCGAGCGGGCGAGTAATCATTGGGTCGGATGTTGGGCAAAATGGGTTCTAGCGTGTTTTAATAGAGACACAGACGAATCGATTTGGTGGTGATAGACTGAGAACAAACTGGCCGGCTTCTATTCTAGGGCGAAGCCATGCTTTATTGCGCCCTTTGGGGCCATCATCGATGGCCCCCTTATCAAGATTTTAAGCAGGTGCTTTAAGTTTTATAGGAGGTACAACAACGCCGCGCCTCTGGCGCCGCGCGGACTATCCACTTCGAGCTCTTCGAACAGTACTTCAAGCTCACCTTCGCAGACGTCCCGGTGTGGTCGCTCTTCTACTTCAGCGCGTGGGCGGCGCTCTCCGGCTTCGCCTTCCCGTTCCTGATCCTCTTCATCCAGGGAGGCATCATCTACGCTATCCTCATCCATATGCTCTTCTACGTCATCTCCGGGATCTTCTTCGCGAAGTTGCCGCGCCCAAGCAGGGCTATCACACGCGAGTTCAGCGGCACGACATAAAAGTAAAACGCCCCGAGAGGGGCGTTTTACTTTGTTGAAGCAGTTATTTCACTGCGTCCTTGAGTGCCTTTGCGGGGCGGAACTTCGCGGTGCGAGTCGCGTTGATGTGAATCGTCTCGCCGGTTCTGGGGTTCCTGCCCTGGCGTGCCGGGCGTGCCTTCGTGGCGAAGATGCCGAGGCCTGCGATAGAGACTTCGTCACCACCCTTCAGTCCGTGGACGATTGAGTCGATGACGGTCTCGACAGCGCGCTCTGCGTCGGCCTTGGTCGAACCGAGAACGCCGTGAACCTTGTCTACGATGTCTGCTTTGTTCATGAGAAATTTTTTCCTACTTGATAAGTACCCTGCCCGCTCGGTCTCTGGTGGGCCGTGCCCTGCCGAAGCCGAGCTTCTGAGCGAGGCGAAGGAGGGTATGCTGGAAAGTATAGGAAATGCGCCATATTGCGCAATAGGGCTTGACCACCCTGCGTGGATAGCGCGAAATCACTATTTCTTGGTTTTTGCGACTTCCATTTCTGCAATGACTGACCGCAAAAGCTCATTCGCATCAATACTGCTTGAATTATCCTGCATAAATTTGAGGAATGTGAGCAACATTCTTTGTATTTCAGAGTTGCGAATCTCAATAACTATCTCTTCGCCAAGCGCCATAAGATAAATAGACTGCTTGAATATCCATACCTGCGCGCCATACGCGAAATACTCGCTATCTATGACATTTACTCTCGTTGTACGGCCCTCAAAATCCTTTGCCCATGAGACGCCAAGCTCTCTCGCCTGTCTCTCGAGAACACCTTCCTGCACAATTGTCTCGGCGATAATATTATTTCTCTTCAGTGCGCGATTAAACTTGTTTGTTTCTTGCAGAGAGAACATCTTGTTCCAATACTCTGCAGCACCGTCTCCAACAAGTGCATAGAATCGCTCGTGCTTATGCGCGAAGAGTAGCTCGCCCAACACTTTCCGTATTGATTCTGGTCCGCGATGGATGATGACAGTGGCATCAGAGAGACTGTGCACCTCTTCGCGCCCTTCAGGGATCTTCAGGAGTGTGCGTTTCGTCGCATACAGTACCTCTTCTATCTCACGCTCGGACGTAAGGCTCCAGTACTTCTTTCCATTCTTGATATGAGTATCCGCTAGCCCGCGCTCTTTTAGGTTTTTGAGTATTGCATATATCGCTGTACGGGAGACTTTTGTCGCGCGGGCGAGGAGAAGTGGAGTATCGGCACCGTTCTGGAGCGCCATAAGCACTTTCTCCTCTTTCTTCGAGAGACCGAGCAATTTGAGGTTTTCTGCTGTTTCCATGCAGGAAGTGTAGCAAAAGCGCTATTTCTGTCAAGTTTTTTAGACATATCTAAACTTAGTAAAATACATATTTTATATACCTTATTTACCATAAATACTATAGAGACAGGTTTATTTTTACTGTCAATGCCTACTGCGGTATAGTGGTATCAGATAAGCAGCACATTGAACCCGCGGATTTCCCGCACAACCCAAAGGAGAATCAAAATGGAAAAGATCATCAACAAGCTGAACTCCCACTATGAAGGCGCCACCATGGCGATTATCAAGACAAACGCTGACACTGGCGTCCTGGTATGGATGGGAAGCAATCCGGCCGATTATGCGCGAGTGGTGACCGTTCGCCACCCTCTCGGCGACGACATCCATGCAACTCTTCATGCTTATACCGTAGGAAATTTCTACGGCCTAGGTAGCGAGAGGGCAGAGCGAGAATTCGCAGATATTGAGAAGCAGATGTATGCGGACTTTGAGGCCGTTGGACGTACGGATTATGGCCGTGTGCATGAGGTCAACGCCGCTCGATTCGACTTTGAGAGCAAGTGCAGCAGTGAAGCACGAGAAATTCTCGAAGCGGAGATCGAGACAGTATGTCTACGAGAGGAAATTATCACCCTTCTCAAACACTGTGGAGATAATCCGCAGGCGCAAGGAATCAGGGTGGTGAACCTCGACAAGGGAATCACAATTGATATCCCGTAGCGGGTTCTCACACACGCCCCAGACATATAGGGGAAAACAACACACATTAAAGAGCAGCTTGCGCTGCTCTTTTTCTTTTGTTTATCGGGCGAATTCGACAACGCGGTTCTCGCAGATGTTGTTCACAACTTGGTTGACATACTAAGCGCTTGGTATACACTACTTATACATTCGGCATTAGCCGCGACCACCGCCCAAAAGGCGGTGGAACATTTTATAAATACAGTTTCTTGAAGCTTTCTTTCGTCTTCTTAAACTCGTTGGTGTCGATTTGACCAAGCTTGGAGTGTAAACGTCGATAATCTATCGTCCTGATTTGATGCAAACAGACATACTCGTCTTGTTCTTCGAAACGAATATGCGCGTACCAACTGCCCTCGTGTGGTTGTGTTGTCGTCGGTGCGATGAGATAGAACCCATGTGCGAGCTTCTTCAGAATAAGTGCGGGGCGCGAAAAACGATCGCTCTTGCCGTTCATTTCAGATCCAACATTTTCTCCGAGACTTACCCACCAGATTTCGCGTTCTGATACGAACGGCGGCTTGTGATCAGTGCCGTGCAAGCGTTCTTTGAGACCAAACCATTCAAGGAACTTCTTCATGCGGAAAATTATATCACCACGCACTACCGGGAATTGTCCAAACGGACAATTCCCGGTGATTTACGCCGTATTTTACCGAGCAAATTCGACGACCCCAGTACCACAACCTCGCTTCACTCGGTTGGCTACGGGGCAAGCGCGATTTTATCTAGCAAACTCCACAACCCTGTTTTCCCTAATTATATTTACTTTTATTTCTCCCGGATATTTGAGCTCTTCCTGCACGCGCTTGGCGATGTCGCGCGCGAGTTTGTGCATCGCGATGTCTGAGACCTTGCCCGGGTTTACGAAGACGCGTATCTCACGCCCGGCGGCTATGGCGTACACCTTCTCCACGCCCTCGAAGGTCATCGCGAGGCGCTCCAAGTCGCCCAAGCGCTCCAAGTAGCGATCCACCGTGTCGCGGCGCGCGCCCGGCCTGCCGCCCGAGACAGCATCGGCTACCTGCACGATGACCGATTCCGGCGTCTCGTAGGGGTACTCCTCGTGGTGCGCCTGCATCGCGAGGATAATCTTGTTGTCCACGCCGAACTTCTCTAGGATGCGGCGGCCGATCTCTACGTGGGTGCCCTGCACCTCGTGGTCTACCGCCTTGCCGATGTCGTGCAGGAGCGCTCCGGCGCGAGCGATACCTGCATCGGCGCCGAGCTCGGTCGCGAGCATACCAGCGATATGCGCCATCTCTACTGAGTGCTGGAGGATGTTCTGCCCGAAGCTGGTGCGGAAGTGGAGGCGCCCAAGAAGTGCGGTGAGCTTGGGGTCGAGCCCGACGACGCCGGCCTCGTACGCGGCGGCCTCGCCCTTCTCCTTGGTGAGCTCCGCGACCTCGGCACGCGTCTTCTCCACTATCTCCTCTATCTTGGCCGGCTGTATGCGACCGTCACTGATGAGCTTCTCAAGCGCTATCTTGGCGATAGCGCGCCGGAGCGGGTCGAAGGAGGAGAGCGTGATTCTGTCGGGCACGTCGTCGATAAGCACGTCCACACCAGTGGCGCGCTCAAACGCTTTTATATTGCGCCCCTCCTTGCCGATAATCTTGCCCTTCATCTCTTCGGAGGGGAGCGTGACTGAGAGCGACATCACCTCGGCGTTCACGGCGTTGCCCATGCGGTGGATGATAGTCGTGAGGATGCCGCGCGCCTTCTCCTCGAGGCGCTCGCGGCCGTTCGCGGCGAGCTTCTGCAAGCGCAGGAGGATAGCCTCCTCGTGTGCGCGCTCGATCTCGGCGAAGAGCTCCTCGCGCGCCTTCTCTACTGAAATGTGCGCGACATTCGCAAGCTCTTTGGAGCGCTTGGTCGCAAGATTCTCCGCCTCATTCTTAGCGCAGATCGCTTCCTGCTCTCGCGCGCGCACCTCGTCCTCCTTCTCGTCGAGGTCGCGATGGCGCGAGTCGATGAACTCCTCGCGCGTCGCGAGGCGCTCCTCTCTCTGGACCACCTTCTCCTCGCGCTCCTCAAGCGGCGCGAGACGCTCCGTCTCCACGACGGCGCTACGGAACTCCGCATCGGCGAGTATCTTCGCGGCCTGCTCCTTGGCATGGAGCAGTTTGTGCTTGGTATCGAGCTCGACCGAGCCGCGGCTCGCGAGCCCAATAAGGACACGAAGCACGTAGCCGAGCACGATACCGCCTACGCCCGAGAGCGCCAGCAATACCAATATGATTTTGAGTGACATATGCCCGTTCTGTTATTCCTCACTCCGAAGCCCCTTCGTCGCTAAAAGCTATGAAGGGCACAGGGGGTGGGACAAAAGTCCTAAAAAGGGAAGGGTCAGCGGGGCTTTCGGGGGCAGTCAGTCAGCGAAGCGGGAATAAGGAGACACTACCACAAACGGAACGCGCCGGCGAAGCCGGCGCGTTTACACAATCGGTGCCTCGTAGTAGTGTGCGCTTGGACACTGAATTTTGGTGAATACGGCATCCGCCGGACACAGTAGGAGGTACTGACTTATGACGCACATTGCAACTGCTGACCCCACTCCCCAGCAAGACAGTCAAGTAGCGATACCGAGCATCCAGCCGAACATTCTCGCTGAAGCACTACGGGTGGTGAGGAATTCTGCATCGAACGGAAATACCAAAGGCTTCATGCTAGCCTTCAGTGACGACACGAGTATTGGCTTCAGTTTCCTCGTTTGCCAACATGACTTTCGTGTCGCTCTGTACGCAGTGGCATCTCCTCTCGAGTCTTCCCCGATTTACACCTGCACATTCCAAGGAGGACCTGATACGGGAGACTCATTCGTAGCGGAATATCTCAAGACAGCGGCGGTGAATATGCAGACCGACTATGCCAGTCTTGTCAGGCACTTCGCACAACGCGATTCGGATTGGCGGTTTGTGCCCTGGGAAAACAAGGAATTGGGGCAAAGCCAAGACAATTATCTCATGTGGCGAACGCGCCTGTGGCCCTGGGTCAAGCGCATCATCGCGAATCCTCCGCCGTGCATTAATCACTTGTCGCTTGATGTGCATATTGTCCTTTTGCAGCAGCTAAGGGGGCACGCAACCGAAGGAATGATCGTGCTCGACAGGTAACTATCGTCCCCAGACGAAAAACGGCGAACCTTGCGGTTCGCCGTTTTATCTTTTGTTTCCGGTTTTTAGTTGAACACCTTGTCCACGATGCCGTATTTCTTGGCTTCGTCGGCGGTCATGAAGAAGTCGCGCTCGACATCCTTCTCGACTTTCGCGAGTGTCTGACCGGTATTCTTCGCGAGGATGCGGTTGAGAGTCGCGCGGAGCTTCACGATCTGCTTCGCGGTGATCTCGATGTCGGTGGCCTGACCCTCGGCGCCGCCGTGCGGCTGGTGAATCATCACCTCGGAATTAGGGAGTGAGAAGCGCTTGCCCTTCTCACCTGCGGAGAGGAGTATCGCCGCGCCCGAGGCCGCCATACCGACACACACGGTGGAGACTGCGGGCTTCACGTGGTTCATAGTGTCGACCATCGCGAGAGTCGC
>Ga0315268_10004759_pt1 | contig 14660 bp, 13 predicted proteins | sample C1_top_MG_FD_204535 | JGI IMG/M metagenome (GOLD analysis project Ga0315268, IMG submission 204535) | Sediment microbial communities from Yellowstone Lake, YNP, Wyoming, USA - C1_top | ecosystem: Environmental > Aquatic > Freshwater > Lake > Sediment | place: USA: Wyoming | collected 2017-08-01
TGTACGATCTAGCTTCCTTGCGGTCGGTATATCCTTCAAGCCCGGTCCGATAATCGCGGCAGTGCACAGAGCACTTCCAGGGAGCTGCGAATCCTGCGCGCGAGTTGTCGACAAGGAACTGCTCCCTGCCGATGCGTATCAGCGAGTTCACATGCGCAGGTTCGGTCATCACGATCCTTCCGTCCATGCCCGCAGCCCGCAACAGGACCACGTACGCCATCTCGAGCTCATCACAGTCGCCAAAACAATAGACCGGCTTTCCATCCAGGACATATCTTGGCCTTCCCGAGAGCATGTCGCTTATCATCCTCGCAGGCAACCGCTCCAGCATATCTTCATTTTCCGGATAGCTCTCTCCGCGAGCCATCACGACTTCGCCCCTATCCTCTTCCCTGACATATCTGTTGCCAAGGATGCCCCGGGTTCTCATCATCTCATGGAAAAATCTTGCCTTGAAAAAACTTTCCCGGATCTTTCGGTCAGCACAATCCATGCTGTTTTTTATGCAGAACTCGGCGAATGCGTCGCTCCTCACCGCGGAGTATCTTGCGAGGTTTTGCGATAGAAGGTCCTGAAGGAATGCGTCTGACGGCACGGTCTTTATCTCTTTGCGGATCAAGGTCTCGGCAAGCGCCTCCATCGGCCGGCCTATCGTGAAAACTGCCGCTGGAAGAAGCCTGAAGATAACCTCTCTCCTCGTGACTAAGCCGGTCATTTAATCTTTATAATAAATGGTAAGAAGTGTTTAAATGTATTTCCTTATGATATCATTCAGCTTCGCAGCCTCTTTGGCTGCAGCATCCGCAGGCCTGCCCCCACGTTTCTCAAAAGCACCCGCCTTATTCAGAAAAGCTTCTTTCATAAATATCGTCATGATGCGCAAACGCAACGAATTTCACCCGCTTTTCCGCCTCGATAATCCTGAATGCGATAACAAATGACCCCACATGCGCTCTGCGGTATTTCTTCAAAACATTACCGAGCGGTTTATGGCGCTGCGGGTATTCCAATATCTCAACCATCTTCTTCTTTACCCTCTCATACATCTGAGGATCCTGTTCCCTGAGCTTTTTGAGGGTTTTGTAAAAATCGTCGCTTTGGCTAAACTCGTAGGCCAGGCAAACACCTACTTTGCATCCATCTGATCTTCCATCTCTTTTATGCTCTTGAAAGAATGCTCCTTCTCTTTCTCGATTTTCTTTAGCTTTTCCACAAACTCCGGGCGTACCCTGTGAAGATCTTCGTTTATCTCTTTGACATCCTGTTCGATAGCTACGAGCTTATGATATATCACGCCTAAAGTTATGTTCTCATTTTCGCTCATAATATCCCAATTACTGTTGATTTGCTTATAAATATTTCCTTATCGTCTCGTTCAGCTTCGCAGCCTCTTTGGCTGCAGCATCAGCAGGTTTGCCTCCGTGCTTTTCGAACGCGTACGCTATCGAGGAAGAAGCGTTGATGCGGTGTATCGCAACGTTCTCTTTGATCGCTTCCATGACCATCCTTAGGTCTCCTCCCTGCGCGCCGATGCCCGGAATCAAAAACGGCACTTCGTTTTTGGTCTGCTTCGCGAGCTTCTTTATCGCATCGCTCGTCGCGCCCACAACCAACCCGCAATTCCACTCGCGCGCCCGCTCCGCTACGTATTCATATACGTATTTTTTCCCGCATTTCAGCTCTTCGAAATCTTTAGCGCCTGGATTGGATGTCCGGCAGAGCATATACGCGAGCTTTCCCTCTCTCACAAAAGGCTTCACAGAATCCTCGCCCATGTACGGGCTGATCGTGAGCGCGTCAGCGCCGAAAAAATCATATGCCTCGCGCGCATAGGCGTCGCTGCTTTTTCCGATGTCGCCCCTTTTCGCATCCAGGATCACCGGCACCTTGTTCCGATAATGCTGGATTATCTCTCCCAGGACAAAGAGCCCGTCGAACCCATACTGGGCGAAATAGGCGTAATTAGGCTTGATCGCCGAGATCGCATTCTCGGAAAGCAGGCGTTCTATTATATCATGGAAATACGGCGATATGGTCTCCTCGATCGTCGCCCCTGCAGCGATGCTCCTGACTTTCACCAGGTCCGGGTCCACCCCGAAACAAAGGATCGTCTTGTTCTCTTCCGCGATTTTCCTAAGCCTCTCGAGCATGTCCATGCTATGGAAAAGGCTGGCGGAATTTAAATCCATTTCGAAAACAAGCAGGGGAAAAAATAGGAAAGGACAAATTTACAAAAAATTTGTCCTGTTTGGAAATTCAATAGAATTTCCAATACAAATAAAAAAGGAAAAAATCACTCGTAGCCGCTGTTGTTGAGCCAGTCCGCGACAGCGTGCGGCCAGTCACAGTTTCCGTTCAATATGGCCGTCTGGAGCTGTGGCATGAGCACATTGAACTGTACATAGGTGCCGTTCACTACGTCGTACACCATCTGATACGAGTTCACCGCTCCGCAAGCCCAGTTAAGCCAGAGGGCGAGAAGCTGCTGCAATGCGCGCGTACACATCGGTGCTGGTTCTTTAGGCCAGAGGATGCTGTATGCTGACTGGCGGCTCAGCGTGCCGAATATCGAGGTCTGGGCATTTATGCTGTTCAGGTATCCAAGCAATGTCGAGCTTGGCACCTGCGCTTTGCCCTTGTTGTGTCCTGTCCACACAGCGGTCTGGTGTTTCCAGTAGCCGATCGTCCTCATGTCTCCGTTCCCTTTCGGGCAGTCTACGCAGTCCACAAAGATGCCGGACAGGATTGCGTTGGAGCAGCCATACCAGTGGGTTCTTACCAGGTACGAGCCTGCAGGCATGAAGAATGTGTGGTAGACGCCTGGCCCTACAAGTCCGTAGTTCGGGTCTGCGATCGGGTCGTGCGATCTTGCGAGAAGCGTTCCGGTCAGAGGATCGTAGATCTCTATGACCTGCTTCCTGCATGCGGAATCGTAGTCCGTGGCATAGAAGCTCACCTGGTAGCAGCTCGTATTAGAGCATCCACCGGCTGCCGGCAATGTCAGGTCGACATACAGATCTGTTGATGTGCCTGTTTCGCCTCCATCGTCATAGCAGGATGCCCATGCTGCTGTTCCAAGTTGCGGTGGTTGCGGCTGCGGGTAGACCACATAGCTCCACGGATTGGGTACCTCGAGCCCCTTCCCTGTTGTGTCAGGACCCCAGCTCCATGCAAAGGAGACATTCTTCTGCTTCGAGGATTCGAGCACATTGCATGCTGTTGATAGCGTGCAGTAATCTGTCCAAGCCCAAGAGCCTGATGCCGTTACTGAGTAGCTTATGCCATATGGGAAAGACTGTATATCGTAGCTCGGATCGGTCGGGTAGTTCGCCATGGTGGATGGAGCATTCATGGCGCTAAGCACGAAAAATCCAGCCAGAGGCCAGTTTCCCTGGGTTGTCGTGTCCTCGCTGACGAAATATGGCGCCGTTGACGGATTGCCAGCAGTATTGTTATTCAGGAAAATACCTGAAACCACCGCGTTCGCACCGGCAGTATTGGCCACATTGATATTGACCCAACCTGCACCTGCGCCCAATTTGAAGATGACGTACTTGCCATCATGGAAACCGGATACCGCATGGGATGCGCTCCCCTGGGATGTGGTTACAGTTATAGTCTCTGCTCTGGCTGTGGTATCGTAGTCGACAACATACAGTTTTAGTTCCCAGTCGCCAACCGCTGCAACGCCAGTCAGGTCGATGCTAACCGAATTCCCAAACCAGCACGCTGCTCTCCGTGTTGTATCTGGAGACACGGCATGCAAAGCCCGCACATCGCATCCTGCTCCTGTTTTGCAGGTATATACCTTGTAATCCACACCGCATCCTGGCTGCATGAGCGGACCGCCATACACATCATAGAAGTGATAGTCCTCGCCGACCGGAACCTGGTTCTCATTACGTATCGGCGTCGAGTTCATCGCGCCCAGGATCCATGCGCAGTTGCCGTACTTGTCTCCCGGAACCTGCTCATACCAGTTGCCCAGCGTGATCGTGTCTTCGCCGATGTACCAAACGGGCGGTGGTGGTGGGGGAGCTATCTGCGCTCTTCCAATTCCTCCAAATCCGGTCATGGCTGCGCCAACCGCTGCCATACCCAGTCCTGCGGTCTTCAGGAAACCCGCTCTGTTGACCCTGTCGCATCCGCTAGCGAACGGACAGTTTATGTCGAGCTTTCGGCTCGCATTATTCCCAAATCCAGCTGTTGTATTCCTTCTTTCCATGTTTTCACCTCATTTTTTTCTCTTCAAGCACCCGTTATCGGGCCTCCAGAAAGGCTGGACCCTTCTATTGAATCCTGCCTTGCACCGATAAATCAGAGCAAGCTTTTAAACCTATTCCAGGTTCTGCGAGATTTATATGCATTATTCGGAATAAACTGGGAAAGCAGCCAAAACCGAATCTTTTAGCAATCCATAAAAACACGACCGAAGAAAGGAATCATACTTTCGGGCCAGTGGTCCGAAATATGGGGTTAAGTCCTTGAACTGCTGTTCAAGAAAAACCCCATCGAAAATCAATGGGGTTATAGTATAGCCTGGTAGTACGGCAGGCTCCAGATCCCGTCCGAAAGGACACAATGGGCCGTAGATACCTGCATATCGGAGTTCAAAGGCCTTTTTGGCATCGGCCCTTCATAGGGCAAAAAGCCCTGGGAAAAAGCCCTGAGGAAAGCCGTCAAAAAGCGCTGGACAAATCTCCGTGACCCCATTTCGAAGAAATGGAGGGAAAGTGGACCTATGGTCCACAACTACCCCATTTTTTTTCTTAATTAAAACCCAGAGGAGGTCGGTGGAATGCGTCAATATATGATAATGCTGCTCATAGCCGGAATATTACTTTTCGGGTGCGTCAATCCGTCCCAGGGCAACCAGACCAATAACACCCTGCCGGTTATCACAACGCCTAATGGAAGCATACAGAACAATACCACGCTTCAGCCGGTTTCAACCAACCGTTCAGTCGATATCGGAGACAACGTCTCTGTCATCTACGCGCTCTATGTTGATGGCAAGCTTATCGATACGAACAATGTTTCGCTCGCGAACGCCTCCGGAATATACAGCCCGAACCGGAAATACGAACCGCTCAACTTCACCGCTGAGTTCAATAAAGGCGTGATCGACGGGTTCGTTATAGGCGTCGTAGGGATGCGCAAGAACGAGACGATCCGATTCAGCGTCGACCCGAAGAGGGGCTACGGCGAATATGATCCGAAAAAGATTCTCGCAGTGCAGAGATACTACAACCGGAGCGTCTTTGAGACGGTTCCGCGTTCGTATTTCACAGATCGCAATCTCACCATCTCTAACGGGACAAGCTTCAGCAGCCCTTATGGGATGGTGTCCGTAAATGATCTCAACGATGAGAACGTCACCCTGTTCTATGTCTCGCTCACGCAGGTGAACTCGTCCTTCAAATACAACAACATCCCCCAGCAGGTCGTCCATTACTCCAACTTCTCTGCCACGATCGAGCTCCTGCTGGATGTCAACAAGACCTATATGATACCGGATCCGCAGACCGGAACTCCGTCGATATTCAAGATTCTGAACAAGACAGATGAGGAAATAACCCTGGACGGAAACAATCCGCTCGCGAACAAGACGCTGGATTTCACAGTGACGATGCTGGATTTCGTTCCGGCCAAAAAATAAACAGGGATGCGTTTTGGAAAACTGGCATTCGCTTTCCGGCAAAGATGCGCTGGAGAGGCTTGGCTCAAAAGAAACCGGCCTCGGCGCCGATGAAGCAGAAGAGAGGCTCCAAAAATACGGCAGGAACAGCATCGCCATAAAGAAAGCGATCTCCCCGCTCGACATCTTCATAAACCAGTTCAAGAACCTTCTCGTCATCCTGCTGATGCTGGCAGCGTTCGTCTCGCTCGCGCTCAGCTTCCTGGATCCCAAAGACGCCGGATACATGGATGCCATCCTGATCTTCGCCATAGTGATCGCCAACGCAGTCTTCGGCTTCTTCCAGGAGTACAAGGCAGAGAAAAGCATCGAAGCGCTGACACGGATGGCAGCCCCGCGCGCCACGATATTGCGGGGCGGAAAAGAGATGGTGATCGATGCGGAAGAGGCCGTACCCGGAGACATAATGATCCTTGGAGAAGGGGACAAGGTCGCTGCAGATGCGCGCATCATCGAAGCGTTCTCTTTGTACTCTGACGAATCATCGCTTACCGGAGAAAGCGTGCCCGCATCCAAAAAAGACGGGGCGCTCCCGGAGCATGCGCCTTTGGCTGAGCGAAGCAACATGGTGTTCATGAACTCGATAATCACGCGGGGGCGCGGGAAAGCGGTTGTTGTCGAGACTGGCTTGCGCAGCGAAGTCGGGAAGATCGCCAAAGAGATATCCGAAGCCCCGGAGAAGATAACCCAGTTCCAGATCGAGATCGAGGATGTCGGGAAAAAAGTGTCCATGATAACGCTCGGGATACTTGTCGTCATCGCTATAAGCGAGTTCCTGCTTCGGGCCGGAGACATATTATTCATCTTCATGGCCGCTGTCGCGCTTGGCGTGGCTGCGATACCCGAAGGCCTGCCTGCCGTTGTCACGCTCGCCTTATCCATAGCGACGAGCAGGATGGTGAAGCAGAACGCGTTGATGAGGCGCCTGTCCACTGTCCAGGATCTTGGTTCTGTGGATGTCATATGCACAGACAAGACCGGGACGCTCACAGAGAATGTCATGACTGTCACGCGCGTGTTCCTCGACGGGAGCGCGTTCGAGGTCACCGGGAAAGGATTTGATAAGGAAGGCGAATTCATACCGATCGGGCATGCAACCGTGAAAGATATGTCCATGCTTCTGCGGTGCGCGGTCCTTTGCAATGATGCGCGCGAGGAGGACGGGGGCTTCAAAGGCGATCCCACAGAAGTCGCAGTGCTTATCCCTGCATACAAGGCAAAAGAGGATGTCGATGCAATCCGAAAACGTTTCAAGCGCGTGGGCGAGGTGTCGTTCTCTCCTGAGCGCAAGCTGATGTCGACAGCGAATGCTGATGGCAAGAAGACCTGCTCTTTTGTGAAAGGCGCTCCCGAAATCGTGCTTTCAAGATGCGACCGCATACTCGAGGATGGGAAACCGAAGAAGCTGTCCGCCAGGGACAAAGAGGATATCCTGAATCACAACAAGTCCATGGCATCGCACGCATTGCGTGTTTTGGGCTTTGCCTACAAAGAATCTCCGGAATCTTTCGATGAAAAAGATATGGAGAACGGCTTGATCTTCTTAGGATTGATGGGGATGATCGATCCGCCCCGCGCCGGGGTGAAGGAGGCCGTCCAGGACTGCAGGAGCGCAGGCATCCGCGTGATAATGGTGACCGGCGACAATCGCTATACTGCCGAAGCGGTCGGAAAAGAGCTTGGGTTCCGGGGCAAGAGTCTTACCGGAGACGAACTGGATTCGATGTCTGAAGCAGAGTTCGCCAAAGCGGTCGAAGAGGTGGATATATACGCGCGCACAAGTCCGAAGCACAAGGTCATGCTTCTGAAAGCGCTGAAAGCAAACAACCACATCGTCTGCATGACCGGAGACGGCGTGAACGATGCGGCGGCGATCAAGAATTCTGATGTGGGCATAGCGATGGGCATACGAGGCACCGAGGTCACGAAGCAGGCCAGCGACATAATAATTTTGGATGATAACTTCATCACCATCCGGAATGCCATCTGCGAAGGAAGAGGCACGTTCGATAATATCAGGAAATTCGTAGTGTATCTTCTTGGCGCGAACATCTCAGAAGTGCTGATCGTGTTTTTGGCCACAGTGCTGGCTTTAGGCATATCATCAAAGATCGCGATCCAGCTCCTTTGGATCAATCTTGTGACAGACGGCCTGCCTGCGCTGGCCATAGGCGTGGATCCTCCGGCCAAAGACATCATGCGCAGGATGCCAAGGAAGAAAGGGGAGCGGATGGTGGATAAGGACACCCTGTATTTCATGCTTTCCTTAGGTCTTTGCGCAACGGCCGCCATGCTCGCTTTGTATGAGCACATGCTTTCTTTGGGCGATATGCTCAAAGCGCAGACCGTGCTGTTTTTCACATTTGTGGTCATGGAGATGCTAACCGTCTATATCGTGAGATGGCGCTATCGGAGCGGGATGCTGACGAACAAATGGCTCCATATCGCTGTCGCGAGCTCGATATTATTGACTATGGCGGTCCTGTACCTGCCGTTCAATGCATTTTTCGGGGCGGTTCCGCTTGGTCTTGGCGAGATCGAAGAGATCAGTGCAAGCCTTATAGGATATATAGTCCTTGTTGCGATAGCGATGAAGATCGAGCCGTTCTTTTTGAGAAAAAACGATCAGGCTTCAAAAACCTAAACGCGATGCATCAGCTTTAATAATACTTATTCTATAACCTAACCATGCGGGAGTTGAACCTACGCGCTGTGCCGTCTTCTTCGCCTGAGGCGGCCCCTGTATCGAGGATCAGAGGTCCAAAGCTTTCACCATTCATAGCGAAATCCAAGGGCGTCCCATTCGAAGAAGGGCTTGCCAAAGCGGAAGCCGCTGGAAAGACGATCGCATCCTTTGCACGATTCGGCCGGATCGCAGATCACAGCGACGAAGCGCACGAGCTCTTTGAGGTTTTCCAGTCCTGGACCGGCACCATCTTCGCATATATCGAGCCCAGGAAGGCGCTCGGCCCGGTCATCGAATCCACTGATGCCCGGAACCGCTGGGTGGTGCACGTGCCTGAGCATTACCGCGAGGCCAAAGATGCGGTCCTGTTTGTGGATCATCCTGAGTATACTATAGAGCGGGATGGAAGAAACAGGGTTGTGCACGCTTCCAGCTTTAATCTCGTAAGCGATTTCGCATCTATAACCGGATGGCTCCCGACAGATCCAAAGCATGGGATCCCGGTCGGAGACCGCAATGCCAGCTATTCGCATCCTGGCGCGAGATTCCTCTGGAGAGAGAAGACGATGGTAGGCCCTGCTTCGGTTGGCTTGGGCTTGTGGCGCTATCTTTATCTGGCAGACTCCCCTTCTTCGAAATTCGGCATGGCGGTCGAGGCCCCGCCTCCTGAGCTGCGCCTCGTCAAATGATATGCATTCCTTTAAAAATTTAATCTTAAACTAATACTCACTAACTTGTTCTCTCCCGAAGTGATTCTCATGGATATGAAGTATGATGAAGCGAAGCAGACCGGCACCACGACGGTAGGGCTTGTCTGCAAGGACGGGATCGTTCTCGCGAGCGACAGAAGGGCGACGATGGGCTATTTTATCGCGAGCAAGGACATCGACAAGATCTACCCTGTCAGCGACAGGATAGCCATGACGATCGCAGGAGGCGTCGGCGATGCGCAGATGCTCATCCGCTGGATGCAGTCCGAACTCAAGCTCTATGAGCTCAAGAACGAGAAGCCGGCATCGGTGGAAGCCGCTGCGACGCTTCTCGCCAACATACTCGCGCAGTACAAGTATTATCCGTTCTACGTGCAGCTCCTAATAGGAGGCCTGGACGAGAGGGCGAGGCTTTTCTCGGTCGACATGCTCGGAGGCATCACCGAAGAGAAATACACGTCCACAGGAAGCGGATCGCCGATAGCGTTCGGTGTGCTGGAAGAGCTCTTCGTGCAGGAAAAAGACGTGGCAGTGAACCTGCCTGTAGCCGCTAAAGCGGTCAGCGCCGCGATGAAGAGGGACGCGGCGAGCGGAGAGAGGGTCGACCTGTGCACGGTCACCAAATCAGGCTTCAAAAGGATGGACAAGGAAGACGTAGCCAAGCTGCTCCATGCTTGATATCTTCGTCTTTTCCTGGCAATTGATCTTTTGTTTTTTTTAAAAAAATCATTTCGGCTTTTTGCCCCTACTACTAACTGAGGTGTTTGTTTGCACTATAAGGATATCGTGAAAAAGATCACAGAGATAATGCCGCCTGACTGCGAAGTCACGAAGGTCGAGCCTGAAGGGCTCTCCACAGTGATCTACATTAAGAACATCAAGGCATTCTATTCCAATGATAGGCTCATCAAGGAGCTCGCGAGCGCATTGAAGAAGAAGGTCACCATACGCGTGGACCCTGCGAGCCTCACGAATGTCGATGAGGCCAAGGCCGCGATCGAATCGCTGGTCCCGAAAGAAGCCGACATACGCAGCATCACGTTTGTGCCGGAGATGTGCGAGGTGCGCATAGAGGCGATCAAGCCCGGCCTTGTCATAGGCAAGGGAGGATCGGTCCTCAAGGAGATCATGCTCAGGACGAACTGGGCGCCTGTAACATTGCGTGCGCCAACCATGCCAAGCGCGACGCTCGAAGGCGTGAGGAAGATAAACGCGCTGGAAGCAGACGAGAGGAAAAAATTCCTGGTCAATATAGGAAAGAAGATCTGCCAGCCGTCGCCTCCAGGAGACTGGGTGAGGGTGATGGCTCTGGGCGGATTCCGCGAAGTCGGCCGTTCATGCATGCTCGTCCAGACGCCAAACAGCAAGGTGCTGATAGACGTCGGCGTCAACCCTGCCACAGGCGACCCGACAAAGTCGTTCCCGTACCTGAACATGATGGGCTTCTCGCTCGAAGATATCGATGCGGTCGTGGTCAGCCACGGCCACATGGATCACATGGGCTTTCTCCCATACCTTTTCGCATACGGCTATGACGGGCCGGTCTACTGCACCCCCCCGACACGGGATTTCATGGTGCTCCTCCAGCAGGACTACCTGAACCTCTGCAAGAAGGCGTTCAACACCGAGCCTCCGTACACCAAGAAAGACATCTACAAAGAGCTCAGGAACGTCATCACCGTAGATTACGAGGAAGTCGTGGACATCACGCCCGAGATAAAAATGACCCTGTACAACGCAGGCCATATGCTCGGTAGCGCGGCAGTCCATCTGCACATCGGCGAAGGAGCGCACAATCTCGTGTACTCCGGAGATATAAAGTTCGGATTCACACGGCTCTTCGAGCCTGCGACCACGCATTTCCCGAGGCTTGAGACTCTTTTCATAGAGAGCACCTATGGAGGGCGCAACGATATATCGGTCAACCGCTTCGATTCCGAGCGCAGGCTGTTCCAGATAATAAAAGAGACCGCGGCAAAGCGCGGAAAGGTGCTTGTGCCTGTTTTCGCTGTCGGCCGTTCGCAGGAGATGCTCCTTGTCCTTGAAGAGATGGCAAGGCGCGAGCCTGATTTCAACATTCCGATCTACATAGACGGCATGATCATGGAAGCCTCGGCGATCCACACCGCATATCCGGAATACATGCGCGAGCAGCTCCAGAGGAGGATCCTCTCAGACCGCAGCCCGTTCGAGTCCCCGCTCATCAAAGTGGCCAAGGGAATGTCCCGCGAGGAGATCGTGAACGGAGAGCCCGCGATAATACTCGCGCCATCCGGCATGCTGACAGGGGGCCCTTCGTACGAATACCTGAAGCTCATGGCAGACGAGCCGAACAACGCACTGCTCTTTGTCGGATATCAGAGCGCGCTGTCTCTCGGAAGCAAGCTCCAGCGGGGCATGAAAGAGCTTCCCATACTCGGCGACGACGGCAAGATGAAGACGCTCAACATCAACATGCGCGTGGAGACCGTGGAAGGCTTCTCAGGCCACTCGGACCGGGCGCAGTTGATGGCATACATGAAGAATCTCCGGCCAGGGCCAGAGCGCGTGTTCACCATGCACGGAGACTGGGGGAAGACAGACGACTTCGCCCGTTCGATCGGCATGATGATGCGCAAAGATTCCCGTTCGATCGCTGATCTTGAAGCCGTACGGCTGAAATAAATCTTATTTTTTCTTCTCCAATTCTCTTTCTATCTCGTGCCTTTCCCACGGATAGACGATCCACGCATCGGTCGAGGCGACAAAGTAGTCCGGCTTGAAGATGGAGTTCGGCTTGTAGTGCAGCGTGGCGATCTTTATCTCCCCTGCGCCTTTTCTCTGCAGATACTCCTTTGTCACAAGAAGGCTCCTGCCGGTGTCAGCCACATCATCTACTACCAGGATGCGCTTTCCTTTGAGGTCCATCGTGAGGTCCTGGGTTATCGCCGGGAAATCCGAAGGCCTGCCCATGCTTTTGTAGAAAGAGACGCCCAGGATGCCGACCTCCTTTATACCCAAAACATCGGACATTATGCGCGCAGGGACCAATCCTCCCCGGGAGAGGCCGACTATCATATCCGGCTGAAAGCCCTTGATCAGTCCGGCCAGCTCTTCGCAATATCCTATCGTCGCATCCCAGCTTATCCTTATGAGGTTCATAGAAGGGATGGCAGACGAGTATATTTAAAAGACTTTCTACATTATAGCATCAAACCCATGGTGACTGGTATGATGCCATTAAAAATCGACGAAGAGGAAGACTGGGAAGAGGACGACAACGACGAGGAAGAATGGGACGAGGAAGAAGAGGACGAGTGATGTCCAGATGCTTCCCGCCTCTAGTAGAGCAGGATGAAGACTGGGCAGAGGAAGACTTCGAAGATGAGGATTGGGGCGAGGAAGAGGAATAAGCCCCTTTCGCATCATTTTTAATCTGAGGCACTAATTCTCTATATCTGTGGGCTCGTAGCTCAGGAAACTTTTTAGGAAAAAGTTTCATCAAAAACTTGCTAAAAAGTTTGAGCAGCTTGGATAGAGCGGCAGCCTTCTAATAATTAGTGAAGAGGCGGTTTTTGGGCCGCCTTTTTCCTAAAAAGGCGGCAGCTGTAGGTCGCGAGTTCAAATCTCGCCGGGCCCGATTTTTTTCACTTGCTCGTTTTTGTTCGTTCGCTGTCAGGGAACCGCGGTTCCCTGCACACACGCGATGCCTTGCATCGCTCGTGTCGCTATCGCTGGCAAGAAACGCGTAGCATTTCTTGACTGTCTCGAACGGTTCGCCGTTCGAGGACATCGCACGAACACGACTTGCTCGCAGTGAAACGTTTTTTTATTACAAGCCTTAGTCTGACTCAGGGGATTCTGAACGGAAGTCAACATTACCGAATAATCCGCGGGCAAACATACCATCGCCCATTTTCCCTAAAGGGAAAATCATTGGGCGAAAACAACGGGCCCGTTTTTGTTCGCCTCCCTCATTTTCAGGAGTTGTGGCATGTATTGAGTGGTCTTTTAAAAACTTCTATGTAAATAAAGATCATGGGGTTACAGGCATCCAGGATAATCACTGCCCAGCAGAGGACGAGGGTCCAGGAGGCGCTTGATAGTTTCCAGGACCGCTTCCGCAAGAATGGCGGAAAGGACCTCTGGGAGCATCAGAACTCCGCGATCGCTTCGCTAGGCTATTTTTTCGATAGAGCATCAGAAAAAATCTCTCTCGGTCAGACTGCCTCAGGCGCAATAGTGATGCCTACTGGGGCCGGAAAGACGGTTCTTGCCGCAGAGATCGTAAAATCCCTGGGCTTGCGCGCAATGATACTTGCGCCGACAGTGCAGATACTCCTTCAGCATGATCAGGAGCTCACAAATCGCGTACCGGATATCCGGAGATCCATCTATTATAGCGACCGAAAAGGACTTGACGGGCAGGTCATAATCTCGACGTATTCCTCTGCGATGTCTCTTTTTTACTCAGGAGGGCTTCCGGGGGATATCGACATCGTTTTTTATGATGAAGCCCACCGTTCGCTTTCGCCAAAACGGTTCGATCTTCACCGCAGAATAGCACCTTTGGAGATCGGCCTCACAGCCACCCCCGCATATAACGAAGACAAACATATCCTGAAAGCTTTTGACGGCCTGATCTACGAGATGGATCTTCGTGATGGGATCGAACTGGGCGTGCTTGCGCCTCTTCGTTCTTATGTCATCGAGACGAATCTGGATCTGAAAGGGGTGAGGCTAAAACGGGCCGGGGAGCTCCTGGATGAAGCATCCGCTGAGAAGCATCTGAATGTCCTGTCAAGGAACAACGCCGCCATGGAATTTTATCTCGATGGATTCAAAGGAGCGCCGGCGGTCGCGTTCTGCATCACTAAAAAACATGCTGAGGAATTCACCTCCCTGCTTCGCAGTAATGGCGTCAAGGCGGATTTCATACATTCGGACCTCTCAAACAAGGAAAGGGAAAAGCGCCTCAATTCATTCGAAAATGGTGATCTTGATGTCATCGCCAGCAGGGACATCCTCGTAGAAGGCTGGGATTCGAAGAGGGTGCTTCTCGAGCTCAACCTCCGTCCCACCTACTCGCGAGTGGTGAAGACGCATATGCTTGGAAGGGTGCTGAGGGTCCGCGAAGGGAAGGAAGCAGGCATAGCGGCAGAATTCCAGGATATATACAAGCGCGACGAGCAGCCTCTCCTTGTCCAGCATCTCTTCGACGAGATCACCTATCGGCAGGGTGGGTTGGTAGCCGCGCCTCCTTCAAAGAAGAGGATGGAAGAGCAAAAACTCGAGGCCGGCGGCCGAGTAGATGTTATCGGGGATCTTTCGGTTTCGTATGCAGTGAAGAATGTCGTATCTTTGAATGAGACTTCAATCGATTACAGGGATAGGAGGACGCTGAAACGGATTCTCCTCTCTCGAAAAGATGTGGATATCGGGAATCTGACGCCCCATCAGTTCTTTGGATTAAGGCTGGACCATCCGTTTTTTCACGGTACGGCCCTGACACTGATGCACAAGGCATTTGGTATTAGGAGCCGGATAGGCGTTCGGTCTGATTTGAAGGAGGATTACCTAAATTTCA
>Ga0315268_10004761_pt1 | contig 14653 bp, 9 predicted proteins | sample C1_top_MG_FD_204535 | JGI IMG/M metagenome (GOLD analysis project Ga0315268, IMG submission 204535) | Sediment microbial communities from Yellowstone Lake, YNP, Wyoming, USA - C1_top | ecosystem: Environmental > Aquatic > Freshwater > Lake > Sediment | place: USA: Wyoming | collected 2017-08-01
CTTGGTCCCGCCGCCGGCGGGGATGAGTCCCACGCCGACTTCGACAAGGCCCATGTAGCTCTCCGCCGCCGCGCGGACGCGCGTCGAGTGCAGGCAGATCTCCACGCCGCCGCCGAGGGTCAGCCCGAAGGGCGCGGTGACCACCGGCTTCGGCGCATACTTCAGGGCCATGTCGGCGTTCTGAAACGCGCGCACCGCCTGGTGGACGTCGTCCCACTCGCCTTCCTGGATGGCCATGAGCACCAGCATGAGGTTCGCGCCCACGCAGAAGTTGGGCGCCTGGTTGCCGATGACCATGGCGTCAAAGCCCTCGTCGAGCGCCTTGAGGCCCGCGTGGATCATCTGCACCGTGTCGGCGCCGATGCTGTTCATCTTCGAGTGGAACTCGAGACACACCACACCCTCGCCGAGATCGATGAGGCTGGCGCCGGGGTTCTTCTTGATTTCCTTCTTGCGGTCCTTGAGCGCCGGCAGCAGGATCACCCCGGGCCGGTCGGGAAGTACGCGGTAGTCCGCGCTGGCAAAATCAAAACAGGAAACCGCGCCGTCGCTCTTGCTGTAGAAAGTCTTCTTTCCGGAGCCCAGCAGTTTCTCGACGAGCGGCGGGAGGTTGCGGGCTTCCTTTTTCCACCGCTCCGCGGTCGGTTCGACGCCCACCGCATCCCACAGCTCGAAGACACCGCGCTCCCAGTTGAATCCCCACTTCATGGAGTTGTCGATGGCGAGGATGTCGTCGGAGATTTCCGGAACGCGGCTGGCGGCGTAGTGGAACGTGTCGCTCAAGACCTTCTGATAGAACTGTCCGGCGCGGTCCGGCGACTTGATGAGCATCGTCACGCGCTCCCGAGGGTCTTCGATGTTCCGCGCCATCTCGAGGGAGGGCAAGCCGGGCCTCTGCCTGGGCCGGTAATCGAAGGTCTTGAGGTCGAGCGTGAGGATTTCGCTTTCGCCTTGGCCGCCCGCGCCCTTGGCGCCCTTCACCTTTTTGTAAAAGCCCCGGCCGGTCTTGTCGCCCAGGAGCTTTTGTTCCATCATCTGCGCCACGAAATCCGGGACGGCAAACAATTCGCGCCGCTCATCGTGGGGCAGGCTTTCGGCCAGGTTCTTCACCACATGAACGAGCACGTCGAGGCCGACGAGGTCGAGCGTGCGGAAGGTCGCCGATTTCGGCAGACCCATCGCCGGGCCGGTGAGGGCGTCGATTTCCTCGATCGTGTAGCCGTCCTGCTGCATGATGCGCAGGACGTTCATGGTGGTGAACGTGCCAATGCGGTTGGCGATGAAGTTGGGCGTGTCTTTGGCGCGGACGATGCCTTTACCCAGCACCACGTCTCCGAATCGCGAGAGGGCCTCGACCACTTCCGGGGCCGTCTCGCCGGTGGGAATGATCTCGAGCAGCTTCATATAGCGCGGCGGATTGAAGAAGTGCGTGCCGAGGAAATGCCGGCGCAACTCCTCCGGGAAGCCTTCCACGATGCTGGAGATGGCAATCCCCGAGGTATTCGAGGAGACGATGGAGCCGGGCGGGCGCAGCGCCTGGACTCTCTCCAGCAAGGCGCGCTTGATGGCGCGCTCCTCGACGACGGCCTCGATGATCCAGTCGCAATCCTTGAGCCAGCCGAGGTTGTCGTCGAAGTTGCCGAGCGTAATCAGCCGGGCGCTTTCGGGAACAAAGAAGGCCGCCGGACGCGATTTGAGCGCGGCGTCCAGACCTGCCTGCGCGAAGCGGTTGCGCACACGCGGGTCAGAGAGGGTCAGACCCTTGGCCTTCTCTTGCGGCGTGAGGTCTTTGGGAACGATGTCGAGAAGATAGGAAGGAACGCAAGCGTTGGCGAGGTGCGCAGCGATGCGGGCTCCCATCGTCCCCGCGCCGAGCACCGCCACTCTGCGGATGTCGCGCACAGTGTGCCCCCAGTAGATCGCCGTATCAAAACACGCGCCATTATCGTGGAAGCAACAGGCCGGGTCAAGAGAGTCGGCGACGAGTGAGAAGTGACAAGCAAGAAACGGCTGTTAGATGAACTCCTTGGTGTGTGGCCAGATTTCTTTCAGGGGCATTTTCAGGTCGCGGCCAATGTAGATGGGGAGATTAGTTTCGAACGAGCGCGCATGGGGGCTGACGACGGTCGCCGCCAATTGCACGTCGTTAAAGCTCTTCTCCACATCCCGGCGACGCTCGCCGACGGTGATGACGATGTCAGCGTTGGGGTTCTGCGGCCCCCAGAGCCAGTAGTTATTGTGGCCGCTCGAGGCTTTGGGAAGGCCATACTTCCTGCCGAAGAAATCAATCGCCCCGGCCTGCCCGTAATTGCTGCAATAGATCAGGGTGTGAGCTTTCTCCTCGGGGGTCAGGGTGTTGTAAACCTTAGCCACCACCGCCACCTGATTCTCCCAGCCGAACATGTCCGCATAGACCTGGGGCAGTTCTCCGGGCTTGTCTCTCTCGCCGCTGCCGGGATGGAGGCCGAGGAAATTCTCGTATCGGATGAACGTATCGACGGGGAGCACCGGAACTCCGTAAGGCAACACGATCAGCCCACCCAGAATCAACACCGCCAGCGACGCGGGCTTCAGCCAGGTCCAATTCCTGCGCTGAATGAATAACTCGATGGCGAAGGCCCCGCCCGCAAAGAGCATGAAGAGTGTCGGCGCCAGATAATACGGCTTCGCATTCGTCATGAAAAAAATGCCGAGCACCACAACGAAGATCCAGCCCAGGACCCGGTAGGGCTTTCCCTCTGGCGCGAAGAAGTAGAAATACAGACCGGCCAGCCAGATGGGGACGGTGAGAGGAAGCGTCTGCAAGGCTACCTCCGCCAGGAACCTGGGCGGCGACATCGGAGCGTTCTTGTAGAGCGTGGCGTTGTGGATGAACTCCGCGGTCGGGAATTGGTGGCGGATTTCCCAGAGGATGTGGGGGAGGAAAATCACGGTGGCAAGCGCGCCGCCCAGCCAGAGCCACGGGCTCGAGAAGTATTTGCGGGCCGGCGTCAGCGCCAGACCGACGATGAGGCCCAGGCCGAGGAATCCGATCGAGTACTTGTTCATCAGGCCCACGCCGGCAATCAGGCCGAAGAGCAGCCAGAGCCGGGGTCGGTCATATTTCAGAATCCGAATGAGGACATAGGCCGCGAGGGCCCAGAAAAAATGGTCGAAACAATTCATGGAGTAGAAGTGATCGACGATGAGGTAGACCGGCCCGAGCATCGCAGCCTGTGCCGCCAGGACTTGTGCGAAGCGTCCGCCGCCCAATTCGCGCGCGATCCAGCCGGTGAGAAAAACCGTGAGCGCGCCGCAGAGGGCCGGAAAGAACCGGATCGCGTAGATCGAATCACCCAGCAGCTTGCGGATGATGGCAATCATCAGCGCCGCGAACGGCGGTTGGTCCACATAGCCCCAATCGAGGTGCTCACCGCAGGCAATGTAATAGAACTCATCGCGGAAAAAACCATAGCGGCCGTCGGTGAACACGTGGAGGAGGAGCGTGGCGAAGGCGAGAGAGAGGAGAACCGCCATATCACTCCGAAACGATTGGCGAGAGCTGGTGTCAGGCATCGGCATCCTTTCCGCGCGATTCTCGCACAGGTCGAGGCGCGAGGGGTGCGCCCTCTGCCGGCTCGCCATTCCCCCGCCCCATCCCCGAGGGAGCGCGAGAAATGCCGGGTCGGCGCGGCGCCGGGGACGACGGTTTGACGAGGCGCGCCCGACGGGGTATATTCGCCGTCACGTGGCTCCCGAGGCTTCGCGCTGAAAGAGGCGTGCCGGACCTCGCCGCCGGTTCATCCTCGCAGTTCCAAGGTACGCGTCCGGCCCCTCGCAGGTTCCCACAAGGAGAAGGCCGATGAAGCGCTGGGCCGTGTTCGTGGTTTTCCTCTATGGGGGCGTTCTCCTGGCTCTGACGATGCCGGTGGCGCTCGCGACGTTCTATCCCTCCTCGAAGGCGAGTGACTTAGCCGGACTCTTTCTGACCTGGCAGTATTGGCTGGCGCTGGGCGTCATGACCCTGGGCCAGGCCGTGATGCTCCTGGTGCCCGTGGATGTAACCTTTCGCCGACCCACGGCCCGCCGCTCGGTGCTGTGGCCGGTGCTGGCCTCCGGGCTCATGATGGCCCTGCTGGCGGCCGCGGGAGCGGGATCCCTCCTCGAGTTCGTCACTCAGGAGAGAGCCACCGACATCGCTTTCGCCGGCCACGTCTGGCGCGGCATCGCCATCGTTCTGTCCGTCTGGCTGGCCTGGACTTTGATCTTCTACCGCCTCAGCCAGAGCGTGCCGGCGATGGACGTCGTCACGCGCCAGTGCCGAATCCTTTTGAAAGGCAGCATCCTGGAACTGCTCGTGGCGGTTCCTACGCACGTTATCGCGCGCTACCGGGACTATTGCTGCGCGGGGTTCTTGACCTTTCTTGGGATCGCCTTCGGGCTGGCGGTGATGATTTTCTCGTTCGGCCCCGGCGTGTTCCTGCTCTTTGTGCAGCGCTGGAAACACCTTCACCCGCACCTCGAAAGCGAGCCCGGAAAGGCCTGAGCCGGGCGACCGTGTGAACCCGCCGTTCAAACGAGAGGCGAGTCGTGTGGCAGGAGGTCCGTTGGACGAAGGGCTCGAAGGGGAAAGCGCGCCTCGGCCGGGCCGCTGACCGGGTGAGAAGCGACCCGGCTTATCGCGATTTCACCGGGCCGCGCACCTCCCCCACGATTTTCCGGACATCAGGGGCGGGCTTGGGTTCGCTACGATAACGCAAAACCCTCGCGGCCAGGGCCAGGTGCGCGCCGGGGTTCGACCGCTGCTCCGTTCGAATGATTCTCGCCCAGAAGAAAATTTCGCCTTTTTGTGTCCCGCCAGGCTCCGTGGGAAGCCGGAAGCTGACCTCGACATGATCGCCTAGGGGGATGGCCTTCTCTCCGTGCAACAACGCCCCGCTCAGGCTGATGTTTTCGAGGTCCCCGTCATACCAGATGAGCCCGCCCTTGCGACGATAGATCACCTTCAACTCGATTTCGAAACGCGGCTCGCGGTTGACGACTCGCCGGGAAGCCGCACTTCCCCGCCCGCGCACGATGCGTGACCACCAAAGCCGGCAAGCGTCCCAGAGCGACCGCAACTCGATGCTTATCAATTCCAGCTCGTCGACTGACTGTTGAGCGGAATCCTACGCCCGCAGCGGATTCAAGACAAGGGGCGGAGAGCGAAAACCCGGGAGGCGCGGGAGGGGCAGAATGTCCTCGGCAGGCGGGCGTGACCCACGAGGGAAAATCCGGGAAAGCTGCGGGAAAGCCAGGAGGTTTTGTTGCGGACTTTCCGTTTCGACCCTTTACGGCTTCTGGTATGTCGCGATGAATGCCTTGACGGCGGCCTCGTTGATTTTCAGTTCTCCGGAGCGGATCAGTTGCTGCTTCAAGTTCTGCCGGTAAAGCTCGAAGGCGAGGCTGCGTTTCCGGTTGCGCAACTCCTCCGTGAGGCGGTCACGCTGCGCGGCGAAATCGGCCTCATTCGCCGGCGTGTGCGCGACGACCTTGAACACCAAGCGGTTGGCCGCCAGCGAAACGACGCCGCTGGCCTGCCCCGGATTCAGCGTAAAGGCCTCGGCAAGCTGCGAGCCCGATCCCACTCCTTCGACGTAATCCTGCTGGGTGAAGTCCTTGCTCTCTTTCACCTCGAGCTTCATCGCTTTGGCCGTCTTCTGGAAGTCCTCGCTCCTCACCCGCTCGGCAAACTGCCGGGCTTTATCGGCTGCCAGGACCTTCGACTGGTCGGCACGATAGTCCTCTTCCACCCGCGCGCGGACCTCATCGAGCTTCGGGGAATGCTCGGGAACGATCTGCTCGAGTTGGAGGAGCGCCGTACCCTTCTGGACCGAGATCGGCTCGCCCACCTCTCCCACGCGGAGCTGGAAGGCGAGGTTCTCAAAGGCCTCGCTGTTGCCGAGGTCGGGGACCGCCTGGTTGAAGCGAAACAGCGGTGACTCCTTGACCTCGAGGTTGAACTTCCGGGCGGCGGCTTCGAACGTGGTTTTCTTGGCCTCGGCGACGAGTTGATTGGCCAGGTTCTGTTGAGCGTCCGCAAGGCGCTGCTTTTCTAGCCCGGCGCGGATCGAGTCCTTGACCTCGTCAAAAGACTGGATATGCGCGCTCTGCTTGTCGAGGACTTTGAGGATGTGAATGCCGTAGGTGGTCTTGACCAGGTCGCTGACTTGGCCGGGCTTCATGGAAAAGGCGGTGTCTTCAAACTCCTTGACGGTCTGCCCGCGCACGATCCAGCCGATCTCTCCGCCGTTGGCGGCGCTGGTATCCTCGGAGTATTTCTTGGCCAAGGCGGCAAAGTCTCCGCCCGACTTGACCTGCGCCAGCACCTCGCGCGCCGTCTTTTCGAGCGAGGCGACTTCCGCCGGGGCCTTGCCGGTAGTCTTGAAGAGAATGTGGGCGACCTTGACGCGGTCAGGAACGCGGTAGTCCGAAAGGTGCTGGACGTAGACCTGGCGAAGCTCCGCGTCGTCGAGCTTCAGCTCCGCCCGCACCCGGTCCGGATCGATCAGAACGTAGCGGACCTTGCGCTCTTCCGGCATCTTGTAGCGGTTGGGATCTTTCTTGAAGTAAGCGTCGAGTTGCTCGGGAGTCACCTCCACAGCCTTGAGGAACTGGCTGGGGTCGAAGAAGACGTATTCGATCCTGGCCTGCGTGTTGCGCCGCAGGAATTCGGCGTGCACCTCGGCGGGCGTCACCTGGACGCCGTCGGTGACCACGTCGCGGAGCTTCTCGAGCAAGAGGCTGGCGCGCATCTGGTCTTCGAACTGCGTCACGCTCATGCCGGTCTGCTGGGAGATGACGTTCTCGTAGGTATCCATGCCGATGAAGGCGCCGTTGGAATACAGCCAGGGGATGGTTTGGAGCTGCTGGGTCAGTTCCTTGTCCGTCACCTCGAGGCCCAGCTTCTTCGCCTGCGCCGCCAGGGCCCGCTGCAGGAGCATGTCGTCCAGGACGCTTTCCGCCACCATCGGCACCAGCCGCGCGTCGTAGCCCACCGGGGAGTTTCGGAAGCGGTTCTGAATGGATTGCTGGAGGTCCTGGGTGGTCACGCTGAATCCGCCGAAGGACCCCAGGGTGTTGGTGTCCGCCCGAGTGGTGTCGCCGGTGGGAATCGGCGCCAGCGTGATCACCATGCCGACGCTGACGATGCTGAGGAAGAAAATCAGCAGGTACTTTTTGATGGCTTCCCGGTTTGTCCTGAAGAACCTGTACATGAGGGCTCCTGTGCGAGGTGCGAAACCTTCCTATTATAAGGGAAAGCCCCGAAAAGCAGCAACTCTTCCCACCGCGTGGTCGGGGGTCAGTTTGGAACGTGACATGGGCGACCTCGCCCGTGAAGGGGCTCACGGGGCACGGCCACGAAGGCCTTGCCCCGCAGTCTCCGCGAGCAATTAAGCTGACCCACCAGCAACCACGCGCAGGTTGAACCGGGGGGGACATCGGTGCAGGTGGGGAAGCCGAAAGCGGTCGCCGGCGACCGAGTGACCCGCCGCAGCTCCGCCCGGAGCGGTGGAGGGGCGAGCCGGAGGCCCGTGCGGACAAAAACCCTTGACCCCACAAGGGGTTTGGTCAAGAATAGCTGAGGTATCTAGGAAGCGCATGGGCGGCGGACCCCGACCACCAGTGAACGAACCGGAGCGGTCGTACGAGGTCGAATGGACAACGATCTCGTACCGCACGATTGCGTTCTACGCGACCCTTGCGCTCATCCTCCTGGGTTTCGTTCTTTACCTCATTGCCCCCAATTTCTTCGGCCAGAAGATCAAGACGGCGCTGAGCGTGCTGTCGGGCCTCGGCCGCTCCACCGAGACCGAGACGACCACTTCGCGAAAGGAAGCGCACTTCGTCAACATTGACGGCACCGTGCGGCTCAAGAAGGCGCGGTCGCTGCAATGGATTCGCGCCGATTACAACACCAGCCTGGAAAAAGGCGACTTCGTCCAGACCGGCAACGACGGTGTGGCGCGGATTATCTTCGCCGACGGCACCAATTATGTGCTCAAGCCGGACTCGCTCATCGTGGTCGAGGAGAGCCGGGAGGATCCAGTGACCAAGGCGACCAAAGTCGCCGTGCAGGTGACCTCCGGAGCGGTGGACCTGTCCACGGGCCGGTTCGAGGTTCCGGGATCGACCTCGCAAGTCTCCATCGCCGATGCCGTCGCGAACCTGTCGGAAGATAGCCGGGCGGTCGTTCGGAACGATCCCGACAAGAACATCCACGAGGTCACCATGGACCAAGGGCAAGCCGACGTGACGCGCGGCTCGACCACCATTCGACTGGGGCAGTACGAGCAGGCCACGTTCGATGCGCGCAAGGCCGGACTGATCCGGCAGAAGGTGCTGGCGCCTCCCAACTTGCAGGAGCCGGTGAACATGGCCCTGAAGTTGGCAAAGGACCCCCGGTCGGCGGCGATTGATTTCGCCTGGTCCGACGTTCCGGGAGCGGTCAAGTACCACTTCCAAGTCTCGCCTTCCGTCATGATGACCAATTATTCGGTGGACAGGATCATTCCCGGGAGGACCACGACGCAGGTGACGGGCCTGGACGAAGGCGTCTACTATTGGATCGTGAGTTCCATCGACGCCAAGGGGCAGGAAAGCCAGGCCAGCCAGGTGAATAAGCTGAATCTGGTTCGGGACGTGGGATCGGGGAGCCAAGCCTATTTGGAGATCACCAAGATCACCCTGCACGGCAAGGTAGTGGAAGTCCAGGGGAAGACGGAGCCCGGCGCCACCGTGATTATCAACAACGAACAAGTCTTCTCCATCGCTCCCGACGGGACGTTCCGCCACTTCACCTCGCCGCTGACCAAGTCCGGCTCGAATACGATTTCCATCACCGCGCAAAACCGCAAGGGCGATACGAATACCATTCGCAAGACCGTAGTGATCGAATGAAGAAGCCCCCCGCGCAGTTTCCAGGCCCAAGAGAACAGGAGCCACCACAGGAATGAACTTCCGATCTTTGATGAGTGTATTTTCCTCCGACCTGGCCATCGACCTGGGCACGGCCAACACGCTGGTGTACGCCAAAGGGCGAGGCATTGTGGTGAACGAGCCCTCCATCGTCGCCATCAACAAGGTGAACGGGGACATTGAGGCGGTGGGGCGCGAAGCCAAGGAGATGCTGGGCCGCACCCCGGGCAACATCGTCGCCATTCGCCCCCTGAAGGACGGCGTGATCGCCGACTTCAAGGTGACGGAGAAAATGCTGAACTACTTCATCCAGAAGGCGCACAACCGCAAGATGTTCGTCCACCCGCGCATCGTCATCGGGGTGCCGTCGGAAATCACTCAGGTGGAAAAGCGCGCCGTGCAGGACTCCGCCTTCCGCGCCAAGGCCAGCGAAGTCTTCCTGGTGGAGCAGGCCATGATGGCGGCGATCGGCGCCGGGCTGCCCATCACCGAGCCCTCCGGCAGCATGATCGTGGATATCGGCGGCGGCACCACCGACATCGCGGTGATTTCCCTTTCCGGCATCGTTTACAGCCGCTCGGTGCGGGTGGCCGGGAACGAAATGGATGAGGCGATCACCGCCTACCTGAAGCGCAAATACAACCTGCTGGTGGGCGAGCGCACCGCCGAGCAGATCAAGATGGAAGTCGGCTCGGCTTACCCGCTCGAGAAACCGCTGACCATGGAGATCAAGGGCCGCCATCTCCTGGAAGGCATCCCCAAGACCCTCACCATCGACGATTCGGAGGTTCGCGACGCCCTCTCCGAATGCGTGGCCACCATCCTGAACGCCATCCGCGTCGCCCTGGAGCGCACACCTCCCGAACTCTCCGCCGACATCTCCGACCGCGGCATCGTGCTGACCGGCGGGGGCGGCTTGCTCAAGAATCTCGACAAGCGCATCCGGGAAGAAACCGGGCTGCCGGTTTCCATCGCCGAAGACCCCCTGGCCTCCGTGGTCCTGGGGACGGGGCGCATGCTGACGGATTTCAATCTCTTGCGCCGAGTTGCGATAGAATAACCCCGGACGAATTCCTCATGTTCGACCCGAACTCGCCGGAATTCACGCGGCCCATCACTCCGCGCGAAGGCGCGCACATGCAGGTGTTCGTGGCGCACCATCGCCCCTTCTTCATCCTGATCGGCGTCCTGGTCGCGCAATTGCTCCTCCTCTCCTTTCAAATCACCCGCAATCACAACGTGCGGCTGATCCGGGTCTGGACGGTGGCGGTTTTCGATCCCTTCCAGCGGGCGCTGGGCGGCCTCTCGACCGCCTCGACACGGGCGTGGAATACCTATCGCGGCCTCTGGCACGCCCAGCAGGAAAATCAGGAACTCCGCCTGGAACTGGTCGCCGCGCATGCGGAAATCCTGAAGTTGACGGAGCAAGCCGCCGCGGCGGATCGACTCCGCACCTTGCTCGCCTTCAAGAACCAGTTGCCGCTGCAATCGGTGGCGGCCGAGGTGATCGCCTCCAGCCCCGGTGAAAGCTCGCACGCCATCTACATCGATAAGGGCTCGGACGCCGGCCTGACGGCGGACCTGCCCGTCGTCACCCCCACCGGCATCGTCGGGAAGATCATCGTGGTCTTCTCCCATTCCTCCCAGGTCCTGCTCATCACGGACCCGGAGAGCGGCGTGGGCGTGACCCTGCAAAAGACCCGCGTCCAGGGCGTCCTCAAGGGCGGATCGCAGAACCTCTGCCAGGTTCATTACGTCATGAATGAAGAAAAAGTAGCGCCCGGGGAAGCCGTGGTCACTTCCGGGATGGACCAGGTCTATCCCCGGGGCTTGCCCGTGGGGACGGTGGTCAGGACGGGCGACGGCAACATCTACAAGAACATTCTGGTGGAGCCCGCGGCCTCGCTCAATCGCCTGGAAGGCGTGCTGGTCATCCTGGGGCCGAAGACGGCCGCCGAGACACCTCCGCCCAAACCCGCCAAAAACTGAAGCTCGACTTCCCTCCCCTTGCTTTCCCGCGGGCGCGCCGGACGCCAAGCCCCATTACTTTGGTCCGCTTGACTTTGGCCACCGGAGGGTACACGATTTCATCAAGAGCTCCGAACCCTCGCGCGAACTCGGTCTGGCACCTTCGCACCTTCTACTTCTTGAGAGGGGGGTGCGTCTAATGAGGCTACTTGAGACTTTCGTCGCCAGGTTGCGGTCGCTCCGGTTGAGGCTGCGCCGGCGACCGGGCCCCGCGCGGCAACTTCTCCTCCGCCCCGGCGCCGAGGCCCAAAGCAGGGGGCAGGCGGCCGTCAATCTATCCCGCGAACAATTCCGCGAACTGCTGATGGAGGCCCTGGACAACCCCGCAACCGCGCGGCTGGTGGCTCGCAGATTGCTCCTGCCTGTCCTTCCGCTCCGGGGCGCGTCTGACGACCCCGTGACCTCGTCGGGAGGAACGACGAATTACGTGGCGAAGTTTACCGGCACCCTCGCGATCGGGAACTCAACCATTTTCGACAGCGGCGGCAACGTCGGCATCGGGACAACAACACCTACCGCTCCGCTGCACATTAAAAGCAATGCAACGGCAAGTAGCTATGGTTCGGTGTATCTGGACACTACATCGCCAGGTGGGCACAGTTGGGGAATCGGTGAAATCTCCGGCGTTGGAATTTTAAGTGTTAGAGACCTTACGGCGAGTGGTGCCCCAATTCGCTTCTCCATCGACACCGGCGGCAACGTCGGCATCGGGACGACTTCCCCAGCAGCCAAGCTCGACGTCGCCGGAGGCATCAATGCCTCGGGCAGCGTCGGCCTCGGGGTCACGGCACCGAGCTACATTCTGGACGTCAAAGCTAAATCTGCCGTCGGCGCGGCATCGTTCACCGGCTCTGGGCTCAACGACATGACTTCCGGGGGCACGTTCCTCGGCGCCTCGGCGCTGAACTACAAGGTGCAAATTGACGGCACGGGCACGCCGAACACCTTCAAGTGGTCCGACAACGGAGGAGCAAGCTGGAACGCCACGGGAGTGCCCATCACCGGCGGAGCACAGACCCTCAACGATGGCGTTACGGTGACCTTCGGGGCTACCACGGGACACACGTCCGGAGATTACTGGACATTCTCGACCACCGTGACGAATCCGTTCTCGCTCCAGAACGCTGCTGGAACTAGAACCTTGTGCGCAAACAATGACGGCAGTCTGATACTTGGGGGAACATTACCGAAGCAAGCTTCCGGCGGGCCGGAAATGATCAGCTTCCAGAACTCCGACCCCGACCACGTCGCCTTCGCGGGCTTCGTTGGCTCGGAGACGAACTTCCGTTTCGGGGCGTCTCTGCGCGGGTTCATGGAATGGGGTCCAGGCGGAAGCAGTGACCAGGACGTCGCCCTCTTCCGCAACTGGGCAGGCGGGCTCGCAGTACAGTCATTTAACGGTACGTCCTCCGACCATGCGTTCGCGGTGCAGAAGCCCACGACCGACGGATCGGTGGGCGCGGACCTTTTCCGCGTAAACACCACCTCCAACGCAGTCCTGGTGCTCGGGAACCCCGGCGTGGGCACGTCTGCACCCTCGAACACGCTCGAGGTGGCGGCTGGGGGCACTACTCTTGCGGACGCCTGGACGACACGAAGCTGTCTAGCCGCGAAGGCAAACGTCCGCGCGCTGGATGGTGCCATGCCAAGGGTCGAGCGCCTGCGCGGGGTGTCGTTCGAGTGGAAATCGAGCGGCAAGCCGGGTTTGGGTCTGATGGCTGAAGAGGTCGCGGCCGTGGTTCCGGAAGCTGTGTCTTACACCAGTGGCGGCAGCCACGCCGAGGGGGTGGATTACGGCAGCTTGGTGGCGCTACTTGTGGAGGCGATCAAGGAGCAAGAAAAGCGCATTCAGGTGCTGGGAGCGGAAATTTCCGACCTGAGGAAGACATCGAGCCGGTGAGGTATAAGAAAGAGAGATTCAGGAGGATTCCCACGACTGCCATGAGCAATACGGCGATATTTGTTCGAGCCCTCACGATAGGGATAATGTTGGAGCTCGCAGCGGTTGGGATCCCGCCGGCAAAGGCGCAGTCCCTGACCGCGCTTTACAACTTCTGTTCCCAAGGCGGTCCGAGCTGCACAGACGGCTCTCAGCCTCTCGCCGGGCTGGTCCAGGCCACGGATGGAAACTTTTACGGGACAACGTTCAAGGGCGGAGACTACACATGGGGAACAGTCTTTAAGCTATCCCCCGCCGGAGCGCTGACGACCCTTCATAGTTTTTGCCCCCAGAACGGTTGCCCCGACGGCGGCTATCCCCAGGAGGAATTGACGCAGGCCACCGACGGGTACTTTTACGGAGCAACGCCCACTGGGGGAGGCGGACCGGGTTGCGGCATCCGTGACATTTGTGGAACAGTTTTCAAGATCGGCTCGGACGGAACCCTCACCAAACTATACGGCTTCTGTTCCGACGGCGCTTGTACGGACGGACGGGCTCCCCTTGCAGCGCTCGTGCAAGCTACGGATGGGAACTTCTACGGGACAACGGTCTACGGCGGAAAATCTGGAATCTGTTCCTCCGTCTTAACGGATGGCTGCGGCACCATTTTCAAAATCACGCCCGGCGGGACGCTAACCACGCTCTACAGGTTTGGGATGAACTGTTCGTCAGGCGGAGTCGATTGCGCCGACGGCGAGAAGCCGAGCGCGCCGCTGATTCAATCCACCGACGGGGACCTCTACGGGACCACGCTCTATGGCGGAGGCTCGGCGGCGTGCACGAATGGTGAGGGTTGTGGGACAGTTTTCAAGATCAGCCCCGCCGGAGCCTTTACTACACTCTACAAGTTTTGCTCAGAAAGCAACTGTGCGGACGGTGCCTACCCCAAGGGTGCGCTAGTGCAGGCTGAGGAAGGGAACATCTACGGGACAACAAGCAGCGGCGGGACGCACGGCGTCGGATCCGTCTTCAAGATAACCCCTGGCGGCGCCTGCTCATTAGTCTACAGCTTTGGCAGCCAAAGTGGTGACGGCCAAGGGCCCTCGGCAGGACTGGTTCGAGGCAGGGACGGGAGCTTCTATGGGATAACGCAGGGCGGTGGGTCCAACGGTTTTGGGACGATCTTCAGGCTAGCATCCGACGGCGCCGTCACAACGTTATATAGCTTTTGCTCCCAAAGCGGTTGTACGGACGGCAGGTACCCCACCACGCCGCTGATCCAGGGAACCGACGGAAGCCTCTACGGGACGACTTACAGCGGCGGGAGTTCCGGGAACGGCACAGCATTTCGCCTGACGATAGGCGAGGCCCCCAGTGACTTCCTCGAAGTTTCAATTGACATCAAGCCGGGCGATGCGACGAACACGATCAACCTCCAGTCCAGCGGCGTGATCGCGGCGGCGATTCTCGGCTCGGCGACGTTTGATCCCATGACCGTCGAGCCTTCGACGGTCACTCTGGCCGGCGCGCCCGTCGCCACGCGCGGCCGAGGCGTTCCCATGACCGGCGTGGCCGATGTCAACCACGACGGCTACCTGGACCTGCTCCTCTACTTCCGCACGCAGGACTTGCAGCTCACGCCCGCCTCCACCGAAGCCGTCCTCTACGGCACGACTTACTCCGGCCAGCGCATCCGCGGGTCAGACTCGGTGCGCGTTATCGTCCCGCCCGCGCGCCTGGGGAGAGAAGAGCGAACCTCGCCCCCCGGCCGCTTTCGCCGCGCCGACTGGTAATGGCAGCGCGTCG
>Ga0315268_10004762_pt1 | contig 14651 bp, 10 predicted proteins | sample C1_top_MG_FD_204535 | JGI IMG/M metagenome (GOLD analysis project Ga0315268, IMG submission 204535) | Sediment microbial communities from Yellowstone Lake, YNP, Wyoming, USA - C1_top | ecosystem: Environmental > Aquatic > Freshwater > Lake > Sediment | place: USA: Wyoming | collected 2017-08-01
ACCGGCCGCCCCTGGAAGAAATCCGCCAAACTATCAATGAAACTGGCATCGGCGGAATCACCGTCCAGCCGGCAGGCGACAACGGGATATTGCTGCGCGCTCCCGAAATTAAAGAAGAGCAGCATCAATTAATCCTGCAAAAATTAGGAAACTCCGGGGAAGAAAAACGGTTTGACTCGATCGGGCCGACAATCGGCCAAGAACTGCGCCGAACCACATTATACGCCACTGTTATCGTCCTTACATTTATTGTTCTTTATGTCAGCTGGGCATTTCGAAAAGTTACCCGATTTGGCAAGGTGAACGCTTGGGCTTACGGCGTAGCTACCGTTATTGCCCTGGTTCATGATATAATGATATTAGTAGGAGCTTATGTTCTGCTTGGTCATTTTTGGGGCATTGAAGTGGATACCCCGTTTGTGGCAGCTCTCCTTACGACACTTGGTTATTCAGTAAATGACACTATAGTAGTATTTGACAGAATCAGGGAAAATCTGCTAAAAAGCAGCACTGGCGAAAGTTTTGAATATATTGCCGAAAAAAGTGTTAACGAAACTGTCGCCCGTTCTTTCAGCACCTCTTTTACTGCTATTCTAACTTTGCTAGCCATAATGCTTTTTGGCGGAGAAACTATTCGATATTTTGTATTGGCTTTGATAATCGGAATTACTGCGGGGACTTATTCGTCAATTTTTATTGCCAGCCCCTTACTGGTGTGGTGGGAGAAGAGAAGTAACATCTAATTTGAAATTTTTAATTTTTATTCAATTTCTAATTTTCAATTTTTAATGTAAAGCATCTTGAAATCTTTTAAAAATTTGTTTATTAAAAATTGAATGTAGTACTAAAAATTTCAAATTAAAAATTAAAAATTATCCAGTGTTTCAAGGAAAAACAACTTTCACAATACGTTTTCATGGATACGGCGGCCAAGGAGTCAAGACAATGGCTAATCTTATCGCAAAAGCCGCTATTGGCTCGGGCATGTATGCCCAAGCGTTTCCCGAATTTGGACCCGAAAGGCGGGGAGCGCCAGTAAAGGCCTACGCCAGATTTTCCACCGAACCGATAATGACCCGCTCGGAGATTGAAAAACCCGATTTTATCATTGTTATGGATAAAAGTTTATTAAATTTGGAAGCCACCCAAAAAGGGGTTAGCGATAAGACAAAATTCTTGGTTCAGACAAATCTGCCCGCTGAATCCCTGAAAAAGGAATATAACTTTTTGCCAGACCATCACCACATTTATTGCATCGACTCCACTGGCATTATTGCCGAATACCAAAACCAGGTACATTTAAGTATCCCGATGGTTGGCAAATTCCTCCATGTTACAGAACTGGTGCCGCTCGATACCGTAATTGATGAATTAAAAAAAGAATTTCTGGAAAAGATTGGCGAGGAAAAAACTAAGCTGGCGGAGAAGGCCTTAGAAGAGAGCTATTATCAGGTGTAATTATCTAAGTACCAAGTGGCAAGTTTCATTCAGGTTTCAAGTTACAAGTATTTAAGTAAATGCAAATTAGTTATTAAACCCAATAAAAAATGATACTTGACTCTTGAAACTTCAATGTTACTTGACCCTTGATATTTGATAATTTATTTATGTATAGACCTAAAGATCCGATAAAATTTTGGAGATTCATTGCGGTTATTATTTTGGCAATTGTGGCTTTCACTTTTGCCATGCCGGGATTGCCCTATTTCAAAATAGGGGGCTGGGAAGTGGGTAAAAAAATAAGCGAAATGAAAATTCGCCTTGGACTTGACCTTCAGGGCGGAACTTATTTAGTTTACCAAGCGGATTTATCCCATGTCGATCCCAAAAGCTACGGCGACAGCTTGGAAGGAGTAAGAGATGTCATCGAGCGAAGGGTGAATGCCTTTGGAATAGCTGAGCCAATTGTCCAGACCAGTAAAACGGGTAATGACTATAAAGTAATTGTGGAACTGGCGGGGATCAAAGACGTCGCCAAAGCAATATCCATGATCGGGGAAACTCCCACTTTAGACTTCCGGGAACCCCGTAATCCGGATGAAGCAAAACTAAGTGATGAGCAAATCCAAGCTGCCAAGGCAAGAAATGAGACAAAGCTGGAAAAAGCCAAACAGGTTCTGGAAGAAGCAAAAAAGGGTGAGAAGGATTTCTCTGAATTAGCTAAACAAAATTCAGATGACCCCAGCGCCCAAACCAACGGGGGAGATTTAGATTTTTTTAAGAAAGGGGAGATGGCCCCCGAGTTCGAAGCTGTAGCCTTTAATCCTGACTTTAAAGTTGGCCAAGTGTGGCCGGAATTAGTAAAAACCGATTACGGATACCACATAATCAAAAAAACTGATGAGAGAGGCGAGGGAGACAATCAGGAAGTTAAAGCATCCCATATCCTTTTTGCCACCGAAAGCGAAGAATACGACCAAAAACTCTTAACGGCGGATCCCTACATACAGACCGGGCTTACTGGTAAACAGCTGGAAAGAGCGGATGTAGTTTTTGACCCTAATACCAACGAACCGCAAGTCAGCTTATCCTTCAATGATGAAGGCAAAACGCTTTTTAAAGATATTACGGAGCGCGATTTAGGAAAGAGAGTGCCGGTTTTTTTGGATGATAAAATAATTACCAATCCGGTAATAAAATCCGTAATCACCGACGGCAAAGCAGTAATTAGCGGTGATTTTACTCTGGATGAAGCCAAGAAACTGCAGCAGCGATTAAATGAAGGCGCTCTGCCAGTTCCGATATCCTTAGTTCAGCAACAAACGGTTGGGGCCAGCTTGGGCCAAGAATCTCTTGACCGCAGCTTAATCGCCGGGGCGGTCGGCTTCTTGCTGGTGGTTTTCTTCATGATTACCATTTTCCGCTGGCCCGGAATTGTAGCTGCTCTTGCATTATCAATATACACCCTCGTTTTGGTCAGTTTGTTTAAAATACTGGGAATTACTCTGACTTTATCCGGAATCGCCGGTCTGATATTGTCGATTGGTATGGCAGTTGACGCTAATGTTTTAATTTTTTCTAGAATTCGAGAAGAATTGCTTTCCGGGAAAATTAAAGGAATTGCCATTGCGGAAGGTTTCCGGCGGGCTTGGCCTTCTATCCGGGACGGCAACACCTCTACCATTATTACCTGTTTCGTGTTAATATTTTTTGGGACGGGTATGGTTAAAGGATTCGCTATTGCCTTGGTAGTTGGAGTATTTCTTAGCATGTTTACCGCGATTGTAGTAACCCGAGCGATCCTAGATTTTTTTATTATGCAAGATGAAGAAACCAAACATTGGTGGTGGGGGGTGAAGGAAGTTAAAAGTTGAAAGTGAAAAGTGAAGATAATAAGAATGGCTTCGCCGCAGATTTAATCATTAAAATACGTGAGCGCCTGCCTGCCGGCAGGCAGGAAGCGAACACCAATTTTCTTAACTTTTCTTTATTAACTTTTAATTACTTTATTGAACAAATTACTAAAAAACCTCGGTACATTATTCCTCATCTTTTTGCTTTTTTCTTTTCTGTTTGCCCTGTATAATTCTGAAAAGAACAGCAATCAAACCGAGCAAATTGCCATGAGCCAATTGGTTGAAGAAATTAGGAACGACCAAGTCAGCAAAATCAACGTTTCCGGAGATACAGTCAATGTTGAGTTAAAGGACAACAAAAAGCAAACTCTCAACAAGGAAAGAGAATCCTCCCTCTCGGAGACATTCAAAAACTATGGATTAGAGCAAGATAAGCTTCAATCAGTCCAATTTACCGTAAATGAAGAAAGTGGACTGATGTTTTGGCTGGGAACTATTCTCCCGATTCTTCTGCCTTTCATTTTTATCGCCGGGATTTTCTGGTTAATGCTGCGTCAAGCCCAGAAAGGCAATGCCCAGGCGCTATCCTTTGGACTTTCCCGCGCCCGCTGGGATGATCCTAAAAAAAACAAGAATCAAGTCACTTTTAAAGATGTGGCGGGAGTAGAGGAAGCGAAAGAAGAACTAAAAGAAGTGGTCGAATTTCTCAAAGAACCGCAGAAGTTCCACAAACTGGGGGCTAAAATTCCCCGGGGCGTATTGCTTTTGGGCCCTCCCGGCTGCGGCAAGACTTTACTGGCCAGAGCCACCTCGGGTGAAGCCGGCGTTCCGTTTTTTCATATCTCGGGATCTGAATTCGTGGAAATGTTTGTGGGGGTGGGTGCCAGCCGAGTACGTGATTTATTCAACCAAGCTAAAAAAAATACTCCCTCTATCGTTTTCATTGATGAAATCGACGCCGTAGGACGCCACCGGGGAGCCGGTTTGGGTGGCGGGCACGATGAACGGGAGCAAACTCTCAATCAAATATTGGTTGAAATGGACGGTTTCGACCAACGCGATAATGTTATTGTGATTGCGGCTACCAACCGACCAGATGTTTTGGATCCGGCGCTGTTGCGTCCGGGTCGTTTTGACCGGCGGGTAATTATTGATCTTCCCGACATTAAAGACCGCATTGAGATTCTTAAAGTACACGCCCGCCAGAAACCAATTACCGCTGATGTTAACCTGGAAACTATTGCCCAGCGTACTCCGGGATTTTCCGGAGCGGACTTAGCCAATTTAATCAATGAAGCTGCAATATTAGCCGGAAGAAACAACAAACATACCGTTACTATGGATGACTTACTGGTTTCAATCGAAAAAGTAATTCTTGGCCCCGAGAGAAAGAGCAAAGTGCTCCTGCCTAACGAAAAATGGATCGTGGCGGTCCACGAGGCCGGCCACGCCGTAGCGGCTTATCTCCTTCCCAAAGCTGATCCTGTCCATAAAATTTCCATTATTTCCCGAGGGCAAGCGGGCGGTTACACAATTAATCTGCCTACCGAAGACAAACATTTCTACAGCCGTTCGGATTTTATGGATAAAATTGTGATGCTGCTGGGTGGTTTCGTTGCCGAGGAGATTGAATTGGGTGAAGTCACCACCGGGGCCTCCAGCGACTTGCGCCAAGCCACCAAGATGGTAAAAGAATTAATTACCAAATATGGGATGAGTGAGCTGGGACCGGTATTTCTTTCCAATGATGATGAATGGGTATTCTTGGGTAAGGAATTGCACGAAGGACGGCCCTACTCAGAAGAAACTGCGGCTAAGATAGACAAACTCACCCAAGAGTATATTGCCAAGTCCCTTGAGCGAGCCCGTAAACTTTTACGCCAGAAAAAGGACAAACTGGAAGAAGTAGCTAATACTCTGCTTACGAAAGAAACCCTCGAGAGAGAAGAGTTTGAAGAATTAATGAAAAGAGAAAAAGCCCCTAAAATAGCCGCTAAAACAAAAGCTCCAGCAAAAGAAACTAAAGAATAATCACCTCCTCCATACCATTTATATCATACCAAGAAGGACCCATCTATTGGGTCTTTCTTCATTTTCTGAGGTTCAGTTTATAATTTTTTTATAAGTTTTTTATGATTATCTGCTAGCATAGAGAAATAATAATTAAATTATTTCCATGAAGCCAAGCAAACTGCTCAATGCCCTAAGATACATCTATGTTTTTCGAAAGGTAATTATCTATTGCTTTATTGTTATATTGCTGTTATGGTTGGCTTCACATATTGAGGAAACCTACGCAGTGGAAAATGCCACTGATAGAATATCCTTCGTTGAAATTATGCCCAATCCTGACGGCACGGACACCAAGGAAAATGAATACTTAAAACTTCAAAACGAATCCAGTAGCAATACAACTCTGGAGAATTGGAAAGTTTGCAACATCAGCAACGATTGTTATTTACTCAAAGAAAGTATTGAAGCCGGGAGCTGCCTGAAAATATTCCGCTCGTCTTTCATTTTCACTCTCCACAACGACAAAGAAGAGCTCACTCTCTTCGATCCAACCGGCAGTACAATCGACAAAATCTCAACCGGTTCTGCTCCTTCAGGCAAGGCCTGGCAGTGCTATCAGGGAAATTGCGCTTGGGGAAGCCCCCAGGAAAGCTGTGATTATTCTTTTTTGCTTCCATCGGAAGAGGAACCACAAACAAACGATAATTCACTAAATCCGGAAGACGAAATCAGTAATGAGAATACTAATCTTCAAGAAAATAATACCCAATCAAATAACAACAGCGCTTCTACTCAAAAAAATGTTACAAAACCGGTATTAAATATTCTAAAATCAAAAGATCTAACCAAAATCCAAAAAAAGATGCGAAAAGAGAAGCTGACTTCTGCTTTAGTCAATATTGCCGGAATTGTTTCCCTTCCCCAAGGGCTGATGGGTAAAACCATCTTTTATCTCTCTTTTGGCGATAATCTAATAAAAACTCATGTATATTCTTCCTGCCAAAATTCCCCGTTGTGCCTGCGTGACCTGAATATAAAAATCGGAGATGAGTATAGAATCATGAACACAACCCTAAAAATAATTGATAACCGTTGGGAATTATATTTAGATAAAAATTCGGTGGTTGAAGTTATCAATAAGAAAAAGCTCGAGAAAGCTAAAATTAACAAAAATTTGAAAAATAAAGCAGGGAAAATTGTAACTGTCCGGGGAAAAATTTTATCCAAAAAGGGAGATTATTTTTTTATTAGTGATCCGAAAAACCAAGATGTAATTTCCGTTTACCTGCCTAAAATGCTGCAATACTCTTTTTTGCAACAGCTAGATAACAACTTGCTAGGATACTTTCCTTTTTACTACGAAACCCAACCTAGCAAGCTCTGGATTGGGGGCGAGCTTAGCGCCAAAGGCGTAGTAGAAACCGCGGAAGGAGAATATCGAATAATCGGCTCGGAAATTATTGAATTGAAAGGAAAACCTGAAAGTGCAAAGAATGCCAATGACAGCTTAAAAGACCAAAAAGACAATAGAAATAATAATTCTAACCGGGCAATAGAAATCCCTTTCCAAGAATCGGAAAACAAAGATACTAACCAGACAATTAATCAATCAAACAATAACGAAAATATTATTACTGGTGCTGAAAAATATAAAATTAAGCAGGTATTAGTTGATAATCTCAGCTGGAAAGCCCTTTTAGACATAATTTTCAGCAAATTGTTTGTAAGAATTAACGCTTTCAAACAATATTTCTAAACTTTTAGTTTCAGGACTTACGCGTTTGACACATTTCTCCGTCGCAAGCTCCCCGCCTTCGCCCGCTTCGGCGGGCAGGCAGGTGCTCTCCATAGCAGTGCGCAATACGCTTAGCAGCTCGATGCGCTCCTCGCTTGCTCCTACGAAATATACCAAACGCGTAAGTCATAAGTTTATTAACTATTATTCTAAATTCTAAATTCTAAATTCAATATTCTACTTTGCCCAAATCAAAATTACCCGCTACAAATCTAAGTAAGGGCTAAAAAATAAATATAAAAACTATGATCGGTCTTACTTTATTTGTCTTACTGTTATTGGTATATTTTCTGATTAGCGCCGCGGTAATTTATCACATTTGGCGCTACAGTCCCGAGAGAGACCGGGCAGTTGTATTAATCATTGTTTACGTTGTGGTATCGATTTTCCTCCTTCTTCTGGCAATTTCAGACTTTATCAAGATTGATTGGAAGGGAATAATGCAATAAATGGGGAATGGAAAATTGAAAATGCTAATAAAAAAATCAAATTCCCTTTCAATTATCCATTATCCATTATCCATTTTTTATGAACAACGGCTGGACAATTGCTGATCTTCACAATAATCTTCAAAGTGGCAAAATTACTGCCAAAAAAGTTACCAGCGACTATCTAAAAAAAATAGGGAAGGAAGATAAGGACCACAAAATTTATCTAACCTTGAATAGAGAGCAAGCCCTTGCCCAGGCAAACAAGGTGGATAAAAAAATCAAAGCCGGCGGGAAAATCGGACCATTAGAAGGAATCCCCGTTGCAATCAAAGATGTCCTTTGTACAAAAGACCTTCGCACCACCGCCGCTTCAAAGGTGCTGGAAAATTATATTCCCCCTTACGACGCAAAAGCGGTAGCCAACTTAAGAAACGAAGGTTCTATTATTTTGGGTAAAACCAACTGCGACGAATTTGCCATGGGCGGATCAGGGGAAAATTCCGCTTACGGTGTTTGCCCTAATCCGCTTGATCCGCAAAGGGTTCCGGGTGGCTCTTCTTCCGGATCGGGAGTAGCCATCGCTAAGGATTTATGCGTTTTTTCCCTGGGATCAGATACGGGAGGATCCGTACGGATGCCGGCCTCTTTCTGCGGGATTGTCGGGATGAAACCTACTTATGGTAGGATCTCCCGCTACGGACTTATCGCAATGGCGTCTTCCCTTGACCAAGTTGGCATAATGGCGAAAAATGTATCGGAAATTGCCGAAGTCTTAAAAGCAGTTGCTTCGCCCGACGGGTATGATGCTACTTCCGGCGGTTTTGCCGGAAAAGATTTCGCGCGGGATTTCGACAAGGGGATTAAGGGCCTGACTATTGCCTACGATAAAAACTTTATTGAAAAGTCCGACCCGGCAATTGCTAACGGCTCTTTCGAATTCCTAAAAAACTGGGAGAAAAAGGGAGGAAAAACCAAATCGATTAAAATCCCCTTTATGGGAGAAGAAGCGGTGGCTTGTTATTATATTATTACTACCAGTGAAGTGAGCAGCAATATGGCCCGTTATGACGGCAGCCGTTATGGCGTGGTTACTAAAAAAGCGCGGGATAAAACTCACCAGTGGCACGATTATATTGCTACCAACCGAGGAGAGCTTTTGGGCAGAGAAGTGAAAAGAAGAATCATTCTGGGCACTTTCTGCTTGTCCGCCGGCTATTACGACGCTTACTACGGGAAAGCCCAGAAAGTAAGGTTTTACATCCAAAAATCATTAGCCGATATTTTCAAAAAATATCCTCTGATATATACTCCCACCAGTCCCGACCTGCCTTTTAAGATTGGCGAAAGATATTTTGACCCGGTCAGGATGTACCTAGCGGATGTTTTCACCACTACGGCCAACTTGGCTGGCATACCGGCCATTTCGTTTCCCATTGGTGAGGCCAAACTGGAAGGCAAGACTCTTTCCATCGGCGGCCAGCTGATGTCCGCCGCTTGGGACGAAGAAACGCTCCTTAGAGCAGCGTATTGGGGAGAACAGTTCTAGTAGCTCCTAAATAAAATCCAGAAAAAAGGAGGCAGCTATGGGCAAAGCGCTTGATAAACCCAGGGAAACAAGAGGAAAAAATAACCCCAACGAAACACTTATTTGTACGTGCGGTGGAAAAATAACCAGACGTGCAAATAGTTTACTCCGAGGAATAGTTTACTATCTACCTCCAGCTTGCGAGAAATGTCACATGTTTTACCCTCTTGCCATAAAAGCTCCTAGAGTGGGCAGGGACAAGTTGATGTCCATATTTGGAGGCCACACAAAATGAAAGGAGGGAGGACATATGGAGAGAAAAAGAAGATTGAGAAGAGTAAGCGCAAAAAATCTTAAATAGTTCGAGGAAGTCCTTGATTTAATCAGGGAGGAATTTCAGGCAACTTTCAAGCCACCGCCTCCACCAAAAGGAACGCTGCGTGAAGAATTTCTTGAAGCAAGAAGAACAAAAAACTGGAATGCAGACCGCGTGCCAATCCCTAGATAGTGGTTTGCCTTCCAATCCAATAGCTCGGGAATGACTTTTCATCCCGGGCTTTATTTATTTAAAGAAATAAACCTCCCCTCTTTCCCCTCCTTGGTAAGGAGGGGATAAATCCTTGTCCTCCCCTTAGCAAGGGGAGGTGCCTGAGTCTGCGAGGGCAGAGGGGTTTATAAAAAAATAAACTTAATAGTGGATATAAACTGGCGTGCCAATCTCTACAAATCCATAAACTGTGGCGGCGGGGCCGACGCCCAGTCGGACACAACCATGGGAAACAGGAATCCCCAAGTGGTTGGCGCCTTCTTTGTAGCCGCTGGGCCACTCCGGCAGCTCGTGGATCCCGTGCCCTTGATTGGTAAACTGCATCCAATAAGGCATGAACAATTTATATTTTTTTGACCACGCCCGCCGGCTTTTCTTTTTGATGTCAAACATACCAGTGGGCGTTGCCATGCCTCTTTTTCCAGTGGATACGCGATAGTTTCCTTTATTCTTGCCGTCATTAAAAATAGACAATAGCTGTTTTGATAAATTAATATCCACATATTTTCCGTCTTTTATTTTGGCTTCCGCGCTCGCAGCCGCGGCTTTATGCACTAGCCCGCTGGCATCATAGGAATGAAAAGAAGCCAAAAAATCCTTGTTTAAATAAGTGTCATCGGCCGCTCGCCAACCACCCTTGATCTTGACTGAGTAATCGGTATTTTGAACCAGACGGTCCGGTTTAAAAACAAAGGTTTTCCCGCCGTCTTCCCACTGCGCCTTACCGGTAAGATTGGGCGTAATTTCCACAAAATTAGTCCACTCCTCAGCTTTCATCGGCTTATTGAAATATGCCTTGATCGGAGTGAAATCTTTAACATCCTCTTCCTGGTCGGCGGGAAGGATTTTTTGCACTTCCGGCGGGGCAATGGTTCTGAATTGAAAATTAGCTACTTCTTGCTGAAACCAGCTCTTACTATCCCTGGCTTGGTAGCTTTCATAAGCAATTACTTGATATTGGGTATCTTCGCTTAATGGCTCTACTGGATTTATCTGGAAGAATTTCCTTTCTGGGTCTATAGAAAGCGTGTAGTTAAACGCGGGGACTACCTGGAAATTAAAATGATAATTATCCCCTCCCCGGTCCAAGCGGAACTCAATTGGCGACAACGGTCCGACAAGGGTTCCTCCGCTAGGGTTGTAATCCTGGACTTTAGGAAGTGACTCGGTAAAAAAATAGTCTTGAAAATTAAAACTAGAGGCAAGGCCAGTTAAACCATTAAAATTAATTTCGTAATCACCTCCCGGCTTCCAAGGTTGGACCGGCTGAAAAATTAAATCATTTCCCTGCCAACTTATTCTTCCGACAGTACTGGGAGATATAGAAAAAGAGGACTCGATTTTATGATGCACTACCGGGTGATCGAAGTGTAGGACTAGAGGATCTTCCAATTCCAAAACTTTTTTGGCCAGTTCCACTTTAGGACCCCGGAAAAAAGGCACAATTCCAACATAGCTTATATACCCGCCAACAATAGCGATAACAATAAAAGCAGGCACCAAAAGGCTATTTTTAATCCTTTGCAATAATTCAGAGCTAGTTTTCATTCTTTGGTTTTGTTTTTTGAGTTGGGTGAAATGGCAATCTCTTATTAAAATCATAATAAGAGATTTTTTCAATTTCTAAAAAGTGAGTGAATCGTACAAAATATTAAAATCTTTTCGGAAAAAATCGAATTGATACTCGCCCGCTCCGCAGATAATCATATAATTAATACCTTCATTTTGGGTAAATATCTGGTCCAGGCGCACTCTAGCTCCAATCGGGTCAAGAAAAGAAAACGAAGTTTTAAACCCGTCCCTACCGGCAATATTTATTTTTTCTTTCTCAATCAGCTGAAAGTCTTTGGCTTTATCTCTAATCTGGCTGATTGCGTTTTCCGTCAATTCGTCAATTGATTTGGAATAATCAAGCATAGGGCCCCCTTTGCGGATATCACAACCGGTGCGGCTGTCAGTTTTTAGCTTAATGCCCACAACATAATTATCTCCGTATTTTTTTTGCGGATCGGAATCAATTTCAAAAATATCGGGGTATTTGAAAGCCAGTTTCGGGCCAAAGCTTTGATAATCATTGGTTTTAACTTTGGAAAGGGAAAAATTAAAACGCCAGCCCCCTAAATCGTGTTGGGAAAAATAAAAAAAGAAATAAAATAACGCAATGATTATCGCCAGGATAATGATAATTATTAGCGCTGTAGTTCGGTTCACAAAATTATGTATCTAATCGTGTTAATTATCCAGCTTTTTCCAATCCGTTCCGTTGCAACCATAAAAACTATTATCGTCAGTATCGAAATAAATACTGCCTTTGGCACCAGCGTCACAAGCTTCCCCGCTAGCGGCTTTCGGCACCCGGACATAAGTCGCGCCCGTCAAATCAACATTGCCAGTTGAGGTTACTCCGGTTAAGCCCGTAGCTGCACCAGCTGTAGTGATATCCCAAGTAGCGGAATCCACGGAAATATCGTTACCCGCCCCGTGGCCGATAGTGATATCGCCCTGAAAATCTACTGTATCAGTTCCGGCATTTCCTAAAGTGGAATTACCAGTGGCGGTGAGATCTGTCAAAGTGGCTGCCCCTGCAGAGGTAATGTCCCAAGTGTCTGCGTCTATCGCAATCGTATCATTATTGCCACTACCCAAACTGACATTGCCGGTGAAAGAAGCTGCTCCACTGGTGGTAATAGCAATTGTAGCAGCTAAATCACCCCCAGCGATGGTACCGTCAAAAATCATACCACTGGTTACAGTACCGGTATCGCCAACGGTGACTACATTACTTCCCCCCACTGTGGTGGAAGCGAAAGCCGCCGCTCCAGCGTTACTTACTGACCATTGCCCATCAGTAATAGCAGTGTTAGCAATAATATTTAATGTATCCAGGGTAGTACTGTCCCCCATGGTTATTGTGGTGTCGGCGCTATCCCCGAAACTAACCGCCGAGTTGGTGGCCACATCAGTTAAGGTATCTTTAAAATTCAAAGTGTCGGCGTAAATTGTGGACCAGCGGCTGGCCAGAGCTCCCAAATCATCGCCACCGTTAGTCGTAATTCCCCCGTTAGCAGCGATCGCCCCGGCGGAAGTGATCGTTCCAGCACCGGTTGTCGCGATACTGCCGCTAGTACTAATCGCTATATCGGCTGCCAGATCACCTCCCGCGACCGAGGCATCGGCGATTTCAGAAGTTCCCACGGCACTGGCTTTTATTTCCGCTGAATCCACTGCATCGGTAGCGATATTTCCAGCTGCTATTGTATCAGCGGCAATATCATCGGTTGTGATAGTTGCATTGGTAATATCTGCGCTATCAATATTAGAAATTGAATTGCCGGATCCGTTGGCATCAAAGGAAACCCCAGTAATCGCCCCTTCGGCAGTGATATCCCAATCATTAGAATTTATCGCGATAGTTCCAGCATTGTTTCCCAGAGTAATAGCTTCATTATCCCCAAAACTGGCGTAAGTCACATTTGCATCTTTTATTAGAAAATCCCCGGTGCTGTTAAGATCAACAATAATATCTCCCAAACTGGAAGCGGCATTAGAACGAAGCGTTAAATTACCAGCGTCCACCAATACCGTCGAAGCACCTGCGCTGGCGTTGTAAGCATCATCTAGCGTGACTGCACCTGCCGCTCCTGCAGTTAAATCCACCCAGCCGCCATTAGCGTAAACACGGGGCTGTTGCTAAACTCCCCGAAAAATTGCCGGCAATTTAATGGAGCAAAGAGTATTTTTGTGGTTTAATTAAGCCATAAACAGCTTAACTAACAACAAAAATGGTCTCCCAAGAAATCAAAACCGTGCGATGGGTAACTTCCACCGAAGAAGAAATAATAGAAAAGCTGGTACGAGCGGACCACGCTTTTCGCAAACTCAACAAAATAATCGACTTTGAGGGTCTGATTATCCCTTACCGCAAGCTTTACTCGAATACGGGAGCCAAGGGGGTGGATATAATAAAAGGGTTCAAGGCGCTTCTAATCCAGTTTTGGGAAGACCATTCCGATCGGGAAATGGAGAGATTATTGAAAGAAAATGTTGCCGTGAAATGGTTCTGTGGTTTTAAACTTTTAGAAGAAACTCCCGACCACACATATTTTTGCAAACTCAGGAAGAGGCTGGGAACTCGGAATATCGCTGACATATTCAACAAAGTGAACGAGCTTTTGAGGGAGAAGGGATTGTTCGGAGACGTGTTCAAATTCATCGACGCTTCGGCAATCGTTACCAAGACCGCTCTTTGGGAAGAAAGAGACAAAGCCATCAAACAAGGAGAAGAGAAGCTGAATAACCGGAATGTTACAAAATACGCCGCCGACAAGGACGCGAGATGGGGAGGCAAAAGCAAGACCAACATCTGGTTTGGCTACAAAAGGCACCATAATGTGGACATGCGTTACGGGCTCATTGACAAAATCGCGGTTACTCCGGCCAATGTTTTGGATTTCCAAGTGCTGGGAAGTATTTGTCCCCGCGAGGGGATGGCGTTTATGGACAAGCTCTACGATGTTAAGAAATCAGAGCTGATCTTAAAAGCCAAGGGATGCCACAGCGGAGTAATAATGAAAAACAACAACCCCGGAAAAAACAGGGATTTGGACAGATGGAAATCGAGGATAAGAATGCCGTTTGAAGGTAATTTCTCCAAACTCCGAAAACGCGCCAAGTTCAGGGGGCTGAGCAAGGTTACCACCCAGTGTTTTTTTGAAGCTATTTGCCACAACCTGAAAAAAGCCGTAACGGTGCTGGGAACAAAACCGCTTCCCGTTTGATCCTTACAAGGGGTTATTGTATCTAAAAGCCAGAAAAAGAAGAGAAAATCAGAGGAAAATCGAGAAAATTAACAAAATTACACCAGCACTGGTTTAGTTTTGTTAATTTTTAACAAAAATGGGAGTTTGGCAACAGGCCCATCATCTAAAATTTTAGCTGTGGTAACAGAATCTGCTGCCAGATCACCGGCTGCAATTGTAGCATCTAATATTTTTCCGGTGGTTATTGCATCATTGGCAATATCAGCTGTGGCTATAGTGGCGTC
>Ga0315268_10004763_pt1 | contig 14650 bp, 12 predicted proteins | sample C1_top_MG_FD_204535 | JGI IMG/M metagenome (GOLD analysis project Ga0315268, IMG submission 204535) | Sediment microbial communities from Yellowstone Lake, YNP, Wyoming, USA - C1_top | ecosystem: Environmental > Aquatic > Freshwater > Lake > Sediment | place: USA: Wyoming | collected 2017-08-01
CACGCGCAAGGATGTGCCGTTGACCGATCCGCCGTTCTAGGAAATTACCTTGTGCCGGTCTTTGTTCCCGATGTTCTCGCTCAGACTCTCTCCGCCATATTTACGCGGATTTGCACCGCCACTAACATCTGGACCTGGAAGTCATTGCCGAAGGGGTTGAGACGGAAGAGCAACGTCAATTCCTCCTGAAATACGGCTGCACTCGCTACCAAGGGTATCTGTTTGGCAAGCCAGTATCGGTTGAGCAGTTTCAGGCATTACTGAAGAAGGGCTGATTGCTATTGTTGGGGCGGATGGCCGCTTCAGAGGAGATTGACCAGCTAAAATGGGGCGATGTTGACCGACCTCTTTCGGTGTTGGCGCCGACCGAGAATTGATCAAACACCGGGCTTTATACCGGTTGATGAATGACCAAGGCTGGACCGATAGGAACTAAACAAAAGCAATCTGTTATAACATGATCCGCTGGTCAGTACTTCATTGGTGCGGGTGGTCAAGTTTTACCTGGCGCCAACAAGTCAGGGTCAAGTCAGACCGTGACCGTTATTTTCCTCATAAATATTGTTTTCCCCTTTGACAAGGATATTCTAATTGGTTGTGTGTCTTCGTACCAAGGCACACCGGCAGGCGATGACACGGCTTAGTGTGTTCGTGAACTTGTTCAGGGCCGGAGCAAGAACTCACGTCGGCCAATGGCGCGAGTGCGCGGGATCCTAATAGGATCTCGAGTTATGTTCTGCTCCATGACAGTTGAGGGAACAACTCCCGTGACCTGGCTGGGCCGGATTGGGCATAAATTGGAGCAGCCCGGTGATTTTGGACGGGCCCACTACCGGATTCCCGGCTTTGGCGACCGTCATGAAGTTAATGAGGTGTGTGTTCTGGCGCGAACCGTGGGCATCGTGGCACACGGCGCAGGAAGTGTTCTGCAGTACCACATGCGTGTTGTGCGGAAACCCCCCGAAACCCTGGAACAGCGTAGTCCGGTCGTGACAGCTGTAGCACAACGCGTAGCTTGAAAACGACTCGGTGACGGGATCACCGGCCTCGTATTCCTGCGCCAGGATAGGCTCATAGCGCGAACCGTGAGGACCGCGGGGGCGGATTCCGGCGGGCGTCCACTCATCGTTGTTGTGACAGTCGGTGCACGCGACCTGGCTGGCGGGTGTGTACCCCGGCAAAAGACCGAGGATCGTCGTGTTCTTCCCCGGCGCCGCCACCGGGTGATACGAAGCGTTGTTCGGGTCGATATTCAAACGGATGTTGCGGGTGTTGTCCTGGCGCAGGTTGCCCGGCGTGGTCGGTTCCGTCATCCCGTGGCATTTGAGACAGACCTCGTATTCATAGTTGGCAGAATCAATGCGACTACCGCCGATCGTCACGCCCAGCACGCTCCGAAGCCGACCCGATGTCATCGGTGGCTGCGCCGTCGTGGACGTCACGGCATGCGGATTGTGACAATCCGCGCAGGTAACGTGCCGCGGCATGAGCGCCGGTTCCTCTTTCGGATCGTGAATCCACTGACTGCTGTCCACCGGGTGGCGGAAGGGTTTCAAGAACTCCGTCTCGATGTTCTTGTCGGCCACCGCACCGTTATGGCAGACGGTGCAGTTAGCCGGTTCCGTGCCCTGCGCCAGCAGACGCTGCGAGTGCCCAGCGGCGTGCGAGCGATGGCAGTTGAGGCAAGCGTTGTCGGCCACGGTAGCGAAGGCCCCGTCAGGCCATGGGCTGGCCGCGGTTCCCTTCCACGTGGCGGTGGACGTGGCATGGCTCGAGTCGTTCCATTTGGACAATTGGTGGCAGCTGGTGCAGAGCGCGCCAAGACGGTTATCCATTCGTAGAAACTTGGGCTGCCGGTCCTCATGCGGATCATGACAGGTGGTGCACTGAAGCTGGTGGGTATCGTCCAGGTGGATCGTCGACGGCAGTGTCGACGGATCGGCGAGTTGCCCCCGCCGCAGGGCGAGCGCACTATCGTAAACAAAAGAGATTGGGTGATCGGCAGACAGATTGGTCCCAAGAGCGCTTTTTCCCGTGAGCGGCCCCAGTACGAAATTGCTGCCCTTGGGCGGAGCCCGGAGACTGCCGAGCGCCAGAACGCCATCATGGCAGGAAAGGCACAGGCGTGAGGCGCCGGTGGGCTGATTGAGTGTCGCCTGCAGAGTGCTGCTTTCATAGAGCGTGTAGGTAACGCCAGGAAGTTCCCGGTTCCAAAGTGCGACCGTCGGTTTGGCGTTGTGCGGTGTATGACAGAAAACGCACAGGCCCGCGGGCTGCGTCACCCGCAACGTTCCCGGACCGGTGGGGGTGAGATTATGCACGGTGCGCGCAATCTGGGTCTGGGCCTCCGCCGGCGCAGACAGAATCAGAAATACGGCAAGCGCCATGAATAAACCACCCATCCTGAAAGATGACGCTCGCTGCCTGCACCTAATATGTGTCATGGACTCCATGCATCGTTACCGGTCAATGGCCACCCACAAAGTCAAAAATTTGCACGCGTCGGTTATAGGCATCGGCCACGTATATCCGGTCCTGCGGGTTCACGAAAATTCCCGCCGGCATCCAGAATTGGCCCGGCTGTGTGCCGCGTTCCCCGAACGCGAGCAGCAGGGACCCGTTGCGTTCAAAAATCTGTACCGTGTCGAAAAGCGCGTCCACAATATAGAGATGACCCTGGCTGTCGGTCGCCACCCCCTTGGGTGACGCAAGGCTGCCCGAGACATCGCCATGGTAGCCCATCTTCCAAAGAAATTTCCCCTCACGGTCAAAGGCCTGAATCCGATAATTCAGCGCATCGGTCACCAACAAGGTTCCCGCTGAGTCCAGGGACAGATGCGTAGGGTAATTGAATTCTCCGTCTGCGCTGCCTCGCTTTCCCCATGCCAGAACGGGTTTGCCGTCGTGGTAGGCGACCACCCGGTGTGCCGCCGAGTCCACGACATAAATCCGTGCACTGGCCTCGTCGTACACCAGCGCCGCCGGCCGTTCCAGGCCGTCTTCGGGGAGCACCTGGAGAAGCTTCCCTTCCCGGTCCAACAGAAAGATTTTCTTAAGCCAGGAATCCGCGACAAACACGGCACCATCGCTGCGGACCGCCACGGCCACCGGCGAGACCAGCAAGGTTTTACCCACCTGGTGAATTTTGATGAAACGCCTCTCGGGAAGATTGAATATCCAAAGCGCCTGAGCGCCCGGATCGGCCACATAGAGTACGTCCCCGCGCTCTGCGAGCCCCGTCGGACGGACGAAATATTCATCGGTCTTACCGGTTAGCGTCTCTATAAATCGCTGGAAAAACGATTTCGAGATTCCCAAATCATGCGGACCGGAAAAACTGCGCACGTAACGGATACGCGGCGCGGCTGGCGATTTGGGCCAGACAAGCGTCACGCCAGGCGCCTCCGGATTTGCCGCCGGAGGCGCCGATTCACAACCGGCCACGGCCAGGACCAGTGTGCTTATTATTATCAGTCGGCTGAGCATCGTGGCCTCACAGAAAACGTCGTATCACTCTCAGTTCAATGCGCCGATCCGTGTTCTGGACCGGATCGCGCTCGCGCTCGCTCCAGGTCAGGGATGGCAGAATATCAAGCAACCCTATCGTGCGTCGCGCCCTAAGGCCCGCCTCGCGAATGGTCTCGGCCGGCACCTGGCTGTCCTCAGCAACACGCACCCCGGCAAACGCGTTGGTGTACCAACCACTCGGCGAAACCCCGTCCAGGGTGAAACGCACAGAGCGGGTTTTGCTTTCCCGGACCGGCAGGGTGTACTCCGTGAAGGATTCCTGTGCGTCGATCCCCAGCGTCAGATTGTATCGCGGCCGGTAGGAGAGAAACTGACCGTACTGCCAGCGGTTGTACGCCAGGTGCCTGGAATCCAGGGTCTCGTAGGCGGCGCTGGCCGTCCCCCGGACCGAGCCGCCTTCAGCACGCAACTCAACTCGCGCCGTGTTCTTATTTTGACTGTCGAGAAATTGCGCATCCTGCCCCCCGAGCAATGACTGGTCGAACGCCTCGTGCGCATAGGACAAGGCGATCCAGCTAAAATCAATACCGCCGCTCAACCACCACGCCGCGGTCTCGAACCGAATGCTGGGTGCCACCTCGTAGGAATAACTAACGACCAGGGGATCGCCCGCCAGAATTATCGCGCTCGTCGCCAGCGGGATAATCTTGATAAAGTCACCCTCCTGCAGGGTATCGTAATCCACCCCCGGCGTGGTCAAAAGCCGGCCGCCGCCGCGGGTATCCACCACCACGACGGTCGGGGTGAGGACAAAGGAATTGCTCAGCGCGAATCCGGCGACGCCGCCGAGCGGCGAAGGCGCTACGTGCGACTCGTCGATCACATCAATCCGCGAAACCTTCATGGCGTTATCATCGATTTGATTGCGCCCACCGAGGCGCGCGTACACGCGCTGCCCCGGCGCGAGCGTGCGCTGATAATTGAGGTCAAGCTGACCGGAGTAGTTCGTGCGTTCGCCCTGGTCGCTCGGAAGTTCCGAACGCATGCCTTGTACCTTGAATGTCGTGTCCAGATTCCGATACAGCCGCTGTTGTGCCATGACCGTTCCGCTCTGCGTCGTCGTGGATGCCGTCTCGGTACCCACACGCACAAACACGTAGCGGTAGTTAGTGGACAGGTCTTCATTATGCTCGATGCGCAGCCCTTCATCGAGGGAATAGTAAAATGTCTGCTGGCTTTTGCCAGTGTAATCGGAGTAGAGCAGGCGTGAGTCCCACCGGCGGTTAAGCCGGGATCCGAAATCCAGGCTGGAAGCGAGGTTCGCCGACTGGGTCTGATACGCCGATTGGGGACGCAGGCTGTCCTGGCTATCCGTGGCCTCGTAGCTTAAATTGATATCTGCCGTTTCAAAGCCCTTGCTTGCCTCAACATTCACGATATGGCGTGTTTCATCCCGCGCGAATCGCTGGCCGAGGATGTCCGTCACCTCCTGCGTGTGTTCCTCACGCGCGCCCAGCGTGGAACTGAAGTAGGGAATGCCCCAGTCCCGAAGGATACTATCGTCACGCAACCGGAATGAGCCGCCGTGATTTTCAAGGGTCAGGTCAGACCGGCCGCCGAATTCACGGTTGCTGACGTTATGATTCCGGGTGGCAAAGACCCTGCCCGAATAGGGCTGCTCATTGAGCAGGCCGGCATCGAAGGCATATCCGGTGAGCCTTCCGCTCTGGTTATGCTCCTCGTCATTAAAATGGTCCTTGTCCTGATACAGATCGTAGGTGAGCCCCAGGTTGCCCGTGAACAGCCGCGGGTCAAGGAAGTAAAATCCCTGGTTGCGGATACCCAGCCGCTCATCGTAGCGGCGCCGGGAATCCTCGTTTAGGGGAGCACTGTCCGTGCGCGTTTGCTGGTGCTCCCACACGGAGCCGAGTTCGACGTCGCCTTGCCAGGCCCCGAATCCAAACACCGGTTGGGCGCCGGCTTTATTGGCCATAACCATGGTCATCGCTTCCATGATTACCACTATTCCCAGTTTCCGGGTCCATGGATTCATTGGCGGTGGCAGCGGGGACAGGTTTCGAACGTTACTTGAAAGGCCGTTTTTCCGTTGTGGCACACGCCGCAGTACTTGCCTTCCCGAACCTCGTCCATCGATATGTCATCGGCGCCCGCCTTCATCTGAAAGATCGCCTCGTGGCACACGTAGCACTTGAAGTTCATCCGGTGCACCCAATGGGGAAACACGGCGGCGGGGAGTTCATCGACACCGGATGTTTTGTTTTTAAAGAAAATAGTACCGAAGTCGCCCGGGTCGTCGTCGGCCACCGTCTCCAGCGGCAGCCACAGCGCGGCGACCATCATGAGAAAAATAGCGGCACGCATTACTTGGGTCCTGCCAGCGCCAGATGGCAGCGGGGGCACCCCGTGGGCACGGCGAAGGACACCTTGCCGTGGCAGCGACCACAATATTCGCCGGCGTAGATCTTGGCCATCGTGATCGGATCGCCGCCGCGCTGCATCTTGAATATCCCCGTATGACAGTTGGCGCAGGCGAGCCACTCGGTATGCTGTTTATGCGGAAACGTTACCTTGAAAAACGGTTGGCCTTCGGGGATCAACTCGAGGGTAAGGTCGAAAGCCGGCTGATCCGGGGCCTCGGGCTCCAGTCCCGCTTTGGGTTCGACGAGCTTCTCCTCCAGCGCGGAATCCCAGTCCACCCCGCCCGCCTGCTCTTTCGGCAAATTTACCAGCAGCTGGTGCCAATCGGGTTTTGGCGGTGGCGGTTCCCACCCACCTACTGGCTGAGGGGCGGGCGATTTATACGGATCTCGTCGCGGGTGATGCACGACCAGCTTGGGTTTCACTACTTCTCCAGGTCTTGGCACCTCATCGAAAACTTTAGACAAGACGTGATATCGGGTTTCCGTGCTGCAGCTGCCGACCGCCATGACCCCCAGTGTCATTGCGATCATGAGCAGCCACGCCCGCCGGCAACGCATGGCTGTTAGGGTTTGGGCAGGAAGGTGCGCCGGATGAAAAGGGCGACCCGCCGGATATCCTCAGGACTGAGGATGCCATTCCACGGCGCCATGGCGGTACCCGGCTTTCCGTGCGCGATAGCCTCGGCCATCTCCTTCGGGCCGAGGTCTTCCGTCTCTTTGGCGTTGATGAATTTTCGGGGATGCGGGACCAGGGCATGGCCCAGATCGGTATTGCTGTCGCCCTTCTCGCCGTGACAGCTGACGCAGTTTTTCCGGTAGATGTGCTCACCGACCAACACATCCAGCTCCGATTTGGTCACCCCGGCGGGCAGCGGTTCCTCGAGAGTTCGGACGTAACGCATCACGTCGATTATCTCCGCCGGATTCAGCAGCCCTCCCCAACCACCCATGGACGTCCCGGGACGTCCCAGCTTGATAGCGCTGTACATCCGTCCCTCATCCATGCGTGCCATTGCGACCGGATCGGCGAATTTGAGCGGGGCTGGACGAAACACCTTCGCGGCGTTGGTATCGGCGTGGCCGTCGGCTCCGTGGCATTCCGCGCAATCTCTTTTGTAGAGGCGGCGTCCGATTTCTATGCTGAGCTGCTCGGCCGTAAGCGTCGGCGGCCGGGGGGCGGTGAGGCTTCGGACATGGTCCATGATGTCGCCGATTTGAAGCTCGCTTAACACCGGTCCCCAAGCGGGCATCGCCGTCCCCGGTCTGCCTTCCTTGATGGCCTGGTACATATGGTCATCGGTCAGACGCGCCATCTCTACCGGATCGGAGAAGTTGCGCGGAGGCGTCTGCAACAACTTGGCAATCGGCGTATCCGCGCGGCCACTCACGCCATGGCACGTGGCGCAACGTCTCTCGTACAACGCCTTGCCCGGCATGCGCGCATCCTGAGCAAGAGTCCAGGCGCTCGACATCGCTGCCCAGGCGCAAACCGTCCCCAGCAGCCACATCCGCAGGATCAACTGCATTTTCATTCGCGTCTTGGCTTTTTTAGTGTTCACGCAAGGCTCCTGCGCAACTTTGTTCGTAGATATTTTTAAGTGCAGGATAAACCTGATGTCATCTGGAAACCACCAGAATTTACACAGCGACGGGCGCCCTCCTGGCGCCCGTCGCTGTGTCTCTGCATCATCGATACATACCGGCAAAAAGGACCGGGGCGCATCCTTGCCCTAGGCCCCTTTGCGGTTACGCTTACTTATTGTGACACTGCAAGCAGAGATAGCCGCTGGCTGCATCACTCCCCGTCAACTTTCCGCGGAGAAAGAGGTCGTCCACCGAGGCCTTGTTGTGGGGGTCATGGCACGATGAGCACTCAATGCCGGTCTTGGTTGCTACCGGCCCCGCCGTGATGTTCCCGGCACCACTGTCGTTGAACAGACGGATATGAGTACCATTGGTACCGGCACCGGCATTCCATGGATCGGATTGCCACTCTCCCGTCTGAAGATTAGCGCCGTTCGTGACGCCGTTGTAGGTGTTCGACGTGTTGTTGAAGGGGAAGGGCATGGCGACAGGATGATTACCCGCCATGCTGCCTGTGGCCGTGGCGATCTGCATTTCGTCCCCCGGTGTGTTGTGTTTCATCGTATTGAGCGCAGCCGCGCCTGTGTGCGACGACTCCAGGAACCAGCTAACATCACCGATGGCCACGCTGCCATCGTGGCAGCTCAAACACTTCGCCGAGGCGCCCTTGTAGGTGTCGCCCTTGAAGGTCGCGAACGTCGTACCCGCCGTGGTGGCCGGGACATCCCACTGGAAGTTGTTCACGGATAACGTGTGGTTCCACAGCAGCTGTGTCGTGATGGCTTTGTGCGGCGTGTGACAGAAGGTGCACAAGCCTACCCCCGCCGTCGCCGCCGCTGGGTCACCGTTATGGGTTGAGGTAAAGTCGTGAGCGGTATTCGCGATCCCCTCACCACCGCTTAATGCCCATGAGGAAACAGGCGCCAGTACCACCAACGCCGCCCCCATGATTACAAAATTTCTCAATTTCATTACTTATCTCCTCTAGTCGATATTAATGGCGCCTCTTCGGCGCGGATGGCAACTACCCCCTGCTTTTCAGACACCACATCACCTCCTTTCGTTTGCTTGGTTGAGTTAAGAAAACTGTCGCCCGCGGTCGTGTTCACCAGTTGATAGACCTCGACGCGATGATTGAGATAGTCGGCCACGTAAATCCGATTGTTCTTGTCAATCGCGATCGCGGTGGGGTTCTTCAGCAGCCCCGGAATGGGCCCGCGGCCACCGAAGAAGATCAGGATCTGGCCCTGCTGATTAAAAATCTGGACGTTGCTCCAACCCGAGTCGACGACATATACGTTTCCGAAGCTGTCGAGAGCGACTCCCTTGGGTTTGTCGAACATCCCCCATCCGTTGCCGCGGCTGCCATAGGTCTTTACGTATTTCCCATCAGGGTCGAACATCTGGACCCTAGCGTTGAGAGTATCCGTGACGTAAAGATTGCCTTGCGGATCGAGCGTAATGTAGGTGGCAAAAAGAAACTGGCCCGGTCCGCTGCCCTTGCCTTTGCCGATGGTTCCAGTCAGTTCCCCGCGCATGTTGAAAACCTTGATATTGTGTCCCTCGGACTTGGTGTGGCTGCTGTCGACGAGGTAGATCTTGCCGCGCTCCCGGTCGATGGCGATGCCGCTGGGGCGCTCGACGCTGGGGTCGGTGATAAACCGGACTTTCCTGCCCTGCCGATCGAAAACACTGATCCCCTTCTTCTCCTGCTCGACAACGTAAAGCTGTTCCTGGGCGTCAAGGGCGAGGCCCACGGGCCGGGCAAGTTGCTCATGCTCGCCGATCTTGCTGAAGGTTTTTTTCGTAAAGTCGAAGATGTAGACAGCGAGGCGCGTAAAATCGGAGATGTAAACCCGCTGGCCGTCATCGGAAACCGCAAGCCCCATCGGTTCGACGACGCGATTGGGCGCGGGTTTTTCACCGCTGAGGAAACTGACCAGCTTCTGGCTGAAGGTGGTGTCGTGGCCGATGTCTTCGTCGCTCACGATGCTGCGCACAAATTCGATACGCGTCGTCAGCGGCGGCGCCGGCCACACCAAGCGTTCTGGCTCAGCCTCCTGGGTGGTAGCACAGCCACTCAGTATCGCCACGGATCCCCCGATCAGGATCCCGCCCATTATTGCTACTTGCACAAAACGTCGTGTCAACATCATGAGAACCTCCTTACAGCGACTGCGTGCGTTTGCATTTCTTGAATTCGTTTTCCCGGGCCTGGTGAAAATTAACAGGCCCCTATTTCGTCAGGCTTTTGACAAAAGCGACGACGTCCTGGATATCCCCGTCCTTCAGCGCCGCGCCCATGGCGGGCATGAGCGGAGATTTGCCCACCGCGGGACCGCCTTTTTTGATGACATCGACGAGGTGTTGATCGGTCAGTCCCGCCATGTAGGTCTTGTCGGTCAAGTTTCTGGGTTTCGGGTTGAGCGCCGCGGCCGCGGGAGCGTCGCCTTTCCCGCCTGTTCCGTGACACGAAGCACACTGCTGGGCAAACAGCGCTTTGCCTTTGTCGATATTTCCTTCGGCCAGCGCGAGACTTGGAAACAGTACTGCGGTTAACATGACGACCAAACTTCTTGTTATGCTCTTTTGCACGATGATGTTGTCCTCAATAATTTTTTTTGAACTTTTTCTTACCCCATTTGTCTCTTGATATGCAGTCCTGCTGCGTCTTGATGCCGGTGTTTCCTTGCGCCGACAATATTTTCATAGAGGCGGGGGACACTCATTGCGTGCAGTCAATCATTTCCAATTTATTTTCTGTGGCCACACGGCAGGAGGATCACGGGGCGTAATATCCGACAAACGCGGTCAGATTTTCCCACTTACGCGGCGGGCAGGAATCGTGGAATGCCTATTTCATTCCGCTAAATCCTTGAATTTCCTTCCAGAGACCGACATGACCGACGGCGCTATTGCCCGACCGGCAGTCACAAGATTTGATCTAAATCTGTCGGTCTTGGCTGAAAGAGCCTATAGTGGTGACAGCCTCAATACGTGGGGCGTACCTGCTGGGAGGTTAGTGAGTGGAGTCCTGCTTCTGTCAGATAGCCGAATGCATTCTCTGCGGAGCCCAGTTGCATTCGCAAATGCCTCCGGAACAGGTATGTCAGATCCGCGGCATGCTGAGCAGGCATTCTTACGCGCCGCGGGAATTATTGTTCCGCGAGGGCGAGCCCGGCACGCATCTTATTCTCATCCGCGAGGGTCTGGTCAAGCTCACGGTTTTGGGCGCGGATGGGCAGGAACAGATCTTTGGCTTTGGCGAGCCGGGACATATCATTGGTTTCGATACGGTGGATGACAAGACCTATACCTTCACCGCCGAAACGAAAACCCCCGTGGTCGCCTGCAAGATACAACGCAAGGACATGTTGCGGGTTCTGGAACACAGCCCCAACGTCTCGTTGCGTGTCGTCAGAATGTTGAACAGCGAATTGGCGCGGGCGAACGGATTAATCCGGGTGCTCGGCCAGAAATCCCCCGTGGAAAGGGTCGCGACGTTTATTCTTTCCTTGGCTCCCCAGAAACACGACCCTTCCAGAAAACTGCTGCTGCCCTTGTCGCGTGAAGAAATGGCGAAAACGGTGGGACTTCGGGTGGAAACAGTGAGCCGCGTCATGGCAGACCTCCAGCGCCGGGGCGTGATCGAGGCGCCGCGCGGCCACATCCGCATACTTGATTTTAAATCGCTGCGTGCCCTCGTAGGGATTTCGAGCTCACCGTCCCAAGCGGCGGGCAATCCTCCCTTTCTTTCCCTCCTTCGCGCCAGGACATGACCTTACCCCCAAATTCCGGTCCATTGTAAACTTCGAACCTGCTGTCCAATTGCAAGTGGTTGTTAAGTACTTTTTGGTAAAACATCAGCAAACACAAAGTCATCACGATGGACAATATCGCCTACAACTATTTCTATTTTCTCTTTGAACATTGGGCCATCGAAAACAAAACTATGGAATTCCCCATTTTCGCCACAAGGGTCTACAGTTTTAGGCAATGAATCCAGAAAATCCTCATCAAACTCTTTACCCACAAATTCTTTTGGAATTTGTTTGGGGTTTATGCATGTAATTACCGTTTTCAGGCCGCCGTTAATCATTTCTCTTGATAGCTTGTCTGTCGGTATACCCCAGATGGGGAAAATGGGTTTAATTCCTGAGCCTCTTAACTTTTCTTCTCTATAGTTGCGCACATCCTCAAGAAATAAATCACCAAAAGCGAAATACTCAATATTGTCGTTTTTTGCTCTTTCAACAAATTGACCCATTATATTTTCATATTCTGCATTGCTGCATGGATAGGGTATTTCAATTATTTCGAGAGGCAGGCCAATGCTTTCTGCCTGTTTCCGTAAAAGTTCAACCCTTACGCCATGCATGGCAACACGACCAAACTCTTTATTGACCGTGCAGAAGAGGCCGGCTAAAGCAATTTCTGGATTCATCTGTAATTGATACAATGCCCATGCACTGTCTTTTCCGCTGCTCCAAGACATAAGAGTTTTTCTTTTCATATTTCCGATTCCTTCATGTACCTAGAGAGCTTAATTCATTGACGGCGCAGCCAATTTGTCAGTCAGCATATGCATAATAGTTATAGACAGATAGAGTTTGTTTGCTTACATCTTATTTTAACAGTGTCTTTGCGCCTCGAAGGGCATGGCGCGAAGCAGCTATAAGCATCTTGTTGTTACACTACCCGATTGCAATGGGATGCTGCGTGGGTCCGGTTCTGGCCGGGATATGCCCATCCGCCGATGGGCATATCCCGCGAATCTAGAAGCATAACCTTGGCAGCGACAACCATATTCTTGCCATTGATTCGGTCGAGCCGGACGGTGATGTATTACTCATGCAGATGAGAACAACTTTCCCAATTGAACTGGACACTGTCATTGACACGGGTATCACTACATAACATCATTGCCGTCACCAGACTAAGAAAAGAATCGCAACCTGCCTGGTATTAGAGAACATCGTTTTCTGACTTACCTTACCTAAGGAGGCGTTTATGCCACGACTGAAGAAGGGAAAGCGTTCGTTTCATTTCGATATCCGGAAAACCAAGCAGGGTTTGCGTATCAAGCCGCGAGACCCCAAGAGTCTTGCCTCAATCCAGGCCCTTCCGTTTGCCGCTGGCTCGTGCTTGTTCAAGGCGGTTGTCTCGCGTCTCATCCGTAAGCCAGCGTATATTGGCCCTGACCAGATTGTCTGGCCACCACGACTCGACCCCTTTGGAATACTCACCGGCAAGCAGCGCTTACGGATGCCCAACCACCGTTATTCAGACAGTGATGGGGGCACGGTACGCTGCATCGAGTGCAGTTGTGGCGCAGGTGCCGATGCAGGGTGTGAGTGTCACGAGGCCCCCTGTAAGTAAGGATCCACTCGCGAGCCAGCGGGGTCCTGTGGCCGGAACACCCACCGCTTCAAACGCATTCCCGCTTCTGTAACCTAACCGATCCATCGAGACGGCGCGCACAGCGCGAGAGGAAAGGCCGGCGATTTTCGCATTGTTAGGAAATTACGTCTGAATCCTATGCGAGACTGGAAACGTCGAACCGGAACTTGCCCTGTTCAAACAGCCTGAGACAGGCGTCCACCGCCTCCGGGTCGTAGTAGCGGCCACGGTTCCGGCGTATCTCCTCGAGCGCTGGCTCGACGCCGCGCGCCGGGCGATAGGGGCGGTGCGAGGACATGGCCTCGATCACGTCGGCCACGGCAAGAATACGCGCCTCGTAAATGATCGCCTCACCCTTGAGGCCCAGCGGATAGCCCGAGCCGTCCAGACGCTCGTGGTGCTGCAGGATCATTTCCGCGATGGGCCAGGAAAATTTCACATCCTTGATGATGTCGTAGCCGACCTGCGGATGGCTCTTGATCATGTCGAACTCCGGCTGGGAGAGTTTGCCGGGGCGGCTCAGGATTTCGGCCGGGACGTAGATTTTACCGATGTCGTGGATCATGGCACCGAGCCGCAAGCCCTCGATACGCTCCGGGTCGAGTCCAAGTTCCGAGGCGATGGCCACGCAGAGCTGCGCCACGCGCTGCTGGTGGCCGGCAGTGTAGGGATCGCGTTTCTCTACCGTGGTCGCCACCGCCTGGATCGTGCCGACCAGCGCCTGCTTGAGGCGTTCGGCCCCACGCAGATGCTGCTCCTGAAAGCGGTCGCGCTCAATGCGCGTGCGCAGCGTCAGGATACCGAAGGCGAGGTCATTGGCAAGCTCCTCCAGCAGTGCAATCTCTTCTTTGGTAAAAGCATTGGCTTCTGCCGAATAAATGCTGAGCACGCCGAATACTTCGTCACCATTGCGCAGCGGAAGCGAGATTTTCGACTTGTACCCGCGCCGTGTCGCTTCCGCGCGCCACGGCGCAAACGCTGGATCGGTGAGGGTGTTCTGTATCAGCTGCGTCTTGCCGCTGCGAATTGCCGTCCCGGTCGGCCCGCGGCCACGTTCGCTATCCGCCCAGGTGACTTTTAACGCCTCTATGTAACCTTCTTCGAGGCCAGCATAGGCCATCGGCCGCACGGACCTGGCCGCATCCTGTTCGACAAACCCGATCCACGCCAGGCGGTAGCCACCCCGCTCGATGAGCACGTGGCACATATCGCGCAACAACCGGTCTTCGTCGGTGGCGTGGATCAGCGTGGTGTTACCGGCACTCAATGTCTTGAGTGCACGGTTGCTCTTGTGCAGCGCTATCTCGGCGCGCTTGCGCTCAGTGATATCGCGAAACAGACCGATGAGGTAGGATCTCCCGGCAAGCGTCAGGGGCGAGGAGTTGATATCGGCAAAAAACACGCTGCCGTCCTTGCGTTTGACCGGTATATCTGTGGCCAGCCCAACCTCACCTTTGGCCTGCCTTTCGAATTGCTGCGCTACGTAGGCCAGGTCTTCGGCAGGATGTATATCGGCGATGGAAAGCCGGCTGATTTCTTCGTGCGCATAGCCCAACATCCGGCAAATCGTGTCATTTGCCATCTGAATTCGCTTGGTCTCGATATCCGCGAGCACAATCCCATCCAGTGCGTGATTGAAGATGCCCTTGAATCTCTCCTCAGAATCCCGAAGCGCCGCCTCGGCCTGCTTGCGCGCGCTTATATCGCGCAGGATACCAACGGCGTGCCAGCGCCCCTTGAGCTGGAGCGCCGAGATA
>Ga0315268_10004764_pt1 | contig 14649 bp, 10 predicted proteins | sample C1_top_MG_FD_204535 | JGI IMG/M metagenome (GOLD analysis project Ga0315268, IMG submission 204535) | Sediment microbial communities from Yellowstone Lake, YNP, Wyoming, USA - C1_top | ecosystem: Environmental > Aquatic > Freshwater > Lake > Sediment | place: USA: Wyoming | collected 2017-08-01
TTCTCTTGGCTCCAGATCTTCTTGCCCTGCGCGTCGGTGGTCGTCTCATCGTCCCAGGCGACCCGCAATGCTCTGGTTTTTCGGATGGCTGACGATCTCTCGCTGCCCAGAGAGAACTTCTTCTGTGTTCGCTTGCCGTTGTTCAGACAGAAGCCAATTGAGATGGCATAAAAGCCTTGTTTGGTCAGATATGGCAGATGTTCCTTGTCCATTGCCATGGTGTTTCGTCATTGCCGCTGAGCCGTAACAGCCAGACACACTACGCGGGGGGACTTCACTGGCAAGAGCTGATTTGGCAGGGGTTTAGGGAAGTTCCCAGGAACCCGTCAGCTTCGTACCGGACAAGGCTTAACTGCTGTTTTTGAGGGGAAATAGGAAAGAAAATAGGAAAGTCCAACGAAAAACCCCTCAAAAAGAGGGGTCATAGGCAACTGACTCTTCTGCGCTAAGCCCTTATTGGATAAGGTTTAACGCACCTTGTAGGACTCGAACCTACAACCTACGGCTCCGTAGGCCGTCGCTCTATCCAATTGAGCTAAAGGTGCTGCGCTGTCCTTCCTGCATAGTTCGCTGATTGTTATCGCCACCCGGATCGTTGTCAATCCGCCCCTTCCGCATTCCTCAAATCCTCCCGCATGTCCCCAACGCCTTTGATCCCGCGGCCAAAGCAGTCATAGAGGCTTGGCCGGTTTCTCATCCACCACCGGCGCACGCTGCGACTGAACGCGCGCAATCGCATCGGCGCAACGCCTCACCTCATCCGCGCTCGCCAGAACCGCAAAATCCAGCGCCATCGACCGGCTGGCGCCCGCCGCCAGTCGAGGCACGCGCCCGGCCTTCCGCTCCAGCGCGCGATTCTGTGGAAACCCCGTCGCCGGCTCGATGCCCGTCACATACCCGTCCGCCTCGGCCGCCGTGTTCTTCCACAGAGTCAGATACGGCAGCTCGCTTGGCCGGAACGACAGGCTCATCCCGCGATCGCGGTGAGCGTTGCACAGCATCGTCAGCGTCCGCCCATCCTCACCGGCAAGCGGGCGCATGCAGTACACCTGTTCGACAAATCCCGCCTGCGGCCCCGAAAACTGCGCGTATCGCCCTACGCTCTTCGCGGCCGTTTCGTTGATTGGCGTGACGCGCTCCACCGGCGCCAGGAAAGTCGAGCCTGCCTGAAGCAGCGGCCGACCGACGTTGCAGTGATAGAGCATCTGGAATTCCTGCTCCCCGGCACCGCGGTTGGTGATCACGTCGCAGATGCGGAAGGCGTTCGAACCAATTTCGGTCGAAAGCTCCGTCCACAATTCCAGTTTCGGTCCGAACATCGTGCGCTCGTCAACGCGCCCGCGCACGCGGATGCGGTGGGGGGGCTGTCGCTCGACGATGACCTCGAGTTCCTGTGCTGGAAGATTGGCGACCTTGCCGTGAAGCGTCAGCTCCATCGTCGCCTCGTCGCCGTTGTTGTTGATGAACGTGTCCACGCCCGGCGCGCCGCAGCTTTCCATGCCGCAGCGCACGATGAACTCGTTAAAACCCTCCAGCCACCCCAGGCCCCCGCGCGATTGCAGGGTTACGAAGCTCGGATGCACGATCTCGCGCACCGGCGAATCCCACCCCAGGCGCACATCGCCCATGACCACCTCGAAGATTCCCATCCCGCGCGTGGGAATCAGGGAGATGCGCAGCCTGCCGTTGTCGATCACCACAAGGTCAACGCCTTCCTGCTTGCCGCCGCGAAGCGCGATCGTGCGCACCGACCAGTCGGTCGGGCAATCGAGAGTCACAGATCGGCCGGTGATCTCGGCCGACGCGTTGATGTTCCGCTCGGTGTTGATGAGCGTCTGACGAAATGGCTCGGCAGGTCCGGCGCTGTTGGGCATGCGAAGTCTCCTCGATTCAAAGTCGCGCTTAAGTTTGGGCCGGGCGGCGTGCTTTGGCAAGGGCGACTGAAGCGATTGAGCGCCAGGCCTTCCGGCGCGGTATATTTGCCAGAGTCGCATCTCGTTTTCCCGTGGGCCGGATCGGAGGCTGCCATGCGTTATGTCGTCGCGATGGGGCTCGGGTTGATCCTGATGATTCACGCCGCCGGCGCGCAGGAACTTGCGGTGGGGGCGGCGGCCGTCAAGATCACGCCGCCGCTCGGAATCGGTATGGCCGGCTACTACTTCGAGCGCGGCGCCACCGGCACCAACGACGATCTCTACGCCAAGGCCATCGTCGTTCAGTGTGGCCGGCAGCGGGCAGCGCTCGTGGGCCTCGACCTGATTTCCACCACCCGCCCAATGGTCGAGGCAGCGCGGGCCGAGATTCAAAAGAGTGTCGGCATCCCCGCTGAAAACGTGATGATCAGCGCCACGCACGCGCACACCGGGCCGGTGCTGGTGGGGCGGGGCAGTCGCGAAGACGACCAGGGCGGCGAAAAGAACATCGCGGCCGAGTATTCCGCCAAACTTCCGGGCCTGGTGGCCGAGGCTGTGCGACTTGCCGCCTCGCGCATGCAGCCGGCACGGGCTCTCGCGGCGATCGGGCGCGAAGAGAACCTGTCGTTCAATCGCCGCTACTTCATGAAGGACAACACCGTCGGCTGGAACCCCGGCAAGCTCAACCCGCAGATCGTCAAACCTGCCGGGCCGATCGATCCTGACGTGGGCGTCGTCCTCTTCGAGCAGCCCAAGGCGCCGTCCACCGCCATCGCCACTTACGTGAATTTCGCCATGCACCCCGACACCACCGGCGGGCAGCTCTTCTCGGCCGACTATCCCGGCGTGCTTTCGCGGCTGCTGGCCGGCTACAAGGGCCAGCAGATGGTCACGCTCTTTGTCAACGGCACGTGCGGCAACATCAATCACGTCGATGTCAACTGGTCCAACCGGCAGCACGGCACGGATGAGGCGACGCGCATCGGCACGATCCTGGCCGCCGATGTGATGCGGGCCTACCGGCAGCTTGCTCCGATCACGACCGCCAGCCTGCGAAGCCGCAGCGTGATGGTTCGCCTGCCGCTGCCGCAGGTCACCGAGCAGCAGGTTGAGCAGGCCCGGCAGACGGTCAGGCAATACGGCATGAAGGACAACCGCGGCTTCATGGAGAAGGTGCGGGCCTATCGCGTGCTCGACATCGCGGCCCGCCAAGGCAAACCGTTCGACGTGGAGGTGCAGGCGATCGCGCTGGGCGACGATCTGGCCTTCGTCTCGCTGCCTGGCGAAATCTTCGTCGAGCTGGGCCTGGCCATCAGGAAGGCCTCGCCGTTCCGCTACACGATGATCGCCGAGCTGGCCAACGGCTCGATCGGATACATCCCCGATCGCAAGGCGTACGACGAGGGCAATTACGAGCCGGAGAGCGCCCGTTGTGCCGCCGGGTCCGGTGAAATGCTGGTGGAAGGGGCCGGGAAGCTGCTGGCGGAGCTGAAAAGGTGACGTGTACTGGCAGAAATAGCACAGGAGGTTACATGAACGACAAACGCGGGACCGGCGGCGTTTCTCGCCGCGAAGTGATCAAATCCTCGGCCGCCCTGGCCGGCGGATTCGTTCTGGGCGCGCCGGCGATGCAGCAGATGGCCCACGCCGCCGGCAGCGACATCATCCGCATCGGGCTGATCGGCTGCGGCGGGCGCGGCACCGAGGCGGCCGTCAACGCCATGAACGCCGGCGGCGACATCCGCCTGGTCGCGATGGCCGACATCTTCCCGGAGCGCCTCGCCGACAGCCGGCGGCGTCTAAAGGCCGCCAAGCCCGACCAGGTCGACGTGAGGGACGAGCGCTCTTTCATCGGCTTCGACGGCTATGAGAAGCTCATCGCCAGCGGCGTTGATGTCGTGCTGATCACGCCAGCGTCCCACTTTATCCCCCAGATGCTCAAGGCCGCCATCGACGCCGGAAAGCACGTCTTCTGCGAGAAGCCGCACGGCATCGACATCCCCAGCCTCAAGGTCGCGCAGGCCGCCTGCGCCGCGGCGAAGCAGAAGGTGTCTGTTTAGCGTGGTCGACCGACATAAGTGCCGGTATTTCCGAGCGTTATCGCGGTATCGGCCTGCCGAAACTCCAGAATGCAGGTTCCCAGTCCGCGAAACTACGCGATCTTGGCCGAAACCCGAGGGTGCGACACGCTAAACAAGCACAGCAGAAGAATCTCGCCGTCGTCTCCGGTCTGTGCTGGCGCTATCACCCCGCCGTCCGCGAGACCATGAAGCGCGTGCACGACGGCGCCATCGGGCGCATCATCGCCATCCAGGAAACCTACCTCAGCACGCCCTACATCATCCGCGAGCGCCGCCCAAACCAGAGCGAGATGGAGTACCAGTTCTGGAACTGGTATCACTTCAACTGGCTCAGCGGCGATCAGACGGCCCAGCAGATGATCCACAGCATCGACAAGGCCTCGTGGGCGCTGGGCGATCGCCCGCCGGTTCGCGTGTGGGGCATGGGTGGGCGACAGACGTGCCTCGATCCGAAATTCGGCGACCAGTTCGACCATTTCGCCGCCACATTCGAGTACGACGATGAGGTGCGCGTCTACGCCTACTGCCGCGACCAGGAGCAGTGCAACAACGTCACCGCCGACCACATCCTCGGCACCAGGGGCCGCTGCAACCTGCTTGGCTTGCGCATCGAGGGCGAGACCAACTGGAAATACGAAGGACCCTCGGCCAACATGTACGATGTCGAACACAAGGAGCTGTTCGCATCCATCCGCGCCGGCCGCCCGATCAACAACGGCGACTACATGTGCCTGAGCACGGCCCTGGCGATCGTCGCCCAGATGGCCTGCTACAGCGGCAACACGATCCCGTGGGGCAGGGCGATGGAGTCGACGCGTTCGTTCGCACTGCCGCGGTACGGCTTCGATGCCGAGCCGCCGGTAAAACCGCTGGCGGACGGGCGGTATCCGACGGCGATGCAGGGCTTGGCGGAGCGGGAGCGGTGGATCGGGTGAGGGCGGGCGGCGGGAGAGAGAAGCTGCCGTCGCTAGTCCATCGCGGGGGTGGGAGTCGGGTTTGTTCCGCGAAATCAGGAACGCGCGGGAATCGGCAACTCTTGTGCCAAGCAACGTTTGCGCATCTCGCGCTGCGCTGGAATTGGGTTTGTTCTGCGCCGGGAAGGGGGAGGGGCGGAATATGGGATTGTAGAGGTGCCGGATTTAGGTGGCCGGTGGGGGGGTGGTGGGTGGTGGCTGAGGCACGGCATCCGCGCGGGGCAGGAGCGGGTATTCACTTGTCAGAGAGCGCCAGGGTAGAGGGGGATTGCGATTTCCCCCCGAGGCCTGGACCGGCGGGCGCGAAGGGCGCGGGCCGGTGAGGTTTGTATAGCAAAGAGGGCGGGGGATGTCAACAAAAAAATGCAGATTATGTTCGGGGCGGCGGCCGCAAGTTGTTGCCACGGATGGACACGAAGCAGAAAGGGGAAAGGGGGGCATCCCACCTTATTGACGCCTTCCGTCGACCGAAATCCATCATGCCCGCAACTTCTCGCATCGAGTCTGGTAGGGCCGGCGTATGTCGCCCACCGTTTCCCTTCGCGTGACGATGGCTCAGCAACTGCCCGCCGCAGCAAGAGGGAACCTCCTTCGGCACGCTTACTCCACCACACCTCGACTCAAACGCGCGCTCCGACCCCGCGCGCCGCCGCCCCTCCCGCGACCCCGTCCGCGGCCATCCGCTCCATCCGTGGCAACAACCTGGACACCCACGGCACCTGAAATGGTGACACCCGCCGTTGTTCGCGCATATGCGCGGCGCGATAGGATGGGCCTGCTCGCCCACCACCCATCGCGCATCCGCCAGCGCATGATCAATTTCGCAAACCACCCATCGCATCGGGCCATAGGCTAACGATATCATCATATTCTTGTTGACTTTGCCCGCTGGCCTGCTATAATGCTCCGCCAGCGCGCGCTTCGTGCGCAAGCTGCCACAGGCGCCAACGGGCCACCGCCCTCGCCTGTCCTGTTCTTTCACAATGAAAGATGCGCTGTTTGTGCGCCCAGCGCCGTCCATCTTCCCCACCTTGCGCAGCCCCCCGCGTCGTGCTACAGAATGCCAACGGCTGCTGCAAAGAACCGGCTGGAGTCAGAAATCAGGACTCAGGGACCCGCCGTTGCCTGACTCCCGCCTCTTGCCTCCTCCACTTCTGTTTCTCGACTCCCGCCGTCAGACTCCCACAAGCGTATGGCTGTCCCAAGTCCTTCCCCTCCGTCGCTTCGTCACTCGGGCACTTGCGTTGTGGCGATCAGGCGCTCGCCCTTCCGCTGAAGTGGCATGCACGCACGTGCATGATCAACATCCGCTCCTCGGCCTCTCCAAGCCCTGAACGGATGCAGCATGATCGGCGCGGATTTCCGGCCGGGGGATGTGTTCACCGAGTCGTGCCTGCAGGCCGTCGGCTTCCGCAGAACCGGGCAGGTCGCGGCTCACGGCGACATCGTTGCCTGTCTGCGCGTCGGCGCCAACGGCCAGCCGCATTCCCTGGCGGACAGGATGATCTCGCGCGTCGGACGACCCGACCCGCCCGCCCCATGAGCAACAAACCACACCCCCCTTCGCCTGCGCATTGGCGGCAGGCGGCGGATTTCCTTACAATGATGCTGGATTCAGAAGTCAGAAGTCAGGAGTCACAAGTCAGAAGTCAGGATTCAGAAGTCAGAAGTCAGAAGTCGGGAGTCAGAAGTCAGGAGTCAGGAGTCAGGATGCAGGTGTCAGAATTCAGGTGCTGGAATTCAGACGTTCCGCGCCCGCCAGTTTCCCCCTTCGGCCCCCTGAGTCCCGATTCCTGAATCCTGAATCCTGATTCCTGACAACAGGAGCTTCAATGCGTCCCAACCTGAAACTGAACGGGATCGAACAGGAACACCTGCAGGAGCTGTACGACGCAGCCGGCATCGGACGCGACGAGCTGCCCTACAGCCAGCAGTTCGAGAAGCTTTGCCAGGACTTCCAGGATCGCACCTTCAAGAACGCCGACCCGGAGCAGGTGTACGGCGCTCTGCTCAAGTACGTCCGCAGCAGCACCTGTGCATCCGGCAAGGCGGAGGTGCCCCGGCTTCAGCCCGACGACGTCAAGCAGCTCCGGTTGGTGCTGAAGAAACACGGCCGCGCGGGCAAGGTGCTGCCCTACAGCTACGAGTTCGAGGCTTCGCTCAAGGAATTCAACGGCGCCACGGGCAAGGAGCTGTCCGCACGCCAATTCTGGATGTCCATCGCCCGCGCGCAGTCCCGCGCCGGGCGGGGCGGATCCCAAACGCCCCCCAAGCCTGTCCAGGCGGCCGAGGAAGATCCGCCGGAAGAGGAGGAATAACCTTATCGCGCCACGATCTCAAATGGTATGGCCGGCGCTGTGCCCACGGGCGCGCGTCGCCGGTTCGCCTGGCCGCCGGCGGCCATGGCGGGCCTGTCGGCCGTCGCGTTGAGGATCAGGTTGCCTTGCAGGCCCGGCTTGACCTTCGCGGCATCGGCCCCAAAGAGCACCTCCATGCCCTGGCGAATGGGCGTTACGCTCCTGATCGTGATCCCATCGGGCGGGTCGCTGAGCTCCAGCGAAATTCCGCTCATGAAGGCTCGCGGCGGCCAGTAGACCTGCACGCGCGCCGTCCCGCCCGCCGGGATTTTCACCGCCCCGGTGCCGGCGACCCTGAGGGCGGCGCGGGGCAGAAACTGTCCCGATATGCTCACCATCAGACCTTCCGCCGGGACCAGGTGCCGATAGGCGAAAGCCTGCATCATCTCGTCGGATGCCTGCGCCGGGCGGATCCCCGCGCGACCATCGACGGTTGCCCGGCCCTCAAGGCTCAGGCTCACCGGCTGCGGCATCGGGACCTGCGGGGCAGTGAGAGTCAGCCGCACCTGGTCCTGGTTGGCGGGGATGCGCGCGCCGCTCAATGAAAACCCCGCGGGCGCGCCCTTGAGCGACAGCGCAATCTCGCCGGAGAAACCATCCTTCCGCACGGCATGGACAGTGAACGCGGCCGTCGCCCCCGGCCGCACGTGTATGCCCGACGGCGAAACGCGCAGCGCAAAATCGGGCATCGGCGCGCTGATGCGAAGGCGATAGCCGTATTCCGGTCCGCCGCTGCGCTGCACGTCGCCCACGTGGATAAAGTAGGCCCCTGTTGCGGGCAGCTTCGCGCGAATCAGCGAATCGGCGTGATGCGTGCTCAGCCCCAGGCCCTTGTCCTCGTGATCGTCGTTGAACGCCAGTTGCTTTCCCGCCGGATCCGTCAGCCTCAGCACCGAATCCAGCGGCGAATCCAGGCGCCGCGCCCACACTTCGGCCACAATCTCCTCGCCCGCCCGGCCGTCGAAGCGGAACACATCCCAGTCGCCGCTCTTCTCGATCCGCCCGTTGATGAAGATCGGCGGCGTCACGCGCTGCGCCGTCGCAAGCGAGTCATTGGGCTCCCGCTCGATGCACTCGGGCAGAACGTCAACCGCGAACGGCACGCTGTTGGATACCAGCGCTCCTTTGCGCACAGACAGCGGCACGATCCCCGCCGTCTTCTCGGCAGCGCCCGCCGCCAGCCGCGCGACCGGCAGGTTCCACCCCTTCACCTCGATCACGGTATCCGTTCCCGCGGGTCCGCCCAGCGGGAAGATGCTCGTCACAAACGGCAGCTCGCCGACCGAGATTCGATAGACAAAATCCTCGCGCCCGCGATAGAGCGCATCGTTGATCCGGATGACGTACTGGCCATCTTCAACCACCTGGTAACAGAGCACCGGATCGGGATGAAAGCGATAGTTGCCCGCGTAGGCCAGCTCTCTGCCGCTTCCATCGCACAGCGTCACTGCCGCGCTGAACCATCCGGGAACGGCATCGGCCATGTAAGGCATCAGTTCCCGGGCGCTGACGGCGATCACCAGCCGCTGGCCCTTGCTTGCCTGGAAGCGATAGCGATCCACATCGCCCGGCATGATCTGCCCGTTCGCCACCGCCGGCAGCGAAATCTTCATCTCGACCGACGATGCGCCCGCCCGGGTTGCGTTGGGATTGCGCACGTCCATTGCGGCGGCCGTCTTCTTGCTGAATTCCGGCAGTTGATCCACGTGAAAAACCAGCGGGTTGGTCAGGCCCGCCGGCGTCAGAAGCCTCAGCTCCCGCCGACCAGGCGCCGCATCCGCGGCCAGCGTCAGTTTGATTCGGACGGTCTCGGCGATGGCAGGGCTGCTGGGCCGGCGCACAAACGTTGCCAGCTTCTGGCGGATTTCCGCGAGCATCTTCTGATCCTCGGCGGTCCAAACGGCCCGGGTCGACGGCCGCGTGGTCCCGCGCACGACAATGCCCGCCGCGGCGGTCCGCTTGTCCTCGAGCTGGCTGAGCTTCTCGCGCAGGAGGTTGAATTGCACCGGCGTCAGCGGCTTGACATACTCCACCACGCTGGCTTTGACGCCTGCCCCGGACACATGCGCGCCGTTGACGCCATCCAGGAACTGTCCCCCGATCTGCACCTCGACGGCGCTGCCCTGCCGAGCTCCCGCCGGATAGACATAGCCGACGTGCGGAACAGGCGGCTGCCCCTGCTGCGCCCCGGCGGCCGGGACGATCGCCGCAAGAGCCATCCCCACCAGCATCGCCGGCCATCGCCTGGGGTTCATAAGCATGCTCCGCAGCTCACATGATCTCCTTCAGCCGCCCGCCCATTCTCGCGCCGTCCGCCGCCGACGGCGTCACGCGAACGATCCTGCCCTGCGGGTGCGGCAGCGTGCCATCCGGATCGATCCCCAGCAGCTCGTACATGCTGCCGATCAGGTCGCACGGATAGACCGGCCGGTCCTTCACCGCCTCGCCCCGCGCATCGGATGCGCCCACCACCCGCCCGCCCTGGAAGCCCCCGCCGGCCAGCACCGCGGAGAACACCTGTCCCCAGTGCCCGCGCCCGCCGTTCCAGGGGGGCTCCCACTGCACGCGCGGCGTGCGCCCGAACTCGCCGCTCCACCACACGATGGTGCTCGAAAGGAGCCCGCGATCCGCCAAATCCTCCAGCAGCGTGGCCATGCCCTTGTCCATTTCCGGCAGCCTTCGCCGCATGGTCTGGAAATGCTGCTTGTGCGTATCCCAGCCCTTGGAGTTGATCGTGATGTAAGGCACCCCGCGCTCGACCAGCCGCCGGGCCATCAGGCAAGACTGCCCGAAGGTGTTGCGGCCGTAGCGCTCGCGCATCTCGGCCTTTTCCCGCGACAGATCAAACACCTTGCCCGCATCCCCCAGGATCAGCTCGTAGGCCTCCTTCTCCGCCTGCCGGAACGCCGCGAGCTGCGGATCATCCACCGACTGCAGCGCATCGAGCTCATGCATCAATTTTCGCCGCTCCTGCTGCCGCTGGGCGGAAATCCCCGCGGCCACGACGCCCTCCACCGCGAAGGTCGCCGCCGCGGGGTCGCCCCCGGTCGCGAAGGGCTTGCAGCGCGAGGGCAGAAACCCGACCTCTGAGAACCGTCCCTGAAGCTCCGTCAGCACGATATAGGGCGGTATAAGTCCCCGATAGCCGCCCGCCGCGCCCCGGAACAGCGACACGACCGCGCCCACCCCCGGATACACCAGCCCGTCGCCCGGGCTGCGTCCCGTCTGCACCATGTAGGCCGCCGTCTCGTGGGCGTTGCTGCCGTGGGTCATGCTGCGGATGATCGAAAACTTGTCGGCCTGCTTGGCCAGCAGCGGCAGCAGCTCGCCGATGCGCACTCCATCGGCGTTGGTGGCGATGGGCTTGTCGAGCGGCCCGCAGAAGTCCGACCCCGCCTGCGGCTTGGGGTCAAACGTATCCAGGTGCGAGGGTCCGCCCCACATCCAGATCTGGATCACCGCCTTCGCCTTTCCCATCGCCGGCCTGCTCGTCGCCGCCAGCGCCCGGGCCAGCGAGCCGTCCATCGCCAGCCCCGCCAGCCCCGCCAGCCCCGCCCACCGCAACGCCTGCCGCCGTGAAATCCGCATACCGCACCTCGCGAGACAGGAGCGATGAGTGATGCGTAACGCGTAACCGCGCGCCGACTGCGCCCACGCTCATCACTCATCACTCATGCCTCATCACCCCTAGTGCCGATACAAAAACTCCGCGCTGTTCACCAGCGCCCAGATCAGGTCCTGCATCGCCGCCCGCCAGGTCATGCCCTGGGCGTAGCTCCGCAGCGCCGCCAGCTCGCGGCTGGTGGGGAAGCGGCTCAGGATCGTCAGGTAAATTTCCGTCACGCTTTCCACCGGCCTCCCGCCGCGCATCAGCCCCGCCAGCTTTGGTCCGGAGAGCTTGCGCTGGATGTGGCTGGAGTTCAGCAAATGCAGCCGCTGGGCGGCGGTGGGGGCGTTGTTGCGCTCCGACTCCAGCCCGCTGTCGCGCGCCGGCCGGCCGAACATCTCCAGAAACGAACTGGTGATGCTCCCATCCGGCAGCGCCAGCGCCTTGGTGCCCTCGGGGACATACGTGAACGGCTCGGGAATGGGGCTGCTGTAGCGCTCGGTCGTCCCGCTGATCTGGCACAGCGCATCAATGATCAGTTCCGCATCCAGTCGCCGCACCACATACGTGAAAGGCAAAAGGCGAAAGGCAAGAGGCAAGAGATCCTGTCTTCGTTCCTCCTGCTCTGAATTCTGCCTTTCTCCTTTTTCCTTTTGCCTTGTCAGGCCCGCCACGCGCTGATACATCCCCGACCGCAGAATCAGCCGGTAGATATGCTTCAAATCCCACCCCGCCCCGACGAGCTGCTTCTCCAGATACGCCAGCACCTGCGGATCCGCCGGCGGATTATCGGGCCGGATGTCATCGCACTCGTGGATGATCCCGCGCCCCATCAGCCAGCACCAGATGCGGTTGACGACCGCCCGCGCGAAGTACGGGTTCCGCGGCGAGATGAGCCAGTCGGCGAACACCTCGCGCCCATCGCGGTCCTCCGCCCAGTTCGCCGCCGTGCCGTCGGGAAACACCGCTGCGCCGCCTCGCGGCTTGAGCCGGTCGAAATAGACGATCTCCTCCTTCCACTGCCCCGTGCTCTTGTAAGCCACCTGCGAGAAGAACGCCGCCAGGCCCGCCAGCTTCTGCGGCGGCCAGCTCGATGCGCGCATCCCCATGAACGTCAGCGCCACCGCCGCGGCGATATCCCGCGCGGTCCTTCCCTGGATCGCCCGGTAAAAATTGGCCGGCGCGCACTGGAAGTTGCTGCCGCTGCTGGTCAGGAGCTGCCGCGCGAAGCGGTCGAAGGGTTCATTGTCCGCGATGCACCGCCGCACCCAGCGGTCATAGACGGCCGCCCCCTGCGGCCAGAGGTTGATGGGAAACTCCGCCTTGATGCGCAGCACATCGGCCCACTTTCCGCCCCAGCGGTCGGCGAACTCGCTTCGCCCCAGCAGCGCATCGACCAGGCGCAAGCGCTTGGCGGGATCGCTGGAAGCGAGAAACGCGCGGGCCTCCTGCGCGGTGGGCAGGGTACCGAGGACATCCAGGTGGATGCGCCTCAGGAACACGCCGTCGGAGCAGACCCCGGCCCGCCGGACATCCGGCGCGGCGGCGAAGACCAGCGCATCGAGGGCCGCCGTCCCCGGCGTCTCGAAGCCCGTCGCCCGCCGCGGCAGCGGCGCGCGTCTGGCGGAGGATGTTTCCGCTGGACGATCCATGCTCCCGCCGCGGTGTACTATACCATCCCCCACCCCATTCGTCATCTGTCGTCGGTCACTGGTCATTTGCAGCTCCCCGTCGATCCGCCGCCCGGCGCGAATGACAAGCGACAAATGACAAATGACAAGTGATAACCGGCGCCTGCCCCACCGCATTCATTTAACGTCCGCCACTTTTTCACAGCGCCCCCTTGCCCTTTCATGCGCCGGGGCTATATTGGCATCAACACGAGCCTTGACGGGAGATCGGCAAGGCCGCCGCCCGGGGACATCCGTACCGACCCCATCCAAGCTGTAATGGCGGGCACCGCGCCGTCCTGGCAAGAACCTCGGGGAGGAGGTTGCGCATGTCGATTACGATTCAGGCAGCAGACAAGGCACGAAGGCACCAAGGCACGCAGGCACAAAGGGAGGGCGAAGGGCGAAACGGATTCAGGGACTGGCACTTCCCGCCTCTTTCCCCGCTGACTCCCTTCGTGCCTTCGTGCCTCATAGCCGTCGCGCCTCGTTTTTGGGCATTTGTCACCGGAGCCATTGTGGTCCTGGCCCTCTTTGCCGCCCCCGCCCCCGCCGCCGACGGCACCTGGTCGGCCACGCCCGCTGACGCCCGCTGGTCCAACCCAGCCAACTGGCGCGGCGGCGTCATCCCCTCCCCGGGCGCCACCGCCAATTTCACCGCCGACATCATCGGCCAGCGCCGGATCACGCTCGACATCCCCGGCATTTCCATCAACACCCTCAACTTCCGCGACGCCGACCCGACAACGTCCGGGCAGTTCCGCCTGGATGGCAACGAGCTGGCCCTGGTCGGCCCCGCGCCCCTGGTCAGCATCACCGGCTTGAATCCCCTGTTCGTCTACGCCCCCCTGCGCGCTGACGGCGGATTTCGCAAAACCGGAACGGGACAGATGCTGCTGCTGGCCGACCTGCTGGCCTCCGGCCCCGTGAGCGTGGACGCCGGCACGCTCACGTTCGCCGCCTGCCCCTCATCGCCCGTCGATCTGCGGCTGGACAGCGCTGGCTCCGGCAACCTCGAACTGCGCTTCAACATGGATGGCGCAGCGCCATCCATCGGCGGCGGCATTCACGTCGACGTCAACAGCGCCGGCCACAGCATCGACGGCTTTGTGAACTCCGGCAGCGCGGTCGTCGTCAACCGCCTCGATTCGCGGATCCACCTCGCGGTCGGCGCCGACGCCCGGATCCGCGCCCAGCGGTATACCACCGGCACGGTCAGCGGCTTCGTGCGCTTCACTGATATCGAGCTCTCGCCCGGCAGCCGACTCGACACCGAGCTGGTCGCTGGCAGCGAAACCAACATCGTCCACGACATCGACCTCCTGGGCGACGCCACCTACAACAACTCGGCCACAAAGGCCATGATTTACCTCGGCGATGTGGGCTGTGCGCTTCCCGGCGGCGCTACGCTTCACATCAGCGGCAACCAGAACACGCAGCTCATCGGAAGACTCTCCGGCAGCGCCAATCTCCGGATCAGCAGCCCCGCGACGACCATTCTCACATCCAGAGCCGCCGAGCTGGGCGAAGGCAGCGCCTTCGCCTTCGTCGGCGATGGCCGAACCATCAGCATATCTGACGGCACCACCCGGATGCTGGTCGATCCCGCCGCCGCGCTCGCAGCCCCCGCGCGCGGCATGGTCAACCTCACAGGCTCCGGCGGCGCACTCGAGCTGCGCTTCAATGCCAGCGGCGCTGGCTCCGCCGGGGCGGCCATGGATGTGAACATCTCGCAGGGCCGCCGGCTCTCGGCCTACGTGAGCCATTCCGCATCCAGCACACCGAACGTGGGCGCGTATTGCCCAGTCATCGCTGTCAGCGATACGGCGACCCTCAGCGCTGATCGCGAGGGCAGCGCCGGGACCACCGCCGGCCTGGTGCACCTCCCGAATGTGCGCCTGGCCGACGGCGCCATTCTCAAGCTCGAGCAGGCCAACGACGTGTCGCTGGTCGTGGATATTGCCTCGGCACCCCAGGGCGCAACCGTGCAGACCGCCAACAACTCCGGCAGAATCCACATCGGCAACATCACTGGCGGACCACTGAC
>Ga0315268_10004767_pt1 | contig 14646 bp, 9 predicted proteins | sample C1_top_MG_FD_204535 | JGI IMG/M metagenome (GOLD analysis project Ga0315268, IMG submission 204535) | Sediment microbial communities from Yellowstone Lake, YNP, Wyoming, USA - C1_top | ecosystem: Environmental > Aquatic > Freshwater > Lake > Sediment | place: USA: Wyoming | collected 2017-08-01
GACGATGCTATAGGCATTTACTATTCCTTTATAGCGGAACTTCTTCCCAGAGCAATGAAGTGGACGCAGACAAGGCGACTGGGTTGTTAGTTGTTGCCAATAGGGCTAGAACTCCACCGGGGGGTATGATTATAGCACCATTTATGTCATCTATAGCAACTGCCGGAGCAGGAGGAGCGCCTACAGCAGTGCCAACAAAGGAGGTGTTATATGGTGTCCCACCAAACAAAGCGGAGCCTTCCATAACAACTAGGTTATTCGTAAGACCAGTCAAGGCGATGTTTGATAAGCCCTTACATTGAGAACCCGTCTGTATTAAAGTCTTGCGATTGAAAGGCAAAGTGCCAGTTGAGATAACCCCGTTTCCTGTAGACACACACCAAGAGAAACTTGTTCCAGTAGCAGTCAGTGAGGACATGATAATAGCAAGTCTCGCCTGTAAGATTACCGCGTTAATGGTTGAGGATGACGGGTTCCATATACCTAGAATCGGTGTTGCTGTTGCGCCTAGAGTTGCGGTAGAGTACGTGGCGGCAGCGGTTGTGAACGGAGTTCCAACACCACTAGAGTACATGTTACCATTGTAAGTTTGCTCATAAAACTTACCATGTAGCTCACTTATGATTACGTCGCCAAGGTTTCCACCTCGCATAGGTATGTTGGAACCCTTACTTACTTGTTGTTGACCAACCTGTGTTTGTACTAACATATTTTGTTTCTCCTAGTATTGGAACTAAAAGTCAAGAAAACTTAATTTTGGAGACCAATTTCAGGTGTTGCCTCAGCAGTGTTTTGAGGATCAAAGTCCGATGCTCTTGCTTGTCCCGTTTCTTCCGCAAAGATAGCAAACATTCTTCTCATTGCTCTTACTTCTGCTAGAATCTGCATCAGTATATCCTGTTGTGTTACATCAGACTCAGAGACTTTTAAACTAGTAAGCAAATTTCCAGAAGCGTCCACATGTAAATTTTGAAGAAGATTCGTAGGATCTTGAGCACCAATAAGAACCGGATTAATTGGAACAGCAGGAGAACCTACAGCGGTTACGTTTGTACCTGGCACATAAACGCCCTGAACAAACGGATCCGCCCAAACAGCTTCGGTATTTCCCGGTTGAGAAATTAGAAGTTGCCCCTCATGAACGGGAAGATTTCCTGAAACGTTTATGGTCCCTATTTGATTCGCGTTTATAACACCTGTTCCAGAATAAGAAAATATGGAACTATTTCCCACGGTTAAAACTTGATTTGTATTCGTTCCTGTGGTTACAGCACTAAAACTCGAAGATCCACCACCCCCAGGAATGACTGAAGGATCAAGCTGTCCAGTAGGTCCTAGATAGGGGTATGAACCCGCAGAAGTAACCCCACTAGAAGTTAAGACTCCTGCTACGTCCTGTTCAAAATAGAGAAGAGAACTGGTATCTAGAACAAATTGGCGAACTTTAATAGAGGGTTTTGCCATGTTATACGAATATCGCGTCTATGTCTGCTATGAACGCTATAGCATCGGACCCTTTAAGAATCAAATCAGGGTCTTTGTCCAACCTACTAGTGTCAAACCATAGCCACACATAATTCTGTGACGAAGTTTGAGCATTACGAATGATCTTCATCTTTTTAACAGAAGCAAGGTTGAGTATCTCATCTTGAATGACAACATTCGTAGAGTCTAGGACTTGATGACGCCAAAATGCGGTGTTAACACTAGCCGCTGGTTGGAAGGGCATACGCAGACTCCTCTCTATTTGAAAACGAGAAGTCTACAAACTAAAATTGAGGCAACGAGCGAAGCGGCAGCTGAGGCTGAAATAGGATAACCGTGGAAGATACAGCCTTTCCTACCACAACAATCCAATTAACCTGACCCACGAGATTGGAATAATTCTGAGTTAGCACTCCATTAGGTCCCGCGTAGACAATTCCACCTATTGTAAAATTCGCTCCTGAGATCACATACTCAGATCCATAATTTGTAACAACTTCGGCCATAAGTCCGGATATCACTGCTATAGTAACCAATCCATCTACAAAAGGAATACTAGTTGCCGTAGCGGAGACAGGGTCAATAGGAACAACTTGTCCCGCAGAATTAATCCTAACAGCCTGTCCTGAAACTAAGTTAGTTCCTGCTATAATTTTAGTGGTAGAACTACTTCCTGAAGGAGTAGCATCGGTGAAGGCTGGAGAGCTATACGCCTCAGGAACTATGGAGGCCGATAATTCTGTTCCTACTATTAAATTCTGAACATCAGTCGTCTGGTTAGAAACGACCACTTGTAAGGTATCTCCTATCTTCAAAACTACAACAGCAGAAAAGTTTTGAGCAATGGGTCCTGTAGCTAAACTGGTGGTGGAACCCATAAATAGACTAGTTGTATTATTCAATAACAGATTTACACTGCGAATCCCTGCTATCCCCGTACCCCATTGAATGGTGCCTGAGACCACATATGTTCCAGCCGTTTGAATTGTAAACAAAGTAGGAGAAGTTACATTGTGAGTTATGTCATAATCTATTTTTTGAAAATTTGCTAAGTAAGAACCACCACTAGGAATAGGAACAGGAGAGTCCACCAACACATGAAATCCCGCTGCTTCTAACCCGGTAGCTGCAGCTTGGGCCTGTTGTATTGTGTCCGCTATCGTGGCTTGTAAATCACTCTTTGTGCTGAGTAAAATACTATAACTAAGATTCGTCCTCAACATAGCCGTCTGGACGGGGATAGGTAGAGCTTGAATATCGGGACGATTAATGAAATCGGCGGGGTTGAAAACATCTCCGTTCCAACCGTTACTAATGGTGGGAGTGGAGTTGTTTTGATAAGTTACAATGGGAGCTTTGGGTATATTTAGGAGAGGAGTTCCTATCTCCCAATTTCTATTACGGGAAGCTGAGTCCGACTTAACCTGATTAAAAATAGCAGCATCAGCTAAAGGGTCTATAGCAGAATCCAAAGCCAGCACATAAGAAACCACTCTACTTACAAGATAAGAATCCTGTAATAATAGCTGCTGGAAATTGTAGTTGAATGTGCGCCAAAATTGGGTGAATCTGTCTACGGCGGTAGCCTGAGCAAATGGATCATAAATAAACCTAAAACGAGTCAAATTGGTTTTATAATTAGGCGCTCCGAAAATGTTAACTGCCGCGAGTTCTACAACCTTGTTAAATACATTTAAAATAGCTTTTGGAACAACGGCTGTGGTGGGGTACTGAGATGTTGAAGCCCCTAAGATAACTTCTTGAGTATCTAGAGGATCAAACACAAGAGGAATATAATCCGCATCTGTTCCTGTGAAACCAGCAGTAAAGGTAGCATCTGCTCCCGAGTCATAAGCCCTACTTCTTGTATATCCTAGCAATCCGCTTTCTATGTAAGAGAGTTTCCAGAGCATATTTTCACGATTTGTGGAAGAGGCACTCAGAAGCATTGAGATAAGCGGAACTTGTGGAGCGTTTACTACCCCTGTTCCTCCCAGAACGTTGTTATAGGGGACCGAGGTTGCCGTTAATGCTGTAATAGAAGGTTGTACAAGCTGATCGTAGGCAGTTTGAAGGTTGTTTATCCATTGACCCCCTCTTCCTACACGAGTGAAGTTTAGATAAAGCAACCAAGTAGCCGTTAACGTAGGATCAAAATTAGAAATTACTATCTTATCCAGATTCACAAAACGAATCAAATATTGTCTAAGAGTCAAAGAACGACTAAGGTCAGGAGTAGTGTTGTAATCGGGATCTCCTGGTACGATAACTATAGGAAGAAGACTAGGATTAAGTGAGATTATATTATCCCGATAAGTAGCAGGAGGAAGTTGGTAAGCGGATATAATGGTAGCCGGGTCAGGCAGACTTCCAATCATAGAAGAATTAGGATTGAATGTGAGAGGATCATAAACAGGCTGTAGTGTAGTGGCCTGCATTGTTGCTATGTAAGTGGGAAAAGTGTACTGACTAGCATCCCCAATAATTCCTCCCAACGGTGGATTAAATATGGCTGTTCCGTAGCTGAATTGATTACCAGGTACTTGAGAAGGATAATTACGAAATATATTCAAATTTGGGATGCGAATTTGACATTGTCCAAACGCAAAATTCTTATCAAATGACAAATGAGGTTTAAAAGATCCTGTAGGAAAGAAATTAAATCCATTCCAATTCCAGATACTGTCACTGAATAGATTAGGAATAGCTGGGAGATCAGGCAACCCCCAGTTGCACACTTCTCCAATTAAATTTGCTAGAGCATTTATATTAGATTGTATCATTTGTAGCATATTTTGCTCTATGCTTTGCAACATTCCAATGTTTTTTATTATGGCTGCTTGGAGTTCACTTATACTCTGAACATACTTATGAACTTTTTGTATAAAGTGAATAGAATTAGCAGCATACTTAAATGCTCTAGGTTCATCAGGAAATTGCCCATCCACAGCTAGGGTATTTAAATCCATATAAGTTAAGATGCTGTTTAAAATTTCTTCTTTTTTGGCCTTTATGGCAAAAGTAGCATCCGTTATGGATGACTCTAAGCGGCGACCCTGTTCTAACGCTTTGTGCCACTTCTTTTCAATAGAAGGGGGTCCGGCAATAGTTAAGCGTTTAGCCTTACCTTTTTGTTGAATAGGCCAGAGTTTGTTTATCTCTACAATAGCCTTATCAATGATGTTTGGGTCGTTAGGTCCGTTTGGCATTAACCCTTTGTCCAGCCTTTATAGGGCTGCTCTCCATTTGCTGCTCCGCACATACGTGGATAATGAAATTTTCTTTCCCTACAAAATTGTTTAAGATTCACAACAGTTATACGTTCATTCTGAGAACTCAATAGTGTATAAGTCTTTACAGCAGCTGAATGAGCCTGATCATCAGAAAGATGGGCTTTCCAACGAGTTAAACAATCATAAGAACTACCTACATAGATCTTCTCATCTACCTGAGAAGTTATGATGTAAACTCCTTGTCTAATTTTCTTAAGTGTTCTCATCGGAAAAATATAATCCCTCATTATGACAAATGTCAGTTGACTCATCTGTTATTCTAGCTAACCCTTTACGAATAAACTTTTGTGCTGTAGTAATGTTATCAGTTTTGGAATCATGGCGAAAAGCGGCGTCTTCTAAAATAAAATCTCCAGTTATATTCCAATGTACGTTCCCCTTCACTGTCCAGTCAACGTCTCCATTAATTTCTAAACGAAGTCCCTTCTTCTGGTTGTTATGCCCGATGACCATCTCAACTCCACCATCAAGGGTGGCTGTTATAGAACGACCTTGAGTAGAATCTTTTCCAATCCAGGCTACAATTCCCCCAGCTAAATCCAAAATTAATGACTGATTATTAACCTCATCAGCACCTATTCTTAGAAGAACATCTCTAACAGTATGAAAATCTATAGACAACCCCTGTTGATCCATATTAGCTACAGGCATACCAGACCAATTATAAGGGAACATGTTAAGTTTTGGTTTACCTGCCTGAGTCAGATCATGAAAAGCATAAGTTGAATCACCCGATCCATAGGTTGGACGGCCTGCTGTTTTAGAATCTTTACGACTAGGATCAGATATGGAATAAGGATGTTGCCCCTTAGCATCTTTGTAACCATTTACTAAATGACGACGTTTTGAGTTAGGATGACGGGCACCAAAACGAATAACGGCTCCTCCATCTAAAGCAGCCCGAAGAGAGATATTCTCGGCTCCCTTCTTATTCTCAAGATCTATAGCATCACCAGGAGACAGATTAGATTTTGACCAATATTGAAGAGAACGTGAAACCACCTTGTCAGACTGTCCACGTTCTTGATAAAGAGTTTCATGACGGTCATTGGGAAGAGAAGTGTCATCCGAACCCAAGCGCATCACTGTTTGACCTAAAGCGGTGAGGTCAATGGATTCTTCTTCGTCACGATTCTTACCCACCACGAGCTTTAGAGACCCCGTTAAATTTCCTTCTAAAGATCGCCCCGCTCCATGAGGATGCTCATAAGGAGTGCCCAGATTGAAAGGATTCTTTTCATAAGGAAGAGTGCTACCTATCTCAAAAGTAGAAAAACCTTCTTTGGTGATGTCAAAACGAGTGGTATTGTGTTCGGAAGGAAATTTAAATGAAAATGTGGAAGCTGCTACTTGCGCTTCAACTTTAAAAGGGTCATTTTGTACCGGAATATAGGAAGACTCTACGTCAGCACCAAAACGTCCTAATCTTGTGTAGGGGAAAACCACAGGTTTTAGAACCAAACCATAGGTAGTCTGGTCAAATTGGTTGTGTCCTACGAGAGTACCTTCTGTCTTTTCGATAATCCAACCGCGACGACGAGGTGTGGTTCCTTCACCCGTAATAGGCCCAACTGCTTTTGTATCTCGGCTGTAAGGATGATCGGAATCTTGAGAAACTAAAAAAGTTTCGTCATCTACATAGATTTTCCCATCGGCACTGAGATTAACTTTCGTTCTTTCTGCTGGAGGTCGAGTGGTTCCTAAGATAGTATCTAACAACTTGTCTTGTAAGATTTCTTGGGGAACCGCATAATCTAAAGCAAATTCTTGAATCTTTTCTGTCTTTTCAGAGAAAGCAATTATGTCAGAAGTACCCACTCCTTCTAAATAGCGGTGAGAAAGTATGGTATCAAAAAGATGAACTATGTATTGCTTAGAACCATCGGGGAGTATAGAAGGGTGTATACCTATCGCTCCAGGGCGATTGACAGGTCCAGAAAATTCTAAGCCAGCATCGGTGTAACGGACTTGACGAGAAGTGGTTTCTGTATGAGTACGGGAGTTTACATCTAGTTTATCCCGGCTAAAATCCGAAGCTAGGTGATCCCACCCTTCATCTGTCTTCTGAGAATATCCCCCGGTGAGAACCGTGGTATGTTGACCAGGGTATGTTTTACGATAAGTCCCGCGAGTGCGTTCTCTCCAGCCGGGAATACCTTCAATAGTTCTATGCGCGATAGCATCAATTCCATTTACAGTATTATCTACAAGGTAAGATACAATGGCTACTTCGGCAAATCCGTTATTGTAAGCGATCTTTAAAGCCAAACAAGCTGCTCCCTCTTCGGGCATGTTAACATCAGTAGCGGTTACGGATGAATAACTAGCTGGCAGGATTCTTACTTCAGAAAATACCATCTGATTTCTGTCATCCTGTATCGTACATACTTTCCGTTCATAGTCTACAGACAGAATATGGGCCAGAAACGGTTGATATTTATCGTCTAAACGAGAAAAATCATCCGGGGCAGGAAGATAACCATGTGAGTTATCGTTTATCATTATAGAGATTCACCTGTTTCTGTAAGGGTCGGAATGTTTTTTAGTGCTAAGGCATCCTGTACAGATGTCTTAGAAGCGCTAGGAGACCCACTTAAAAATACGGATATTTTTGCCTTTTCAGAAGAATCAGTCTTTTGTATAAGTTGGGTATCTAACTTTTGAATATTGTCAGGTTGAGGTTTCTGGGTCAGTGAATTTTCGTAAGAAAGTTCTATTATGGTTTTATTGTTAGGGCTTGCAGACCCACTCTTGATGCTATTCAAAGTGTTTGTGAGATCGGAAGCCGCTGTAGAACCTGAAGAACTAGGAGTTTCTAGACCCGCAAATAAGAAAACATCGGTACCTTTAATAATTTGAGAACTTTCATTATCTTCTGCCGAAGCGATTATGTACCCTTCTTGGGTAAATTCCCAGAGTGCTGTCTTTAAATCCGTGTATCGTCCCCAAGGAAAGGGAGCCACGACTTCATACCCTTTACCATCAGTAAACGGCAGGGTTCCAGGGTCTTGAAGAGCGTGGTAGTAACTAGAATCAACAATTCTAGGATTGGAAAACACCTTATCAGAGTCTTCCTGTATATTCCAATTAGACGTCTTGGTATCTGGGTGAGGTGACATATGAAGACCCAAAGCCGACTGCCTATAGTTTATGACTTTTATATCATCATCAGAAGTAGTATCTTTGGCATCTTTTGTTATTGAACTTGCCTGTCCTGTTAACGAACCGTCAACATTTTGTACTCCTAGCGTAGCTGCATATTCTCTACTAGTAGCTAGTGTAGTGTTGGGGTCTTCAATACCATATTTTTCTGCTGCTTCTTTTGGGGTTAAAAAGGTAGTCCATTTGTGTACTAGATTGGGTTGAGTGGTGTATACTATTCTCTCATTATTCGTTCCCTCTTTGTTTTCTGTACTACGAGGAAACATAGGACGTTTACGGAGAGTATCCAGGGTAATTGTCATGGTAGCTTCTCCACCTATTTGATAGTTCAGAGAAATATTGTTGATGTAACCATACATGTCTTTATGAGGTATGAAACATGGAAATCCTAGTCTTATCTCTGGGCGCATAGGAATAGTAACAGCGTAAGTCCTGTATCCCCTATTAGCACGAGTAAGATCCATAACTGCGTGAGCAAAAATTGCTTCGTGATCACTATTTTGTAACCAGTGACGTTGTTGCATTGGAGATTCTCTAAGTCCAAATTGAGCTAATTTTGGTAAATCAACATACTCCGCAGAAGCCAACAGAGAACTATTTGTATCTACTTGATACTTTACACTAAGAGTTCCTTGCAGAACTACACGAGTCGCTCTTACCGCCGCTTGATCTTCTGTTTCATGTTCACTTCTAATTTCTGATAAATTTATGATAAAAGGGTTGTTGTGAGTGTTTATATCTGTGCTAGGAGTAGAAGCAAACTTTTTGGAAGCATTACTACTCTCACTTCCCAGATTAGTGACATCCAAATTATACATAGGTGGTTTTATTATAATCTGACCATCAATGTCCTGGTATCCTTCAAATAAAATTGTGCTAACTATAGAACGAAGACGATCTAAACGATTAACGAAATTTCCGTTAACAAGTTGAATCGCAGCCACCGACATTTCTGGCGTGTGTTTACGGATGGCATCATAGTTAACATTAGAAATAGAATCCGATTCAGTCTGCACTCCTTGACGCATGTTTCTTACAGCCTGAAGATTCCTAGCTTGAGTTCCTTTAAGTCCAGGTTTAGTCGCGGCGTTTATTGCTATTATGGTATCATTGACTTCTTTTTCTGTAAGCCCGTATATATGAACGTCTTGACCCAAGCTCTGGGATATAGCTTGCCATCTTGCTATGTATCCCTCTTTTATGGCATCAAAATAGGGGCTATTGGTTTCTTGAGTGTATGTTCCTCCCGAACCTCCCGCTGTACTCGCTCCTGCTACGGTGTCTGTTTGAAATCCATCAGTATAGATAGAAGTCAAGAACACTGCTGCTGCTTGTTGATAAGGATTTAGGTTAGAATATGTTGTAGTTAATGGAGTAGTTGCCATCAATGAATTTGTTTGAATAGAAGGATGGAGTTCTATCTGCATCTTCTCTAAGAACTGTAAAACTCCCATACATTGTACAGAAATTTCTAGAGACTTTCCATCATCCTGATGACTTATATGGGATACAAGACCTTTAAATACTCTACGATACAAAGTATTACCATTGTTGGCTAGGTAGTATCCCTTAGCATAAACCTGTACTTCCATCATAGACTTAATTAGATTTGTTCCACCCGGCACTTGATACAGATATTTGAGATGGTTGGGGACTGAAATGGAAACAGTAGCTCCAGGAACCCAGTTATCTACAGCGTAAGAAGAATTGAACCCCGTAACATGGTCATTGAAGTTCACTAGAGATACTGGATCATTTTCTGAGGTAGCTAAGAAGGGATTTATTAGATAAGGAAGACCGTTAAAATACACAACAATATCTGGGGATGTTTTAACAATCTCACGTTCTTGAGCAGACTGCGATACATTTCGTATCATTCCCATTACACACCCACCGAACCACTTAGGATTGCTGCCGGAGCAGCTGAAGTAGATGTTCCAGAAGTCAAACTAGTATTGGATGTAGAACTCTGTTCACTAGCTACCGCAGGAGGGACAGGAACAAGAGAAACAGAAGGTGTTCTTGGAGTAAGTGGCAAGTTATCTGTGTTTGACAATTTAGCCGCTTCGGCAGCAGCTGCCGCTAACCGACCGTACACACTGTAAGAATGCCCGCGTTGAACATTGTTTTCTATGTTGTTCCAGTAGGGAGACGTTTTACGGAAACGTTCTTTCCAAGCGGTAAACTCTATAGAAAATCTAGCAAGGAAGGGATTCTCTGCGTCCTGACTAACCTGTAAACTATCAAAGCAACCATACCAAATAAAATCCCCTACTGTTAACTCTACATCATTATGCATCTTTATACGACGCCGGGTAGCACTAGCTGCTAATGGACCTTCTCCTAATTCTTCTCCTTCAAACCAATAACCATTGTTTTCAAAAACTATCTGTAACTGAGCTAGATTGCGGTAAGATTTAGAATATTCAGCATATTGATCGGTCACTCCCCCTGAAAAATACTGCCCCGCTGTGGAACCATTCATAGAAATCCTAACTAAATCTTCTCCCCACAAACCGAATTGCCAACCTCCACGAGTAAGAGTCTGAGAATCTAGAGTGGAATGAGATATGTTTACTGTCTTAGGATTTATAAGAAATCGGTAAACTAAAGGTTGTGTAGAATCTGCTTCTCCAGAAGTTGTTAATCCTCGGTTAAGAATCCGTATTGTGACATAGTCTACAACAGTGCCTACAGCTGCCTCTATGTTAAATCCAGAAGTGTCCTTTCCAGATATTGGAGAGGGAATAATTCTCTTTTCTCCTCGTATAGGAAGTGGTACCACAGAAGTATTAACTCCGGGATTCTTTACCTGTAAGTCACTTATGTTGTTCTGATCGCTCATGTTAACCCACTATCTGAGGATAGTAAAGCAGTGTTAAGGTACGTTCCACCTGAAAAACAAAAGAAAATGTCCAACGAAAGGGGTTATCTGCATCCATGGACCAGGATAGTGATTTAAAAAATCCCAGGTAACTAGAAGAACGGAAGTTCATAACCACATATCCTCTAGTGTGAACGTCATTATTTCTAGCCTTCATTTCATATGTGTTTATCCCCGATTTAGAAGAAAAAGTACTCTCATAGTTTGAACTAGCAGGTGTGGAAGCCTGATCCGGAGCAGTGTCGGTGACACCTGAAGGGTGATACCAAGTGACTCCGTTGTTCTTGAATAGAGATAAGAACTCCACAAACGCATCTTGAGCTGCTATGCGAAGATCGTCAGGACCAACACTTACTGCGTCGGTTTGAACCAGAACAGATGCTGGGGTACTAGAATTAGGATAGATAGCTGCTGCAATAACTTCTTTTACACTATCATCAGCATTCGCTATGTTTAAGAAATTGGTTATTCCATACTGGTTCGTGAACAAACCTGTGGAACATTCACCACTTAGCATGTCAGCGTTCATACCCCAAAAAGTTAAGTGAACTCCTGTTCGGGAGGGGGCTTTGTTAACGATATGACTAGACTGTACGTGGTAAGACTTCATAGAAGCATTTAATTTCACGCTTATTGGTTTATTGTTTTTGTCGCTAAGTCTAGCTTGAGTATTTCTATCGGTTATAATCTCAAATGTAACAGGGTACCCCCTTATGTGAGAAGAAATTTTGTTGTTGTAACTATTTCTAACCCCAGTAATTCCCGATATTTCCTGGGGGTTATTGTACCAGGGAGTTTCATCAAGACCCGGTAACACATGAGTCACCGAGTTCAATTGCGATCCTTTATAAGGAATTACCGAATTATCAAGAACCTCTGGTGAATTTTTGTCTATCGGCATTAGGGTTTACTCACAACAGAAGGTTTTGCTGGCGTATGACGAACACGAGGAGATTTATTAGGAGGAATGGCAGATGGATCCTGCTGTGAAGTAGTGGCTGGACCATGAACATTTGTTGTGTTAATGTAGAAAATTTGATTTCCTTCTTTGTCTTTACTCAACGTTCCTGCTACACCTTCAATTCCACGGGTTTTAAGAATATCTAGCATGATATCTTTGCTAGCCCCAGTTATGGCATATCCTTTTCCTTCTTTTGTCGCTCCTAAGTTTTTTAACATAGTTTCTACAGACATTTTATTCTCTAGGATACCTTTCTCATAGGCTTCTTCAAATTTTTTGGTATCCGTGTAAGCTAGATACTTTTCTGCAAATTGTTGTCCTGCGTTCCCACCAGAAATATCAAATATTGACCCCTCTCCCAACTTAGCCATTTCTTTTTTAGCTAATTGAGGATCAGTAGCAAATTTAACCAGCATATTTATTCCTGAAGCAGTCATTTCTGCGGCGGGAACTAGTCTTCTAAAAAAAGCGTCCACAAGATTCTTAAGCATGTCCGAGGTGGTACGAGTATTCAATTCTACATTTTCTGCTGCTTTTTGTGCGTCTGTTTTTTCATTTGCAGAAGGAAGCATTGAATACATAGTCATCACATTACCAAGACTTTCAGTGTGTTCCGCTATAGCGTCCGTAAGCGCAGTGCTCAGTTTTCCTGGTTGCCCTTTTTGTGCTTTTTGTATTTCTATCTGTTTTTCTCTATTTGAAGTTACTTTCTTTAATCCCAATTTTTCAGAAACCATGTCATAGACTTTTGCAGCGGCAGAATCTCCTAAAGTTCCTTGTCCTACTGCTTGGGCTACTGATTTACCCGCTTCTCCAATACTTTCCACATAAGTTTCTAACCCTTGTTCATCTTTTACCCCCAGTTTTTCGGCCATTTTATGAGCTAAAAGACTTCCATATGCTTTTGAAGGTTCTCTACGGGCAAGTTGTATAAAAGTTTCTGATTTCTTTAATTCCCCACTTCCTCTCAGAGCTTCATTTATTTTGTCCAGGGCAGATCCCATAGTCTGGATGGTATCCTGCATATCCGACCCAGTGGCTTGGGTAAATTGAGCATATCCTACGGAAGACAGCTTGTCGGTCATGAGGTCAGCCATTCCTTTTCTCTTAACAAGTCCCTTTGATAGTTGCTTCATGGGCTGGGATATATCTTGTACAACTTTGGGATCCAAACCCTTGTTGAGTACATGTTCTGACATCCAGGCATCAAGTTGTTCAGGATTAATAAGTCCTTCAATTCCACGAGTACTTATTCCATGAGTTGTAAGGGCTTTTTCTACGGCCTGCTTCTGAAGTTTCACCGAAAATTCGCGCTCATTCATCATTTCTTTCTTACGTTCAGGACTCATATCTGTCATCAAGTAAGCTCTAGTAGGAAGATCTAATTGTTGTTTTACCCCAGTTAAGGACTCAACATAAGTCTTAATATCTTCGGATGAATTAGCGCCTGTTCTTCCTAATAATTGCATAGCGTTCATAGATTCATTAAAAGATTTATTCAGACGGCCAAACCCCGAAGTAATATCGTCAAGTAAAGATACATACTTTGTAGTGCTCATCCCAGCTGCCTTAGCAGCTTTATCAACATTTAGGAAAAAGTCTCCTGAAGCGGATATGGATTGGCGATACTGTTGTAAGAGTTTTATGGTGGTTTTAACCGTATCAACATCACTAAATCCAGCTACACGACCTGCCCCATAAGCAGTCCTTTGAAATTCTCCGGTTATCCCCTGAGTAAATCCCCCCTTCATCCCTCCACCCTTAGCAAGATCTGACACACTAAGCCCACTCTCTACCATAGCCTGGGCGATTTTCAAATTTCTTTCGGTTGAAAATGCTCCAATGGATTTAGCCGCCCCTGCCTCTGTAGGAGTTAAAGCTCCTCTTACTCCAGCAAAAGAACCTCTACCTGCTGAAATAATTCCTCCGGCTCCTAATCCTGCTTCATATTTTTTGTTTTGTTCTTGAACCTTGTCAAAGGTTTCTTTTATCATTTCTAGAATAGCCAAAGGAATTGCCGCAACTCCAATGGCTTCTCCTACACCCGCTGCTCCTCCTTCCATAAGTCCCCCGAGTTTAGAACCCAATCCTCCTACAAAACTTCCTCCTCCTGCTTTGACAAAACCCCCAGCTACGCCACCAGTTCCCCCCGCTGCTTGACTAGCCAGTACACGACCTCCTACAAATTTATCTAGAAGTCCTGCAATCCCTCCGCCACCACCCGCTTGGCGTGCCATACCTCCTGCGGCTTCTCTAGAACTAATTCCCATCGTCTGCATACGTTCCAAAGCAGAAGCTCGGTTACGTCTAAAGGCTTCTTCATTACCTGCTATTCTAGCTTCTTTTGCTTCACGAATGTAGGCTGCGGCTTGACCATATCTTTTATATTTTTCTCCAATAATAGGGAGTTGGAACCCCGTTCCTGTGGCCTTCAATCCTTCACGGATGTTATTTATTGCTCTTTGAGTTTGCCCCAACTTTTTTGTGTTATTCAAAAGGTCCATCATACTGCGATTTATGTTTAAAATGCCTCTCTCATAACGTTCTGCAGTTGTGGGGTCGAGGGCATCTTTTGAAGATTTCCCTAACTTTTTCATCGTACCTGTTAGGTCTTTTATTTCACGGTCTAGCATTCCCACATATTGACTTAAAGCACGCTGAGTAGTGGAAGACATAAATCCACTCTTTGTAATATCCTGAGCCTGCTTTTTCATCTTTTCAAGAGTATTTTTCATACTCTCAAAGTCTTTAGCACTTTTAGTTTGATAAACGCTGTTTTTCTTGTAGAGATCTAGAAGAATCTTAAAACGATCTTTGACATCGTCCGACTGATTCACTATTTTCTTTAATTCTGTATCTAA
>Ga0315268_10004768_pt1 | contig 14644 bp, 13 predicted proteins | sample C1_top_MG_FD_204535 | JGI IMG/M metagenome (GOLD analysis project Ga0315268, IMG submission 204535) | Sediment microbial communities from Yellowstone Lake, YNP, Wyoming, USA - C1_top | ecosystem: Environmental > Aquatic > Freshwater > Lake > Sediment | place: USA: Wyoming | collected 2017-08-01
CGCCAAAGTTTAAATCCATGCCAAAAGATTGTGTTTCTCCAGCAATTATATCTGCTCCAGTTTCTTTATATGATTTCAAAATGGCAAAAGAGAGGCTTTCTACAACTGCTACTATCAAAAGTGCGCCGTTCTTATGGGCTATATCTGAAATTAGTGCAATATTTTCAACTCCACCCAAAAAGTTAGGATTTTGGATGATAACGCAAGCCGTATCTTGATCAATCAATTTTTTCAATTCTTCCATATTTAATTGGAATTCTCGCTGTGGGGCTTCTGCTATTTCGATTCCATGTGGTTCTATATATGTTCTTACAGTTTCTTTATAATGTGGATGAACCAGGGATGACATTATAACTCTCTTTTTGTTATTGATTCTCAAAGCCATAAGAGCGGACTCTGCAGTTGCAGAAGCACCATCGTATATAGATGGTACTACAACATCCATACCTGTAAGCCTTGTAAGATGTGTCTGCACTTCAAACATTGTTTGCAAAGTTCCTTGGCTTATCTCTGGTTGATAAGGCGTGTACGCTGTGTAAAACTCTGATCGAGAAAGCACTGTTTTAACTACCTCAGGAACGTAATGTCTGTAAGCACCTGCACCGATGAGAGGTTTAAAGTTAATGAAATCAAGATTTCTTTTGGAGAGCTTATAAATCTTTTCGAATAATTCTTGTTCGGGGATTCCATCCGGAATATTCAAAGCACTCTTTAATCTTATTTCTTCTGGGATTGAATTTAAGAGATGCTCAAAAGAGGGCACTCCTATTTCTTTGAGCATCTCAATCTGTTGTTCTTCAGTATTGGGTATGTACCTTGAATTATTCTTTTCTATACTCTTCATATCCTTTTGCGTCTAAAAGGTCTTTTAATTCATTTTCACTTTCCATTTTGATTTTGAATAACCAACCTTCTCCAAAAGGATCGTTATTGATAATAGCAGGGTTTGCTACTACGCTTTTGTTTACCTCAGTTATTTCCCCTGAAACAGGTGCATTAATATCTGAGGCTGCTTTTACTGATTCAATTGTGGTAACTTTTTCTTCTTTTGCAACCTTTTTACCACTTGTTGCTTCTTCGACAAATACAATGTCGCCGAGCTTGTCCTGTGCATAGTCGGTAATACCAACGGTTGCTGTTTCTCCTTCTACTTTTACCCATTCGTCTGTTTTTGTGTAAAATAATCCTTCTACAATTTTGTATGCCATCTTAGGCCTCCTTTCATTTTAATATTTTAGTGAAATTTTATTTTTCGTCAAAAATTTTACTGTATAAATTTATATACTGATCTACGCTGAGATTTTCTGCTCTTGCATCCAAAGGAATATTGGCATTTATCATCACGTCTTTAATGAACTCCTCCCTGAATTTTCGCTTTAGATTATTGTAAAGCTTTTTCCTTCTCATGCCAAAAGCTATTCTGATAAAATCGAGAAAATTCTGAACATTAATACCCTCATAAGTTTCTTTTCTTGTGAGCTCAATTAAGGATGAATTTATGGTGGGCCTGGGGTAAAAAAAGTTAGGCGGGAAGGTCTTAATGAACTTTTTGTTGAAAAAGAAGTCGACTAACACTGTAATTGCACCATAATCTTTAGAGTCCTTCTTTGAAAGTATCCTTTTTGCATATTCTTCTTGGAGAAGCAGAATTGCCCTTTTTATATTTTCAGATGAGGCTATTTTTATAATTAATTCAGAAGAAATATAATAAGGAATATTCCCATAGACTTCGGCAACTTGTAAGCTTTTAAAATCAAAATCAAGTGCATCCAAAAATAATATTGTTATATTAGGTTTTGTAATTTGTTTGTAAAAAATTTCGAATCTTTTATCTTTTTCTATTGCAATTACTTGTTTTGCTTTTTCTGAAACGGGTTTAGTTAATTGCAAAAAGCCAGGGCCTATTTCAATATAAAAATTATTTTTATTAGGATTGATCATCCGTACTATAAAATTAATTGCTTCTAAATTAATTAAATAATTTTGACCTAAGAAATCTTTCGGAAAAATCTTATACTTTTCGGTTAATAATTTAATTTGTCGTTGAATTTCCATTTACCTGGCAGTAGATAAACCCTTACGTTTTTTACTCCCCACCTATTTGATTGGCTTGTTGAATAAAAGAATACATCGATTTTGTTACCTTTAATTGCCCCGCCAGTGTCACCCGCTACTGCATAGCCATATCCTTCTATGTAAAGCAAACTTCCCAATGGAATTACATTTGGATCTACAGCTACTACGCCAAATCCGCTTTGAAGACCTGAAGCAGTCATCCATGGGTTGCTGTCTGTTTCTGAAAAAGTTGGAGAATATGATGTTGCGATCATGTTGTACATTTTGATGTATTTTTCAGGAGGAGTTGCTGAGCCAACAAGGTAAACTTCATCCATTGGTGATTTGATTATTCTATCAAATGTAAATTCTTCTTTTGTTTTTTTGCCGCCAAAATAGATTTCTTTGTAATGTTTTGCAAGGGTTCCGTCTTTTCCACTATTTAATTTTACAATGAGTCCTTTTGCAACCATATTGTCATTTTTATAAATAATTTTGTAATTAATAGGGGTATTGACAACCTTTTCCTTTTCTATATAAGTTTTTATTACTATTTTTTGATTTTCGATTTGAGAAGCCAGAGGTAGGTTTAAGTAGTCTTTATTTGCTAGTTTTATACCTCTTTCGTTAAGGAAATCTTTCACGGTTTTGCTTGTTGAGTAATAAGTCGAGATTTTGCCATCAATTTCTATTTGAACGGGTCTTGCTCTCGCTATTGAAATTTTCTCAGCATATACTAAAGTGTTGCCTTCTGCAGTTATTTTATCCTCGCTCCTTGTAACTAGCTCTGCTTTTTGCAGAATTTGCCAAATAGAGATGGTTTTAAAAGAAATTACCTGGTGTGTTATTTGGCCATCGGAGATAATATAGCAATGCGCCACGCTTACAAACAATATAAAAGATGAGAGAATTGCTACTATTACAATTTTAATTACTTTGTTCATTACTTCTTGCCTTTTAAATATTTTTCAATTTCTTCTAGATGTTTTTCTATATTTCTTAATGTTCTTGTTATCTCTCCGAACAGGTCAACGTCAAAATCTTTGAAAGTAGCTGCATATTCAAGATCTTCCTCATCAAAATTTTCAAGACTGTTTATTTGTGAGATTAGCGACAACTTATCTATGATGTTTATCTCTTTTTTAGTTGCCTCTCCTTTAATTTTTTTGAGGAAAATAGTTGGGAAGAAATAATAAACTCCGCTATCTTCTATCTCTAGATTTGCAATTTCACAAAAATTCATTAATGAGATTGGCGAAATTTGGAATATTTCGCCACTAGATAATACAAAAACTATTGAGAGTTTTTTTCTTTCTATATTTGGATAATTGAGGAATTCGATTACTGTTTTTTTGCTTATTCTAACCCCCTCGTCCCACATAATCTGTTTCGAAATTTCAGGGAAGTATTTTTTAAAACCAATATCTTTTTCCTTAACATATTGAATAAGAAACATTGAATACCTAGTCTGCAGTATCCCTGTATCTTTGTTTATTTCAGTTTTATTTTTAATATCTTCCTTAAAAATCTTTTTAATCAATTTTTCGGCAGTACTCATTGCGCCTTTAATTGTTTTAATCTCCATTTAACCTCCTAAAATTAAACATAACAAATAAAGTTTACAAGAAATTTAATTTTATGCAAACAGATTGGCTAAGCTCTTGTTTGATCTCTCTTCTATGAATGATGTTTATATAAATCTGACTATTCTAATTCAAGTCGAGAATAGACGTCGAGTAATAAACTATCCTTTTCTCCTCTTTCAAAATGTTTATACCCTGCAAGTGCTATCATTGCAGCATTGTCCGTAGAGAATATTTTTTCTGGCAAAAAAACTTCTACAGGAGATTTTAGAGTTAAAGTTTCCCTTAACCTTTTATTTGCTGAAACCCCCCCTACAACCCCAATCCCTTTTACTTCAAAATCCTTTGCTGACCTTAGTGATCTTTCAATGAGAATATCTACTACTGCTTTTTCGAAACTTGCTGCAATGTCACTTAGGCTATTTTTCGCTGCATCTGGGTTCTTTTCAAGGAAATATATGCCTGCCGTTTTTAAACCGCTAAAGCTAAATTCATATGGAGATCCCTTGAAACTAAGACCAGGAAATTTGTGAAATTCAGGGTTTCCATTTATTCCAAGTTTTTCTATTATTGGGCCACCGGGATATCCGTAACCAAGAAACCTTGCAAATTTATCGATTGCTTCTCCTGCAGCGTCATCGCGTGTTCTCCCTATTACTCTATATTTTAAATGGCTTTCCATTAAGACAAGTTCAGTATGCCCGCCTGATACGATTAAAATAATCAAGGGAAAAGGATTTTTTATTTTGTTTAGTTTCGAATTGCCTAAAAAAAGTGAATAAATATGCCCTTCAAGATGGTTTATCCCTATTAAAGGTTTATTTAACGAAAATGAGAGCGCCTTTGCTGTTTCGACGCCAACGATAAGAGAGCCTACCAACCCTGGTCCTTTAGTTACAGCAATCAGATCAATGTCATTTAAGGATTTGTTTGCTATTTTTAAAGCCTCTGTAATTACATAGCCTATTAATTCAGAATGTTTTCTCGAAGCTATCTCTGGAACAATGCCACCAAAATTTTTGTGAAATATTTCTTGTGAAGAAAGCACATTACTTAAGACAATTCCCTCCTCGTTTATTAATGAAGCAGCAGTATCATCGCAAGAAGTCTCTATTCCTAATATCGTCATTTTTCCCTCGCTTGTCAATCTCGATTATTTTTGCCATTCTATATCCATTTTCTCCATCCTGATAGTATCTTTTCAGTTCTTCAATTATTTGAAAACCAAATTTTTTGTAGAGATTTTGCGCAATTATATTTGATTTTCTTACTTCTAGGTATATTTCTTTGACATGCTCTTTTTTTGCATAATCAATAATGAAGTTCATAAAATAAGTACCAATACCCATTTTTCTGTAACTTGGATGAACTGCAATGTTTACAATGTGCATTTTGTCTATTTCAATCCACAATCCTGTAAATGCACAGATTTTGTTTTCGATTTTTGCTACAAAATAACGCGCAGATCTGTTAAAAACATAATCTATCATAAACACTTCTCTAGGCCATGGATCTTTATACGACAGCTCTTCGATTTCAATAATTTTTTTAATATCTATTGCTCTTGCTTTCGTGATTTTAATTTCTTCCATTTTTATACTTCCTAAAGATCATATCAATTGCATGAAGGTAAATAGGGTTTAATGCTAATGGGTTTTTGAAAATATTTTTATTATTGTATTCTTTTAAGGTAATCTTAATAAGAATTACTGGATCAAGATTTACCTTTACAAAATCACTTTTATCCAAAAGATCTTTTATTTCTTCATATGGTGAAGCAACAGGGCCTTTTAAATTTTTTAAAAAATCTCCTTTTTCAATTCTATCTTCTTCAATGCGGACTCCATTATCGAATTTTGCTATAAAATATTCGTTTTTGCCGGCTGGTAATACTGAGTATACTTCTTCTTTGAAATGCGCAGCTATAAATTCAAGAGAGTTTACTGGAACAATGGGTATATTCAATGCATAAGAAATTATCTTTCCTTCAACTACTCCTATGCGTGTTCCGGTAAAGTTTCCTGGGCCGTAAACAACAGAAACGAGCTCAATAGCTTTCGGAACAATATTAATTGAGTCAAGGATTGTTTTTGTAATATGAAGAATGTTGTTGGGTTTATCGTCTTCCTGGTAAGCACTTATCGAGAAAATAATCCTTTCATTCTCCGAAAAAACTGCAACTGATGGCTGAAAGGCGTTGTTAATGGAAAGAATTTTCACCAAATTCACCTTTAAATGTTTCAGAAAATGATAACTTTATCTCTCTTTCATTTTCGTCGATTTTGTAAATTCTAATTGTCAAATTAGGTTCAAACAAATTTTCTATTTTATCTCCCCATTCTATTACAATAATTCCTCTTTTTTCAAAATATTCTAATATACCCAATTCATCAATATCTTTTATATGGTTAATTCTATATAAGTCAAAATGATATAAGGGAATTTTTCCTTTATGTATATGAAGGAATGTAAAAGTAGGACTCTCAACTGAATCTTTGCAATCAATTCCTCTTGCAATTCCTTGAGTAATGACAGTTTTTCCTGCTCCTAGATCGCCTATAAGGAAGATAGTAATTTTATCTGGATTATTTTTTAAGATTAACTCGGCGATTTTTTCACCTAGTTTCATTGTCTCTTCTTCACTTTTTGTTTTAAAGATTATTTCTTTCACAAATAATATAATACCATAAATTTTAACTTTTTATAAGAATATTAGTGTTTAGTTGTATTTATTGTGGTTTATATTTTATCCGGCGAGGAAAGCATTAAAATTAAATTCTTTGGATACTTTAAAGTATGAATAAATTCAAAGGGCCCGATTAATTTTACTTTTGCAATTAGTTTGGTTCCTCTTCCTCTCCAAGTTGCTCAAGTATTTTTGAGACGTTACCAAATTTTGGATTCCTGGCTTCAACTTTGTTTAGGTATTCCATTGCTTTTTCTTTATCGCCTTTTGTTAAGTAATCTATACCAATTCCGTATACGATTGCTAGTTCATCTTCGCTCATCGGAGGATAGGGAGGATCAAATTCGCTTAAGGCATCAAGTGATTTATCGATTTCCTTTAGATCAAAAAGTGCCGAGCCAAGCAATCTTACCATTTTTATTGTCCTTTTTTCTTCTGGTATGTTCTTCAATATTTGTACAACTTCTTTAAGGTCTCCGGAAGTATAATAAAAACCTGCAATAATATATCTGAAATAAGGAGTATCGTATTCTTTAAGTTTTGAACTAAGTTGTATCAAAGTTGCCTTAATAGCTTCTTTGTTTTTAAAAGGTTTTGAGAAGAAATTATTAACGGCATTTTCGTCTTCATTATACTGAGAAGCCTTTATTATAAGACTTGCTGCTAAGTCTATTTTGTTTTTTTCTATTAATTTTTTTGCTTTGTTTAAATTAATTGAGGCTTTATATTCCCTAGAACTGATATACAGTAAATTAATAACTCCCGCTATGGCAAGAGAAATTAATCCATAAATATATTTCCCTGGTACAAACAGAGAAAATATTGCAAATATGTATCCTATGGTCATAACTGTGAATAATATTTTTGGGAATTTTTTAATCATTTTTTAACTCCTTTCATATAATATATAGAATAATAAAAAAAATTTTTTAAACAATGTTTTTATTTTAAATATATCAAGGAGAAACTATGGTTACAAGTGTTAAAGGTTTTAAAGACTTTTACGGAAAAGAGGTTAGATTGTTTAAGAGCGCGAGAAAAGCTCTTGAAGAAGTTGCAGAAAGCTTTGCATATGAAGAGATATTAACTCCTATTGTTGAATACTCTGAATTATTTGAGAGATCTGTAGGGCAAGATACTGACATTGTAGAAAAGGAAATGTATACTTTTATTGACAAAAGTGGAAGAAACATAACTTTAAGGCCCGAGATCACTGCATCCATTGCAAGAAGCTATATAGAGCATCACTTTGAAACAAATCCTTTGCCTTTGAAACTTTATTATCTTGGCCCATGTTTTAGGTATGAGAGACCTCAAAAAGGTAGATTTAGAGGTTTTTATCAGTTTGGAATAGAGGCCATTGGGGATGATTCTCCATTGCTTGATGCAGAAGTGATATACATAGGTTATACCATTGCCCAAAGGCTTAAGCTCAAAAATATAAGTGTAAAAATAAACAGCATTGGCTGCAGGAAGTGCAGAGCAAATTATAAAGAAAAACTTAAAGAAGCATTGAAACCGCACTATGATGAATTATGTGAAGACTGCAAGAGGCGTTATTATACAAATCCTTTAAGAATACTCGATTGTAAAAAGGAAAGCGCGCAGCTAAAAAATAATTTACCAAAGATTATTGATTATTTGTGCGATGATTGTAAAAATCACTTTGAAAGCGTTTTGAGTTATCTTGATAAGTTCAATATTCCTTTTGAGATAGACAATACTCTTGTTAGAGGACTTGATTATTACACAAGGACGGTTTTTGAAGTTGTTTCTGGCGATTTGGGGTCACAGAATGCTTTGTTAGGTGGTGGCAGATATGATTATCTCATTGAGGAACTTGGAGGAAGGCCGACTCCTGGTGTTGGTTTTGCACTTGGCATGGAAAGGCTTGTCGAAATAATGAAGTCACAAAATTTTACCGTAGGCTTGAAAGACCTTGTTTATATTGCACATCGGCCAAATACCTTTGAAAAAGCTATAATGGTGGCAGATATTTTACGTAGTTATGGGTTAATGGTTTTTTTAGATATTAAAAACGGAAGTTTTAAAAACCAAATAGAAAGAAGCGTAAAAAGGAATGCAAAATATACTGTTTTTATTGGAGAAGAAGAGCTTAAAAATGGTTCAGTGATGATTAAAAATATGATTACTAAACAACAATTAGAAGTAAAATTTAATAATCTAAAGGATTTTTTCAAGGAGAGAGAGAATGCTTAAAAGGAATATTGGATGCGGAGAAATATCTGATAACAATGTAGGTAAAAATGTCATAGTAAATGGATGGATACATAGAAAGAGGGATTTAGGAGGCCTTCTATTTATTGATCTCAGAGACCGTTCAGGGATTGTTCAGGTTGTTGTTGATCCTGCTAATGTAAACAAAGATCAAATTGATGAAATACACAGTTTAAAAAATGAGTCAGTAATAGGCATTTTGGGAGAAGTGAAAAATAGGCTCGAGCCAAACCCCAATCTTCCTACTGGCAGTTTTGAGATAATGATGAAAGCGTTTGAAATTTTTTCAAGAGCAGAAGATTTACCGTTTAATCAATTTTCCAATCAAGACGTTGATGAGACAGTTAGATTAAGGTATAGATATTTAGATTTAAGAAGACCTGAAATAAGGAAAATATTTGAATTAAGGTCAAGGATAACTCAATCGGTAAGGACCTTTTTACTTAAAAAGGGCTTTATAGAAGTAGAGACCCCGATTTTAACAAAAAGCACTCCAGAAGGCGCAAGAGACTTCATTGTGCCATCAAGGATAAATAGGGGTAAGTTTTATGCACTGCCACAATCTCCGCAACTTTTTAAACAAATTCTTATGGTCGGTGGGTTTGAGAAATATTTTCAGATTGCTCGTTGCTTTAGGGATGAAGACTTGCGTCAGGATAGGCAGCCAGAGTTTACTCAAATAGATATTGAAATGTCCTTTGTGGAGCAGGAAGATATCCTTAACTTAATTGAGGAAATGTACAAAGAATTGTTTGAAGAAATCCTTGGAGTGTATGTAGAAACGCCGTTTTCAAGGATTCAGTATATTGATGCCAAGAAGAGATTTGGTTCAGATAAACCAGACACGAGGTTTGGCATGGAGATTAATGATTTAACGGATCAATTTATAGACTCAAAAATTCAAGTTGTTAAAGCTGGTATTGAAAACGGTAAAGTCGCACTTGCACTTTTTCTTCCTGGAGGTGCGGCCCTTTCAAGAAAAGAAGTAGACAATTTAAAAGAACAAATGGTCAATTTTGAATTAGGTGGTTTCATTGACTTCAAGATAAAAAATGGTGAAATAGTGTCCTCATTCTCTAAATACTTATCCAATAATGAAAGAGCGGCAATTCTTCAAATAGCTAAGCCTGATGATTTAATGCTTCTATTTGTCGTTGACCGTAAAAATGATATTGATAAAGTTGGCAGAGCAAGGATATTTCTCGGGGAGCAGTTTAACCTTATTAAGAGAGATGTTTTTAATTTTCTTTGGGTTGTGGATTTTCCATTTTTTTCGTACAACCAACAAGAGGGCCGATATGAAGCCGAACATCATCCATTTACAATGCCTAAATTGGAAGACCTCGATAAATTGGAAACCGATAAAGAAAATGTAAGAGCAGTTGCCTATGATCTTGTTCTTAACGGTAACGAACTTGGTGGAGGGAGTATAAGAATTCATAATCCAGAGCTACAAAAAAGAGTATTTAGAGCAATAGGTCTTTCAGATGAGGATGTAGAGAAAAAATTTAATTTCTTGGTCAAGGCTTTTTCTTTTGGAGCTCCCCCGCATGGAGGTATCGCATTTGGCCTAGATAGGCTTGTCTGGATTATGAATGGTGGCAAAGGTAGCCTGAGGGATGTTATTGCTTTTCCCAAAACTACTTCAGGAGTTTGTCCTCTTACAGATGCGCCAAACGAAGTTTCACAAAAACAACTTGACGAAGTGGGCATAAGGATCAAAAATGGATAGAATGCCAAAAGAGTTTAAAATTATTGTCTATTTTGTAATTTTAGATATTGTGTTCTTGTCGCTTTTTGTATTTAAATTATTTGATAGATTCCATAATTTGCTAATTCTTTTCTCAGGTATCTCTATTGGGCTATTATTTACTGTTACGCTTGTATTTTTTCTCATAAAGAAAAATTTCTCTCTCATTTTATTTTTAGTAATTTATGTTTTAAAATCTTTAACTTTGATAATCTTGATTTTCGGTTTAATGTTTTTTAAACAGGCTGCACAAATACTTGCGAATGTTATTAATGTAGATAAATTTAACTTTTATTTACTTATGCCGATGATCTTCAAGTCTAAATTATATGGAGTTATTGGCCTTTTTGTCTTGCTTTTCTGGTCGATTTTTACAATTTTTTTGCTTACACGGAAAGAACTGACTAATTTTTTTGTAACCAAGGAACACCCGCTTGTTAATACTCAGCGGTATACTGTTTCTCTGCTTCTAATATACGTTATTTCTTTATTTGCTATATCGTTTATAATGTTATTTTAACTTGAATTAAAGGTAAGTATAAGGTTTTTCAAGGAAATTATCGAGAACAATAGTCATTGCGCCTATAAGCCCTGAATTATTTTTTAGTTTCGAAGCAACGATAGGTATTTTTTTGCCTATTTCATAAAAAGAGCGTTCTTCTACGACTTTTTTTATAGGGTTTAATATGTAATCTCCAAGATCTGTAACAGGGCCTGTTACAACAATTTTCTGAGGGGCCAAAAGATTTACAGCATTGACAAGCACGTATCCTATTAATTCGCCTTTCTCTCTTATTATCTCCGAAACCTGTTTATTATCCTCCAAAAGAAGGCTTCTTACTTCTTCAAGGTTTGTAATTTTTACCTTAGTAGCTTTTGAGCAGTCCTCTATGATCTGTTTGTATCCAACATATAGTTCAACGCAGCCTTTGTTTCCACAGTCGCATATTTTTCCATCGTTTCTGTTGATTGAGGTGTGCCCAATTTCTCCTGATACACCGAAATTGCCAGCATAAAGTTTTTTATCTAAGATAATGCCTGCGCCAACGCCGTAGCCAATATGGAGAAGTATAAAATCTCTAACATTCTTTCCTTCGCCAAAGTATTTCTCTCCGACTGCTTCTGCATTTGCATCATTCGCTATTAAAACGGGGAGATGGAAGTAATTGCTTATTGTATCTTGAATATTTACCCTTTTAATATGAGAAAGGTTCGGCACGCTTATTATAATTCCATTTTCTGAATCAATCATTCCTGGGGCTGATATGCCTATCCCCAAAAATTTTTCTTTCTTGAAATTGTTTAAAAGAGTGTTTCCTATTTCAAACAATTTATCTTTCAAGTCATTTTCAGTTAGATTAACTGTGGTGTTGACTGTTTCAGTTTTTATAACCTTGCCAGAAATTGTTACAATGCCAAACTTTAGGTACAAGTAAGAGATCTCTATGCTAAGCACATAAAAATTATCTCCATTAAAATAGAGTGAAAACGGTTTTCTTCCGATGTTATTGGTTTCGCCTTTTTCTTCATTAGTAAGAGAGTTTCCGATTAAAAAAGAAACTATTCTTGAAACGGTTGGAGGAGCTAATTTAGTTAACCGCACGATGTCAGCCCTTGATATGCCACGATTTTCATGAATAAGTTTTAAGATAACTGAGGTATTTTCTTCTTTTAAATTTTTTTGGTTCTTGCCTTTCATCTTCGCTCCTTTAAAAACTCTGGAGTAGAGAGTTTAATTCTCTCTACTCCTAAAAATCTATGGGAGGTAGTTCAGATTTGCTGATTTTTCTCCTATGTTTACATTGTATGTAAATCCAAAAGCGTATGCAATACTTTTTAAAGGCAAAAAAGGCACACCGTTCTGCAAATAACTTTTAATATCCGACCTATCTGGGAAAAGTGGGATAGCTGTGCCGTTCATAAGTGACTTATTTTGGTTTATCCAGTGTTCATAAGTATTGTCCATAAATGTTATCGTTATCTTGTTTTTTTCCTTATCAAATATATATGTTCCTCCAAGTGCTTTTATTATGTTTTCAATTGGTCCTGCCAAATCTCCCCAATCTTCCTTGTATTCTATTTTATTTTTTCCTGATGGATCTATATTTGTAACTATCCCATTTCTTTTAAATGTGCTTGAGTTTGAATAAATTTCCAATTTAACTGGGTACTTAACAGTAAAATCTTTTTCAAAATCTGTTTTTGCAGTATTTTCTTTTGTGCCCTTTTCATCGTATGAAAGAGTTCCTTTAAATTTTAGGAGCGCGGCGTTTGGAACGTTATTATCTAATTCCAATGTTATTGAAATAAGGATTTCTTTTGTTGGAGCCACCGAGCCATTCCATAAAATTTTATTATCCTCATATGTGGCTTTGCCTACCTCTGTTTTTAGATTTTTTATTTTGAGGTATTCTGGCAGTACAAGAATAGCTTCATTTCCTTGGTTATCAGGCTGCACGCCTTTTCCTATATTTTTCACAGAAATTACTAAATTTACGTTACTCCCGGGAGTTAATTTTCCATTTAAATTAATTGTCCCTGTCAATTTGGGTGTTTCTTTTGCTTTTTCTAATGGAAGGTAGGGTATTTTGGCAAGCGTTTTACTTTGAATGTCGTATCCCGTAAGAATTTTGTTTTGAGTCAGGTCCTGAGGTACAAATATATCGTAAATATTTGGTGAGATACCTGCATTAAGTGCTTCTGAATCGGCTCCTCCTCCGCCCCATTCTGAGGCGGTTTTTCCTACCATTCTCCAATACCCAGGCCCGTAACCGTCCTGGCTTCCAGAAATTATTGAAATATAGGGCTTATAATTTGTCGACAATTCTAAATATTTTTTTGGAACTGAAACGGTAATGATGTTTTTTTGTTGATCACACTGTACACCAAGCTCTCCCTGAACGGATTTTCCATCAGAGAACATAATAAAATTTCCATATGACCAACCGGCAATTCTTAAAGCAATGTCCCACTTATGGTCTTCTGAGAACTGGATAACTGGACCCTTAGTATCAATTGCATTAGTGCTGCCACCATCCATGTAATCTATATATACTTCGATTATCTGGAAAGAAAACCCGTTTGGTCCATTCCATGGGTTTCCACCAATATTGCCCATCTTAAACTGCAATATATAATCTTGCCCGCTGTCAATCATAGAAAAGGATACAAGGTCAAACAATCCTGAATTTTTAAAAACATCGTTTAAAGGATATGTATATGTTCCGGGTCCATTGTCATCGCCTTCTTCATCGTAAAGTTCCCCTGTAAGTTGTCCTTGTATTTTTATCGGTAACTTTAACTGAACAGGTGAGGTTATTGGAATGAGTTCTTTATTCAAATCCAATGTTGCAAGCGCTATGTAGAGATTGTTTTTGTCGAAGTTTGTTGTACTGAAACTAAACGAAGAATGACTTTCTAGGTTTGCTGAAGAAAGTTCATATTGGATTGGAATGCCTATACTGGCTGTTTCATACGGAAAAGGGTTCATAAGGAATGCTTGTTGTAATTTTTGTTCAGGAAAGAATGTTTCAGTACTTCTACCATCAAAGACATCGAGAAGAAGCAATTTTGGAGGATTAGTTATATCAATGTTGATTTTATCATTGTTAAAATTTATTATTGCCTGTATGCCTGCTTGTAACGTAGGAAGAAGCACTGTTTTGTTCTCTTCTAGGGGTAGTGCAGTTGATTTATACGGAGTACCATCTGGAAAGAAGTTTCCATAAAGGTAGCTTGGCAGAGGATAATTTTGGTCGATATTTTTGTAGATATTTGCGAGATAAAGTTTGAAGAGTCTGTCAAAAGATGGGTCGTTTCCTGAATCCTGGTCTGATCCGTACCACCAGAACCAGTCGCTTCCTTCTGCTATCAGCAAATATTTGGTCGCACTTTCCACCTGTTCCTTGTTTAATTTGCTCTTATTTTTTAAAAACTCATCTCGCGCATTAATAAGCCACATCCAGGCAATATTTTCTTGTGGTTCTCCTATCCATGTGTCAAGTGTAGGATTCACCCAACTTGAATCTTGCAAAAAACCATCAATTGTTTTATTTGGCAAGCTGGAATAGCTTTTTATGCCCGAGATGTTTTTTCCTTGCAGGCTTAAAATAGTAACTTTATGTGCTGCTACGAGGTTACCCTTTCCGAATTTTTCAGTATAGAGAGAAGGAGTGGTTGTTTTTATAATTCCATCTTTTTGAAGCCTGGATAGCTCTTGATAAAATGCATTCAGAAAATCATTGCCGTCGTTTGGATAATACTCCCAGGCATTTTCTCCATCAAGAGCTATCGTATAAATAAGGTTGCCATCTTTGTTTTGCTTTTGTAATT
>Ga0315268_10004769_pt1 | contig 14644 bp, 7 predicted proteins | sample C1_top_MG_FD_204535 | JGI IMG/M metagenome (GOLD analysis project Ga0315268, IMG submission 204535) | Sediment microbial communities from Yellowstone Lake, YNP, Wyoming, USA - C1_top | ecosystem: Environmental > Aquatic > Freshwater > Lake > Sediment | place: USA: Wyoming | collected 2017-08-01
TGTTATGGCCTCCGTACGATCGGTACAAAACGAAAGGCCGGACAACAGGTCCGGCCTTTTCACACACGGCACTGAGAACGCAGCGCCAAATAACGATGCCATCATAGCTGACATCCCGTGACCCGCTAGTCACCAATTATGGTGACCCGCCGGCTTTGCTTTCCGCTCTGTCGCGGCGAGAACCTGTCGCGAACTTTAACAACAATGAAAATGTCAAACTCGACCAAGCCAGACCTGTTGCCTCCAGCCAACCACTTCCCGCCTCGCGTCACAAGGCTACTGCCAGGACGGCAGATGATGGGCGCATGGCTCGGCATTGGTTTCACCGTTCTCCTCGCCACCGCCGCGGCGAGTCGGGCCGCGGAACTCAAATTTCCACAGCTCTGGCAAACCGATTTGGAGTCGTTCCTCGAAACCGCCGCGACGGTGGCGGACATCAATGGCGAGGGTCGCGACGAAGTGCTGGTCGCCGGGCGCGAGGAGTTGTTCGCCCGCGATGGCCACGGCAAGAAGTTGTGGGGGTGGCGGACCAAGACGCGGTTTATGACTTATCCGGCGGTGCTCGTCCGACCGGGACAACCGTCGTTGATTTACGTGGCCGACACCGGCGGGATGTTCACCTGCCTCGATGGCAACGGCAAAGAAGTCTGGCATGCGCAGTTGAAAGCGGGCTCGTCGTGGTCCGCCTCGGTGGTTTGCGATCTCGACGGCGATGGCAACGCGGAAGTCATTCAGACCGACGAAGCGGGGACCGTGTGGGCGTTCGTGGCGCCGACGGGCAAGCCGCTCTGGCAGACGAAAATCAAGGGCATCCCCGTCAGCCCGTCGGTCGGTGATCTGGACGGCGACGGCAAACCGGAAATCGTCGTGGCCACCGGCGACGGCGTCATCACTGCGATCAAGAGCAACGGCCAGGTGCTGTGGGAGCGCAATATCGGCGGCTCCTCGCCGTCGTGGGCCACGGCGGCCCCGGTCATCTTCGCAGGTTCCGACGGGCGGGGGCGCGTCGCGGCGGCGTCGAGCGCTGGCCAATTATTCTGCCTCGACAGCAAAGGCGAAGTCCTCTGGCGACACCCGACGCGCGGCGCGGCGGCGTCCACGATTTCCGTCGGCGACCTCGATCTCGATGGCCGGGCGGACATTTGCCTGATCACGCAGGTCGGTGTGATTTATCGCTTCGACGAAGGCGGGCGCGCGATCTGGGAAATTGACATGCAGGGCCGCAGTCTCGCGCCGGGCGCGATGATTGATCTGGATGGCGACGGCAAACTGGAATACGTCCTCTGCACGCAGGACGGCTTTCTCCAGGTTCTGAACAACGCGGGCGAGTTCCTTCACCGCCACCACTTCAACAGCCGGACGATCAACGTGACGCCGGCTTTCGGCGACGTGTCCGCGGATTTGCCCGGCCTCGAAATGCTTATTACCGGCGGTGAGTTGGGCAACTTGTTCTGCCTCGGCACGCCGGCGGCCACCAACGCGGTCGCCCATTGGAAATCGTACCGCGGCGACGCGCGCAACAGCGGGTCGTGGTTCGGCCTGCGGCAGAGCGTGGCGGTTCAAATGTCGCCGGCCAACCTGAACGCCGACGAAATGCTCACCGGCCAGAGCCTCCGGTTCGCCATCCAGAATCCGAAACCGGGCGCGCAGCCACTCACGGCCACGGCGGTTTGCGTCCGGCCTGACGGCGGGCGGCAGATGGCGACGACGACGGTGCTGGGAAGACAGGCCGAGTTACAAATGCCGGTTGAAACGATCGAGCCCGGTAATTACCGCTTGAGTTGGACACTGGCCGAGGCAGACGGGCGCCTGCTGGCTTCCGGCGAGCGGTCGGTTTTCCTGCAACCGTTCGTCAACGACCGCGCGCTGGTCGCCCGCGCGTTGACTTCGCTGCGCACAGCGGCAGACGCGACGGAACTAAAACTGCCGCTTTCCGCGAAGGCGTTGCGGCGCGAGGCGTCGGCGCTCGAACTCGAAGCGAAAGAGGTCGCACCGCTGCAGGACGCCGTGCCCGGCAACGAACCCGGCGCCGTGCAAGCCGCGCTGGAAAAGTCTTCGGCGCTGGTCGCGCAGGCGAAGCGGGCGCTGGCGGTGGCAGATGTGATCCGGCAGGCGACGGCGCTGGGGCAAGGGACGAGCTTGGTCGCGTTCGAGGGAACGATGTGGGAGAACCGCAAAGTGGACGAGCAGTTGCCGATGGGCGCGGTGAACCCGCTGCGCCTCGTGCGCACCGCCGTTCCGGGTGAGCATGAGCCGGTCGCCTTGAACCTGTTCAACGTAACCGATCACGAATTGCTGGTGCGCGTGCAACTGGACCCGCTGACCAACGGCGTGGTCGTGACGCCGCATCGCTCGGTGGGTGTGCCGACGTCGCTGGGCGAAGTCTCGTGGGACCCGCTGCCCGAACTCGACGAAACCGCCACGTTGGCGATCCCGTCGCTGGCGAGCCGCGAGTTGTGGCTGGACGTGGATCTCGGCGCGGCAAAGCCGGGCGAGCATCGAGTGCAGCTCAAACTCCAGGCGCTGAATGGTGCGGGCGTGCTGGACGCGCCCACGCATCCGCATAGCGTGCCGCCGCCGGAAACCGCGGTGGAGATTACGCTGCGCCTGCCGAACTTCGCGATGGTTCCGCCGGGCGACTTCCGGCTTTGCACCTGGGCCGCGCCAGAGGAAGTGAACCTGCCGGACCTGCTTGCCCACGGGAACAACGTTTTCCCCACGGCGCTTCCAGAGGTGAAATACGACGCGCAAGGCCAATTGACCGCATCGGATTACCGCAAGCTGGATGTGGTGCTGGGCCGGTTGCGCGGCAAAGACGTTGTTCTGCTGCTCCAAGGTTTTCCCGCTTTGCACGGCGAGGTCGGCAGCGCCGCTTACCAGGACGGTCTGAAAAAGTTTCTCGCGGAACTGGTCGCACACATGGCGGGTGCGGGTTTGGACACGAATCATTTTGCGTTGTATCCGATTGACGAACCGGGCGGCGTCGGCTGGGGCGCGGTCAACCAGCTCGTCGCCTTTGGGAAGCAGGTGCGCGCGGCGAATCCCAACGTCATGCTCTACATGGATGGCGGCGGCGAGTTGCCGATGTTCGAGGCGATGGCACCCTGCATGGACATCTGGGTGCCGAGCATCTACATGCTGGCGGAAAAGACGCCACTGATGGACGTGGTGCGCAAGACCGGCAAGCTGCTGTGGTCCTACAATTGCGGCTACGGCTACAGCCGGCCGGTCGGTCCCAATCTCAAGAACATGAACCTCATCAGCGATTACCGGGCGGCGGCGCCGTTCGCCTTCCGGCACGGCGGCTCCGGCATCGGCTTCTGGTGTTACAACATGGGCCCTGATCCGTGGGGGCGGATTGACATGGAATACCCGATCGTCTATCCGGGCCGCACCAAGCCTGTGACGAGCCGCCGCTGGGAAGCGGTGCGCGAAGGCATCGAAGACTACCGTATCCTCGCGGCGCTGCGAAAACTTCTCGCGCCGAACAGCGGAGCGAAACTTTCCGACGATGCGCGTGTCCGCATCCAGCATCTCCTGGAAGTCACCCTGCCCACCTGGATGGACCAGAGCTACAACGAAATGATCCACGGCCTGGGCCGGAGCGTGATTGACGCCAGCAACAACGATGCAACGGTCGGTGTGTTTCGTCGTGAGCTGATCGAGTGCGCGGCGGCGGCGAGCACGGCTGCCCGGTGAAACCTTTGGTTAATGTTCATTCCGACTATGTGGCGAAAAACCTGCCAATTGCTCCCGCGAGAACACTCCACCGCGTTGGTCGTGGGAATTCTCGCCATGATCACCTCGCTTCCCGCAGCGACCACCAAGCCGCGTTACTACGGGCATGAAACGGTGGAGGACGCGCACGGCGTCATTGCGCCCTGGTATCGCGGTCTGAACGGTCAGTGTGATTGGCGGGTGCGCATCGCCGCGGAAACTTTGAAGCGTTACCCGTGGACCTCGGTCAGCAACGGCGTGCCCGCCTGGCCGCATTACGTTTTTAACGGCACCTGGACGATTGACACCAACGGTGTGATTGCGCCGGCCCCGCTGCGCGACTGGGACAACGGCGACGTCGGTCAGCGCGCCACCAGCGTGTTGAATGGTTTCGTGGACTACTACCGTTATACCGGCGACCCGGCGGCCATTGCGCACCTGACCTACATGGCGGATTTCATCGTGGACTGGTGCGTCACGCCGCCGGAGCATCCGTGGCCCGGCATCTTCATCAGCGTGCCGGTCAAGGGCAAGCCGTATGGCCGTTGTGATCCAGCCGGGATGATCCAGCTCGACATCATCGCCAGCACGGGGCAGGCCTTGCTGCGCGCCTACCAGGTCACCGGCAATCAGCGCTGGCTCGCGGCGGCGCAACATTGGGGCGCTCTGCTGGCCGAGCATTGCAACCTGGATCCGGCGGCCGATCCCTGGCCGCGTTACGTGAATCCCGAAGCGGCGCGCTGGAAGGACAACAAGCAAACCGGCGGCGTGACGATGATCCTCGGATTTCTCGACGAACTGATCCGGCTCGGTCCCGCGGGCAACGACCCGCGTCTGGTCGCGGCGCGCGAGGCCGGTGAGCGCTATCTGCGCGATAAACTGCTGCCAGCCTGGACGGTGGATGACACCTGGGGCCGTTACTTCTGGGATTGGAAGAATCCCGTGCAGAATTGTCTGACCACGCCGGACGTCGCGCGGTACCTGCTCGATCATCCATCGCGCTTCCCAAACTGGCCGACGGACGCGCGCAATATTCTCACCGTGTTTTTCAATCGCAGCAGCGTGTGGGCGAAGTCGGGCGGCGACGTTTACAGCGGCGCGTGGGCGTATCCGGAATCCAGTTCCTGCTGCGGCCGTTCGCTCTGGTACGCGCCGCTGGATTTGGCGCCGGCCATTGCGCAATACGGCGTGCAGGCCGACAGCGCGTGGGCGCGCGAACTGGTGCTCCGCCAAGTTGTGCTGCAAACCTACGACGGGCACGAGAATGGACAAACCGAGGACAACATTGACGGCGGGGTGATCGTCAACGGCAGCTGGTTCAACATCGCGCATCCGATGCCGCTGCGATTTCTGCTGGAGGCGATGGCGTGGCTGCCGGAGGAACTCGGCGCGAGCCGGGAGAACCACATTATGCGCTCGTCCGCCGTCGTGACGTCGGTCGTGTACGGCCCGGGCCGGATTGAATACTCGACGTTCGATGCGCCGACGGAAACGGTGGACGTGCTGCGGCTGGCGTTCGCACCCACGGAAATCCGGGCCGACGACCACCCGCTGCACGCCCGTCGCGACTTGAAGGCCAACGGTTACACCGTGAAGCGGTTGCCGAATGGCGACGCGCTGGTGAATATCCGCCACGATGGGGCCAAGCGGATCGTCGTCACCGGCCAGGATCCTCAGCGCATGGTTGACGATCCGGCGCTAAACTTCCAGGGCGCGTGGCACGAGGAAGCCGACCCCGCTGCTCTTGGCGGCCGCTGCCACGTGACCGACAGCGCGGGCGCAACCATGACGGCGCAGTTTGAGGGCAATCAAGTGCGGCTACTAGGTCGCTCGGATCCGTCGGGCGGACTGGCGAATGTTGTTCTGGATGGCGAAAAACAAATGGTCCCCATTGACTGCTGGAATCCGACCCCCCGCAGCCAGCAGGTGCTTTACTACCGGAACGGCCTCGCCACCGGCCCCCACACGCTCAAGGTCGTGGCGCGCGGGGCACAGAATCCATACGCCAGCGGTGCGCGGGTTTATGTGGACGGGATCCAATTTTCGACGGCGACCGGCCCGCATCATTTTCCGAGCGGTCAGGGACCCACGGAAACTCAGCGGATGATTTTTGGTTACACCGGTCGCACGGACTGGCGGGATTCGCGCGGGCACTCGTGGCGACCGGCCACCGAGTTCGTCACGCGACTAAGGTCTGGCCAGGACTCCGTCCGGCAATGCTGGTGGACCAACGCGACAGATGCACCGATTGGCGGCACCGCCGACCCGGAGTTGTATCGCTACGGCGTTCACGCGGCCGATTTCTGGGTCAACGTGACGGTCGGGCCGGGGAAGTATCATGCCCGGCTGAAGTTCGCCGCCACGCGCGGCCAGGGCCCGCGCACGAACTGCTTCGACATTTCCATCAATGGCCGGCGCGTCGTCGAGCGATTCGATGTAAGCGCCACGGCGGGCGGGCTGGACCGCGCCGTGGACTTGGTCTTTAACGACCTCGAACCGCGCAACGGAATCATCGAAGTCCGTCTCACCGGCGCGGAGCGATTGGACGACGGCGAGCCCGTGCGCGGCCAGGCGTTCTTGCAGGCCCTGGAAATCGGCCCCGGTAAAGACGGTCATGGCGCGAAACCAGTGTCCGTGCCGGGGCAATAGCGATTGTTTTTTCTCCCAGTGAAAAATAAAACACGGCACAGCTGGCTGATGCGCGCTTTTCGGATCGCTTTTTGGATGCGGCTTGCCCTCGCGGTGGATTTTTGTCAACCGCTCCAGGCAACGGCGGCGGCCAATGCTTATCATTGGGTTCAGGTAACGGGGAAAGCGCCGTTTGCCCCCCGCGATGGCGCGGGCGCGTTGGTTTTCCAGCAGAAGATGTGGCTAATCGGGGGCTGGAATTCAGGCGATAAAGCGCATTTCCCACGGGATTGTGTTAATGACGTCTGGAATTCTGGCGACGGCCTGGCGTGGCAACTCGTCAAAACCAATTCCTTTCTCGACGCCGCCTTTGACGCCACCAAAGATTGGGAAGGGCGACACACGGCCGGGTACGTTGTTTACCGGGACAAGATGTGGATCATCGGCGGCGATCCCATCCAGCGACATTACCAATCGGATGTGTGGAATTCCGACAACGGACAAACTTGGAGTCAGGTCAACCGCGGGCAGCCGGTTCCCTGGGGGCCGCGCGTCCTGCACCACACGCTGGTGTTCAAAGATAAAATCTGGGTGATGGGTGGACAAACCCTGCCACCGTTCGGGCCCGCAGAGGAAAGGTTTTATCGGGACATCTGGAACACCGACGACGGCGTTCACTGGAAAAAGATCGTTCCCCGGAAACCATTCTGGTCGGCGCGTGGAATGATTGGTGGCAGCGCGGTTTTCAAAGGGCGTATCTGGATTCTGGGCGGCGGCACTTACGATACGCCGCACGTGCCGCGGCGAAAATTCTACAATGACGTCTGGAGTTCCAGCGACGGAATCCATTGGACGCGCCATCTTAAATCCGCCCCCTGGTCGCCGCGCCAGTATCACGATGTGGCCGTGTTTGATGATCGTCTCTGGGTTATGGAAGGTTACTACCAAAAAGATGGCGAAAAAGGCGCGAACCGTAACGACGTCTGGTCTTCGAGCGACGGCGTGCATTGGGAAGAACTGCCGGGCACTCCGTGGAAACCACGCCATGCCGCAAGCGTTTTCGCGCATGACGGCGCGCTGTGGGTCGTGGCCGGAAACAACATGGAATCCGACGTTTGGAAGCTCGTGCGCCTCTAGCAGAAGATTCCCTTCCTATGATGAACGCGAAACGTCAGGGGCGCCGACAATTTGCGGCCGGGCTTGCCCTGTTCCTGCTCGTGGCGGCAACCGCGCCAGCCTGGGCCGGCGACGCTGGGCGAATCAGCAAAACGATCGGCGCTGTCTTGCGCGAACCGCTTCCGGCGGAAGCACTCAGTCTTTCCCAAACCGCAGGGGAATTCATCATCAGCGGGCCGACGTTTACCTATCGCGTTCAGAAAACGACCGGTGCGATAAGCGCCCTGCGCGTGGTGCGCGAGGGGCAGGAAGTCATCGCGACCAGCGGCTCCGCCGACGTCTTGATTGACCGCTATCAACTGGCCTCCCCTCTGCATTCCCCCAAGCTGGACGTCGTCACGGACGGAAAGGATCAGATCGTAATCCAAGCCAGGGGGATTCTTCACGACCCGGAAGAACGCGGGCCGGAAGTGGACTACACCGTTTTGCACACGTTCTTCAACGACGGCGTGGTGGTTTCGACGGTGAAGCTGATTCCGCGGGCCGACCTGCTGGTGGAAAAGGCCATCGTGTATCGGCTGCCCGCGCAAGGCCAGTTCAGCAGTTACCTGCACAAGCGGCGAGATGAGCACGGCGGCAACGCCGTGCGCGGCCGGCTGCCTGAATCCGGCAACCCCGTTCGGCTGGCCACGTTGACCTCCTGCCTGAGCGTGTTCAGCCCGAGTGCGGCGCTGGCGATTTTTACCGACGGTGGCGCCATCCATTTGAGCCGAACAAACCTGGAAACGGCCACGGTCGAAGTGACCGGCAAAGAGGGCGGTCAGGCGCAGGTTTCCCTGTCGCAGTACCTGGTGCGCGTCGCGCCCGGCGACCAACCCTGCCTGCTCAAGGCGGGCGAGGAGTTTGGTTTTCGGGTGGGAATCAGTCTGGCCCCCAATCGGCTGCCTCATCCCCGAACCCACGATCTGCGGATGTTCACCTGGATCGGCGATGCGAAGTTTCCGTATCCGACGGACGCCGAAATCACGAGCGTCGCCCGGTGGGGTTTCAATTTGTTCCAGATGCATCGCATCGGCACGCCGGGCGAACCCCGCCCGCCCGCCGGGGAACTCCAACGCGTCCTCCGCAAGGTGCATGAACTCGGAATGCTCTTTCTCTGGGAAGAAAACGCCGATCTCCTGTACAACAGCGCGCCCGGCGTTCAAACCATGAAGGCCAAGAACAAGTGGCCGCTCTGGCAGGGGTTCAACTATGGCGGTCATTACACGGCCAAGATGGACCCTTATTGCAATCTCGCGGCCACCTGTCTGGCCTCGCCCAACGGTCTGGCTGAATACCGGCTGGCCAACCTCGCCCGCATGTTGGACCGGTTCCCGGTGGACGGCATCTACCTAGACGACAATCTGGCCTATGCCAACTGCCCGCTCTGGAAGGAACATGGTCATCCCCGGCCAGTCTATGATTGCCTGATCGAACTGCATGAGATGAATTGGCGGCGCCGGGAACTGATGCGGAGCAAATGCCCGCACGTGGTGCTGGTCAGCCACTGCACCGCGGGCTTCATCCTGCCGGTCATCTGTGATTTCGACGCCCAACTCTACGGCGAGGGTTACTATTTCGGTTCGGTGGAGAACTACTGGAATAATTACAGCGCCGCGGTCCAGAATCTTCCCGCCCACGGAATGATCTGGCCGGGCGACGACGAATCGGTTCGTTGTGCAACAGCCGTTGCCTACAACTACGACCTGCTCACCGGCGGCGGGCAGTACACGCAGTTGGACTGGCGGCTGTTCCCCAAGAAATTTCCGCACGCGGCGGGCGTCACCGATCTCGAACTGCTCTACACCAGGACCTACAACCTCGCCCAACACTATTTCGGGTTGTATGAGTCCAAGCTCTTCTATTTCGCCGACTCCGCCGGTCTGTTTGGCACGACCATCCCTCTGACCTACGCGAGTGTCTATCGCAATCAGGTGTGGGGCGACTGGCTTATCCCGGTTGCCAACATGAACTCCACAATCCTGAAAACGTCGCTGGCTTTTCATTCGCCGCGGACGCTTGGGATCTTGCCCGAACAGGATTACGTCCTCTTCGACGTCCACCAAAGAATTGCGAAAACCTTCCGGGGCGACGCCATCAACCAGGCTTTCACTGAGCTTTCTGTCCCCGGCCAAAACCTCCGGCTCTACTGCCTGCGACAACAACCGCTCAACGCGCCCTACCATCTCTGGGGCGGCAAACGAATTTCCGAGATCTGGAACGCCAAAAAACGAAAGCTCATCTTCGAGGTTCATGGCCCGGCCGGTTTGCAAGACACGGTATTTGTAGGAGGAGCAAAGTCTGGCATCGAGAAAGTCGTTGTCGCTGGAAAACGCGCGGATTTCTTTTTTGACCCCGTCCAAGGCCTGGCTCACGGTTCGGTGACGTTCGCGGACCAGCCGCTGAAGATTGAGGTGCATTGTTCGCCTGACGGTGTCAACGGACTGCCGGGAAAACCCGTCACTGCCGATCCGTTGGCTCGCTCAGCCGCATTGGGTTTGGACGCCGGACACTGAAGTTGGTGATTTGATATTGCAGTGATTACTCGGCACTCAACGCCAAAGTCAGCCTGGCAATCTCGGCGCGGTGACGGCGGAACATTTCCAGGTCGGTCCAGGTGTGGCCGAGGACGCGGTCGCCCGCGCGGAGAAAATCACGGCTTTCAACGAACGGTTCGTCCGACAGCTCCATCACGTCGCACAGGGCGACGCGCAAGGTTCGCTCGGCCTGCTGCACGAGTTCACTCCGTATCCCGGCTTGGCGATGTCGTTGGATTTGTGCTTCGAGCAACGCGATGGCTGCGACATCTTCGAGGCCGTCACGGACGGCTTCCCAGCGCGCGCTCGGCACCGGTAGTTCGCCGGGATAAACGAGTGCGTATTCGTCGTTGATGGTTTTCCCCGCATACCAAATGTCCGCCTCGGTCGTGCTGTGCGTCCAGAAGCCAATCCCGCTCAAGCCGAAATATTTTGCCCGCCAGGCGTTGGCCCGGTTGTAGCACAGCGGCGAGAGCGATTTGACCTGCGAGATGCACTCGTACGACCAGACGGTTTTGGCGTTCATGATGCGCTTGATGCGCGGGTCGCCGGAGAGCAACCCGGAAACCAGGCGCATGTTCGGCGCCCACACATCCACCAGCGGTTCGATGCGCTCAAAATCTTTCCAGGACAAACCGGCCACCGGGTCGGTGTAGGTGAGGAGTTTCGGGTCCGCTTCGCGGAAGAGTTTTCCGGCGTCAACCAGGATGGCCACGTTCGGCCCGTTGTCCAGACCTGGCTCGTCCAGCAGGTAGAAGGCGTAGTCCGCGTAACCCCGACCGCGCTCGCGCAGGTGATCGCGCAGATTGCGAATGTACTCGAGTTCGCTGGGGCGTTTTTCCTCGTCGGTCTTCTTCGCCGCGAACTCGATGGGCGGATGATTCAGATGGAACAAAATCTTGCCGCGACGATCGAGGTGGTCGAGTTCGGCATCGAGCACGGGCCAATCAATGGTCAGCTTGCCGGCGGCATCCACGCGCGCCGGCGGGATGATCGTGCGCGGGAAAACATTCACGCCATGCCGCGCCATATCGTCGAGTACTTCCTTGGTACGCGACGGAAACCAGCGATTCGGCACGTAGTCCCAGGTGCATAACATCAGCGGAAATTCCTTGGGCAGGCGCAGGTTCAACACTTGGAGATTCACGGGCAGTTCGATTTTCTTCACGTCCGCGTTGAGCGACGCCACCGAAATCTGGCCGGTGTAGTTTCCCGGTTGCGCGCCGCGAGCGTCCACGCTGATCCAGATTTTCACGGAGCGGTGAGCGGCAATTGTAATCAACCCGGCATCGCCCAGCGCGGGCAACGCGTCGGGAACCTTTTCGCCGTTGACCGAACCGGTGGAGATCACTTCGCGCAGCACGATGTTTCCGACAAACACCCCGCCGTCTTTGCGGATGAGCCGGGTCAGCGTAACTCTCGCCCGCGTTGGCTCGTCGCGAGTCGAGGCCACGATGAACGCGCCTTGATCCGCTTCATCGAGGTATAAATTCTCCACCGAAACCTGACTCGTCGCGCCCGGTTTGATTTCGTCGGCGAACGGAGAGAGTCGTGTTTCGGCAAAGGAAGCGAAAGGTGGCGTGGGCCATGCGTGAAGCCCGACTGGCTGCGGTGGCTCGGGTGCAACCTTTGGCCAGGGTGGAATCTTCCAGCCCTTTTCATCCAGCACTTTGCCAACAGCGTCTGCCGCCGTGGCACGGAGTGACCAGTCGCCTTTGCCAGCAATGTCCGGCAGGGGAATTTCAAAAGCTGAGCGCGCAGTCAGACTGCCGACGATTCTCGTCCAGCCCTGAACGTCCGTCAGCGAAACGTGGACGTTGATGAGTGCACCGTTGGGATTCTTGACCACGAGCGCCGGGTGTTCATGGATTTCTTCCGGCGGCGGCGGAATTAGACTTACGTTTTGCGGCTCCGGCGTTGTTCCGTACGGCGATCTTGGCAATCCAGGTCTGAGGCGGTAAGCCAGCAGCGTGCTTGTCGTCACCAGAAGGTCCGGGCGGCCGGCGGCGGAATCAGTTAACGGCACCAGCACGGAAGGCATGATGCCCGACAACCGGATGTCATCTTTGAGTTTGCCCTCTTCGTCTAAGGCAAAGACATGTTGATGAAAAGTCGGGACAAAGATTTCGGCATGGCCGTCGCCGGCGGCATCCAGCACCAAAGGCGCGCCTCGCGTCTTGGCGCGAAACAGGTGCGTCCACACGTGCCGCCCCTGAATGTCCACCGCGTGGAGATTGCCCCAGAGACCGGTGAACAAAATCAGCGGCTCGGCATTGCGGCGAGAAAGAAAGACGATCCAATTGCTGAACGTGTCTTCGGTTGCACATTCCCAGATGACTTTCCCGTCTAGGTCCAATGCGAAGAGCGAGCCGGAGGCCGTCCCGCAAACGATGAGTCGCCGGTCAGCGAGCGAAAGCATTTCCGGCCGCGTCAAAATCTCGGCGCCCAGGTAGCGGCGCCAACGAACGGCCCCGGTGGCATCGCAGCAGAAGAGTGTCGAACCGGCGGGCACCAAGACCGAATCTTCACCCGGCTTCAGCGAAATGGTTTGTGGCGGAGCTTTGCAGGGTCCAGCGGCGAGCGTGTTGGTCCAGACCACTTCACCAGTTGGCGTCAGGCAAGTGGCCGTGCCAGAGAGGTCGCTGAAGACAAGCGCCGAACCGGAACTTGTTGGCAACACAGCAGGCACGGCGCGACCCCAACCGGTTTCGCCGGGAAGCTGATGTTGCCACAAGGATTGAAATTTCCGGTCCAGACCGACCACCTGACCTTTGACACTCGCCATCACAAACGGGGTACCGGACGCAGAGTCAACGAGTGTGGGTGCAGTGGTCCAGCGCCCCTCCGGTAATTGCGCGACCAGCCCGTCCTGACCGGAGCCGATGGCCGTACCGTCGGCGGCCCAGAGCATCAGTTGGCCACCCTGATTCAGAACTAGGATTTCCGCTTTGCCACTGTCGCTGAACTGACCGACCAATGGTGACGCCTCCACCGGTGTTTGGCCGGCCATGCGCGTCCACTGAATCTCCATCGTCCAACCCAGAACCGGCGTGCTGGCGAACGCAACGGCGAAGAAAAGCCTGCGCAAATTTGTGATCATCACGTTTCGAAAGTTCGGACGGAGTCTTGCGACTCCGATCAAGAAGTGCAACCCGCATCCGTCGCGAGGTGGCGAAGCATCCAGAGGCGACCCGGTTTAATCTGTGCGCGGCACCGGCACAAAATCGTGCTCGGCCTTTTGCGGACCAGCTTCGATCAGCAGGCGGTATTTGACGCCAGGTTCGAGCGGGTCCGCTTTATCACCCTTTACCGCCGGATGCATGCCCCGGATGCGAGCGTCATAGCCAAATTCCTTGATGGGCACGGAATTCGACTCGGTTATCAGGTGCCAGATGGGATGCGGATACTTGTTGGTTTCGATATCACTCACCGGAATGACTTTCAGCGAGGTGAGTCGAAGGTTGCGGTCGAAGCCGAAAACAATGGGATTGATCGCGGGATTATTTCCTGCGCGTCCCCGGGAAGCCAAAGGGCCGCGGGCCGGGCGGGATCGGTCAAAAATCTGAATATGATCCTTGGCGAACCAGTCTCTGTTAAAGTAAATGGATACGGCGCCAAGCACGATGGCCGCCGCAACCAGCATCCAGACTTTTTTAGTCATGCACGTAAAATGTTGACGTCCGGATGGTAGGCTTATATTCGAGACAAACGGAACAAAATTTATGCGCCAGATCGTTGACCGTTCGATTTTCGGGGTTCCGCACCACCGATGGAGGCTCTCATCGGATGAAACACTTGGGCGGCTGACTGCCCGTGCATTTACGCTCATTGAGCTACTGGTCGTCATCGCCATCATCGCCATCCTCGCGAGCATGCTTTTGCCGGCCCTTGCCCGGGCCAAGGAATCCGCCTACCGCATCCAGTGCGCGAACAATTTGAAGCAATTGGAGCTGGCGCTGAAACTTTACATCGATGACAACGAAGGTTACTACCCGCCCCGCACCAACGCCTATCGCTGGCCAACCTTGTTGCAAGACCGCTACGGCACCACCAACCTCCTGGTCTGCCCCACCGACGCCCACCGCGGCGTGCCTCAAACCCAAACCAACTCCCCTACCCCCGCGGACTGTGCCGCGCGCAGTTATTTTATCAACGGGTGGGATGATTATTTCGTATCCGAGTTGAGTGCCGGTGATTTCACCTCTTTCATGAATGGCACTTACGCGCGCGCTGCCATCAAGGAAAGCGTGATTCCCAAACCGACCGATACCATCTCGTTCGGCGAGAAAAAGAACGCGGCTCAGCCGACGCCCACCGATCCGTACGGCTCTGCGGATTATTTCATGGACATGCTCGAGGGACAGGGTGGCAACGACGCCAACCGCATCGAGCACGGTTGTCATTCGACCCTCCGCAAAGGAGATCGGAGCGGAGGCTCGAATTTTGCCTTCGTGGATGGCAGTGTCCGCTACCTTAAATACGGTCTTTCCACGTGGCCGCTGAATCTTTGGGCGGTGAAGGACGCGGACCGCTCCCCCCCACCCAGCGGTTACGCTTTCATCGCTCCCTAGCTTTCGACCATGACTAATTCATTCCATCGTCGGTTG
>Ga0315268_10004771_pt1 | contig 14643 bp, 12 predicted proteins | sample C1_top_MG_FD_204535 | JGI IMG/M metagenome (GOLD analysis project Ga0315268, IMG submission 204535) | Sediment microbial communities from Yellowstone Lake, YNP, Wyoming, USA - C1_top | ecosystem: Environmental > Aquatic > Freshwater > Lake > Sediment | place: USA: Wyoming | collected 2017-08-01
GCGCCGACCCGTTTGGTCTCGCGCTGGTCCAGGGCGCGCAGGAGCTTCGGCTGGAGGTCGAGGGAGAGCTCGCCGATCTCGTCGAGAAAGATCGTGCCGTTGTCCGCAAGCTCGAACGAGCCTTGGCGCGTTTTGACCGCGTCCGTGAACGCGCCCTTCTCGTGGCCGAAGAGTTCGCTTTCAATGAGGTTCGGAGCAACCGCCCCGCAGTCGAACACGACAAAGGGGCCGCCTGCCCTGCGGCTGTTGGCATGGATGGCGCGCGCCGCGAGCTCTTTGCCGGTGCCGGTCTCGCCTTCGAGTAAAACGGTCACATCAGTCGGGGCAATGCGTTCGAGAAGGCCGTAGACCTCCCGCATGAGAGGAGATGAGCCGATGAGCCCGCCGAAGCGTTCGGAGGCGCTGGAGAGGGCCTCGAAGCGCTCTTCCAGAGGAGAAAAGGAGACCTCGGTCTGGCCCAAGCGAATGATCGAGCCCGGAGTGATATAGCCTTCGCGTATCCTGACGTTGTCGAGGAACGTGCCGTTCGTACTGTCGAGGTCCCGGAGCACATAGCCGTCAGGCCGTTCTTCCACAACAGCGTGTCTGCGCGAAACCGTGGCATCTGTCAACACGAGGTCGTTCTCAAGGAGCGTGCCGATCGAGATGAGGGTCTTTTGCAGCACCAGTTCCTTGCCCGCGTCCCGGCCTTTGGCAACTTTGAACCGCGCTTTCTTGAGAATGAGCGGTTTCTGGCCCGGCCCGGACAACACCCGGGTCTGGTCGGTTTTGCTTCCGGAAGGTGTTTTCCCTGGATCGGATCGTTTCATAGGGGCATTGTAGCATAAGTCAGCGGAAATGATAATCCTTAAACGGAGCAGAAAGGCCGAAGCTAAAAACGTCTCTCGCGGAGGCGCGGAGAACGCGGAGACTTCAAAAGCTATGTGCCTGGGTGAAAATCCAGAAATACAAGAGGTTGTTTTCTCCGCGGGCGCCGCGGCTCCGCGCTAAAGATATATGTTCAAATGGGGAGATGACCCGATGCTTTGAACTTGACGTTTATCATGTATTACCCTATGATTTATTACATATCACGGCAACCATGGAGGGAACTGATGCCAGGCCTGCAAGCAAAAAGCGACAGGACAGAGATCCGGCAGCCATCGTCGTTGACAAAAAAAATACCCGGGCGGTATCAGGCCTCGGTGGCGATCCTCAAGGGGCATGCCGGAGGGATGGAGTATCCGATCGACAATGCGTACGCGGTGATCGGCAGAAGCGCGAATGCCCAGGTCCGGATCAAGGATCCCCTGGTCTCGCGAGAGCACGCGGTGATCGTCTACCACGACGGAGATTTTCTTCTCAAGGACCTGGACAGCACGAACGGCACGCACATGCGGGGGGCATCCATACGGCAGAGAAAATTGCGCCATGGGGACAAGTTCCGCGTCGGGGATACCTTGCTCCAGTTCATTCTTGAGGACACCGGCAGGAACAGGACCTACGAGATCGCGTAATGAAGAAGACGACCTTCGGCAAGACCGATCCCGGAAAAAAGCGGGCCAACAACGAGGACGCCTTGCTCCTGGATGACAACCTGGGCCTGTATGCGGTCGCGGACGGGATCGGAGGAAACGAGGGCGGGGAGGTGGCAAGCCGCATCGCGGTGGAAACACTTGCCGCGGCAATGCCGGACCTGCTTGGTGAGAAGGACCGGACCCCGCCCGTGGAACGCGTCCGTGCAGACGACACAGCGTTCCATGCGCTCAGGGAAGCGGTTGTCCTGGCGCACCGCACGATCCAGCAGGAGCGGACCGAGACTCCCGGGCTCGCGAACATGGGCACCACGCTGACTGCGCTCCTGCTCAGGGACCGGCAGGCGTTCATTGCACATATCGGCGACAGTCGCGCGTACCTTTTTCGCGAAGGAAAGCTCAAACAACTGACAGCTGATCATTCCTTTGTGGCGGAGCAGGTCCGCGCAGGGGTTTTTACCGTGGAACAGGCACGCTCGAGCCCCTACCGTCACATGATCACCCGGGCGCTGGGCCTCGATGAGGACGCGAAAGCGGACCTCACGAACTATGCGCTTAAGAAGGACGATCGGTTTCTCCTGTGCACCGACGGCCTGACCGAGATGGTGGCTGACGCGGAGATCAGCAGAATCCTCGCAGGCTCCCCCCCCCGTGAGGCTGTTCAGAAACTGCTTGCCGCGGCGAACGAGCGGGGAGGGGTGGACAATATCACCGCAGTGGTGGTATGGGTGACGGAAGTTTAAGTATAGTTACGAAGGAGCCAAGTTTCACGCGGAGGCGCGGAGATCGCGGAGAACTTCAACGGCTAAACGAGGTTTTAACATACGTACTAACAGATTCTGTTTTTCTCCGCGTACTCCGCGTCTCTGCGTGAGACGCCTTTTGTTGCTATAGGTTATTCTATGTCGAGACAACAACTGAAAGACGAATACGAACTAGCAGGCGAACTCGGGTCCGGAGGCATGGCGACCGTGTACAAGGCCGTCCAGAAGTCCCTCGATCGGCCGGTCGCGATCAAGGAACTGAAGAAGGCCTACCATGCTGATAGCCAGATCGTACAGCGGTTCGAACGCGAGAGCAAGGTTGCCGCATCGCTCCAGCACGAGAACATCGTCCATATCTACGACTATTGGAAGAAACCGACCTACTGCATCGTGATGGAATACGTCGACGGAGTCAACCTCGCTGATGTCATCGAGAAGACCGGAGCGCTGCCCATTGACGTCGGCATCATGATCGCCATCCAGGTGTGCAGCGCCCTGGATTACGCACACATGCGCGGGCTCATCCACCGCGATATCAAGCCGAGCAACATTATGATCAAGCGGAACGGCGAGGTCAAGCTCATGGACTTCGGCATTGCGCAGAGCAGGAACCTCGAATCGCTGACCATGCCGGGCACGCTTATCGGGACGCCCGCGTATATGTCGCCCGAACAGTTCCTCGGCCAGCAGCTGGACGCCCGGTCCGATATCTTTTCCTTCGGCACCGTGTTGTATGAGATGTTTACCGGTATGAAGCCCTTTGCGGATGACGATGAACGGTCGGTGAGCGCTAAGATCATGAAGGACAAGTTCCTCGCCCCCCGCCGCATCAACAGCGATATCCCCTGGGGACTGCAATGGCTCATCAAGAAGTGCCTCAGAAAGAAACCGAAGCGGCGCTACGGTTCCATGCTGGAGCTCGAGAAAAAACTGGGAAAACGGCTGGCGGGCAGGACAACGAAGGCCGCGTCGCTTACGCGGATCGCAGAGTACCTTATATCCATGAACGTGATCGAGGCTGCCCCTGAACAGGAAACCGAGATCATCCCCTCGAACGTCCCGGTTATGGCACGCTTCAGGCGATATTTTGCTGCCGCGATCATGGTCCTGTTCCTCGGAGCAGCGGCAACAATTTACTTCTACTGGACAAAGGTCAATGAGACGATACAGTCAGTGGGAACAGCGGCATCCTCCCTGGCAACGCATCCGCCGGGAACCTCACCACGTTCGGCCCTGTCTGCGACAGAGACCTCGGCGTCGACCGCTACGGTCATGCACCCTGTGCCTGCGCCATCGACCGTCAGATCATCGGCAAGTACTTCGCCATCGTCATCTTTGCTGATTGAGCAGAACAAAGAACAAGCACCACGTGAGAAGAAAAAGACGCCGTTGGAACAGTGATCCCGGATCCAACGTGTTTTCCCCTACGTTTCCCGCACCATCTCCGCAACGCACTCGATATGATAGGTATAAGGAAACATGTCCACGGGCTGGAGCCGGTCCAGGCGGAAGCCGAAAAGGTGAAAGAACTTCAGGTCCCGGGCAAGAGTGGAAGGATTGCAGGACACATACACGATCTTCTGCGGAACAAAGGCGAGCACCCGCTCCAGGGTCTTGAGCGTTGCTCCGGCGCGCGGAGGGTCGAGCACGATCACGTCAGCGCGCATTTTCCGCTGGATCAGCTCCTTTAATCCTTTCTGCATATCGTCTGCGATGAATTCGGCATTCGTGATCTTGTTCAGTTTTGCATTCGCGATCGCGTCCTCGATCGACGAATAACCGGATTCGATCCCGATGAGCGTTCTTGCTTTTCGCGCAAGCGGCAGGCTGAAGTTCCCGATGCCGCAGTACAGATCGAGTACGGTCTCGGTCCCGGTTAGGGCGGAAAAATCCAGGACCGTCCGGACCATGTTCAGGTTCTGCGCCCAGTTGACCTGAAAAAAATTACCTTCAGTGGCGTTCAGCGTCAGGTCCTCGACCTCGAGGGTCAGCTTGTTCCTGCCGAGGGAGAACGCTTTCCTTTTCCTGCTGTATCCGGTGATGCCGATCACCTCGGGTGCTGCTTTCTGAAGTTTGGAAAAGAACGCATCAATTCCCGGGTAGGCATCGGTCTCGCTGAAGAACAGGATGTGCACCTGAGCCGAAGGAGACGCATTGATATGGATCTCCGTCAACACGGGGAGTTCGCTGACGAGCGTCCGGACGGAGTTGAGCGTCCTGTTGATGAGCGGGTGAATCAGGAAGGCATTCTCGACCTCGATCAGATCGTACGACCCCTGGCGGAAAAAACCTATCTGCTGCCTGCCGTCTTTTTGCCGCACATTGAACTGCGTGCGCAGCCGATAGTGGCTTGTTTCCGGGGAGCGGAGGATCGGGAAACACTGCCGCGGCCCGATCCCTCCGATCTTTTTGAGCGTATCCAGGAGGATCTCCTGCTTATATTTGAGCTGGGCGGGGTAGGCGATGTGGGGCCATGTTGCGCCGGTGCATTCCTTTTCTCCGTTGCAGGGAGGCGCGATGCGTTCGGGAGAGGGCGTGATCACGTTCACGAGCCCGGCTTCCAGAACGCCTTTGCGCCTTTTTTTGATCACGATCTCGACCTGCTCCGCCGGCAGGACGCGGGGAATGAACACCGCCTGACCCGACGCGAGCCGCGCCAGCCCGTCGCCGCCGTGAACGAGTTTTTCAACGGTCACCTCAGCGTGTTCGCTCATCCGAGGATCTTCTTTACGGTTTCGCGGAGAAGCGTGGTGTCGGATGACTTCACCACATAGGCGTCCGAGCACCAGCTGCCGAAGTCGTGTTTGTACTCCTCATAGGCGGTCGAGATGATGACCGGCAGCGTGCTGTCCTTTTCCTTCATTTTTCGTATCGTCTCGATGCCGTCCATCTCCGGCATGCGCATGTCGAGGGTGACGAGGTCGAACTTCATCTTGTCGAGCAAGGCGAGCGCCTGTGCGCCGTCGTGGGCGATCGTCACCTCGTAGCCCATTTCCTCGAGCTCCTCCCGGTACAGTTCGCGGATGTTCTCTTCATCGTCAACAACCAGTATCTTCTTCATGTATGCCTCCTCAGGAGTAAATTGGTCATATTAAAGGTCAACAACGGTGTTCACCGGGAACGCTTCATCATCTGCCGTTCGCTTTTCATTGTGCACCCGTGAACGCTCAGGTGCCCGGTGCTTTCGGGCCCTCCGCGCGCAGCGGCAGCTTGATCGTAAAGACCGTACCGCCCCCTTCCCTGTTCCGGAGCTCGAGCCTGCCCTTGTGGGCCTTGATGATCCGGTTCGTGATCGGCAGCCCCAGCCCGGTCCCGCGGGTCTTCGTCGTATAGTACGGGTTGAAGATGTTGTGCATGACCTTGGCCGAGATCCCCGGGCCTGTATCGCCGATCTCGATCGCGGCCTCCTGCGTATCCAGGAGGGGATACGTCTTGATAATGAGCATGCCGCCGTTCTCCATGGCCTCCATGGCGTTCTTGATGATATTGATGATGGCTTGTTTGATCTGCTGGGGGTCGACCATAAGCTGCGGGAGGGACGGCGAGAGGTCCCGTTCGATGGTTATGTGCCGCAGGCTAAGCTCGTCCTCGTAGAGCGCGAGCATATCCTGCATCACGGCATTGATGTCCGCGTTCACCAGCTGGGGAGCGATCTCCTTGATGTACGAGAGGTTGTCGTTGATGATGCCCTCGAGCCGCGTCACTTCGCTCATGATGATATCGATGTATTTCTTGTCAGCGCTGTTCTGCAGTTTTTTTGCGAGGCGCCGCGTGAAGCCGCCGATGGATACGAGCGGGTTCCTGATCTCGTGGGTGATCTCCGCGATCATGGCGCCCAGCGCCGCCATCTTCTCCGACTGGACGAGCTGTTCGTGCATCGTGCGCATGTCCTTGTTCATGGTCTCGAGGTTCGTATGGATGACGGCGTTCTCGATCGCCAGCGCGGCCTGATGGGCGAACATGGTGAGGAACCGGATATCGCCGTCGGTGATCGGACGCTGGTTGAACATGTTGTCGACGAGGATCACACCGATGACATGGTCCTTGGCCACGAGCGGGACCGTGGCAAAGCTGTTCACGCGAAGCAGTTCGCGGAACTCGCGGGGTACGATCGGGTCCGCGTCCGCTTTGGTGACATTGTACGGTTTTTTATGCAGCACGGTGAGCGCGAGCACGCCTTCGGCAGGGTCCAGGGTCACGCGGATGCTGCGTGCCAGGGTATTGAGCGCAGAATCGCGGTGTTCGAAGAGCTCGCCGGTCTGTATCCATTCCATGAGGCTTTTGTGCCTGCTCGAGACCTCGCCCCAAGCCCGCCCGGCCTCTTCCCAGTTCGCTGGACCGACACCCATCATGCCCTGGAGCGTGTTGGTGCGGTCGCTGGTCAGAAGCAGGATCGCGCGGTTGAAGCCGAGGCCGCTGCCGCCCATGGTGGCGGCCGTGAGGATGATCCGAAGCAGCCGGTCAAGGTTCAACGTCGTGCTCATGGCCGTCCCGATGTCGTTCAGGATGGCCAGCTCCTGTGCACGACTCCGGGCCTCGATTGCGAGGTCCTCCATCCGTTCATACATTGCAGCATTCTCTACTGCCACAGACGCATTGCTAGCCACGGTTGTCAGGAACTGAAGGTCCTTTTCCGTAAAGGGCTCGCCTTGCTGCTTGTTATAGAGGGTGATGATGCCGATCACCTTGTCCCGGAAAATGAGCGGAACGCTGATGATGGACGCTGCGGGGACACCGCAGCCGTCCGCGAGGGAGGGGTCCCTGGTGAGGTCCTGGATCAGGAGCGGTTGCTTTTCCTGCGCGACCCGCGCCGCCACGAGGCTGCCGACCCTGTTGTCGAGGTCCGCAATAACGTCCCCGACGACGCTGTACGAGGCGAAGGTCTTGTGCGGTGCGATCTCCGGCAGGTTCATGAGCCTGATTGTGCAACCCTGCGCATGGAGCGAGTGCGTGCTGTTCTTGGCGATGAGGGAAAGGAGTTGTTCAAAGTCCAGGGTCGACGTGAGCGCCATGCCGATCTCATAGATCGTGGCAAGCTCCGACAGCCGGTCCTGAATGCTCTGGAGCAGTTGTGCGCTCTTGATCACGCCGCTGACCTGGTTCGCGGTGGTGGTGAGGAGCGTGATGTCGGCAGAGGTCGCCGCCCAGGTTGCCGAGGAAAGAGCGAAGATCACGCCCAGGCAGCGGTCTTCGTCCATGATGGGCGCTGCCAGTAGGGATTTGAACTGCTCGATGCCGGATTCCGGCACATAGGCGAACCGCGGATCGGAATAAGGGTCCTCGAGCGCGAGCGGCACCCGCTGTTCGGCCACCCAGCCCGCGATGCCCATGCCGAGCGGAAAGCTCAGCTTGCCGATGCTTTCCTGTTTGAGGCCGATCGCCGCACTGAGGGTAACGTTCGTTCCGTTCCGGTCGATCAGGAACACGGAAGCGCCGTCCTTGCCCATGCCGCGCGCAACGACCTCGACGATCTTCCGGAGCTTTTCCGGGAGATCGGCATAGGAGTTCGAGATGCGGCTGATCTCGCTCAGAATGCTCAGCTCTGTTTTTTCGGTCGTTTCCATGGAGGGATCCGAGTAGCAAGCGGCATGTAGCATGTAGCAAGGTTTTACTTCCCTTGCCTCTTGCTACCTGACCCTTGTTCCCACTGTTTTTTCATCGCCTTTCGGTACAACTTCACATACTCTTTTGCGGAACGCTCCCACGAGAAATCCTGCTGCATGGCATTCCGCATGAGTTGCCGCCAGCGTTTCCGGTCGCCGTAGACCTCGAGGGCCTGGCGCAGACAGTCGACGAGCGCGGGCGCTTCGTAGGCATCGAACAGAAAACCGGTGCCGCTCCCCGTTCGCCCGTTGTAGCCCTCGACCGTGTCCATCAGTCCCCCTGTCCTTCGGACGATCGGCACGGTCCCGTACCGCTGCGCGTTCATCTGGCCAAGGCCGCACGGCTCATAGCGTGAAGGCATAAGGAACATATCGCTGCCCGCATAGATCTTCCGGCTGAGCGCTTCATCGTATTTGAGCATCACGCGCAGCCGTTTGGGGTAGCGGGCCGCCGCATCGGTCAGGATCCGGTGGTATTTCTCGTCGCCGCTGCCGAGAATGACGAGCTGGACACCGAGGGACATGATCTCGGGGAGGGCCTCGGCCACGAGGTCCAGCCCTTTCTGGTCGGCAAGGCGGGTGACCATACCGATGAGCGGATCATCGGAAACCGGCAAATGGACCAGGGTCTGCAGTGTTTTTTTACACGCGGTCTTTCCCGCGGGCCGCGCTGCGCTGAACGGATGCGGCAGAGCAGGATCGTGAGCCGGGTCCCATGCCCGGTAGTCGATCCCGTTCACGATGCCGTACAGATCGGCGGCACGTTTCCTGAGCACGCCGTCGAGGCCGTGCCCGTACTCCGGCGTCCGGATCTCCTTGCTGTAGGTCTTGCTCACCGTGGTAAGGATGTCCGAGTACACGATGCCGGCCTTGAGAAAGTTTATCTTGTTCCAGAACTCGATGCCTTCGGGCGTGAATACGTCCCAGCCGATGCCGGTCAGCCGCATGTCCCAGTGCCAGAATTGGCCCTGATATCCAAGGTTGTGCACGGTGAAGATCGTCCGCGCCGCGCGCAGGGCAGGAGCGGTGCGGTAAAGCGTCTTTGCATAGAGCGGTACGAGGCCCGTTTGCCAGTCGTTGCAGTGAATGATATCAGGACTGAAATTGACGGCCATGCAGAGTTCGAGGACTGCACGGGAGAAAAAAATGAAGCGTTCGGCGTTGTCGGGGTAATCGGCATGCGGCGTTCCGTAAAGCCCGGGTCGATCGTAGTAGAGGTCCTTGGCAACGAAGTAGGCGGTGACATTGTTGCCGATCGCTCCTTCGAAGAGATCACAGCGCTCGTTCCAGGTCCCGAGCGGGACCGGGAACGAAGCCACGTGTCTGAGCTTCAGCTTGTGCCGGTCCACCTGGCGGTAGAGCGGCATGACCACGCGCACATCATGCTTCAGCGCGGCGATGGCCGGCGGCAGACTGCCGGCGACGTCCGCGAGGCCGCCGGTCATTGCGAACGGGGCGACCTCGGATGCCGCGAACAATACGTTCATGCCTTGATTTCCCGGAGGAACTTTGCCGCTTCCTCCGGCGGAGTGGGATTGATGTAGAATCCCGAGCCCCATTCAAAACCCGCGACGTTGGTCAGCTTGGGCATAAGTTCGATGTGCCAGTGATAATAATCGTTCTTCTCGTCCCGGAAGGGCGAGGTGTGGATCACATAGTTGTAGGGAGGGTTCGAGAGAGCCCGGTCGAGCCTCCTGAGGACGTTCTGAAGGAGGCCGGCCAGGTCCTTGAAGTCCTCGTTCGACGAGCCGGAAAAGCAGGAGACATGCTTTTTGGGCATGATCCATGTTTCAAAAGGGAAGCGGGGCGCATACGGCGCAAGTGCGATAAACAGCGGCGACTCCAGCACTACGCGTGCACCGGTGTTCATCTCCTGCCGGATGATGTCGCAAAAGATGCATCGTTCTTTGAGCTCGTAGTGCTTGCGGCATCCGTCGATCTCTTCCTGCACCTGGATCGGCACAATGGGAAGCGCGATGAGCTGCGAATGGGTGTGTTCGAGCGTTGCACCGGCGGTCAGACCCTCGTTCTTGAAGATCAGCGTGTATTGGAACCTGGTGTCCCGCTTCAGGTCCTCCATGCGGTCTCGGTAGGCCCAGAGGACCTCTTCCATGGCGCGGAGCGGGAGGTTCGCGAGGGTCGCATTGTGGTCCGGGCTCTCGATAATGATCTCGTGCGCACCGATCCCGTTCATTTTGTCGAAAATGCCCTCACCCTGCTTATTCAGATCTCCTTCGATCTGGAGCGCCGGAAACTTGTTCGGGACCGTGCGCAGACGCCAGTCCGGTCCGTTCGCCTGGCCGTTGTCACGGTACGCGAGGATCTCGTTCGGCGTGGTACGTTCGTTGCCCGCGCAGAACGGACAGAACCCGCCCCGTTTCTTGCCGCGCTGGTCCTGAAAGTCCGTGGGCCGTTTCCCCCGTTCGGACGAGATGATGACCCAACGGCCGGTGATCGGATCTTTTCGTAATTCTGGCATGAATGCACTCCTCTTCTGTTCGCAGGCGCGTAACCTGCGGATTCAACTATTATAACCATCTTGTTCCCTGTTGTCAAAAGAACATGCGGTGTGCTATGATGCGCCGCTATGGCAAAGAAGATGGGCAAGCTCTCTGTAACGCTGATGAAGGTCCTGAAAGCGCAGGGCCTGGAAGGAAGGTTGAGCGAATACCGCGTGTTCGGCCTGTGGGGGAAGGCTGTGGGCAAGGTCGTTGCGCGCCATGCGCAGCCGCAGGCATTGCGCGGAAAAAAGCTTGCGCTGGTCGTTGACAGCCCCGCCTGGATGCAACAGCTCTCCCTGCTCAAACCGGAGATCATCGAGAAGCTGAACCGGGGTCTGGGCAGGGAAGAAGTGCGGGAGATCGTTCTGAAACTCGGCGAGGTCGCTCTTGTAGACAGCCCGCACGAGGACGCGCCGGTCCGCGCGAGCCTGAGCGCCGAGGACCGCACGTCGATCGAGCAGGTCATCGGTGAGATCAGCGATCCTGATATTCGGGATGCCATCAGGCGGGTGATGGAACGGGACTGTTTGAGCAAGAAGCAGCGCCGACGATAACGTTCGCTGAAGCGCCGGACTACTCTGTCCCGTAGATCTGCAGCATTTCTTCCGAATAATTTCCGGTCTGTTCATGCACGATCAAGGGCGGCAGAATTTCGAGGCCAATGCCCGCACCTTTCACTGCTTCGATCAACACGACAGTCGCCGGCTTCTGCACAGAGGGATGCACGAACCTCATTCGCTTCGGCTCAAGCGATCGATGGCGCAGGGACGCGATCAGTTCTGCTGCGCGGCCCGCTTGAAACACAAGGACATACTTCCCCCTGTTCTTTAACACCTCATGGAGATCAAGCCAACCGGCGATCGGCGCGGATTGGTCCTGCCGCGCGAGCTGCCGTTCAGCGGAGGGGTTCTTTCTTCCGGTCCCGCACCGGATGTACGGCGGATTGGCGACGATGACATCAAAAGAGTTCGGGGCGATCTCTTGGTTGAGATGCATAAGGTCCCTGTCAACAGGCACGATCCTGTTGCCAAGTCCGTTCGTCGCGATGTTTTGGCACAAGAGGCCGTATGCGACAGGTTCAACCTCGTTAGCCACAAGTTGTGTTTTCGGGAATTTTTTCGCGAGAAGGAGAGAGATGATGCCTGCCCCGGCCCCGAGTTCCAGGATCCGGTCGCGCGGCCGGATTCGGCAGAAATCGGCCAGGAGCAGGCTGTCCAGGGTGAAGCGGACCCCTGCTTTCGGTTGATCAATGTTCACGACGCCGGCGCCCCGGAGCGATATGCTGTCACGGGTCAGTGCCGTCATTGCACTTTTACTACATACTCGGCGGGTACCCGTTTCGGTTTGCCGCTCGCATCGACATAGACGACCTTTGCTTTGCACTCGACAAAGACGCGGCGGGAAGCCTTGTCCCGCATCACATGTTCGAACACCATGGTCGCGCGGGTCACGTCCTTTACCCAGGTCTCGATCTCGATCGTGTCCCCGTACCGTGCAGGGGACTTGTAGTCGATCTCGACACGGAGGACCATGAAGATCGTCCCCTCATCCATGAGTTTCTTGACCGCAAAGCCGCGCGACATCAGGTACTCGGTCCTGGCCCGCTCCATATAACGCAGGTAGTTGGCGTAATACACCACACCGCCGCAGTCCGTGTCTTCGTAATAGATGTTTACGTCCATCGAATGGTTCATGTCCTGTCTCCTTGGTTTGGAGCAGTGTAAAATATTTACTGGGTTTTGTCGAGGAAAAGATAGCGGAACGTCCGGGGACAGTGGGAGGGGGATGACGTTGTCAGGCAACAAGCAAGGTCGGATCAGAGAAGGGCAATAAACAAAAAAAAGGCGCTGCCTGCGGACCGATTTGATATTCCGTCCAGCCGGGAGTCTTGTGCGGGGATATCAATGGCTGCTTCTGCGGCTCTGCTTAGCAGACCCTGTGAAGCTCATTGTCCTTTCCTCCCGCTTACTCCTGCGGCCTCGGGGCTTTCGGCTCTTCCGGCCTGCACAGCAGTCTGTGTACCAACTGGTCGAATGACCGCTCAACTCGCAGTCTTCTTTCCGGTCTCGACTTTCCGTGCACTCCGGCGCTTGAGTCCCCTCAGCAACGGTGTATCATTTTTACACCAATCGGTGATGGTCCGGCAACGCCCTCAAACCATACTTTTGTTGCATCAAAGAACGAAGCTTCCAGTTCGGAAGCCTTACGCTGTCTGATTTCAGTATAGCATAATTTGAGTGGTCCGGAGAAATATTTTGTTCGAGAATTAGCTTGACCCGCACGTCGAATGCCTTTAGAATTTCTTCACTTCCATGGACATTATCAAACCTCCTAAAAAAGAATTTCTCGCATCCCTTGCAAGCGGAAGGATCTTGCCGCTGTTCCGAGAGATCGCGGTTCCCGGGCTCACGCCGCTCGCTGCACTCGAGGTTATGAAGGGCGACGGCTATCCGGTGCTTCTTGAAAGCGCCCGGATAAATGAAAAGATAGGCCGATATTCGTTCGTTGCCGCCGACCCCTACCTCATCTTCAGGTCTCACGGGGACAGCATAGAGCTTGACCTGCCGGCAGCGCCGAAGGGAAAATACGGCAAACGGGCAACGATGAAGCGGAAACCGCTCCAGAAGCTGCGCGAGCTCCTGTCGAACTATCGGGCCGAGCGGGTTCCCGGTCTTCCGCCTTTTATCGGCGGGGCGATCGGTTTTTTTTCCTACGACTTCGTGCACCAGTTCGAAAAACTCCCGCGTAAAGCAAAGGACGATCTCGCTATCCCTGATTCGAATTTCATCTTTGTGGACCGGGTAGTGGCGTTTGACCATATTTTAAATAAAGCATGGGTAATCGTGGCACCGGGCGCGCGGGAGCAGGAGCTGGGTTTTCGCCGGCCTGAACACGACCAGTGGCCGGAGTTGTACGATAAGGCTGTTGAGCGGGTGAACGCATTGGTTAACCTGCTGGAAGGATCGGTCAAAGAAGAAGCGCAGCTTCACACCGGAGCATCGGGGTCCCCGGGGCAGCATCCTCTTTCCCCCCGGCTGACCCAGACCGAGTTCGAGTCGATGGTGAGGCAATGCCGGGAATATATTGCAGCAGGCGACATCTATCAGGCGAATCTGTCTCAGCGCTTTTCCGCACCGGTCTATGATGCCGATCCGCTCCGGTTGTACAAGGTTCTGCGGAGCATCAATCCCTCGCCGTTCGCGGCGTACCTCGATTTCAACGGGCTGCAGCTCGTGAGCTCCTCGCCGGAACGGCTGGTCCGCCTCCGGGAAGGGGTCGCGGACACGAGACCGATCGCGGGCACCCGCAGGAGGGGGAAGGACGGCGTGGAGATGCAGGTGCTTTCAGCCGAACTCCTGACGAACGAAAAAGAGCGCGCTGAGCATATCATGCTTCTGGACCTTGAGCGGAACGACCTGGGAAAGGTGTGCGACTACGGGACCGTCGAGGTCGATGAAATGATGGTCGTGGAGGACTATTCCCATGTGATCCATATCGTCTCGAACGTGCGCGGCAAGCTCACTGCGGGCAGGGATGCGTTCGATCTGTTCCGCGCTGTGTTCCCGGGCGGCACGATCACAGGCGTGCCCAAGGTACGCTGCATGGAGATCATTGACGAACTGGAGCCTGTGGCGCGCGGAGCGTACACCGGATCGATCGGCTATTTCTCGAGCGCCGGCGACATGGACATGAACATCATCATCAGGACCTTCATGGTCAAGGAGGGGATGGCTCATTTTCAGGTCGGTGCGGGCATTGTCGCGGACTCGGACCCCACGCGGGAGTATGCCGAGACCCTGCAGAAGGCAGAGGCCCTGAAGAAGGCGCTGGAGCTGCTGTAAACAGCAGTTTTCCCTGTTGCAACTTTACCGCACTTGAGCTATAGTACTAAATTATTAAAGGAAAGGAGCACTGTCATGTTCCTGGTTGAGCTTGTGCTGCAGGGAGTACGCGGGATTCGGGAACTTGCTCGACTGAGGTTCCAGAGCGGCTTTAACTTTATTGCTGCTGGAAATGAATCGGGAAAAACGACCTCGGTCGATGCGATGCAGCGTCTGCTCTTTCCGAGGAACCAGCCCGGCCTCATGGACGCGCTCGTTTCAAAGCACACGCCCGACGCCTCGCGCGCCGCGCTGGTGATGTTCTCCGATGATGGGTCCTATTACCGGATCATTCAGGATTGCTCCAAAAAGGCGGTCAACCTTTCCAAATACAACACTGCGGGCAAGGATTTCGGCCTTCTGTATAAGGACTGGGACAG
>Ga0315268_10004772_pt1 | contig 14639 bp, 11 predicted proteins | sample C1_top_MG_FD_204535 | JGI IMG/M metagenome (GOLD analysis project Ga0315268, IMG submission 204535) | Sediment microbial communities from Yellowstone Lake, YNP, Wyoming, USA - C1_top | ecosystem: Environmental > Aquatic > Freshwater > Lake > Sediment | place: USA: Wyoming | collected 2017-08-01
GGATGCTGCCGTCCGCTTCCAGCACTGGCACACCGCGCGCGGCGAGATAGCGATACTCCCCATCGTGTCGGCGCACGCGAAACTGGGTGTCATAGAGAGAACGCGTTTCCACCGCGCGCGACCAAAGCGCCGCCGTTGACTGCCGGTCGTCCGGGTGGACGGCCTCGGTCCACCCCCAACCCTTGATCTCCTGCTCGCTCTGGCCGGTGAAGGCCCTCCAGGTGGGGATATCATCCGCTACCTCTCCCTGGGCATTGGTCGTCCACACGATCTCTGCCGAGGCAACCACCAGGGCACGGTACCGTTCTTCCTGCCGCAGTGCCTCCTTCGCCAGCGCGCGGTCGGCGCGTGCGCGCAGCGCCGCGATGCCGTAGGCCAGGTCATTGGCCAGCTCGGTAAGCAGCCTCACCTCCTCGGCATCAAAGGCATCGGGCTCTGTCGCGTAGATGCTCAGCGCGCCCAAAGGCTTGCTATTGGTGATTAAGGGCAGGGCGATGGCTGAGGCGTAACCCCGTTGGGTGGCTTCGGCGCGCCAGGGGCCGAAGGCCGGGTCCGTCGAGGTGCGTCTCGCCACACAGGGTTGACCGGTGCGAATGGCTGTGCCCGTAGGGCCGCGTCCCCGCTCGGTGTCAGCCCAGGTGACCTGCAATTGATCAACGTAACCCTCATCAAACCCGGCACGAGCCACCGGCCGCACGCTCTTCGCCTCGTCGTCGTCGGCGAAGCCCGCCCAGGCCAAGCGATACCCGCCGTCCTCCACCAGGACTCGGCATATCTCGCGCAACAATTCCGACTCGTCCGCGGCGCGGACCATGACCTGGTTGCATTCGCTGAGCGTCTTGAGCGCCCGGTTAAGTCGGCGCATCTCCTGCTCCGCTCGTTTGCGCTCGGCAAGCGCAAATTTGAGATCGGAGACCGTGCGTCGGTGCCCAACCATCACGAACCCCAGAGCCAGCAAGTACGCCGTGAGACGCACGAGATGCCACAACCACCAAGTGGTCTCCCAGAGTGTGGAGAGCTTGAAGAGAAATCCTGCCAAGCCAAACAAGAGGGCCAGGCAAGAGAACAGGTAGGATTCCAGCCTGTTAGAGCGACGGAAATCCAGGAGGAAACGCGCGGAGGCCACCACGAACATAACGCCAGCCGTTGCGTTCATGGCCACGGCGGCGCCGGTGAATTGGCCGTTGTGCGACATCCGCGGGAGCTCTGCGGCAAATACTGACCAAAGAGTCCCGCAGAGCGCGGCGGCTGTGGCGACAATCCAGGGAGCCCATTTCTTCCACAGTGCATAGCTCCCAGGCTCCGGCAACCAGACAAGGGCGAGCCAAAAGCCACCAACCAGGCTCGCTGCCGTGTGCAGGAAGATGAATCCACCTCCTGGCAGAGTCGCCGCGTGAAACCCATCGAACAACCCCATGCCAAGGAACCCTAGGCCCAGCAGGAGAAGTTTCCATCTATCCTCTACCTCTTCCCGCAACAGCAGGAAGAGCGCCATGATGATGGCGGCCAGCGCTCCAACGGCCTCCACGATGGAGTGCAAGACCACATTTTCCCAGCGCAGGTCCGGCCTTAGTGTGTGCAGGGCAACGGAGGCCAGGAAGGTTCCAAGCGCTACGGCCAGGAGGAGCAAATAAAGCCGGGAGCGACTTACCTCCATAATTCCATGCCTTCCCTAAGGGTTTTTCACCTGCTTGCGAGCGTGACACTAGCTGGCCGGACCGCCCGTCGATGCCGGCTGACGGCGAGGTTCCGTAGCCGCGGGCGTTTTGGCGCTCACCCGCAGGCCCGCCACTTCCAGGCGGATGTCTCCCCAGACGTGCTCGGGGATGGCCAGAAACACCTTGACGACTTGCGGATCGAACTGCCGCCCGGACTCCCGGATGATTTCCGCGCGCGCCGTGGCAAATGGCAGCGCCCGGCGATAGGGCCGGTCGGAGGTCATGGCGTCGAGGGTGTCGGCGACGGCGAAGATCCGGGCGCCCAGGGGGATTTCCGCCCCCATGAGTCCCTGGGGATAACCCGTGCCGTCGAAGCGCTCCTGGTGGGTGAGGACGATTTCCGCCGCGCCCGCCAGGAAGGCGATGCGGCTGACCAGCTCGTAACCGATCCGGGCGTGCGTCTGCATCACGTCTGTTTCTTCGGCCGTCAGCTTTCCCGGCTTGAGGAGAATGGCGTCGGGGGTGCCGATTTTTCCGATGTCGTGAAGGTAGGAGCCGCGGGCGATCTGCCGGAGCTGGTCGGGCGAGCACCCCATGGCCCGGGCCATCTCCAGGCAATAGCGGCTGACGCGGCGGGAGTGCCCGGCGGTCTCGTTGTCGCGCAAGTCCAGCGCGGCGGCCAGGGCTTCCAGCGTTTCATCGTAGGTCAGCTCAATGCGCTTCATGGCGGCGCGAAGCTGCTTGGTCCGATCCTCCACCATCTGCTCGAGGTTCCGGCGATAGGACTCCACTTCCTCCTCCAGGCTCTTCACCTCGAGAGCCCGATGAACGCTCGCCACCACCGCGTCGAGCTGCAACGGCTTGACCAGGTAGTCCGCGGCGCCCTGTTTCATGGCCTGGACACCCACGCGCACGTCTCCCTCGCCGGTAATCATCAGGAACGCCACATGCGGGCTGCGCTTGCGGACTTCCTCCAGCAGGGCCAGCCCGGAAATCCCCGGCATGCGCAGGTCGGAGAGGATCGCGTCAAAACCCTCGCGGGCCACGACGGCCAGGGCCTCCTCGCCGCTCTGGCAGGTCTGGCACTCGAACCCCTCGCGAGCAAACTTTTCGGACAGGAGCACGCAGACTGGCCCTTCGTCATCGACGACCAGGATGCGCGGCTTCAGGGCAGACCGTTCTTCGACCGGCTTCATCACCGGCGCACTTGTCTTGTTCAGCAAGGCAGCCTCCTCAGCCCGCCGCGCCCCCTCGGGGATTCCGGGGAGGACACCGGCACGCCCTCTGCTGTGGACGCGCTCGCCCCGCGCGCCTCTCAGGTGCAGGGTCTTCGGCGTGGTCCGGACGGCCGGACAACTCCGCCACCTTCACTTTCTTACTATCGGCAGTTCGAGGACGAGAGTTAACAGGGATGTGACTCGGTGAGCGACTTCGCGCGGGTCATGTCGCGGCACAGGGGTTGACGGGTGTGCCTCGAAAACAGGGAGATTCAGAGGGCCAGAGAGAGGGGAAGAGAAGGACTGGGACGCGAGTTCCACTTGCCGACTGGCAGGAGAGAGGCGCTGCCCGCGCCTGGAATAAAAACGTTCTCACCGGGGGCGGGATTCCGCCGCGGCCCGCGCGCTACCGCTCGTAGCGCACCCCGTAAACTCTCCGGGGGGTGCCTTTCATTTCGCGACGGCGAACCACTTTCGCGCGCGTCTCGATATTGGACCCGCCCTTTTCGTAGGGGCAGGTCACCAGAACGATTTCTCCCATCTGGTAGTCTTTCTCGCTGACGAAGCCGAGGCCGCCCCTGGAGACGTTCTCGCTCTTGACGAACTCCACCACGCCAAAATAGCTGCGCACGCGGATGGGAAGCTGCAACGCCACGCGCGGGTGGACACGGCGGTTTTCGCTGGGCCGGGGCGGCTCCAGGGCCTCTTGAATCGAAGGATCCATAGCTTGTCCGGGCTCCGGGAAGGCGATCGATTGCTCGGCCACACCCCAGGAGGTCGTGCCGCCGCAGCCTTTGCACTCGCGGCCGATCAGGCCCGCCGTCGTCAACACGTCCTGTTCGACGACTGAGAGGGGCGTGAGATTCACGGTATGGCACTGCCGGCACTCGAGCAGCGCCGAGCCTTGCGTCGACTCGGCGAGCGGCGGGGGAAAGCCGATGCCCCAGAGATTGACCTTCTCATCCAGGCATTCCACGCCCCACTCGCCCCCCTGCTCGCTGAGCGGGCTGGTGGGCCCCACTACCCGGAATTGGGCGGAGTGGTTTCCGGCCAGGTTGGTGATCCTGAGCACGATCCCGGGCGCCACGGGGTGTTTCAACTGGATGCGCGCGCCGTGGCGGTTGATCACCAGCGTGCGCGTCGTCTCCGCGAAGCCCTTGCTTCCGGCCTCGATCCTTTCGACGCGAATGGGAACGGTCAAGAGCAGCCGCTCGCTCCGGCGGCGGTTCACTCCCGCGCCCGGAAGGTCACTGGGGGGTAGGGGTTCCCGGTTTGATCCTGCGACTCCCGCCATGGACCACCTCCGCATTCGCTCGATCGCCCCCGCGCCGGGTGCGGCACGGGATCGAGCCGAGGGTCTTCGGACTTTGCGGAGCGGCCCGCACTATACCACAGGCTGCAACCGCTTCCACAATGAATGTGGGGCCACGCTCGGGGCTTCGCCGATTTCCTGCGGCTTCCCCCTGCCGGAGTTCAGTTGACGCGGGAAGAACCCTGGGAGTATCTTGCCGTGCGACGCTTGCGCCCCTGGCCGAGCCCTCGTTCTCGAGGTGCTCGCCGCGACCCAGCCCGGGAGGTTATCAATCGCCCATGAAACTCCATCACGTGATCGAAGCCCAGCAATTCGACATGCCCACCCTGCTCCACCTCTTCCAGGTGACAGAGCAGATGGAGCAGGTGGTTGCGCGCGGAGGCATCTCCGAATTCCACAACCGCATCATGGCCACGCTCTTCTACGAGCCTTCCACGCGCACGCGCTTCTCCTTCGAGACGGCGATGCACCGCCTGGGCGGCCGCGTCATCTCCACGGAAAACGCCGGCGACTTCTCCTCCGCCGCCAAAGGCGAGACGCTCGAAGACACCATCCGCATCATGAACGGGTACGCCGACGTCATCGTCATCCGGCATTACGAGCTGGGGTCGGCCCGGCGCGCCGCCGCCGTCTCGCGCGTGCCCATCATCAACGCGGGCGACGGCGCCGGCCAGCATCCCACCCAGTCGCTGCTGGACCTCTACACGATCCGCAAGGAAATCGGCTCCATCGATGGCCTGCGCATTGCCATGGTCGGCGATCTGGCGAATGGCCGTACAGCGCGTTCGCTCGCCTACCTGCTCAGCAAGTTCCGGGACGTCAAGATCCACTTCGTGGCCCCGCCCTTGCTCAAGATGAAGGAAGATATCCTCGCGCACCTCCAGGAGCGGCACGTCTGGTACGCGGAAGAAACCGATCTCGACAAAGTCCTGCCGGACGTGGACGTGGTCTATCAAACGCGCATCCAGAAAGAACGCTTCGGGGACCGCCTGGCGGATTATGAGAAGTGCCGCGGCGTGTATGTCCTCAACGGGCGCTCGCTCCGCCTCATGAAACCCCGCTCCATCATCATGCACCCGCTGCCGCGCCTCGAGGAAATCAGCATGGAAGTGGACAGCGACCCGCGCGCGGCGTACTTCCGCCAGGCCCAGAATGGCCTCTACGTGCGGATGGCGCTCTTGTCCCTCGTGCTGGGCTCCGGCACGCCGGCCGCGGCGTGACGCCCGACCTGAATCAGTTTTCTGCCCCGCGCCTTGACGCGAATCAAGCCCCGGTCAGAGAGTTTATGAAGGGCCGGGATCTCCCCCGATTGGCATTTTAGTTGCAGTTAATACTTATCCCTGTGGATATTGCCACAGTACCGTGGCGCACCAACTCCATCCCATCCCCAGGGAGCTAGCACAGAACGATGGGAGAGACGCAGGGCGGGTTGACCGCCCCGGAAAGCACCCTGCGCTTTCTCGGCCGCAGGCAGGATGTCGGCGCGGGACGCCCTCCGCAGCAAGATGAGGAGGCGCGGTACTTCCGCCGGGCGCCGGAACGGCCGTAGAACTAAAGTACTGGTACTGTCGTGATGTTGTGCGAAATGCCCTGCCGGTTGAGAATTTGTGACCTGGACAATGGCGACTCATAAAACCAAGCACCAACCGCAAGGAGCCACCGACATGTACATTGGTACGCGCCTCCGCCAACTTCGCGAAGAACGGGGGATGTCTCAAGGCGATATCGAAAACACCACGGGCCTGCTGCGCTGCTATATCTCCCGGGTGGAGAATGGCCACACCGTGCCCTCCCTCGAGACCCTCGAACGCTTTGCCGGCGCCCTGGGTGTTCCCCTGTACCAGCTCTTCTTTGCCGGCGAGGACATGCCGGCAACACCCTACTTGTCCGCGCGTAAGAGCCTGGAAGAGCTCGCCCAGGAAGAGACCCGGCAGGGCGAGGACGCGCGGTTCCTGTTGAAGCTGAAAACCCTGGCGTCGCACATCGGCGATCCGGACCGGGATGTCCTGCTGGCGCTGGCCAAGAAGCTGGCCAGCCGGTAAGGGGAAGAAGTCGAAGGTCGAAAGTCAAACGAAGAGCATTGCCCCTTCGAACCTTTGACCCTGGATGTTCTACGGTCTTTCAGGGCTTTTGCTTTTCCTGGATGAAGATGACGTTGTCCTCGGGTTCCTTGCCGGTGGCTTTCGCCGGGGTCTTGCCACTGAGGGCGCGGAGATAATTCACCAGGTACCACTTCTGGCGCTCGATCATCCGGGTACCTTGTCCCGGCATGTTGGAGCCTGATCCCACCCCCATAATCGCGAACAATTCTCCGTCCGTCCGCTTTTCGAGCGTCTCGGGCTTGCTGAAGTCGGGCGGCGTGATCTTCATCTCCTGGGCGAGGTCGCTCTTGCCATCCCCTTTATCTCCGTGGCAAAGACTGCACTGGCTCGTGTAGAGCTTCTTGCCGCGCTCCACCGACACGTCCGTAAACTTGACCGGGTTCTTGCGCACCACGTCTTCCGGGGAAATCTTGGCAGGGTGCGGGGCGGCAGGCGTTTCCGCCGCCGGGGCGCCCGCGGGCAGCTCCTGCTTCGGCTTCTCCTGGGGCCAGAGGAAGGCATACGCGAAGAACAGTACCAACGCTCCAAAGATCACCCTTGAACGCATGGCACACTCCGTCGGGGTCTCGGTTTATCACCGCAGGTGGCCGCGACAGGTCAGGCGCTGCGGTTGATTTGAACCACCCCTCGTTAACTCAGCAATTCGGTTGCCCGATTTGACCGGGGTCAAGGCGAAAGGTCAAGGCCTAAGGCGGGAATTGCCGGTCTATTCGACAATTTGTCATCGCCGCCGCGTCGTCTGCCTCAGGATAGGTGCCGGATGTCGCCGAGAAAACGATGCTGCGCTTTCCTTTTGCAGACCTTTTGTTCTTGTTGTGGCGAGTGCGGCCAAGGCTCGGGCGAAACCGGAGCACGAAAAAGGCCGCGGAACGGGCCGGGGAGCGAAAAAGCGACGGATCGTTTCTTGAGGAGCGAACCCACTGCGTGCCTGTAAGTTATTGAAAACACAGGGCTGGGAATCTCGATGCGAGAAACAAACCCATTTGGCGCAACCGCCACCCCTTGCTGAGCCGCTGAAAATGCGGGGAAAAGGCAAATTTGGGATATGCCAAGACTTGGCAAAACGAACCCATTTCGCGCCAAGCGCCAAGAAACGGCGGCCCTTAACCTTGGACGGGTAACGCGACTTGGGTTAGAATATGCCGCACCCGCACAACTAGAGCTTCCAGGAGAAAAGCGATGGCGCTGATTCAGTTCACCAAGAACCACACGGACCACTCGACGGACAAGGGCTATCAGTTTGAATTCTTCTGCGACCGCTGCGGAAATGGGTTCATGTCGGAATTCAAAGCCTCCGTGACCGGCATGGCCACGAGCGCCTTGCGCGCGGCCAGCGACATCTTTGGCGGCGTTCTGGGGCGCGCAGCCTCCGGGTCGTATGAAATCGAGCGCGCCGTGCAGGGCCCCGGACACGACAAAGCTTTCCGCGAAGCCATCGAGGAAGCCAAGCCGAACTTCCGCCAGTGTCCCAAGTGCGCGAAGTGGATCTGCGGCGCCCTGTGCTGGAACCAGAAACGCGGGCTCTGCTATGACTGCGCGCCCAACGTCGAGACGGAGCTGGCCGCCGCGCAGGCGCAGATTACCGTCGAGCAGATGCAGGAGAAACTCCGGACGCAGGACCTCACCAAAGATATCGACCTCACCAGCGAGGCCGCGGCGCTGTGTCCCCACTGCGGCGCGCGCACCCAGGGCGCCAAGTTCTGCCCCGAATGCGGCAAGCCTCTGCGCCCCAAGAACGAATGCCCCCGCTGCGGCACCAAGATAGAAGGCGGGTCGAAGTTCTGCCCGGAGTGCGGGCAGAAGATGGCGTAAGAACAGCAGTCGAAAGTCGAGAGTCGGAAGTTGAAAGTAACCACTTGCTCCCTTTAACTTTCGACCTTCGACTTTCAACTTCCGACTTCTCGACCCGGCCTTCACCATGCCGAACTTTTCCGGGAAGTTCCAATATCTGAATACTGACGGCTCCGCCCTGCAATCGGGTCCTTGCCGGGTGAGCTTTGAGAAAGAGACCTTTACGCTCCTCCCGCAGGGCGGGACGCCGATGGCTTTCGACCTGGGCGACGTCGATGGGTTCGTTCCCGGCGACTACGAGCTGACACTCACGCTCTATACCGGGAAGAAAATCGTCCTCAACCAATTCGGCAAGACGTTCCAGAACCTGAGCCATGATCTGCTCGAGGCTTACCGCGCGCGGCTGATCCAGTGTCTGCTGCTCGAAGATCTGGAAGAAGTGGCACGCTTTGAAGGCTTCGCGCGGCTTGAGTCGCCTACACGGGCCTTTTCAAGCCCGGCCGAGTTCCGCCTCTACCAATCCACCCTGGCGGTGCTCCCCACGGCCGCCACAGGCTTGCAGTGGCGCCTGGCCGACATCGACGCGGTGCAGTTCGACGAGGCAAATTACGCTGTCACGCTCGAGTCGGCGGGCGAGCGCATGGAGGTGACGAAACTCGCCAAGCGCACCGGGGAGTTCCACCAGCGCCTGCAAGACGCCATCTCCGAGCTGACCCGGAAGGGCGCGGAAATCGTGCGCGAGATGTTCCCTTTCCTCAATCCCGACCAGTTCCAGCAGGTGGTGCAGCTCATGAAGGAAGGCCGCGCCGCGCCCCTCGCGAAACTCAAGGCCATCCACTCCCAGACGGAAGCGGCGCTGGGCGCGAACGTTGTGGACGCGCAACTCAAGCCCTACTTCGAAGCCCTGATGAAGCAGACTCCCGAAGGGTGGCTTTACGCGGGATTCAAGCTACTGCGGAAAGAGAAAACCGAGGAGGAGGCCGCCGCAGTCGCCGCCGCGGCCGCGCAAGCGACGGAAGAAGCCGCGCCGCCTCAACCCGCCGCCGATGCGCCTGCGCCGGAAGAGCCTGGCGAAGAGGAAGAGCCCATCCTCCATTGGTTCTTCTTCCCCCTGGCGGCGAAGCCCGGGTCGAAGCTGCCCTCGAACCTGGTCGCCTGGGAAGCCACATCGAAGTCCGGGCGCGCCACCTACTTCTTCCGCCTGCTACCGCCCGAGCAGGCCGCCGCTTTGCAGGACGCCGCCAAGGCTCCCGCGCTGGTGGACGGGGCGATCCGGCAACTCAACCGCGCGATCGTTCTGCTCAACTTCCGCCGCGAGCCGATTTATCTCCCCGACAACTCGCTGGAATTGCAGCCCCGCTATCACCGCTATGCCATCGCTTGCCGCAGGATTCCCGAATTGCGCAGGCTGCGCGCCTCATTTCTCGGCCGCGCCATCCATACTTCGCCGCAAGCGTGGCAAAAGCAGTTCGAGGGATTTCTCGCCAAGGCGTAACCGCCGGAGAGATCTTGAGTTGCGACCGGAGGAAGGGAGGGGCGTCCGAGATCCTGGACGCCCCTGGTGGTCGAGGTTGGCCTAGGTCTTACGGGGAGTTTTAGGCAGGCCTGCTTACGGTTAGAGCTTGCTTCAGCTCAAACCGCAGTCGGGTTTCTGAGGGGAAGTATATATCCTTCTTGCCGGTCGCGTAGGCCGTGCCGGTCCCGACACCGGCGCCGATGCCTGCTCCCAGGGCGGCACCCTTGCCGTGCCCCACCAAAGCGCCCAGCAAAGCGCCTCCGGCCGCCATGCCGCCAATGAATTCCGCGTTGCGCTTGGCGTGGGAGCGGCCACTCCGGCTAATCGTCGAAGTTCTGAGGTCGTAGGTCTGCCCGCCGATTTGGATCGCGGAGAGCGTGATGCTCAACTCGGCAGGGGTCTGGAGATGGCCTCCCGCCTCGGCGGCGACCACGCGGCCGATGACCCGAGAGTCCCGGGGCGCCACCACCCAACCGTCCACGACGAGGGGATCCGCAAGCGTGGCCTCAAACCGATCGCCACCGCGGTTCTTCGCCGAACTCAGCGAATCCAACATCCGCACCACAATGGGTGTGCCCTCGGGGATGGTAAGAGTTGGCGGTCCGAGATCAGCAGCCTTGGCACTGCTCCCGGCGGGATTGTCCTGGCTTGCGGCCTGGGCCGTGCCGTTCGATTTGCCTCGACACGACGCGAGCAGTAAGACTGCGGCCAGAACCGACACGGCCATCCCTTTATTGCGAACCGATCGCATCGATAATCTCCCTTGGATCTTCAAATGCTCCCCGATCGCTCCAAGACCGCGAGCACAGGGATGATTCTTCTTCGCATGGACTCACCCCCTGTCATGGCAAGTCGGCTGCCAAGCGGCGAATCTTTAAGCCCCAGCCCTTCAATCACTCACAGGCGATGTGCGCGAGAGTCCAGCCTCAGGGGTGGGAACTATGTTCTGCGGGTATGTAGAAATCTCCAGGGAAGGCGCAGGAGGAGAGCGCCGCGGGGGTGCTCCTGCCGCGTCGGGAGCTCGAAGCAGCAAGGCCGGAAAGCCCTTCCCCTACGTTTCGACCTCAAACTCCAGCCAGGAGATCGAATGACGGGGGAAACGGTATTCGAACCGGCCGCCCGAGGCGCTGAATTTCACTTCCTGCGTCGTGACCGTGCGCGGGCTCGCGAAAGTATTCAGGGCGTCGGGGCTGGGGCCGGAAATCAGGAAGGCGCGGCCACCGGGTCGGGCGCGCACACCCTCCAGCGCGATATCGGCCACCACATCGCCTTCTGTGCGGCGATTCACGACGGCGCAGGTCACCTTCCTCTTCTCTTCGTCGTACGTGCCAGAGACATCGAGGTAAGGCTGGCCGGCGAATCGTTGGGTGTCAAAGCGCGGGGACTCCGCCACAACCTCCAGCGCGATATTGCCGGAACGATTGGCGAAAAGCTCCAGGGGGTAGTACGTGGTGCTGAGCAGGAGGCCCGTGGGCGACGCATACATCGGCGCGATGACGTTCACCAATTGCGCCAGGTTGGCCAGGCGGACGGTGCGGCAATTGCGCTGCAGCGCGTTGAGCGCCGCGCCCACCCAGAGGGCATCGCGCAGGTTGTAGGGGCTCTCGAACTTGTGCACGTCATCGCGCTTCGCACCGTCCGACCAGTTGTTGATGATGTTCCACTCGTCGAAAGCGGTCCCGACGGGTGGAGATTTGTGCGCCCGGGCCGAAACGTCGTCCGCCACCATCGCCGACCTGCGGATCGTCGCTTCCATGACCACCACGGAGCCGACGATCTCGTAGTAGTCCTTCAGATCCTCCGTCGTGGTGTAATGGTGGGCGGCAATGTAATCGACGTGGTGAACCAGGGCCTCGAGCACCGGGCGGTCCCAGTCGGGCTCGCCGTTGCCGCAGGCAATCAGTTTGATCTTCGGGTCCTGCCACTTCATCACTTTGGCGAATTCCACCGCTGCTTTGGCGTAGTCGGCGGCATTCTTGTGGCCGATCTGCCAGTTGCCCCAAACCTCGTTTCCCAATCCCCAGTACTTCACGTGATAGGGCTCGGCATGGCCGTATTTCTTGCGGAGGTCGGAATAGTAAGCGCCGCCCTCGCGGTTGCAGTATTCGACCCAGTTCGAGGCTTCGTCCATCGTGCCGTCGCCCATGTTGACGCAGAGGTAGGGTTCGGTGCCGATTTTGCGGCAGGTGGCGATGAATTCGTCGGTGCCGAAACGATTGGACTCGCGCTGAAACCACGCGAGGTCATAACGAGCGGGGCGCGCATCTTTCGGCCCGATGCCGTCCTGCCAGTGGTACCCCGAGGAGAAGTTGCCGCCCGGCCAGCGCAACTGGGTGACGCGGAGCTTCTTGGCGGCCTCCAGAACGTCCTTGCGGTTGCCCTCCGCGTCGGCGAGGGGCGAACCTTCGTCGTAAACACCGCCATAAATGCACCGGCCGAGGTGCTCGATAAAGTTGCCGTAGAGGTTCGGGTCGATGGTCCCCAGGCGCCGCTCGGGGTTGATCTTCAGGCTGGCCCGCAAAGGCTGCTCCGCGGGAGCCTGCCCGGCCGCCCCAACAAGAGCCTTTGCCCCGGGAAGACTCTGCGCGGCCCAGGCGAGGGCCACTGCCCCGCCCCGCGTCACAAACTCCCGACGCGAGAACCGTGCCTGCTTCGTGTGATTGCCTGTGCCCATCGCCCCTCCTCGCAAACAGGGTCAGAGATCAAACAGGAAGCCGCGCGGGATATTACAACTATTTCGAGCCAATGAAAAAGCGTGAAGGCAAACCAGGGACTTTCGGACGACGAAGCGGGATTTCTTCACTGGGAACTTCCTAACGCCTTGGAGCAGGCCTACACACCTTCTTGAACTTCCCGAGCCGCGCGGTGGCCGGATTCCAGAGCCCCCTGCATCCAGCGAGTCCAGGCGGAAGTGTGCTCGCCCGCAAAATGGACGCGACCCTCAGGGCGGGCGATGTGAGGTAGAAGCGAGAGCATCTGGCCGGGCTTCATCCACGGTGCCGCCCCTCCCGCCCAGGGCCCTTCGTCCCAGGAAATCGAGCACCCGCCTTCACAGTTCTTCCGAGCCCCTGGGAAGATCTTCTCCGCTTGTTCGAGGGTTTTGTCGATTTGTTCAGTCTCGCTCGCGGCCGCGAACTGGCGGGCCGCGGCTCCAGACATGTACGTGGCCAGGATTCCACGCTGGCCTGTCTCGTGGGTCGTGGACTCAGAAATAGAACTGATCGGGAGGTCGGTCAAGGCCCAGCCGCAGACCCCTTCATCCGTCCAGAACTTCCTTCTCATCTGAAGGAAGACTCGGGTAGCGGAGCTATAGGGAAGCTGTTGGATAGCTTCGCTCTTCTGCCGGGAAAATGCAGGTGCGATCTCGATGCGACGCAACACCGAAAACGGAACCGTGCAAATCACGTGGTCCGCCGTCATGGTCTCATGCTCGCCGGACTGCAGGAAAACCACTCGGACGCTCTGCGGGCGGTGCTCGATTCTCACCGCTGGCGCGCCGTACAGGATTTTCTCCGCCAAGCGCGCGGCGAATGCCCCGGGCAACTGGTCGTTCCCCCCGTCGATCCTGAAGAACTGCCTGGCATACCGGCGAAGCGCGGCGGCACGCAAGACGAGCAGGGCCGAAACGGTCTCAACCCCTTCGCCCCACTGGTTCCAGGCCCCCAGACCCAAAAGCGTCACCGCAGCGGCGGACGCGCCCTTCCGGCGCAGGAATTCACCGAAGCTGATGCGATCGTAGTCTTGCGCCGCCGCGGGAGGCCAGCCCGGACCCGTGGGGTCGCCGATTTCGTCCAGCACCGGGTCAACGTACTTGTGCCTCATGCCGATCAGTCCCAGGTCCCTCTCTTCCGGCGTGAGGTCCAGGGGCCACTCGGGATCTTCTCCCTCCGCAGCTTGGAATCGCTTTCCTTTGAGGAAGTAAACGCGGGGCAGACCTTGCGGAAAGAACGGCTTGAGCGAAAGGTTGAAAAGCTTCACGTATTTCAGAGTGAGGTCGTGGTTTTCCGGAATAAACATGGCGCCCGCATCAGCGTACATCCCGTCGGAAAAGGGTTCGCGCAGCGTCTGAACCAGCCCTCCCGGTCGAGTCGTAGCTTCCAGGAGCGACACGTCGTGACCAGCCTTTCGAAGCTGAAACGCCGCCGCGAGGCCGGCCATCCCCGCTCCGATGACGATGACCCTTTTCGCTGTGTCGGTTCGCTCCAAGTTTTTCCAGCTCGCGGACGGCGCCTGAAAGGCCAACCAGGGGAACGCCGCCGCCAGCGCGCCTTGCTTCAGGAGATCCCGGCGACTCAAGGAGAGTTTCATGGTGACGACCTTAGAGGCGATTCCCGCCGAGACAGCCTGATGTTAAGAGTCAACCTTCAGCGGGACAAGTCGGCGGGGACATCACAGGCTGGCTGGAGCATAGAGCATTCCGAATTCGACATCAAGGCAAAGAACGGGCCATCGTCCTTTTCGACTCCGCGTTTTTCCGCTATAGTCACACCCCAGAGGAAACTTCGAACTTGGCTGAAGAACCCCTGCAATTCGAAGCCGGGGAACTCGAGCTTCTCTACCGCGTGGCGCGCACCCTGCTCCACGAGCGTGACTACGGCGAACTGCTGGCAGACCTCCTGGATGCCACCATCGAGGCGCTGGGCGCCGACCGGGGATTTGTGGTGGTGCGCGAGGCGAGCCCGCGTGGCCCGGCATTTCGCGCGGCGGTGGCACGCAATTTCAAGAGCGACACGCTGCGCAAGGTGGAGGAGGAAGTCTCGGGTTCCATTTCAGCCGCGGTCCTCGAGGAGGGCCGCGCGCTCTTGATCGGCGATGCGCTCGAATCCGAGCGCTTCCGCGACCATCCGAGCGTCAAGCGCCTGGGGCTGCGCTCGGTGCTCTGCGCCCCGCTCATCACCTCGGAAGAAGCCTTTGCGCTGATTTATCTCGAGAACCGCGACATCGCCCATCGCTTTACCGAGCGGCATCGCCGGCTGCTCGACGAGATCAGCCGCCTGGCGGCGCCGCGCCTGAGCACGGCCGTCGCCATCGAGCACAGTCGCA
>Ga0315268_10004773_pt1 | contig 14638 bp, 9 predicted proteins | sample C1_top_MG_FD_204535 | JGI IMG/M metagenome (GOLD analysis project Ga0315268, IMG submission 204535) | Sediment microbial communities from Yellowstone Lake, YNP, Wyoming, USA - C1_top | ecosystem: Environmental > Aquatic > Freshwater > Lake > Sediment | place: USA: Wyoming | collected 2017-08-01
ATGGGCACGCTGGATCAGCCGACCGAAGGCCGGGTGTGGCTCAACGGCCGCGACCTGAGCCGCCTGCCGGCCAGAGAATTGGCCGCGCTGCGCAACCGCCAAATCGGCTTCGTCTTCCAAGCCCACCATCTGCTGCCCCAATGCACGGTGCTCGAAAACGTCCTCCTCCCGGTGCTCGCCTGCCGGAATGAGGTCGTGCGCGACGGCGCGCCGGAGCGCGCCCGCCGTTTGCTCCAACGCGTCGGCCTGGCCGACCGGTTGCGCCATCGGCCCGGCCAGCTCTCCGGCGGCGAGCGCCAGCGCGTGGCCGTCGTGCGCGCGCTCATCAACGAGCCGGAGCTGTTGCTGGCCGACGAGCCTACCGGCGCGCTGGACCGCCTTTCCGCCAACAAGCTCGGCGAATTGCTCGTGGAACTGAACCGCGAACTGGGCGTGACGCTGATTGTGGTGACCCATTCGCTGGAACTGGCCCGCCGCTTGGGGCGCGTCCTGGAGCTGCGGGACGGCGCGCTGCATCCACTGGCGGCCAAGTGATGACTGCGGCTCGGCTCATTTTGCGCAGCCTTTGCTTCTACGCGCGGACACACTTGGGCGCGTTGCTTGGCGCCGCGGTGGGCAGCACCGTCCTGATTGGCGCGCTGGTGGTTGGCAGCTCCGTGCGCGGCACGCTGCGGGAACTGGCGCTGACCCGCCTGGGCAAGGTGGAGCTGGCGCTGGCTTCGGGGGAACGGCTCTTTCGCGCCCAACTGGCCTTGGACCTCCAAATGGGGTTGCGCCAAATGGGCCTGGCAGTCCCCAATTCGCCGCCCGTGGCGCCGGCCCTGCAATTGCCGGCCGTGGCGACGACCGGGGACGATTCGGCCCGCGCCAACCACGTGCAAGTCCTTGGGGTGGATCGTCGGTTCTGGCTGTTGAGCCGGCAAGTGCCGCCATTCGCGCGCTTCGTGGCCGGTTCGGGGTGGCTCTCGGACACGGTTGGGCCCAATCCCATCCCGCCTGGCGCCGTGGTGCTCAACGAGCCGTTGGCCAGCCAGCTCCGCGCCAAAGTTGGCCAGGAGGTCCTGTTGCGTGTGCAAAAGCCTTCCCAACTCTCGGCGGACGCTCCGCTGGCGCCAGAAGAACACGCCACGACCGCGCTCCGGCTTCATGTGCAGGCAATTGTCACGGAGGAGCAGGCCGGGCGGTTCAGCTTGCAGGCCAGCCAAGTGGCGCCATTGAACGCCTTCGTGGCGCTGCCCTACCTCCAGGAACGGTTGCGTATGCCCAACTGCGCCAACCTGCTGCTCGTCGGCCAAGTTCCGCCCCCGCCGCCGCCGCGGATGGTTTCGCCCGGCGTGGCCTACATCACGCTGGGCGCCCCGCCCGTAGATTTGCTGCCGATCCTTACCAATCTGCTCCAGCAAAAGTGGGACCTGGCGGATGCAGAACTGGAACTGGGCGAGCTGCCCCAGTGGGGGGCCTTCGAGTTGCGGAGCCGGCGCGTGTTCCTCGAAGGGCCGGTCAGCGAAGCGGCCCTGGGCGCGCTCAGCAACCTGGTCGCGCGGTCTCGGTCCGCCCAAGCCGCCGGGCCGAAACCCACTCCCGGCCCAGTCATGCCCGGCAGGCCCGCGCCGGTCATCGGGTCGCTTACGGCGAACACCGCCAGACCACCGCCCCGCCAGGTTGCCCCCCGTGTGCCGATTGCGCCGACGGCCCAACCCGCCGGCCTGGGCTATCCTGCTGCGCTTCAACAGTTCGGCAGTTTGCTCAACCTCAAGCCCGGCGGCGTGCTGACTTATTTGGTCAACGAACTCCGGGTTGGCGAGCGCAGCACGCCCTACTCGATGGTGGCCGCCATTGGGCCGCCGGTGACGCCACCGGAGATGCGCGACGACGAAATCCTCATCAACCAATGGCTGGCGGAGGACTTGGCCGCCCAACCGGGCGACCAACTCACCCTCACCTACTTCGTCGTTGGCCGCCTCCGGCAACTCGAAGAACGCACCGCCGGCTTTCGCGTCCGCGGTGTCTTTCCCATGCAGGCGCCCGGAGTTGACCGCGAGTTGATGCCGGATTTCCCCGGCCTGACCGCCGCGCAAAGTTGCCGCGACTGGGACACCGGCCTGCCCATCAAGACCGAGCGCATTCGGGACAAAGATGAACAGTACTGGCGCCTCTATCGCGGGCAGCCCAAGGCCCTTATTACGCTGGCGGCGGGCCAGAAGCTGTGGCGCAACCGCTTTGGCGACCTGACCGCCGTGCGCTATTACACCGCCGGAGGCGCGCTTCCATCAGCGCCGACGAATCCGGCGGCAGCAACTCCATATTCTCCGCAAAGTCTATTGCCCAACCAGAAGGCCAACCTGGCCCGGCTGTTGTTGAGCAACCTCAGCCCCAGCGCCGTTGGCCTCCAGTTCCAGAACGTCCGCGCCCTGGCCCTGGCGGCCAGCGCCCAAGGCCAGGATTTCGGCCAGTTGTTCGTGGGCTTTAGCGGTTTCCTGGTCGTCGCCGCGATGCTGCTAATGAGCTTGCTCTTTCAATTCGGGATTGAGCAGCGAGCCACGGAGGTCGGGACATTGCTGGCGCTGGGGTTTGCCCCCCGGCAAGTGCGGCGCCTGCTGCTGCTCGAAGGCGCCGCGCTGGCCCTGTTGGGCGCCGTATTGGGGACGGCTGGCGGCGCCTGGTACGCCCGCGCCATGCTGCACGGCTTGTCCACCGTCTGGCGCGAGGCCGTCGGCGGTTCGCCGCTCCGCTGCTTTGCCGAGCCCCGCACCTTGGCCGTTGGGATCGCGGCGGCGTTGGCCCTGGTTTCCCTGACGATGTGGCTGGCGCTCTGGCGGCAGACCAGACAACCAGCCCACGAATTGCTTGCCGAGGGGGCGCTGGCCGGTTCAGGGCAGCCAACGGCCACTCTGCGAGCCGCGGGCAGATGGACGCTCGCTGCCGTTGGCGGAGGGGTGCTCGCGCTCGGGCTGGTGGGTTGGGCCTTGGGCTGGGAACAGGGCAACTCCGCCGGCCTGTTCTTCTCCGCCGGCGCCCTGTTCCTTGGTGCGGGGCTGGCAGCGTGCGCAGCTTGGCTGGCGCGGCTGTCCAACTCCGACGCTGCCAGCCGCCTAAGCTTCACCGGCCTGGGGCTGCGCAGCGTTACCCGGCGGCGCGGCCGGAGCCTGGCGACGGTCGCCCTGCTGGCCAGCGGCATTTTCCTTGTTGCCGCCATCGGTGTGTTCAGGCTCGAGGCGACGCGCGACGCCCGGAAGCGGTCTTCGGGCACGGGCGGGTTTGCCTTCATCGGTGAATCCACACAGCCGGTGATCCACGACCTCAACAGCGCCGAGGGGCGCGCGGCCTACGGGCTGGACACAGCCGACCTCGCGGGGGTGGCGGTGGTCCCCTTCCGCGTGCGGGACGGCGAGGAAGCCAGTTGCCTGAACCTGAATCGCCCCCAGACGCCGCGCTTGTTGGGCGTCGCCCTGGAGCTCCTGCAAGAGCGCGGCGCTTTCGCTTTTGCCCGCGTCGCCCCCGGCCTGCCCAAGGACCGCCCTTGGCTATTGTTGCGCCACCAGCCGGGTGACGACGCGGTGCCCGCCATCGGCGACCAAGCTTCGATTCTCTGGGCGTTGGGCAAAAAGGTGGGCGACGTCATTGCCTATACCGATGAACACGGGCGAGCCTTCAACCTCCGCCTGGTGGCGGCCCTGGCCAACTCCGTCCTCCAGGGCAATTTGGTCATTGGCGAAGATGAGTTTGTCGCTCGTTTTCCCAGCACCGCCGGCTATCGCTTTTTCTTGATTGACGCGCCACCGGAGTCGGCGGCACAGGTCTCAAAGACGCTCACGCGCGCCTTGAGGGACCTGGGCCTGGAGCTTAGCCCGGCGGTGGAGCGGCTGGCTGCCTTCAATGCCGTCCAAAACACTTACCTGGGCACGTTCCAATTGCTGGGCGGGTTGGGCCTGGTGCTTGGCAGCGCGGGCCTGGGGGCGGTGGTTTTGCGCAACGTGTTGGAGCGGCGCGGCGAGCTGGCGCTGCTGCTGGCGGTCGGTTTTGAGCCGGGCGCCCTACGGCGGCTGGTATTAGCTGAGCACGCCGCGCTGCTGGCGGTGGGGCTGGCGCTGGGGATCGCTGCCGCCTCGGCGGCGGTGCTGCCATCGTTGCTTTCGCCCGGGGCGCGGGTCCCGTTCGGCTCGCTCGCGTTGACCCTCGCTGCCGTGCTCGCCAATGGCGTTTTGTGGACGTGGCTGGCGACCGCCGCCGCGCTGCGTGGGAATCTGCTGGCGGCGCTCAGGAGTGAGTGAGGCGTGAAACGTGAAACGGGAAACGTGAATTCGGTTTTCAAGTTGTCAGGTTATCAAGTTGTCAAGTTATCAAGTTCTGCCTGCCACCGCGCACAACGTCGTCCGACCTGACAACCTGACAACTTGATAACCTGATAACGTGACAACTTCGACCAGCCCAAATGATGCCAACAGCACTAGCCACTACGCTGAGCCTTGCGGCGGTTGCGGCCTGCGCCTGCCTGGCCCAACCCAAGCCGCTTTATCAGAATGATTTTGAGCAGGCCGCCCTCGGCAAAGCGCCGCCAGACATGCTGGTCCTCGACGGCGCCTTTGCGGTGAAGCAGGAGGGAACCAACAAGTTCCTCGAACTGCCGGGGGCGCCGCTGAACTCGTTCTTGCTCTTGTTTGGGCCTGCCGAAAAGGAGGGCCTGGCGGTGTCCGCGCGTGTTTATGGCGCGGCCAAGGGCCGCCGCTCGCCCACCTTTGCGGTGGGCCTCAATGGCTCGGCGGGTTACCGCCTCCAAGTCAGCCCGGGCAGAGGATCGCTTGAGTTGTTCAAGGGTGACTTGCTCGTCGCGAGCACTCCCTACAACTGGCAGTCCGGCCTGTGGACGCATCTGTGCCTGCGCTCGCGCAAGGTCAAAGACGGCGAATGGAAGCTCGAAGGCAAGGCTTGGTCTCACGACGCGCCAGAGCCAACAGCGTGGATGATCGCCCACACTGAGAAAGAAGAACCACGCCCTGGCCGGGCCCTGCTCTGCGGCAGCCCTTTCTCCGGCACGCCGATTCGGTATGACGACCTGCTGGTGACGCGCGTGGAGGAAAGGTGAAAGCCGCTTGGTTCGCTATGCGAACCCGCGAGACTTGTTCGACATGATCAGACGACACTGGCTCGGCAGGGGGCGCACTCCGTTGCGCCCCGCAGCGGCAAAGACACCGACATTTAACCCCTCGACCTGGCCAAGCCCAAGTCCGACCGGCTGCTGCTGCGAGCCAGGGCTTCCAGTTTCTAACGACGGTCCTTTTCCTGAAAGACAACCTGTTGAAGCAATGGACGTCTCATTACAGCAACCTTTAGGCGGGTGCTTGCAGCGCCGCGGGAAACGGAACCGTCTTCAACGGTTTCTCCCGGCGTGGGAACGGCTAAGTGCAGCACCAGGAAAACCGTTGAAAACGGTTCGTCGCCCCCCCCATCGTCCCAACATCCACCTAAAGGTAGGTGTCAATGAGAAGGCGCGGCCAGCCAGGGGAATGAAGAAGTGGGAAAAGTCCAATGACACGAGGACTTTTCCCGTGACGCCCGGCCCCTTTTGCGCCAAAGTGAAGCCATGAGGAACTGCTTGAGATGGAGTCTGGCCTGGCTGCTGTCGGGCGCGGCTTTGGCCGTCGCGGCCGAGCCGGCTTCGGCCGAACTGATCGAAACGCGGCGAATCTGGGACCAGGCGCCCCACAGTGCCTTTACCGACTTGGTCCGCTTCCACAACGACTGGTACTGCGTTTTCCGCGAGGGCAAAGGCCACGTTTCACCCGACGGCGCTTTGCGCGTGATCACGTCCAGTAACGGGCTAAGCTGGACTTCGGCGGCGCTGCTCACCGCGACCAACGCCGACCTGCGCGATCCCAAGATCACCGTGACCCCGGAGGGCAAGTTGATGCTCACCGGGGCCGGGGCCTTGCACCAGCCCGCCCCGGCCAAGCACCAGACCTTTGCCTGGTTTTCGGAGGACGGGCGCAATTGGACCGAGCCGGTCAAGATCGGCGACCCCAACCTGTGGCTGTGGCGAGTCACCTGGCGCCGAGGCGCGGCTTACAGCGTCGGCTATGACACCACGGCCGAGAACTTCATCCGCCTTTACTCCAGCAAGGACGGCCAGCATTTCGACACCGTGCTGCCAACGCTTTTCGCGGAGGGGCATCCGAACGAGACCTCGCTGGTCTTCCTGCCCGATGAATCTTGCCTGTGCCTGTTGCGGCGGGACGGCGAGCCAGGCTCCGGGAAGCTGGGCGTAGCCAAGCCGCCGTACAAGGATTGGACATGGAAAGACCTGGGCAGGCGGATTGGCGGTCCGCACGCGCTGCCCTTGCCCGATGGCCGCATCGTCGCGGCGGCGCGCCTCTACGACGGGGGCGCGCGCACCGCCCTGTTGTGGTTGGACGCCGAGGCGGGCAAGCTGACCGAGTTCCTCAAACTGCCTTCCGGCGGCGACACGAGCTATCCCGGCCTGGTGTGGCACGAGGGCTTGTTGTGGGTCAGCTATTATTCGTCGCACGAAGGCAAGACGAGCATTTATTTGGCGAAAGTCAGGCTGCCACCGGCGGCTGCGGCCGCCGAGGGCTTGCCGGCGGGGGCGCGGGCGTTGCGCGACCTGGAGTACGTCGCCGGCGGCCACGAGCGGCAGAAACTCGACCTGTATCTGCCCGCCGAAGGCGCCAACCGGCCAGTCATCGTTTGGGTGCACGGCGGCGCGTGGCAGGGCGGCAGCAAGGAGCGTTGTCCGGCCTTGCCCTTCCTCCGCCAAGGCTACGCGGTGGCCAGTGTCAACTACCGGCTCAGCCAGCACGCGCTCTTTCCGGCGCAACTGGAGGACTGCAAAGCCGCGCTCCGTTGGCTGCGCGCCCACGCCAAACAATACCAACTTGACCCCGACCGCTTCGGCGTCTGGGGCGCGTCGGCGGGGGGCCACTTGGTGGCCTTGCTCGGGACCACCGGCGGCGTCAAGGAGTTCGACCGCGGCGACAACCTGGAGTTCTCCAGCCGCGTCCAGGCCGTGTGCGACTTCTTTGGCCCAACCGACTTGACCCAGATGAGCAAGTTTCCCAGCCAAATGGACCACGACGCGCCCACTTCGCCGGAATCGCGCCTGCTCGGCGGACCGGTCCAGGACAACAAGGACAAGGCCGCCCGGGCCAATCCCATCACTTACGTTTCCAAGGACGCCCCGCCGTTCCTTATCATGCACGGAGACAACGATCAGTTGGTGCCGCTGAACCAGAGCGAGTTGCTCCACGCGGCGCTCACGAAGGCGGGCGCGGAGGTCACGTTCCAGGTCATCAAGGGGGCTGGCCACGGCTTCGGGGGGCCGGAAATCAACCGGATGGTGAGCGAGTTTTTTGCGAAGCACCTGCAAAAGGAGTGACGGGTGACAGGTGGCGGGTGACGTGAAACGTGAACCGTGAAACGTGAACTCAGTTTTCAGGTTATCAAGTTGTCAAGTTACCAAGTTCAGCCCGCCGCCGCGCCCGTCCATGTTCAGCCTGATAACCTGATAACCTGATAACCTGAGAACTTGATAACCATGGCCCCAGTATTGGTGCGGCATGAGGGCGAGGCCCCGAAGGAGCGGAGCACTTGCGGCTGGCGGCATTTGCTCATCAGCCGCCAGGACCGCCAGGCCGGCGTCGCCGCCTGGGCGCACGTCGTGGACATCGCCGGGGCGCGGTCGCATTACCACAAGCGCAGCACGGAGCTTTACTACGTGTTGGAAGGCGCGGGGACGGTCGTCCTCGACGGCGTCGAGCACCAAGTCCGCAAAGGCTCCATCGTCCATATCCCGCCGGGGGTCGTGCATGGAGCGACTGGCCGGGTGCGCGTGCTGGTCGTGGGCATACCCGACATCGCCGACGACGATTTGTTTCTGCCGGAGGAGGGGCAGAAAAGCGCAGGGCAAAGAGAGGCTTCTTGAGGAACGGCACGCTCACGCCCCAGCGGGACGGGAATTGCAAATTGAGAATTGCAGACTGCAAATTGAGCGGCGGCTCCACTCTTTGCGGCCTTTGCGCCTTTGCGTGAGGAAAACAGCATCGCCCGACAAACAACCACGGGCCTCAGGCGAAGACGCAAAGGGGGCAAAAGCTTGATGCCTTCGTGAAGAATAGACGCACGCCGGCAACCGAAACTTGACATCCCGGCGTGTTGGGCTTAGAGTGCGCGCGTGGGCTCAGTCGAAAGGCGGCCATCTTTCGACGGGGCGGCGGGAGCGCTGGGGCGCCTGGTTGGCATCGTGATGGCTGGCCACGGAATGGCCCAGCCGTGCCGTTGGGGTTTGCGGCTCCAAGCTGCCGCCGGTTTTGCGCACAGTTGCTTATGAGTTTGTGGGGCCGGTTCAAGCTGCCGCCCAAAGAAGTTTTGGGCGAGTACTTCCTGCGCTTTCCCTTGCTGAATCAAGTGTGGCGCCTGCTGCTGTTCCAGCCCTGGTTCCGCGTGGCTTTCGTCGCAGGCATCTTGTTGCTCATGGGACTGTGGGCGTTTGCCAGGGTGCGCTGGACAACTACCCCGCCGGGCTTCAGGCCAGTGATCAAGGTAAGGGCCATGGACATCCTCCAAGTGTGGTCGTTGCGCCGGACAGCGTTGAAGGAAGCCGCGCGCGGCCACGACCAGGAGGCCCTTGTGTCGTGGCGCCTGGCGGTCGGCAACAACCTCGGCGACGCGGAGTTAGTGCGCCGTTGCCTGCGCCAAGTGCTAAAGATGGAACCCAGCCGACGGCTTTTGCCAGTGGTCAGGGATTACAGCGCCTGGCTGCTGCGGCTGACTTCCACGAACCTGCCGGACTTGGAGCTGACCGTCCGCTTGTTCCAGAAGTATGACCTGCAAGACGTGGTGATTTACAAGCTCGAGCCCTTGGAGGGCGAGCTTAACGCGCCCCTCGCCGTCATTTACTTGAAAGCGCTCTTTGACCGCGGCCGCTTCAGCCAGTTTGCCCGCGTCCGCGAACAATACCGGCGCCGCGGACTAAACCTGGCCGAGCCCACGCTTGATCTTTATTGGGCCGCTTACTTGGCGGGCTGGGGCCCGCCCAGCGAGGCCCGCGACGGCCAACAACAACTCGATCAGGCCAAGTCCAAGGCGGACCTGGCCGTCACGGCCCATCAGCTCCAGCTCAAGGTCAGCGCGCAACTCCTCCGGCCGGCAGAGTATCTGGAGTCGTTGGACGCCCTCAAGCAACTCCACCGCGACCGGCTCAGCGACCATATCGCGTATTGGCAGTTGCTGGCCGCGGAAGGCCGCCAAGCCGAGGCCCGCGAATTGTGCCTGGCCAATCTCACTCCGCCCATAACCCCGGACGAGGCCGTCCTGCTGGCCAAGGTCTATTACGAGTTTGGTTTTGAGAAGCAGTCGCGGGACGCGCTGGAGCGCTACGCCCCTGAATTCGACGTGTCGGAGTGGGTCTGGTTGACCTACGGCAACCTCCTGACCGTCCAAAAGCGGTGGGGAGACCTGCGGCAACTGGCCGTCCGGCTGCGGGATGGCAGCAATCCCTTGCAGACCGTCCTCCAAGGCTACAGTTATTACTTGGAAGGACTGGCTGCGCTCAAGGAGGGGCAAACGGCGGAAGCCGAGGAACGCTTTCGGCGAATCGCTCAGTACCCTTCCCCGAACAAGGTCCTGGCCCTCGGCACCGCGGACAATCTGGCCAAGCTGGGGTTCCCCGAACTGGCCCGCAACCTGTTGGTGGAGTGCAAAAGGGACATCCCCGACGACGCCGACTATTGGTATCTGCTGGCCAAGGCTGCCGTGGAGAGCAAGGACCCGGAGCTTGCAGTATCGGCCTTGGCCAGTGCTTTCAAGCTGCGCCCGGACGACCTGGAGGTGATGAACAACTACGCCGCGGTGCTGCTGTCCACCCGCCAGCGGCCAGAGGAAGCAATCAGCCTGACTTGGCAAGCGCTCCAGCGCGCGCCAGACTTTCTTAGCGCGAAACTGAACCATTGCCTGGCCTTGATCTATAATCGGCGCGTTCCTGAAGCCCAAGCCTTGCTCAACACCATCGCCCCCGCCCAACTGGCCGGCGCCGACCGCGCCACGTGGTACTTCGCCTACTTCCAAGTCTGCTGCGAGCGGCGGCAGGATGATATGGCCCTGCAAATGAGCGAGCAAATCGAGCGCCAACACCTCTTCCCGGCCGAACGCCAGCACCTGGATGAGCTGCGCCAACAGGTCCTCGCCCGCGCCCAGAAGAAGCAGGACCGGTGAGTCTGCCCGCAGCCTACGACGGGCGAATCGAAAACTGGGAATTGGAAATTGAAAAATGCAGATTGAGGTCCTCCCAGCCCTGGCGGGCTGCCGCGCGGGGCCGAGGGATTTGACATTTCACTTTCCGAGCAAGGGGAGAATCCTTTTCTCAGAAAGCAGTCCGGCCATGATCATCAAGTGGAGCCGCCGCTTCCCCGAATCCGCCAGCCTGCTTGTTTTCAAGCTTGGCATCGGCTCCGAGTGGGCCGATAGTCTATGGCCATGAGTATTACTCTCGATCTCGACGAGCAAGCTGTGGGCAGCCTCCCGCTCCAGCCGGGTGAGCGCGAGCGCCATATGCAGATCGAGTTGGCGTGCCGCTACTATGCCTGGGGCTGGCTTTCCTTCGCGCAGGCCGCTCGCTTGGCGGGCTTGGACCAATACGCCTTCGGCGCTCGACTCGCCGAGCGAGACATCCCCCGTCAATACGGGCTGACCGAGGCGCTGGAAGACGTTGCCCATGCGCGTCGTTAGCAACACGTCCCCGCTCTCCAATTTCCCCATCATCGGCAGGCTTGGCCTCCTGAAACAGCGCTATGGCACTGTGCGTATCCCGCCGACAGTGGCGGAGGAACTCGCCGCGCTAAGCCATCCCGCAGCCCAAGTCCGTCTCAAAGCCGCGCTCAACGAAGGTTGGCTGATCATCCAGAACCCTGGTGCCGCCCCTCCGGCGCTGGCCTTGCGGCTCCATTCAGGCGAAACCGACGCCATCGCCCTCGCACTGGCCATCAAGGCGGACGTGCTGCTGATGGATGAAAGACGGGGACGCGAGGCCGCCCGGCAGGCGGGCTTGGCGGTGGCCGGTGTGCTGGATGAACTGCTCCATGCCAAGCAGGCGGGACATCTCCCTGACTTGCGCAGCGAGATCAGCCGCCTGCGCTCGGAGGCCCACTTCTTCGTGGATGCCAAGATCGAGCAGTTTATTTTGTCACAGGCGGGCGAATGATCCATGCCGTCTCATCGTGGGCTATTGTCGGCCCTCCTTGACGCGACTCATATTCGGCACAGGGGAAGACAAAAAAGGCGCAAGCGTCGCCTGCGCCTCTTGGCGATGGGAACGCCGCCCTAAGCCTTGGCGGACAAACGACGGCGATACACCACAAACCCAAGCGCGCCCAGCCCCAAGACCGCCGCATACGCCTGCGGCTCGGGCACGGGCGTCACCCCATACGGAAGCAACTCATAGGGCGCGCTCGTGCCCCACAGCGCGGACGAGGTCTGGCCGGAGCCGGCAAAAATGGTGTTGGCCAAGAAGCTCCCGGTGGCCGAGGTCACAAAGATTTTGTCGCGCGTCAGGGTGTTGTCCCAGTTGTTGATCGTCAACGTCCCCGCTGTCCGCGTGGCCGCCCCGAAGTTCAGGCTGGCGGAAGTGCTGTCGTTCACCAGGTTGATCGTGGAACTGCCGGCCACGGCCAGGCCGCCAAAGGAGCCGCTCTTGTTATTGGCGTTGAGGATACTGCCCGCGTTCATCGTCAGCGGCCGGCTGCTGCTCGGACTCGCGCTGAGGTTCATCGTCCCATTCAGCGCCAGCCCCGCCGTGCCCGAACCCAAAGCGTTCGCGTGCCCCACGTTCAGCGTCGCGCCACTGCTGACACTGACGGCCCCCGAGTAAGTGTTGTTGCCCGACAGGGTGAGGGTGCCGCCGCTCACGCTCAGCCCGCCCGTGCCGCTGACCACGCCCGAGTGGCTCCCCCCGCTGCTGACCGTCAAGGTGCCGCTGCCCAAACTCACCGCCCCCGCCCCACTGAGCGAGGCAATCGTGGGACTGTAGTTGTTCAGATCAAGCGTCCCGCTGGCGCCGACCGTCACCGCCGAGCTGCTGCCGATGCCGCCAGCCGCGCCTAGTTTCACCGTCCCGGCGTTGATCGTGGTCGCGCCCGAGTAAGTGTTGGCCCCGGAGAGCGTGAGGGTCCCGGTGCCGCTCTTGGTCAGCCCGCCGGTGCCGCTCATCACCCCGGAGTAGGTCGTGTCACTGCCGTTGCCGGCCGTCAAGGTGCCGCTGCCCAAAGTCACTGCCCCCGCCCCACTGAGCGAGCCAATCGTGGGACCATAGTTGTTCAGATCAAGCGTCCCGCTGGCGCCAACCGTGACCGCCGAGCTGCTGGCGATGCCGCCGTCCGCGCCCAATTGCAGCGTCCCGGCGCTGACCGTGGTCGCGCCCGAGTAAGTGTTAGCGCCAGAAAGCGTGAAGGTCGCGGTGCCGTTCTTGGTCAGCCCGCCGGTGCCACTCATCACCCCGGAGTAGGTCGTCGCGGCGGTGTTGCTGACCGTCAAGGTGCCGCTGCCCAAAGTCACCGCGCCCGCCCCAGATAGCGACTTAATCGTGCGAGCAAGGCTGTTCAGATCAAACGTCCCCCCATTGTTAACGGTGACCCCCGAACTGCCACCGATGGCGCCGGAACCGCTCAATCGCAGCGTCCCAGCGTTGATCGTGGTCGGGCCCGAGTAAGTGTCGGCGCCGGAGAGCGTCAGGGTCCCAGCGCCGCCCATGGTCAGCCCGCCGGTGCCGCTCATCACCCCAGAGTAAGTCGTCGCCGCGCTGTTGTTGACCGTCAAGGTGCCGCTGCCCAAAGTCACCGCGCCGGCTCCACTGAGCGAGCCAATGGTGTCACTAACGTTGTTCAGATCATAGGTCGCGCCACTGGCCACCGAGACCGCCGAACTGGCACCGAGGCCACCGGAACCGCTCAGTTGCACCTTCCCAGCGCTGATCGTGGTCGCGCCCGAGTGGGTGTTGGCCCCGCTCAACGCCAGCGTTCCCGTCCCAGACTTGGTCAAACCGCCGCTGCCGCTGATCACCCCGCTCAGCGCCAAAGTCTGGCCGCTGGCGACGTTAATCGTCCCGGCGCCGGTCATTGCGACATCCATCGGAGAGCTAAAGCCGGTGGTGACCGCCAGGGTGCCGCCGTTGAAGGCCAGGCCGCCTGTCCCCAGCCCGTTGTCGGCACCGACGCTTATCGTGCCGGTGCCTATGGTCGTCCCGCCCGAGTAAGTGTTGGCCCCGCTCAACGTGAGCGTTCCCGTCCCAGACTTGGTCAAACCGCCGCTGCCGCTGATCACCCCGCTCAGCGCCAAAGTCTGGCCGCTGGCGACGCTAATCGTCCCGGCGCCGGTCATTGCGACATCCTTCGAGGAGCTGAAGCCGGTGGTGACCGTCAGGGTGCCGCCGTTGAAGGTCAGGTCGCCCGTCCCCAGCCTGTTGTCGGCGGCAACGCTTATCGTGCCGGCGTTTATAGTCGTCCCCCCCGAGTAGGTGTTGGCCCCGCTCAACGTAAGCGTTGCCGTCCCGTTCTTGGTCAGCCCGCCGCTGCCGCTCATCACGCCGGAGTAGGTCGTCGAAGAGGTGTTGTTGACCGTCAAGGTGCCGCTGCCCAAAGTCACCGACCCCGCCCCAGCCAGGGACCTAATACTGTCATTGTAGTTGTTCAAATCAAACGTGGCGCCACTGGCCACGGTGACCGCCGAACTGCTGCCGATCCCGTTTGCAATCCCCAATCGCAGCGTCCCGCCGTTGATCGTGGTCGCGCCCGAATAAGTGTTGGCGGCCCCCAAGCTGACCGTGCCCGAGCCGCTCTGGATAAGCGCGCCACTGCCGCTGACGACCCCATTGAACGCAATCGTCTGTGCCGCCCCCTCCCCCAAGGTCAAGGTGCTGGTACCGCGGCTAACCGTGTTGCCAAGGGTCAGATTGCCACTCGCGGCGTTCCAAGTCTGACTTGCACTCAAAGCCACCGGCGCGTTGATGGTCTGGGCGTTGACGCTGTTGACGACGATGCCCGAACTGCCGATTGAGAGAGTGGACGCCCCGCCGATGGTGTATGACGCCGCGCCGGAGACGTAGTTAAGGCCGAGGATCGAGGAGGCGGCACTCAGCGTGGGATTATAACTGGAGGCTACGTTGGTGAAGTAGGCCGTGCTCGAACTCCCCGGAACAGTCTGAGGCGTCCAGTTAGTGCTGTTGTTCCAGTTATCTGGCGCGCCACTCGCGCCGCCCGCCCAAACATAACTGGCAGCGTGAACGGACATTTGCGCCAAAAGCAAGCCCGCGGCGAGGCCGGCGCCAACTCTAAGCAGCGCACAGATCGGCGGCCTCTGCCCGCACGTCACCTGTCCCCCGAAGCCGCTGCCCAGCGCCCTTCGAGTTCCGCTCATTCCTGACAGTGTCGCCGACATATCCAAATCGCGGGACTAACGTAGATGCGAAAGGGGAGTTGACACAATCGGCAGCGAGCGGGAAATTAGCCCGGTAGAGTGCTGAAGATGGCATCGGTAAATTACCTGGACCGGCGGACGAGCGGGAAGCGCGCCTCCCTTGCCAGGCAGCCGGAGGCCTGCCAGGCTGCCGCGCCGCGACGGCTGGAGCGCAAACAGTTGG
>Ga0315268_10004774_pt1 | contig 14637 bp, 17 predicted proteins | sample C1_top_MG_FD_204535 | JGI IMG/M metagenome (GOLD analysis project Ga0315268, IMG submission 204535) | Sediment microbial communities from Yellowstone Lake, YNP, Wyoming, USA - C1_top | ecosystem: Environmental > Aquatic > Freshwater > Lake > Sediment | place: USA: Wyoming | collected 2017-08-01
TGACGGATTTCATCCTTGCATTTGCCAACAGCATGTTGTTTTCCATAACAGGTTCATTGGTGGCCCCCATCCTAGTACACGTTTTCTGGAATATGACCGTTGCTCTCTATCTTTGATTCCACGAAAAACCCCGATCCGTCAACTGACGGACCGGGGAAAGTTCAAATAAAAACGTTTTGATTTAAACAGCTGTACCCACGTTACTTCGATAGACTTGTCATTCCCGTCGCTTTGCCGACAAGCATCGTTCCGCTTTCCATAAGTGACTTTGCGCTGTTTATCAGTTCCCGGTCACCCAACCGTAACGCTCTTGTTTCGACCAATTTACCGATTTCTGCCATCAATGTTCCTTTGTCTCTCATAAGGATTGCTGCTTCATGAAGTGTTGTCGTCTGTGCAGCAGATGCCCCTATGCCGAGATAATACCCGATGACGCCACCGAATATCGACATGACCAAGAGGATGGTGACACTCATCGTATCAAGTTTAAGTTGTGCTGATTTTTTTGCCATTGTTCGTGTCACCCCCCTTCAAGACAGTGATTACTACTATGTCTATAATACGGAGTGACACACAACGATGCAAGGGGACAGTGCATATTGTGTAATACACACGGAAAAATGTGGTCTTGTGATACGCTCGCCGGTGTTTTATAGTAAATAAGTTCCTTATGTGCATCCAAACAAAACTTACAGTTCGTGCAGTGAATGGGAATACTGCCGTCATGGAGGACGGGAGAAAAGTACTGCTCGGGTCAGTACAACATGCCTCAAAAGGCGATGTGCTTATGGTGTACGCAAATATAGCATTGGAAAAAGTTACGCACGATGGAAAGGGAGACACATGAAAAACAAAGGACTAGTCTTTGCCGTTGTGACGGCATTCATATCAGGAATATCCATCTTCAGTAATTCCGTGTTTGTCAGCACCATGAACCCTGTTGCGTTTACGTTTATCCGTAACACCATCGTTGCCGTAATGTTGACTATCGTGTTGGTGATGTCCGGGCGACGCGGTGAAGTCCATGCGTTGGCCAAAAACGATTGGGCAAAGCTTGCCCTTATCGGTATTGTGGGCGGCGGGATTCCGTTTGCTATGTTCTTCAGCGGGCTTTCCATGATAGGAGCCGTCAACGGTAACATCCTGCAGAAAACACTGTTCCTATGGGTGGCGCTTTTGGCAGTACCAGTATTGAAAGAAAAGATTTCTATTATACAACTGGCTGGATACAGCGTTTTGTTTCTTGGTTTGTTTGTTTTCGGCGGGACGTTCACCATGGTACCAGCTGTGGGATCCTATCTGATACTCGGAGCGACTGTCCTGTGGGCTGTTGAACAGGTTATCGCAAAAATCACCTTGAAAAATGTGTCGCCATTGCTCGTTGCGTGGTCACGGATGGTATTTGGACTGCCATGTTTATTGATATATATGGCAGCGACCGGTACTGTTTCATCGCTGTTGGCCATTACTTCCGCATTGGTCGTTCCGTGTGTTGTCAGCAGTGTATTGTTGGTTGCGTATATGGGAACTTGGTATAACGCGTTATCCCGGGCTCCGGCGACATTCGTATCATCTATATTGGTGTTTGCCCCGGTTGTGACCATGTTGTTGGGCGCCGGGGTGTTCCATAAAACCATTACAGAGCAACAGGTATTCAATATGGTGTTCCTGACCTTGGGATTAGTGTTGGTAAGCATTGACGCGGTGATACGTCAAAGGCAGCGGATTGGTCAACCTGTATGACAAGTGACTCGCAGGGGATAACGACGTGCGCACGATATGCATTTGCGCCGAATTATTTCCATTACTGCGGACCGGAAAAACAAGAAGACCTGAAGACGTATGTCACATCCTCTTTGGCTGCAAAGGGTCTGACGGAAATACTTCATCAGTTTGAGACGTTATATCCCTATCTTGTGCTTATCGCATCGGCCAACCGTATACATAATGCGTTTGATCCCCGTGTTGTGGAGGCGTATTGGTTGGGGAATGCATTGACCCGTCGGGTTCCCATATCGGCGTACGGAACGCTTTTGACAGAAACGCTTACCATGAAAAAACGTCTGCCGGCGGTCGGGTCATCCGCTGTCATGGAGAAGGCGGTTGGCGGCTTACCCCATCATACAAGCCATGTGTTGAATCTGTTTATCCGCACGGGCCATCACGCGATAACCCACACATTGTCTACCTTGGATGAATGCAGGATAAGTTGGGGACAAATTATGAATATCGATAATAAGTTTCAACGGTATATTGTCAAGACAAGACCCCTTGAATATGACAATGATAAACTTCGTCTGGGAGCTCCCGGCATGCGTACCGTTACATCCGTTGGCGTGCAACCGACAAAGGGGCAGTGGGTGAGCCTGCATTGGGGATTTATCTGCGACATCCTGAGCGTTCAACAAGTGCGGAATCTCAACTCGTTTACGGCAACGGCCATTGCGTATGCCAACACAAACAATATCGTTTCACTATGAACATATATATCGTCGGAAATCCGCTTGTCAAAGAAGATAAAGGACCGCACGTCCTTATCCCTGAACTTGTCCGTTTTTTTCCGGAATATTCTGTTGAAGAAATCGATCCGAATGAGGATTTCATCCCGGGTGATGGGAGTGTCATCATCGACACAGTTGAAGGGATTACCAATCCACAATGGTTTGACTCGATTGACAGTTTTATTCAGACCAAAAGTGTCTCGGCGCATGACTACGATTTGGGATTCCATCTGTTGTTCCTCCGGAAGCTCCACAAGCTCAATACCGTAAAGATTTTGGGTGTTCCGAAGGGGGACATGACGGATGCGCGTGTCGGTGAAATAATCTCACTTCTTCATACTATCCCCGCGACAATCACCTGACGAAAGATAGAATCAACGTCGCTATAGAAGCGGCAGAGATGACAAACACGGAGACGGTAGCGAAGCGCCGTTGGAATGGCTTATTGATATGGACACCCATGATTTCAGGGTTATTGGTCAGCTTCAGAAGATAGTAGAAGACAAACGGAAGCATCATGGCGTTAAACCCCTGGGCTGCAACCGCAAGTTGGAACAATGAGACATTCGGTAGAAAGACAACGAAACCGGCTACCACCAGTTGGATGATGAAAATGGTATAGAATCCTTTTCCTTTATTGAATGTTGCGTCGAGACTGCCCGACAATCCGAAAAATTCCGAAAACGCATATGCAGTCGTGAGCGATACGATGACAATTCCCATGAAGCCGGCATTGAGGATTCCGAGGGCAAAGACATACGCGGCAACTTCACCGGCAAAGGGCTTGATGGCGAGTGCCGCCTGTTCACCGGAAATCAGCTGAATTTTATTGATGTTCAGCGTTGCAGCGGTAGCCACGATCATGAAAAATGAGAAGAAATCCGTTAAAAATGCTCCCCAATATGTCTCAAGCTGGGCGTATTTCAGGCGTGCGAATTCGATTTTCTTGTCGAACGCAAAACTGCTTATGAAAAATTGCCCCCATGGCGTGATAGTCGTACCGAGTACTCCCAATCCGATGACGATATAATCACGAATATAGCCAGATGTGAGCTCTACACCATGGGGGAATACGAGATTCGACAACGCCAACCCCCAGTCGGGTTTTGCCTTAAATGCGGAAAACAAATACGCGAAATAAAACAAACACGAGAGGAGCATGATGTTCTGGTTGACTTTGTAGTTGCCTTTTATGACAAAGAAAAACGACAGGACTATGATGCCGATGACGGCTGGGATAGCAGGAATATTGAAGATGGTGCTTGTCACTTTGACCGCGGACAGGTCGACGATGATGGTAGCCATATTCGCGACAGCCAAGCAGGAAAAGATAAATAACGATACCCGTATACCATAATGTTCCCGGATAAGATCGCCAAGCCCCTTGCGGGTGACAAGGGCGAGTCTGATACCCATTTCCTGTGTGATACCCAGAAGGACGGTGATGATAAGAAGCACAAACAATATCGGATATCCGAGTTTGGTTCCGGCTATGGAGTAGGTGGCTACACCGGATGCGTCGTTGTCGGCCATAGCCGTAATGGTTGCCGGGCCGAAAACCGCAAGAAAAAGCAAAAGTCTGCGTTTATATGTACGGATGAATTCTTTCATTGTATTTTCCTCAGGATGATGTCTGAAATATCGTCGATTGTGATGATACCGAGAATCTTTTTATCCCTGTTGATGACAGGTAATATCGGGATTTTATATTTTAGGAATTTAGAGATGACGACTTCCAGGGGTGTGGTCATGAGGACCACAATCGGTTCAGGAATCATAAACCTGTACGCGGGTGTATCGAGGTCCTGCATGATAAGTTCATGAAGGTTAAACACACCGACCAGTTGGTCTTCACGGTTCAAGACATAGACAGCCGGCAATGAGGAAAAGTCTGTTGTGGTTTTCCGTACGGTTTTCAGTACATCCCGTGCGGTTGTGTGCGATTCTACTGCGCAGAATTCACTTGTCATGAGTTTGCCGACCGGAGTCCGTGACAGTGTCATAAGACGATGGAGTTGGGATTGTTTTTCAACGGTCAATAATTGGGTAATCTTGTCCCTGTTTTTGCGATGGAGTGTCAGAAGGATATCAACGGCAACATCAGGATCGATGAGCGTGATGATTTCAGCAGCCTTTGCCGGTTCAAATCCATTAAACAACTCGATCTGATAATGCGTAGTGAGATTCTCGATGATGTTGGATGCCTTTTTGATGCCGATGGTTTTAAGGAAGCTCCGTGCATTATGGATGGTGGTCGTCTCAAGGTAATCAGCCAAATCCTCCTCATGGATACGCGCCAATCGCTCCTCATGGTGTTTGAGTTGTATCTGTCCCGAGCCGTATTCAAGGTTCAGGATATCTCCCCAGGAAAGAAGCTGAAGGGGAAGCTCAATATGGAATGTCTGCATGGGTCTTCGGATGAACCGTTCCAGACCGAGACGTCTGATGATTCCCAATACGCCGATGTCGATGCCTGAAATCGAAAGTATGGGTGCTTCCTGGATGATGATATCGTTGACCCTGACGACTTTATTTCCGACCAGATCGATGATTTGCTTATCCAGAAGCATTTTTGCAGCTGACACCTCTTTCGAGCGGTGTTTGAGGTCTTTATGCACCTGTGTGACTTCGATATGGTGGTTCACCATCTTTATGTGATCGATGGCGATTTCATGGCGATGGTATTTTGTCTGGACAACCATCTTTATGACGGTGGGAGTGTCTTCGTTGAGGAAGATCAGGTCGCGGAATTTCCCCAGATCATGGTGATGTTCCGACACGACATTTTTACCAATAAGTTCAGAATAGAAAATCATAGTGGGGGATAATTACACCTATAATTGTAGTCCCTGTTTTTAGACAAGAGCAAGAGGGAAACGTCAGATGTAATTGACGGAACATAGAATATGGTAAATAATTACCATGATGGATTTTCCAACCGATCTCAACAGTCTTATAAAAAAGGACTCCAAAGGACGATATATTCAGTATGAGGAGCCGGATTTGCTCCTTACGATTCATGCCGATGATCTTGTTCAACGGAATCCGACACAATTGTGGGTCGGTGTTGTTCTGAATAGAAACAAACCACTTGAAGTGAGGTTTGAAACAATACTGAAAAGCGGGGTGAATCGGGATTATGGTATAGATGCGGATGATGAAGAACTATTGGTCTCAGAGATGAAAACGTTCCTTTTACGGATTAAAGACATTCGGGAAAAGGGACAGCAAATCATCGAGAAAACATTGTTTGCGCCGGAAATAGAGAAGCGGGCGAAAATAAACGACGAAACTACAAAAGAATACTTCGCAGAGCATAACGCGGAAAAAGCAAAATAATTACCTCCATTTCAATTTCAAAAAATGTGTGGCACAGCTCATGCATGGGTCATAAGCGCGGATGACCTTCTGGATTTCAATCTTAAGTTCATCTTTCGACATGTCCGTATGGGCTTGGACAAAATCTTTTATCGCCCGTTCGATGCCGATCTGGTTTTGGCCTGTCGGGACGATAACTTTGCATTTCACTATCTTTCCCGTCGCATCAATCTGTACGCGGTTGAATAACCCGCCCCGCGGTGCCTCTATGATTCCGATGCCTACATGTTCGGAAGCCGTATATGACAGAGGTTTTTCTTCAAGTGCTTTGTATTGTTGGATAAGGTCCAGAGCTGAATCAACCGAATGAAGCATCTCTATAGCTTGCGCAAGATTGTTATGGAAAATATTATTTGAGGGGAACATCCGTATTGCCGTTTCTGCATCACGACGGGTGTTTGGGTGCAAGCGTTCTTTGTTTAGGTTCATGCGTGCAAGCGCACCGACCATGTGGATGTGTCCGCGGAAAAGACAACCGAACGCCTGTGAATAGGGGATGATGGGACATTCGAGGTTTGCCTCAAAATCCTCGGGTTTTATGACGATGTTGTCGCTTGTCGTCAGATCCCCGTTAAGAAAAGAATATTCGGTATCGACGAGTGCAAGGAATTTCAAATCCTGTTTCAGCTCATAGGGACTTCGGGCAAAGATATCGATAAATTTCAGGAGTTTCGGCCGTATATCTGTGAGCATCGGTACGAGAGCAAGAAATTCATCTCTTTTGGGGATAACGGAAAATCCACCGATTTGGGCATTGGGCGCGTGGACAGATCTGCCGCCGCTTATGATGCTGAGTTTGTTCCCGGCCTCCTTGACAGCAAAACAATCATGGACCAGTTCATGTTCTTCCTCGTTTGTTTCATCAAACGCCAAGATAGATTCCCTGTTGTAGAGATCCGGGAGCACGAATACATACAGATGAAGGCCGTGGTCACGTATCATAAGGCCGTAGTTGAGGAGTTTCCGAAGAAGTATAGTTTGGGCGGTCGGGGTAAGGTTCAGTGCATTTTCAGCTGATTTGATGCTGGCCAACAAGTGTGCGTTACTGCATGTTCCGCAGATCCGTGCAAGAAGTTGGGGAAGAGCGGCGATGTTTTTTCCGCGCACTGCCTCTTCAAAGAATCTGCGCATTTCCGTGATGGCAAACCGGCATTCCGTAACCACACCGTCCCGGATTTTCAACTCAACGCTCGCAGTTCCTTCTATCTTTGTAATCTCCTCAAGGGAGAGGTCCATGTTGGTCGTGTGCATATATTGGTAGTAGGCAGTGAGTAGTTGGTAGTAAGCAGTTGGAGAAAATATGATTTAATACAGTATTTCCTCACTACTATCTACTAACTACTGGCTACTTACAATGTCTTTGCGCTAGCTTCACGGGTTACAACACCAAACTCCACTAGATATTTATCTAAGGTGTCCAGGAATACCTTTTCATTCATCGGGCATCCGTTTACCTCAGCATCGACCGTGACGACTTGTTTTAGGTTTTTCACCTCTTCTGCCTGGGAAAATTGTTTCAGAAGTGCCTGTATTTCTGCCTTGGTGGGAGCATCAAAACGGTTCCGTTGACCGCTGGGCATACCGCTGCATGCACAAGACCCGATTGCCACGAGTTTCGTGGCCAAAGCCCGTATTTGTTTGAGTTTGTCTTCCTGTGATTTGGACGCGATAGCGCCTTCCACAAACACCACATCCATCGGTTCCATCCTGTTATTGTTTTGGAGGACTCTGGCATGGATAAACTCTACGTATTGCTTCCATTGTTCCCAGTGTGTGTTGAGAAGCTCCGTGAATATGATGGTTGAGTCTTCGCAGCAGGAAAACGTAAACCATCCGACGCGCAATTTACGGTGAGACTCCATATAGACAGTATAGCGGTTATTTCAATGCGCTCTCAACAGCAGTTTTGAGGTCGGCAAACGAGGTAAGCTCCAGTTTTTTTCCGTTGAGGAAAAACGTCGGTGTAGAATTTATGCCGAATCTATTACCGTCTGTTCTGTCGTTTTGGATTTTTGTGCTTATCACAGGGTCTGTATAATCTTTTTCAAAGGCAGCCATATCGAGCCCAAGTTGTTGTGCCAGTTGCGGAAACAGCTCTTCAGAAAGTTTTTCCTGATTGGCAAAGAGAAGGTCAAACATCTCCCAATATTTTCCCTGTTTTCCGGCTGCTTCTGCAGCACGCGCTGCCTGATGACTCATAGGATGCTGGTCCAGCGGGTAGTTGCGGTACGCGAACAACAGGTTGGTTTCATGGGTTTTCAGAATCTCATCGAGTACCGGTTTTACAGCAAGACACGCCGGACATTGGAAGTCGGAAAATTCCACCAAATAGACGGATGCGTTTATGTTGCCTTTTGTGTATGTACCAGAAGGGATAAGGTCGGATTTGGTCAACACTGGTGCCGGTTTGGTGAGTACCGTTGCCGCAAGACCGACGATGACCACCGTTATGGCGACTATCGACAGCAACAACTTGGATTCTGATGTCAGTTTCATGTTTTTGGAATTGCCTCTTTAGCTGAAATCCGTGTACTGATATAAGCGAGAATAAAAATGATCACCATGTTTACCGCGGAGACAACACACCACGTACAGACACCTTTGATGAGAAACAATTCAGTGTAAGTGAACCATGAGACAAAACACACACCGAAGATTCCCATGCCAAGAATACCCTTAAGAAGACCCTTGCTGGATGACGTAGTCCGAAGAAACGAGAGGATTGCCAGGATTGTATACCCAACCAACCCGACTGCTGGCACAGGGATTCCGAGTGGATAACTGTATGGACTTTTCTGGACTGTCGCGCATCCCTGACCATTGAGACAGATGATGGACGAGTGGCGCAGCCAGCTTTGCAATACATAGACAGCCATAAGTATGCCCGCGATAGAAAGGATAAAAATAATCCGGTTCAGGATAGTCAGGTTTTTCGAAAGCGGTTTGTGTTCCATAGTCACCAAAGATTATACCAGGTTACAACATAATTCAATATGCAAAGAGCCCATCATATGCGTGTACGGGACAGACGAAGCGAATTGGTCACTACTGAAATGCTGCTTGCTGCCATGGCAAATGCCGCAAGGGCGGGATTGAGGAATATCCCAAACAGGGGATAGAGAGCTCCCATTGCAACGGGAATAAGGAGGATGTTATATCCGAATGCCCAAAAAAGGTTTTGTTTGATGACAGAAACCGTCGCACGGGATAGTTTTATAGCCGATATGACACTTCTCAGGTCCTTGTTCAACAATGTGATTCCAGCTGATTCTATCGCTACATCGGTGCCGGTTCCCATAGCGATTCCGACGTCTGCCGCAGCCAGAGCCGGGGCGTCGTTGATACCGTCACCGATGAAGGCGACAACATTAGGGTGAAAGGAAACGGGTGAAGTTGAAGACTTAAGTTCCTTGATTTTATCGGATTTTTGTTCCGGGTGGACACCGGCCAGCACGTGTGTGATTCCGGCCTGGCTGGCTATTGCACGGGCGGTTTTTTCATTGTCACCTGTCACCATCCAGACATTGATATGCATGTCGGTCAACTGTTGTACAGTCTCACGGGTCTGTGGTTTTATGGTATCTGCAACGGCAATAAGACCGAGAAGCGTATTTTTTTGGGCAAGAAGCATGACTGTTTTCCCTTCATGTTCCAGTTTGGCTATAGCATCTTCATGTGTTGCATATGCGACATTCTGTCTGTCCATGAGACTCCTATTGCCGAAATAGAGTTGTTTTTTATCTACCACTCCTTGTATACCGAATCCCGAAAGCGCCTGAAAACCGGTTGCCTGACGATGTGAGACTCCACTCTCTTTTGCTTTTGCGACAATCGCATCTGCCAACGAATGTTCCGAACCATGTTCAAGCGATGCGGCAAATCTTAATATGTCATTCCCGACCTGGTCGGGAATCCATGTTTTACGACTGGATCCCCGCCTTCGCGGGGATGACAATGCATTTGATCGGGGAGATACGGGTACTATATCAGTTACCGTCGGTTTACCTATCGTAAGCGTACCGGTTTTATCAAAAACTACCGTCTGTATGGTATTGGCCATTTCCAGGCTTTCAGCATTTTTGATAAGTATTCCTATACCGGCGCCCCGTCCGGTGCCCACCATGATGGCTGTCGGTGTAGCAAGCCCCATAGCACAGGGACAGGCAATCACAAGAACCGCAATCATATTGGTGAACGCTTGGATGAATCCGCCGGCTGGCGGACCGATATCATACCACGCGATAAATGTTCCTATCGCAATCATAAGGACCACGGGGACAAAATATGAAGAGACTGTATCGGCAAGGCGTTGTATGGGGGCGCGTGAACTTTGGGCTTCACTTACCATAGTCACTATGCGGGACAGCATCGTTTCGCTCCCGATTTTGGTTGCGCGGAACAGAAACGTGCCGGTTTTATTTATGGTAGCACCGATGACCGTGTCACCCTTTTCTTTCTCTGCCGGTAACGATTCGCCGGTCACCATGGACTCATCGACAGAACTTAGACCTTCCGTGATGATGCCGTCGACGGGTATCTTTTCACCCGGGCGTACACGGATGATGTCGCCGAGAATTACTTGAACGATCGGGATATCGATTTCCTGACCGTTCCGTACGACCCGTGCGGTTTTGGCGGCAAGATGAAGGAGTTTTTTGATGGCGTCGTTGGTGTGGGATTTGGCTTTGGCTTCCAACAGCCGTCCCACAAGGATAAGCGTCACAACGACAACAGCAACATCAAAATACAAGGTCATCGGGAATCCGAGCGCCTCCATCTGCATGGGGATAAGCGTAATTAATGCGGAATAGCCGAATGCAGCTGACGTGCCTATAGCGATAAGCGTATCCATGCTGGCAGTACGGTTTTTCAGCCCGGACCACGTAGCCAGGAAGAAATCCCGCCCGGCCCAAAAAAGCGTAGGGATAGTTAACAGTAAAAGTATTATGGGAGGAAGTTCAAGGTACCGGAAAAATTCCGGTAGAGACTTAGCTACATCACCGAGCATATGATTGATACTTCCTATCAATATAAGTACGGTGAGGACGCCGCTTACCGTCACTTTTTGTTGAAGAAGTGTCATCTCAAGCCGTTTCGCTTCGTCTTTAAGGTCGTTGGGAGATTTCGAAGGACCAGATGGATTTGTGGCTCCTTCAATGATCGCTTTATAACCAAGCGAGGAAACAGCTGCGCCGAAAACCTCCGGACTGCTTACAGACGGGTCATACTCGACAGACGCCTGTTCGCTGCCATAGTTGACTGCCGCTTCGGAAACACCGGGAGTCTTAAGCAGTTTCTTTTCGATAAGTTTGGCACAGGAAGCACAGTGCATGCCGACGATAGGGAAGGTGGTTTTCATAATAATTGAATAAACAAATAGTTATTTTTTTCCAAAGAAAAACCAGTAGATACCGGCAACAATAAGTAGTCCTATGGTTGTAATAATGAGTTTATCCACGTTTTTTCTCCATGACTTTCATGACTTCATCGATGACGTCTTTCGTGTTTCCTTTACGGATTTCTTCAGCCACACATGTCTTCATGTGGTTTTCAAGGATGACCTCGTCGATTTTCCGAAGTGCAGCCTGGATGGCAAGCGACTGGTGGATGATGCCGATGCAGTAGTGTCCTTCTTCTACCATACCGATGACACGGTCAAGATGCCCGCGTGTAATCTTTAGACGGTGGAGTATGGTGTGTTGTACTGAATGGTCTCTCGGGATTCCTTTCGGCATAATTCTCCTTGTTGACTTTCATCCCCCCATAGGGGATATAATCATAGTACGCTCATTGGGTTAGGTTTGTCAATAACGCTATGCAAGTAGTATTGTTCGCATTTCTCGCAGGACTTACGACGGGAGGCATTTCTTGCCTTGCTATTCAAGGCGGGCTTCTGGCCTCATCGTTGTCTGCGATAGGGGAAAACGGAGCAGAAACAGACGGAAAAGCACCCAGTAGGTGGTTGGCAATTTCATTATTTCTCTTGGCCAAACTCCTTGCATATACAGTATTGGGTTTTTTCCTGGGATGGATAGGTTCAACATTAACGCTTTCCCCAAAGATATTGGGCTGGATGCAGATACTTGTCGGGCTGTTTATGCTTGCCACAGCCGGGCGCATCCTTGAATTACATCCGATTTTTCGGTACTTTGTCATCCAACCACCCCGCTGGACATACCGGCTTCTGAAGAAATCCAGTATGAATTCTTCATTGTTCGGACCGTTTCTTTTGGGATTCCTTACCATCCTTATGCCATGCGGCGTGACGCAAGCGACCATGGCGATAGCCATCGCATCGGGGAGCGCACCACTGGGTGCAGCCATCATGTTTGCGTTTGTACTCGGCACAAGTCCGTTGTTTTTCGTTCTTGGAGCAACGATTGTAGAGCTTTTGCAGCGGAAAGCGTTTGCGTTTGTCGCTGCCGCCGTCATCATCCTATTTGGGATTCTGTCGATCAACGGGGGACTGGGGGTCATGGGGTCGTTCTATACAATACAAAATATCTATAGGGCGGCAACGACACCCGTCGATCAGCTTTCCGTCAATGGAGGAGGGGTAACCGTCTCCGCGGCAGGTATTCAGGAAGTGACGATAGAAGTAAGCAACAGCGGATATACGTCACCGACGACCGCATTGAAAGCGGGTGTGCCGGTACGTTTGACACTCGTCACCAACAATACACGCGGTTGTAGCCGTGCTTTCACCATCCCGAGTCTCGGAATATCCAAGGTGCTTCCGGAAACAGGAAGTGAAGTTATCGAGTTCACACCGAAGAAAATAGGTCGCCTTGCCTATAGCTGCAGCATGGGTATGTATACGGGACAATTTACCGTTGTGGAATAATAATCCAATAAACAAATAATCGAATTTGGAATTAGGAATTAGGAATAAAGAATGGGGAGAAAATATGAAAAAGACATATAAAATTGAAGGAATGCATTGCACCAGTTGTGCGATGGTCATAGAGAGCGATCTTGAGGATATCGGCGTGCAATCCAAATGCAATTATGCCAAACAGACGCTTGAGGTTGAGTATGATGAGAAAAAGGTTTCCGAAAAGCAAATAGTTCAGACGGTCAAAAAGTCGGGATATACCATTATCTAAAACCAAGTCTTCATATGTTTCTTCCAACGTTTTTCTGCAAACAATATCTGTTTTGTTAGGTTAATATCCTATAGTTACTTGATTAATATGCAGGTTCTTGCTATACTTTTTTGCTTATGAATACGCAGGAAGTATTGATTAGACACACTCAGCCATCCCAATGGGGGTTTATCGAATCCGGAAAAGGATGTGCAGACGTATTGTTCGTACCGTTGAAAGGCTTAACGGCTCGCAGTGCGATAGAGATAGAGACAGACGGGAACATGATAAACGTACTTCCCGGGCATGGAGCAATTGTTGAAAGCAACAAGTGGGGGGTAACAAAAAGCGTCGGGCCCTGCAGTATAGCCGTGATTACGGGGATGGATAATGCGGTGTGGTTGGGTCACCTGAAGCCCGGACGTGGTTTGCCATCCGGGTCGCTTCGTGCGATAACCCACCGAAAGTTTTCACACACACATCTGAACATCACGCTTATCGGCGCTAATCCTACAGGTTTTTCCTCGCTTGAGGATGCGCAGCGTTCAAGAGAACTCCAGGTGTTTACCATACAAAAGCAGACAGAAGCGATAGGGGTGCGGTCAAATATGTTTACACACTGGAATATGAGAGGAACAGAATGGCTGGTTGCGTTTGTCCATGCGTATAAAAATTGCGCTGAGATATATATCGCGCCTGAACTTCCATAATATATGGCACAACACGAACACTCACACCCGGAACAGGTAGATGCCCCAGAAGCGGAGCACCCTATTGTGATGGAGGGATTGGAGTTTCTGAAGAATGCAATGTCCCCTGAGAACGGGTATGCAGAAATCAGAAAAGTGCGGAAAGAAATGTATAAACAGCTCGACAACCTCAACCTGTCGGTTGAGGATAGGGTACATATCCTTCGGGCTGAGGCCGTGCTTTGGAGTGCAATGACGAACCCTGCGTTGATAGGGGATGAAGAGCGGTGTAATCAAGAACGCCGGGATGTGAAAGCAGGAACCCTGCTTCGCAGAGACGGCAACATTGCCCCATGGCATTCGTACGATGTGGCAACCAAGATTTTAAACATGAAGGGGGATGCGCAATCGGTTATCTATTCGCTTCTGCACGATGCAGTTGAAGACAGCGTTTCTGTAAACGGAAATAATAAAATAGATGTCGGGTTGATCGAAGTGTTATCCGATGCCCATACAGCCAAGACAATAGAATTATTGTCAGAAGTAAGCAGGTCAGTCAAAAGGTCCCATACGGAAACACTTCGGAGGTTACTTGCGCTTATCCGACACGACCCGCGCGGACTTGCCGTAAAGGTGGCAGACAGGATTAACTACTGGGAAACAGCATCCTCCATGCCGAAAGACAAACTTGCCAGGAAAGCGAATGAGACCCTCAAATTCTATGTACTTTTCGCCAAAGCATTGGGATTCCATGATGTTGCACAGACACTCGCTTCTCGTGCACTTACAGAATTAGGCGTTGAAATGCCGAAAGAAAACATCATACACAAAGAATCATATGCAAAATGGAACGTATTGTTCGGCGCGTTATTACAGGGAATCGTTACTGATACGGAAGTACCATTTGGTCAGGAGATGAAGACCGCTGCGGCTCTTCACTCATATCTGAAACGGTTCATCCGTCCCGATGAATCCGTTGCCCGT
>Ga0315268_10004775_pt1 | contig 14637 bp, 15 predicted proteins | sample C1_top_MG_FD_204535 | JGI IMG/M metagenome (GOLD analysis project Ga0315268, IMG submission 204535) | Sediment microbial communities from Yellowstone Lake, YNP, Wyoming, USA - C1_top | ecosystem: Environmental > Aquatic > Freshwater > Lake > Sediment | place: USA: Wyoming | collected 2017-08-01
TGAACAGGTTGTGGTCTTTTGTTATTTTGATCCGTCTCCCCTCATATGTATCAATATGATATAGCTCTTGGTGAAGATGATGCCGGATGAGCTCTGAGACCTCAACAGGGATAGCCTTGAAATCGTCATCCAGTGTGAAACACTGGAGCTTTTGGCCGGTTCGGGCGATGTCCACGACCTCTTTCCCGTCCATGCGTTTCTCTCCAAACATCACGATCCATCCATCGATGAAATCTCCGATTGTGGTTCTTATCGTCTTACCATTATGGATCAATATTATCTCTTGATCTCCGCTTACGCTATTCCCACCGACGTTTATTTGGTATGTCTTCTCGATTTTGGTCGCCCTCTTGTCACAGAGCTTTGCAAGCGTGCGGTGCACGATGGTCGCTCCGATCTGCCCCTTGATATCGTCCCCCACGACCGGAAGGCCTGCCTTCTCAAATCTCTTCGCCCACTCCGGCTCGCTCGCTATGAAACTCGGCATGCAGTTCACGAAACCGATGTTCGCATCCAGACACATCTGCGCCCAGAACTGCGTCGCCTTGTCCGCTCCGACCGGCAGGTAGGAAACAAGGATCTCGACTTTTTTCTGCTTCAGCTCATTTTGTATCTCTTCCTTCAACTCCTCAGGTGCTCGGGGGGCAACTGGCGTCACGACCTTCTGGACATACATGCCGACGCCATCGAGCTGCGGCGACTGTTTGACGATGACATCATTCATGGTCGGCAGGCTTTCCACCCATCTGACCTTGTTGGGCTCGGCATAGACTGCTTCGTTGAGCGGCTTGCCAACCTTCTTGGAATCCACATCGAACGCAGCAACGAACTCTATGTCATGGATGCCGTAGCCTCCCATCCCCGGATGCATGACGCCTGTGACCTCCTGATTCGGATGCTGGCGATAGTACTCTATCCCCTGCACAAGACCAGCGAAACAATTCCCTACCCCGACGACAGCGCACCTTATTTTTGCCATTGTAACTCCCTTCTTGAATTTCAGCCGAATGGCCAACAGAACTTGTATGAAATATAAGGGTATATTGGATGGCTGATTTTATAGTTGTTTCTCGCCCGACCCCTCCGAATTTTCGATTTTTCGGAATTTTACGTCCTACGGTGTGCCATCGCATCTGTTTTTCCACACAACCATATATTTTTAAACACAATTAAGCAACTATTTAGCGCGATAACCATGCGAATCCACAGTCTTGTTGATCAGAAGAAGAGAGAAGCGTTGCGCGCAGCCATGAAGCGAGGCGATTTCGACGCATTAGTCCGAAAGGAAGGCGAAACCGCACCGAAAGGCCCTGCTGCGTCGCAGCCGGCACCACGTGAAAGGATAAGAGGTCCATCACTGTCCGTACTTATAACGAGAGCCAATGGCGTTCCCATGGAAGAGGCAATCCGAAGGGCTGATGAGGCTGGCCTTGTCATCGCTTCGAACAAGAGGATGTGCCAGGCTCTTGTCGGCAGTGAAGAATGGCAAAGCGTCACGAGCGGACTGGCCTGCTGGACAGGGACGATGACCGCTTACGAAGAACCTGGGAAGCCGTTCGGGAAGCTTGTCGAATACACGGATGAGAAGACGGGAATCAGGTATGTTTTCCCTGTGCCGGATGAGTTTGTCGGAATGAAGGATGCGATTCTTGTAGCAGAGCATCCTGATTTCACGCTCGAATCCGATGGAAACAACAGCATTGTGAGGGCTGCAAGGATTGAGCTGATAGATAAGTTCCCTCCTGCCAGCAATAAGTGGTATCGGGCAGATCCGAAATACGGGATTCCGTTTGGAGAAGAAATTGATGATTCCAATCCAGATGCAAGATTCCTTTGGAGAAACCCAAAAAGGGTGGGCCTTGTTGCCCGCGGCTACGGCGACGTCGACGACGACGGGCGGGGCGTCGGCCTCGACGGCAGGCCTTCGGGCGCTTTCGGGGTGGTTGTTGAGTTGCCCGAAACGGACGCGTCGATATAAAGGATTGATAATCATGAAACTTCACAGTCTTGTTGATCAGAAGAAGAGAGAAGCGTTGCGTGCAGCCATGAAGCGAGGCGACTATGGCGCTTTGGTACGCAAGCAAGGCGAGACTGCGTCTAACGGTCCTACCGCACCGCAACCTACTCCTGGAAACCGGATTCGAGGACCGAAGCTGGCTGTTTTCATAACAAAAGATAACGGCGTACCAATGGAAGAAGCAATTCGAAGAGCCGGTGAAGCCGGAGTTGTCATCGCTTCGAACAAGAGGATGGATCATGCTCTTGTTGGCAGTGAAGAATGGCGAAGCATTCAGGAAGGACTGTCCTGTTGGACAGGAACAATGGCCGCCCACGAAGAACCAGGAAAGTCTTTCGAAAAATGGATTGAATACACCGAAACCGGGCTTAGGTATCTTTTCGCTGTTCCTGACGAATTTGTCGGCGTGAAGGACGGCCTCCTTGTCGCAGAGCATCCTGATTTCATGCTAAGGGCAGAGGGCAATGATAGGATCGTTCTAGCTTCAAAGGTTGAGCTGATTGAGAAATTCCCTGCCGCCAGTGAGAAGTGGTATCTGGCAGACTCGAAACATGGGATTCCGATTGGAGAAGAGGTTGGGGTTTCCAATCCGGTCGCCAGATACCTTTGGAGAATAGATAAAAGAGTGGGTCTTGTTGCCCGCGGCTACGACTACAACGGCTGCGACCTCAGGCGGAACGTCTACGGCAATTTCAGGCCCGGCGACGGTCTCGGGGTGGTTGTAGAGATCTCCGAAACGGACGCGCCGAGGTAGCGAGATTCGAGCCTTTTTTCTAGTTTTTTTGATCTTTCCGGTTTCCGCTCGCTGCGAGGCGTCGAGCCCCTCGGGGAGCGGTTTATAAAGACCTGCCCACCTAATCTCAATGCCTGAGACCAGGTATCTATGACGGCTAGACTCTCCTTCGGACCAATGCCGGAGGCGAATGACGGAGGACTTCTTTATGTATTTCGTGAAGACCGTAGAAGACAGGATAAGGCTTCCGGCTGACAGCTTTGGAAGCGAGATTGAGGACGCGGTGCAGCGCATCCTGCGCGAGCGCTACGAAGGCCGCATCTACAGGGATCTTGGCATCGTGCTTTCGGTATTCTCGCCGAAGGTGCTTTCGGAAGGTGTCGTCATCCCGGGCGACAGCGGCGCCTATTTCACCGTCCAGTTCGATACGCTCACGTTCATGCCCCAGGTCAACGAGGTCTATAAGGCAGAGGTAAAGGAGATCGTGGAATTCGGGGCTTTCGCATCCATCGGACCATTCCAGGGTCTTTTGCACGTCTCCCAGATCGGCAAGGACAAGTTCTACTACGACAAGAAAGCAAAGACCCTTGGCTCAAAGGCGCTCAAGAAATCCATAAAGAAAGGGGATACGCTGGTTGTGAAGGTTTCCACCGTTAGCCTGAAGTCCACCTCATCGGATACCAAGATCGGCCTTACCATGAGGCCTGACGGTCTCGGCAAGCTGGAATGGCTGGAGATCAAGGAAGCTCCAAAGAAGAAGGAATCCAAGAAGGAGGAGGAAAAGAAAAAGGAGGGTGAGGCGAAATGAAGGCCTGCAAGAGCTGCCGCTACATCGTTCATACCAATGACAAGGTCTGCCCCAAGTGCGGAGGCGACCTGTCGGAAAAATTCTCGGGCCTGGTCATAGTGCTGGATGCCGAACGCTCCGAGGTCGCCAAGGTCGTCGGCGTTAATGTGATCGGAAGCTATGCCGTGCGCGTGAAATAGCTACCTACAAAACAGGAAACCGGAAACTGGAGACAGTAAACAATGGGGTGGGGGTTGGTTGAGAGGTTATCTCTCTTTCATTCTGGTATTGGCATCGCTTGCCCTACTCCTTTCGCTGCTTGAGCTGGAAATCTCCGCAGCGTCGATGGACCTCTCCCGCGCGATCGGCGTGGAACGGTCCTACGGCCTTATGATGAATTCCAAGGAAGTTGTGCTTGAATCTGCCCGCCAGGGCGCGGTCTCAGGCTTCAAAGCCTATGACGCAACCCACGACCTTTCCTCATGCGTCCATTGCCTGGATGCCGGCTGTCTCCCGCCCGCTGTTCCTCCGCCACCGAATTTCTGCGATGTCGCTCTCTGCAGCAGATGCTTCCGCGAATCCGAAGCGCGAGAGGCGGCGCGCGTGTCAGCGGTTGCGAATGTTCTCGCTCTCTCCTCCCATGGGTTTGATGATGGCCGCAGGCTCGTTTCCGGGCCGCCGTTTCCACCTTCCCTGGAGATTTTCACAAGACCCGATCCTTTGGCCAAAAACGGTTTTTCATTAGATGGCATCCGTTTCAGGGAAACATTGCCGCTTCAGCTTGTGCCCAGGCAACCTTCGAACGGCGATACGGACGTAAATGTCAATCCGATCCGGGGTGCGATCCCGCAGGGCTTTGAGGTGCGGATCAGGGGGATGATGACAGATGAAAGCCCAGGCAGCCATTGAATCCATGCTGATGTTCCTGCTCACGCTTTCTGTGATCTCACTCATCCTGGCAGCGCTTATCCATGAGCAGGATGCGGTCGCAGGCAAAATCGATTCGGTGCTGCGCATAAACAAGGCAGAAGCCGCTGCGCGGGCGGTGGAGTGCTGGATACGCTCCGGAGGCGTTGTCGCGCTTGATTTTTCCGCGGATAATGTCTCCTACAGCATCGAGCAGAACCATTTTCACGTCGAAGAGGGTAACAAGGTCATCGAAGTCGGAGGGGTGTTCTATGCAGACAGGGCCGAGCCGATGTGACGTCCGTGCGAGCTGTGGATGCCGTAACAATCCTGGCCGGTATTACTGTCATTGCAGGTACCACCGCCATTGCGGATTCATCTCTTTCGATGGCATGTTCAGTCTCATACCCATCGCCCTCATGGCGCTTTTTGTGATGTCCATATCCGCGAGCCTTCTCCGCGATGCGGCCGAGCGGATGGAAAAACAGCAGACCTTTGACAAGCTCGTCTCAGTGGCGGATTACGTGGTTAAATCCGGCGCTGCCCGCAGCGATGGCGGTTCCGCATCAGATTCCGCTTCCGGTCTGGTTCCCAGCTTCGTTTCCAGCTCCGTCCACTATCCCAACTGGATAGACGAATCGAAACTGGATTCGCTCGATGTGGAAAAACTTCGTACGGATGCCGGGTTGGCGAGTTTATTCGTCTCGTCGCAACGGCCCGAAAGCATACAAAAAACCAGTTCCGGAGCTGCCGCGTCTGTATGCATCTATCGCCTCGTTGTTTTCGGGGACGATAAAAGAATCGGCAGGATTTTCGTCTGCGGTGGTTGAAATGCAGAGCCTTGAAGCCATGCTGTCCCTGATCGTTCTTGTCTGGTGCGCCTCGCTGCTGCTTGCTCCGCTGGAGGGCCAGCGCACCGATGATTCGCTCTACCGCCTTCAGCTCGTTTCGGACGCATGGCGGGTGCTTTACCTTCGGGGCGATTTCCAGGATTTTGGCGATGCGAAACAGGCGCAAATAGACGGCGATCTGGAAACGCTCGGATACGAAACGGCATTGTGCTTTTTCCTGGAAGGCACGCGCTTCACCAACTGCAGGGGAGGCGGTCAGGACCAGAAACACGAGCCTTTGGTATCGCTCCATCGGACGGTTGTGGAGGATGGTTTGCCGAAAGAAGTTATGTTTTCAGTTGGTAAATGAGCCGCGCATTATTGAAAAATCTGTTTTTAAGTACATCGCCATATCTCCTGAGTCATGACTGCCGGCATGAGATATTACGGTCTTCTGATGGGACTCGCTTTTGTACTGCTTTTGGTGGCGGGTTGCACATTTTACAACCCCTTTACCCCTGCCTGTTCGCAGGTGTACGATCCTGTCTGCGGAAGTGATGGGAAAACCTATGTGAACGCCTGCTATGCGCAGGAGGTAGGTGTCAAGATCGCACGCAACGGCACCTGTGAAGCTGCCGCAGTGGGTTGCGAGGACAGCGACTTTGGGCGCGATGTGCTTGTGAAGGGCACGACCAAGTCAGGCACATCCGAGCTCCGGGATGCCTGCGCGAATTCCACGGCAGTGCTCGAATATTACTGCAAGGATCAAAAAGCGGTTTCGGAAACCATCCCGTGCCCCCAGGGTTATGCCTGTACTGATGGCGTATGCACCCCTTCGCAGGTCCAGCAGAAGCCCTGTGAAGACAGCGACGGAGGAATGGACTACAACGAAGCTGGCATCGTCTCAGCAGCTGGCATCAACTACTCCGATGTGTGCCAGGGCAATACACTGGTGGAATACTACTGCGTGAACAACGCCGCCACGAGCGTCTCCTACCAGTGCCCCCAGGGCACCACCTGCGCATCCGGCAGATGCACGGCGAACAAATGCACCGATACCGATTCCATGAAATCGATCTATTACGCCGGCGTCGTGACCGTGGTAAATGACAGCGGCCAATTCAGCTTTAATGACGTCTGCAATGACTACACGAGTGTCAGGGAATACTCTTGTGAAGGGCTGAATCTCAAAACCGAACTGATATCCTGCCCAAGCGGCTATCACTGCTCGGGCGGTGACTGCTATTCGAATGTGGCATGTGAAGACACCGATGGCGGGCCTGACCGCTATGAAAAAGGAACGCTCACGGTCGGCAATATCCAAAGGACTGACTTCTGTTCGAACAGCGAAACACTCGTAGAATTCTCATGCAGCGGAACCGACAGCTACACCCAGGAATCCTATGTATGCCCTTCCGGATACGGCTGCAGCAACGGCAGATGCGTCTCGGTTTCCTGTGATGATAGCGATGGCAGCGACATCTACACCAAGGGCACAGTATCTGATTCCAACGATGACTACACGGATTATTGCTCCGGCGGCAAGGTAGTCGAGTACACCTGTTCAGGCAACTACGCCGCCAGTAATTCCTACTCCTGCCCCTCAGGATACTACTGCAGCGACGGCCACTGCATCGTGAGCCCCTGCTATGACAGCGATGGCGGGTCGAATGATAAATTGAGCAAGGGCTACGTCACCTACCAGGGATCGACCTATTTTGATTACTGCGAGAGCGCCATGCAGGTGGCCGAATATTACTGCGACAGCAATCAGCAGCCGCAGACGACAACCGCTCACTGCGACCTCGGCTATATCTGCGATGCGGCAGCCGGGGCGTGCGCGGCGACCTGCTATGACAGCGATGGCGGCGATGCCATCTATACGAAAGGGACTGTCTACTCGGGTTCCAACCAGGCGACAGACTACTGCTCGGGTTCTAAGACACTGATCGAATATATCTGCGGCCCGGGGCCGACTGGAATCGGTCAGGTCACCCATACCTGCACACTGGGTTGCACCGACGGTACATGTTATAAGATCACACCGCCGCTGAACATCACCTGATTTTTTATTTTTTTTATATCGCCGTTTTCTTCTCTCTTTTGGAATCGCATAACAAATCACGTCCATTGCCGAACGAACATCAATAAAAACGTTATCCGACATAGCCGACAAGAGGCGTTTCATATGACCATACAGGTAGAACCATCAAAAAAGAGCGAACTCGTCTCCTACCCGATACGAGACATTGTCCAGGAGGCAAAGGCCCTCGAGAAGCAGGGCACGAAAATGATCTATCTCAACATCGGCGATCCGGCACCGTTCGGCTTCCGCCCACCCCAACACATTCTCGATGCGGCTGCCGAGGCGCTGAAGCAGAATTACTCGGGCTATGCGCCATCGGAAGGCGATCCGGAACTGCGTCAGACTGTGGCAAAGCACGAGGGCGTAGCTCCGGAAGATGTGTTCATCACCAACGGGCTGAGCGAGGGCATCGACCTGCTTTTCCAGGCGTTGGTGGATCCGGGAAGGAACATCATACTTCCGACGCCGACCTATCCCCTCTATCTCACCAAGGAGCGCATCAGCTATGGCACCACTGATTTCTACGCGTCGGACGAGAATTTCGAGCCCGATCTGGACAGCCTGCGCAAGAACATCAACAAATACACCCGCGCCATCCTTGTGATCAACCCGAACAACCCGACCGGCGCAGTCTATTCCCGAAAGACGCTTCAGGGAATCGTGGACATAGCGGGCGAGCATAAGCTGCCCATCATATCCGACGAGGTCTATGACCAGCTCGTCTTTGACGGCACCATGACCCACCTGCGCGACCTCACAAAGGACGTCCCGTTCGTGGCCGGCAACGGCCTTTCAAAAAATTACCTTTACCCGGGCGCCCGCGTCGGCTACCTCGCGTTCCACAACGGAGGCTGGAACGAGATAAAGGGTGCGATGCAGAGGCTGTGCAACCAGCGCCTGTCGGTGAACTGGGAGATGCAGCGGGCCTACATCGCAGCGATCCATGGCCCCCACGATCATATCCCGCAAGTAAACCGCGAACTGAAGATCCGCCGCGATTTGATGGTGAAGCGGGTACGCGAGATTCCAGGTTTGAGCATAGCACCGCCGAAGGGCGCCTTCTACTCATTCATAAAAATCACCAGCGACAAATGGAAAACCGATGTGGAGTTCGTGCGCGGACTGCTGAAATTCGGCGTCGTAACCGTTCCGGGTTCTGGTTTCGCTGCCGGTATGAACGGCAAGTACTTCCGCGTGGTGTTCCTCCCAAAGCCCGAACAGCTCGATGAGGCGTTCACCAGGATCGAGAAATTCATGAAAACATCGTGATGCCATGGAGAGGAAATTCGAAGGGAATGCGGCCAGGAAGTGGTACGCCATGAGAAATCCCTTCAGAATACTCGCCAACTTTGCAGTCATCTTCGCATTGAAGTATGCGCCTCCAGTGGAATTCAAAAACCACGCCTACAGGTTTTTCCTTGGCATGAAGATCGGAAAGGACGTGGCCATATCGCCGGATGTGATCTTCGACCCCATATTTCCTGAATTGATTGAAATTGGCGACGGGTGCCTGGTGGGGTGGGGGGCCAGGATATTCACCCACGAGGCCTGGCTGGACAGGATCAGCATAAAGCCGGTGAAGCTGGGCAACAGGGTCTTTATCGGAGGATTTTCCGTTGTGAGGCCCGGAGTCGCCCTGGCTGACGAGGTTTTCATAGCCTCCAACTCCTTTGTCAACAAATCCATAGAGAAGAAAGGCGTTTACGGCGGCGTTCCCATAAAACAAATCCGGAAAGAACTTTGAGCTGTCTGCTTTCCTTATATCTATTATAACAACCATATGGTCTTTATAGCAACAATTATAAATCATCCCGCCAAATAAGACTTATGATTCTGGACAAAGACTCAATCTTCTCAACCAATTGGCGCATGTTCTACTGCCTCAAGCCATTCCAGTTCGATCCGCTTGGGGAGCAATACGGTCTGGAAATTGAAAAAGAGATAAAGAAGATGGGATTTGATATTTCGCATGAAACTGTATTCACCTATCTGAACCATTATTGTAAATCCGGGATATTGAGAAAAAATAAGAAGGGAAGGCAGGCTTTTTTCTCGCTTATTCCAGAAAATGCCCTTTCGATCATGGCTCTATTGGAGCAGGAGAGGGCGCACCTCTTCCTTCGAAACACCAAACTCGCTATGCTATTGCTCGAAGTTTCAGCTTTACTCGGCGAATGCTCCTTTGCGCTTCTATTTGGTTCAGTAGCACGAGAACATGAGCGGGACTCCAGCGATATAGACATACTCATCGTGGATGGTAAGATAGACAAAGCCGCGATCACAAAAAAAGAGGCAGTTTTCGGAATTAAGATAAGTATCCATTCTCTGTCCACCAAAAAACTGGAAAACCAGTGGCATAACGAGCCGGTTTACAAGGGAATATGGAGGGACAGAATTGTCTTAAAGAATCATAATGCATTTTGGGAATTTGCTCTAAAGGAGGGAAAACCATGAACCAGCTTGAGCGATGTTTTGAAGGAACGCCGGATATGCCACCCAGACTTATCGAGCAGAGAACGGACGTGGATGCTGCGAAAGCTCATCTGGCGAAAGCAGAGCATAATCTTCATGCAGCCCAGAAGATGGCTGAAAACAAATTCTTCGACTGGCAGATAGTCTGCGCCTATTATTCGATGTATCACGCTACGATGGCTGCGCTTCTCCTGATAGGACTAGAAGCCAGATCTCACGAATGCGCTATTGCAGCATTCGAAGCATTCTACATAAACAAGAAGGTCCCAAAAGAATACACTGCTTATCTGAAGAATGCCAAGCAGCTCAGCAAGAACTACTCTGATACTCTTGCGAATGCCAAAACCGAACGCATGAAGGCTTCCTACGGACTGGGCGAAATAAAGTCTAAGGAAGCAAGCAAAGTGATGTCTAATGCGCGTGCATTTGTGGGCGAGATAAAGGCTCTCGTTTATGCAGCATCTGGAAACGAGTATATGAAACCTATGGGGAAATCCCCATGAATCCAAAACCAACCGAGTGCCCGATGTGCCGTTTTTTTACGGAATTGGACCGGTCACTAATCCTGCAGCAGTATGTGGAAACGGCTCTGCCTTGATTATTACTTCTTCCCCTTCTTCTTTTCCCGGAGCTTTTCCAGCAGCGATTTCGATGGCACTTTTGTTTCCTTGGATGGCGGAGGCGTGGCGCGGGGCGTCTCTTTGACCACCTTTTCGATTTCCTCTGATTCCTCCTCTTCGCCTTCGCCAATCTCTTCAGTTCCCTCTTCCACCGCTGCCGTTGGCTGGGTGCCGGCTCCAGCCGGAGGACGGGCTACGGCAGTTGGCGGAGCTTCGAGAGGCGCCTCGAGCACGGCTTCCACACCCTCGACGATGCCCATCTTGCGCTTCTGGATCTCTGTCTTGATGATGTCCTTGAATATGGGTTCCCAGCTCGCCCAGGCATCCCCGAAATCGATCTCGCCCTGCTCCGTCTCCATGGAAACGAGCAGCCTGCTTGCCGCCGTGTTCACCTTCAGCACGAAGTCCAGTTCCAGCAACAGCTTGTCCCCAAGCTGCTGGCTCGCCTTGTATATGTCGTAATACATCTTGCCCTTCCAGAATGCCTGCATTATGAACTGCTCCGGCGATATGCCGCTTTCTTCGCTTCTCCTGGCCAGTGCAGGCGGCACGAACGCCAGGTCCAGCTCCTTGCCCAGCCGCTTCAGGTCCACCCTGTCGAACTCCCACATGCTGGCTTCAGGATTCCTGATGAACTTGGCTTCCCAGCTGCATCTATCTGGCGCATCCCCTCTTCTGAAACGGAAAATCTCGACGAATTTTTTCTCTTCGATATCGCTCTCATACTCGAAACCAAGCATCCTGTATATTCTTCCCTTCCTGCCGAACCTCACCTTCTTGAGGAAGCTGTAGCGGTCGGTGGCATACATGCTCGCGGCCGGCAGACCGAACACCAGCTCAAGCCTGTCCTGGATGTCCCTCAGCGATTCCGCGTGAAGGTTATAGAGCAGGAAAACACCCGGCTGGGTGTTGAGCAGGTTGATGATGCCCTGGACAGCCACACGCGAGCGCACTTCGTTGATGATGAGCGCAGCATCTCCCATACGCAGGAGCGCATTGGCCATGGTGACCAGGTCCAGTTCCTTGGTGGTGGTCTGTTCCACATCCGAGCTCTGCACCCTTGCCGCGCCGATGTGGAATCCCCGTTTCCTGAAGGCGCGGACCGGGATTTCTTCGATATCCTGAACCGGTATGACCCTTCTCCGGGTTCCGATGGAGGTGATCTTTGCCGCGGTGAAAGCGGTCTTACCGACACCCTTGAGGCCAAGCACCGCCTCGGAGCATCCCAGGCTCACCATCATGTCATCGTAGCCTGCGAAGAACGGCGAGAAGGAATGGTAGTTCAGGTACTGGGCATAGGTGAAGGGCGCCTCCTTCATGATTCTCAGCGCGCCCTGGAGCTCGCCGAAAGTTGCCGGCGGCCGCTGCAGGTGGCACCTCATGGAAAGCCTTTTCAGCACCACATCCAGGATCGGGCTGCTCTCATCGAATTTCCTTGTTCCTGCAAGGGTGTAGACGATGTTCTTGAACGACCTGTCGAGCAGGTCGCGGTTGTACCGGCAGAGGGTGTGGCAAAGGCCGTATTTCGCATGCTCGATGTAGAGGGGCGAGTTCTCGCTGTCGATGTAAATATCCGTGACGTTCTCCTTGTCCAGCGCCAGGTTCTCTATGTGCGCTCCGAGCCCCACCACCCAGGCGGCGCATTCCCTGCCCATGGCTAGCGCGTCCGCCGGTGTTATGGGTATGCCATCGATCATTGCCCGGTCGATGAAAAACTGGCGGTATTCCCTCGTTTTGAGGTTCATGAGGATGTCCCAGTCCACATTCATGAACTGCTCCTTGAACTGCTCATTGATGGTTGTTTTAAGCAGCTGATTAAGCTCAGGATTTAGCTTCTCTATGGCCCGATTCCGCTGAACATAAAGATAGGCTTCGGCCCCGGGTATTTCGTATATCTGCACCTCTACTCCGAATGGCAGGTTATAGTGCGCTTCAGGCTCGGTCAGGGCGACGGCATTGGGCGGGATATCCAGCACCAGCGATGGTACGAAATAGAGCGTCTTAAGGCCCACCAGATTGAGGAATGCGGCCCTCAGGTCCCCGGTGTCCTTTACCAGGTTGTACAGCCGGGTGACCGTATATCTTTTGAGGATGCCTCCCACCCACCCCTTGAACGTCTGGTGGCCTTTCTGATAAATCGATTTTTCAGGCTCGGGTTCGTTGTAGTTGCTCATCTCCTGGGCTGCCATCAGGGGATTGAGGAAGACGTATTCGTAGAACCTCCTCATGACCTTTTTGCGGTTGTCATAGGCAGGATCCTGCTTGAGTCCGTAGATGTCATCGCGGAGAAGAATGGTTTCCAGCTGCTTGATGAAGGCCGCATACTCGGTAAGGACGAGCGTTTTCTCCTCGTCCAGCTCGACAACGATCTCCTCCTCATAGCGAATGGTCTTGATGGGCGCCTCTGTCGTGGAGAGGTCTTTGAGATGTATGTTGAGAAACTCTGGAGAAGCGAACTCATAGGGACATTTAGCCAGATCGACGATGGCACGGTTGCCTTCAAGATAGAGGTTGCACATGCCCTAGCTATCTAATCAGAGTTTTTAATACATTAACTCATTCCGTGTCGTTTCGTGATATCTCCTATCCGGACGCCCGTTCGAGCATTTCTGTCAGCGCGTCCCTCAACTCTTCGGCGGACTGGAAGCGATCCTCCGGTCTGTTGGCCATCGCACGGAGTATGATCGCATCCATGGCTTCGGGTATACGGAGCTCTGGGCATCTTTTGCCGGGGGCTTCGGGCGCACCTGATTTTTTTTCGAGTATGGTTTTTCCGATGTTCTTGTAGCTGAACGGCAAAGAGCCGCATATCATCTCATAAAGCGTGACACCGAGCGAATAGATGTCTGCCAGGTGAGAATGCGCCATGCCCATGATCTGTTCCGGAGCCGCGTAGGCCATGGTCCCGTAGCCCTTTTCGAAATTGCCCTCGGCATTTCTGCTGTTTTCGCTTACCCGTCTTTTCCTCTGCCCTGAACAGAATTTGGAGATTCCGAGATCTATGATCTTGATGCTTTCCTCCTGCCCATTCACCACTATGAATATGTTGGCAGGTTTGATGTCCCTGTGGATGATGCCGTTTCGGTGGAGCTCGGCAACGCCTTTGGCCGCCTCGCTGATGATGCGGGCCGCCCTTTCCACTTCGATCCTGCGTTCCCGATGCAGCAGCACAGCCAGATCGCACCCCTCCAGCAACTCCATCACGTAGTATGCCATCCCGTCCGAACAGTGTGCTTCGCTGCTTCGGACCAGGTTCGGATGGTTCAGGCCCCGCGTTGCTTCGGCTTCGGCGAGAAGCCTGCGGATTATCTCCTGATCGCCGTTGCACCATTCGTGGAGAAGCTTCACAGCCACCCGCTGGCCGTTCTCCTGGTTTGTGGATGCGAATACCGTGGCCACGCCTCCGTGGCCTATTTCCTCCTCGAGAAGATAGCGCCCTGAAAGAATCTGGCCCAGCCGCGGATCCGGCTTTCTGTCGTGCCTGTCCTTCCCCCTCGCGGTCGCCACGGGTTGGCATTTCTGGCTGGTTGCCTCGGAGCTGGTGCCAGGGGGAGGTCTGAGAGACATGTTATAATTTATGGAACAAAGGTATTAAATAGAGAAGTTATTAGGAGTGGAGAAGTGCGGGGCGAGCACCTTTATGCCTAATCTTCCAGCGATTTCTCGCTCTGCGCTTATTTCGCCTCGCTTTCTTCGACCGGTCTGCCCCGTTTCTCGGCTTCGAGGACCTTTTCCACTATGGTCGCGTAGGCCGGCCTTGTAATCAGGTAGCCGAGCAGCGCGCCGAGTATCGTCGAGATGGCGAATCCGATGACCTCCACAAGTCCCGAGAAGAGCAGCGGCACCATGGAGAAGATAGCCACGATGGCATTGGTTTTGATGATGCCGAACGCGAGATCGATTTTCTCCGATGCCTTGTGCTCGTCATCCTTCTTCAGCAGCTCATCGGTGATGACTATCTGGGCATCCACGCCCACACCGATCGCCGCGAGGATGCCTGCCATGGCGGCCAGGTCGATGGTGAAGGAACCGAGAATCGATATGAGTATGGCTGCTTCAGCCAGACTGATGGCAACTATGGGCAGTGTGGCGGCTACGTTCCGGTAGCGCAATCCGATGAGCACCGAGATGGCGATCAGTGAGAACGCGATGGCGATAAGGCTCAACTTGAGGAATTCGCTTCCCA
>Ga0315268_10004776_pt1 | contig 14636 bp, 15 predicted proteins | sample C1_top_MG_FD_204535 | JGI IMG/M metagenome (GOLD analysis project Ga0315268, IMG submission 204535) | Sediment microbial communities from Yellowstone Lake, YNP, Wyoming, USA - C1_top | ecosystem: Environmental > Aquatic > Freshwater > Lake > Sediment | place: USA: Wyoming | collected 2017-08-01
CCCTCATGACATCAGAGAAAAACTCAACCGCGGCGCAGAATTTCACTGGCAATCCGCACGGCGTTGGCGGCAGCGAGGCGCACGTTGTCGGCGGCGCCCCAGAGCCAATAGCCCGTCGCAACATTCGAATCGCGCTCCACGGGAGACATCACCAGTTCCGCGCCGCCCGCCACACTCACGTTATCGGGTGCTTGCTCTTCCGGACCAGCAATCCGCGCACCGGCCGCCGCGAGAGCGCCTTCCAGCTCCGCTTCGGGAATTGTTGCTGCAAACTCCGCCAACGCCGCAAACGTATAAGAATAAAAGACCGGCGCCTGCAACAGTTGAATCGCCGGTACCGGCACGCGCCCCGCGAGGTAGCGGGAAACGTCGCGCACCACGGCAGCGCGGATTTCGCCGAGGTTTTCCAGGCTGGCTTCTCCATAGCTGGCCAGGAAATTGAAGGCCACCTGCGCGCCAAAAACGTCTTTGGCGATGGGCTGGAAGGAAAGCAGGTTGACGGTCTGGCTCTCGAGCTCGTCCACGCCGGCCTGGCCGCGCTCGGACGCGGGGCGAAACACCATCAGCGCCAGCCGCGCGAGCGAAAAACGGAAGAAGGCGGCCGCCAAGGTGCACCCGACAATCGCGGCCGCGCTGGGTGAGAGAAATAGATTCCCCACCGGCGGAACCGGAGGCGGCAGCACGGGGTCGAGCACGGGAATCCACGGGACAGCGGTCGGCACGGCCGACAATTCCCCGCTCAAGTCAATCACCGTCGCCCCGGAGCGCCGCGCGGCGGGCCAATGCTGCGCTGTAAACGCGGGGGCGCCGGCGAAAAAGACGAAACGGGCACCGGTGAAACTCTCCTCCTCGATTTGCTGGACCAGGGTGGGTTCGCCGCCCGCTTCGGTGAGAAGGCCGACCGCTTCCTCATCGAACAGGCGCACGTCGAAGGTGGGAAAGTTCTGCTCCTCGATCAACTGCTTGATCTCTTTGCCCCGAAGCGAGGAAGCACCGGCGATGGCGACGCGGCAGGGCTGGACCGGGGTGGGCATCGGTCAGGCGAGATGTTTGCCGGCTTCCCTGTGGGAGGCCAGCCAGTGGCGCACGAATCGCACCACGGAAAGCGTGAAACCGGAAAACGTGTAGATGATGGCCACCAGCAAAAGCACTTCCTCGGAAAAATAAAAAATCCCGGCGACGAGCAGCCCTATCGCGACGAAGGCCAGCGACGGCTGCCGGCGATGAAATTGAATGTCCTTGAAACCGTAGTAGCGGATGGTGCTGGCCATCAACGCGGCGAGTCCCGCCACCAGCACGAACCAGACGAGTCCCCAGTGCCACTCATCGAGCGGGAACTTCATAGCATGGACCGTGGCCGCGATCATGCCCGCGGCGGCGGGCGTGGGCATGCCCACGAAGTAACGCGATTCGGTTCCCGGCGCCATGCCCTGCACATTGAAGCGCGCCAGGCGCCACGCGCAGCAAGTCAGAAAACCGAAACACGCCAGCAAGGCCAACTGGCTGATGCGCATCGCGTGCGCGGGATCCGCCACCTGAATGGCCCGCGCCCCCCAGGTGTAGGCCAGAACGGCAGGCGCGATCCCGAAGCTGATGACGTCGGCCAGCGAATCGAACTGCTTGCCGAGTTCCGTGCTTGTGCCGGTAAAACGCGCGATGCGGCCGTCGAGCGCGTCGAACAGAATGGCGAGGCCGATGAAACGCGCGGCGGTGTCGAAATTGTTGACGCCGCCATTCAACGTGGCCAGCAAGGCCCGGTAGCCGCAGAACAGATTCGCCGCCGTGAAGAATGTCGGCAGCAGGTAAATTCCCCGCCGCAGGCGGTGATTGCCTGGTCGTGGAGTTTCCAGATTCAGAGCGCCCTCACTTGTCCGCCGTGGTGCACCAGCGCGCCAGAATATCACGTCCGCCAGCTACAAATTGTCCCCGCCGGGCGACAACTTCCACCCCGGCCGGGAGCCAGACGTCCACACGCGAGCCGAAGCGGATCATCCCCACGCGTTCGCCCAGCGCAACGGTGTCGCCTTCTGCCTTCCAGCACAAAACGCGACGTGCAATCCAGCCGGCAATCTGCTTGAAGACCATTTTGCCGCGCGGAGTCTCGAGGTGGATGATGTTCTGCTCGTTTTCGCTGGAAGCACGCGCGCGCAGCGCCGCGAAGAATCGTCCGGGACGATATTGCACCTTGCGGATGCGTCCGGCAAGCGGGGCGCGGTTCACGTGCACGTCCCAAACGGAAAGGAAGATGCTGATGCGCTTGCCCGGCTTGCTTTCGAAGGCCTCCTCGACGATTTCGACCACGTGGCCATCGGCGGGCGAAACCACCGCGTCAGGATCGGCGGGCGCGACACGTTCGGGGTCGCGGAAAAAGAACGCGATGAACGCGGCGAGGAACAGCAGCACTCCCGCTACCCAGTACCATCCCGGCCACAAAGCGAGCAAGCCGAGCACCAGCGGCGGTGTCAGAAATCGATAGCCGTCCTTAACCATGAAAGCCGTTTGCGGACCTCTCCCGCACTTCCGGCCTGCTCATTGTACGCCAATCACGGGGAGGGTGCGCCTTCCTTCCGCGCTAAGGAAGAATGTCAGTTTGGATTAGGCCCGATACTCTGGATTTCTAGGGGGGCGGAGCTTAGACTGACCCACCCACCGGCGCATGGTTTCACTCCCTGGTGAAGTCAACGGATGGTATGATCCGGTCGTGTGGTACCGACGTCCGCAGCAACAGAAGCCTGGTGGAAGCGAGGGCCGCCCGCCTGATTGGAGCGTGAAAGATGCAGAAAAACCGAGTTGAAGTTTCCAAAGGGGGAGCAGGAAAAACCTTATACATCCCTTTGTGCGTCTTCAAGGCGGGCAAGAGCAGCTATACGATTTCCTGCTCCGATCCCGAACACAAGTTCAAGTTCGGCACGTCACCGGAGCAGTTGCAGAAGTTTCGGGACAGGATTGCTGCCCTCTTCGAGGAGCTCATTAGATAGGAAAAATCCAACATGGCTCAGGCATTCATAATCATGCAAATTGGCGACACCAGTTTGGATCATGTTTGCGAGCATGCAATAGTGCCGGCAATTAAGGCCTGCAATCTAACCCCTAAGCGGGTGGACAAGCACAACGAAGGGCAGCTCCTCAAGAGCGAGATCGTTCGTTTCATTCAGTCTTCGGAGCTTATTATCGCTGACCTCACGAACGAGCGTCCCAATTGCTACCTCGAAGTTGGTTACGGGCGGGTGGCGCAGCCTTCCACGCATCGCGATTCGTCAACCCACACCATTCTCGTCGCAGGGTGCCCTACGCTTGCGCGCCTTTTGCGGAAGGGTGGGACGGTTTTCACACCAATCCTACTTCGGTGAGTTGTCATCTTCGGCCGGAGGCGCTAGCAGGATGCAGAAAAACCACGCGCGTGGTCATTCTGAGGACCCGAGGGGGACGGGGAAGCTGCACTTTTCTCGGTCTGCTACGAAGTGCAGATCCCTCTTCCGTCCGCCATTAAGCTGGGCGGACGGACTCGGGATGACAAACGAGAATTCTGCTTCAGGAACTTGTTAGCGGTCAGTGCGGAGCGAACTCGCGACGCTGTTGCGCGACCAGGTGCTCCATCTCGTCTTTCACGCGCAGCTTCAGCTTCTTCAGCATTGGACGGGTGGCACACCATCCCCCACATCAGGAATCACGCACGCACTGAATTCCTGTCGAAGGGTGCTCTACCCTTCCGCGGTGCTCGCGGAAGGGTGGGACGGTTATCACACCAATCCCACTACGTTAAGTTGAGGTCTTCAATCGGAGGTGCGAGCGGTCAGTGGGGAGCCAGCTCGCGGCGCTGCTGCGCGACGAGGTGCTCCATTTCGTCTTTGACGCGCAGCTTCAGCTTCTTCAGCATTGCTTGAAGCTGTAAATCTTCCGCGCTGAGGTAGGGATGCTTGCTGAGTTGTTCCAGTTGGGCTTCGTAGCGGGAGTGTTCCAGGGCGAGTCTTTGGAATTCGGTGCTGCTGGCAAGCAGTTGCTCTCGGATGGCCTGCGAATCCTGAGGCAAGATGGGCATCCAATCCTCCTCGCTCACGCGTGTGGATTGACGGGCAAGGAAAAAGTAGCACAAGTCATTTCGATTCGCCAATAGCGGGAGCAAAGATTTTCACAGGCCCGGTGGAGAAACGAAGTGCAGATCCCTCGTCCGCCGCGGCGGACTCGGCATGACACCTTAACACGCATTTCTCACCACGTGACCGATCGACACCTGGGCAAGCAATCCAGGAGGCTGTCATCCTGAGGTGAACCGACCAGGTTCGTCCGCCATGGCGGAATCTCAGCGTCCCCACTGATCGAAGGGCGATACGTTGAGATTCTTCGTCCGCCGCGGCGGACTCAGAATGACGATCTTGTTAGGGGCTGGGCGGCGGGCACTTCGTGCGGCGGATCAAATTTCCCGGCTCAGGATGAGGGCGGCCTCGGCCGGCGCCGAATAATAGTTCGGCCGGCGACCGGTGCGCGTGAACCCGTGATGTAAATAAAAAGCGATGGCGCCGGCATTCGACTCGCGTACCTCCAGAAAAGCTCGCCGCACGCCGGCGTTGCGCGCGGGCTCCAGGGCCGCGTGGAGCAGGCTCGACGCGATGCCAGTTCTGCGCGCGCCCGGTGCAACCGCCAGATTGAGGATTTCGATTTCATCAGCGGCGCGGCGAATGAGGATGAAGCCGGCAAGCTGCGCGTCACTGATGGCGACCCACGCGCGTGTGCTGCTCTCGGCCGCGGCGCAGACGCGTTCATAGTCTGCGCGCGACCATTGCGCCGCTTCCGGACAGGAAGATTGAATCGCCAGCACCGCGTCGAGGTCGGAGGGCGCGAGGGCGCGAATCTGCACTGAAACTGGCCTCATAAATACGTTACTTGCCGAACCCCGGAAAGCACGTTCCGATCTCAAAGCTGCGGGATTCGCGATTAGCCGCGCCAAGCGCCCGCCGACTCAAAGGAATTTCTAATCCCTGAAAAATTTCATTTTCCGGCCGTTGCGACACCTCGGGCACTCATGACACTTCCCCGCCCTGCCGAAATCCTGATTGAGGACGCTGCGTCCCTCCCCGAGTCCCGACGATTCGGGACCCGGGCGGGACTCCGCGTCGGCCTGCCCTTCGGCCGCGCTCAGGACAAGCGGCAGCGAGGAAGGCGCTATTCGCTACCGTTTTCCCCAGCGCTTAAGCGCTGGGCTATTTTCCGTCGCCCCTACGGGGCTCTGGTCGGAACTAAGAATCGACGATGTCAACAAAACCAGACAGGCTTTACCCTCGCCACAGGAGTTCGGCGTCGGAGCGGCGGATGTAATTGGCGTCGAGCGACAACGCGTCCACGAGCTCGCCGCGCAGGGCGCGCTCATAGCCAAGGCGCCCGATGAACGGCGCGAGCACGGTCGAAACTTTTTCCACCGGCGCATCGCCAAATACTGATTGCGCCAACGGGGCAGACAATACTTCCGGCGTCGGCGTGACAAAAGCGACCTCGCCTGGGCTCGCCTCCCGCTCAAGGATGGCGAGGAATTCCGCCGGCTGCATCACGACCTCGTCGCCGCGCCGCGTGAGGCGATTCCCTGCCCTTTCGTAGAGGCCGGCGTAAATCTGCGCGCGGCGGGCGTCGATGACCGGCGCCAAGAATTTTTGCTGTGCGCGCGCCTGCGCCGCGACCGCTTCGAGCCCGCTGACCGCGGCGATGGGTTTGCTGTGAACTTCGGCCCAGCCCTTTACGGCGGTGAGTCCGACGCGCAAGCCGGTGAACGAGCCGGGGCCCGCGGCCACCGCGTACAGTTCAAATTGCTCCATCGCCAGCTTCATCTCGTCGAGGAGGAATTGCAGATGGCGGAACATCCGCGAGGAATAGGTTTCCTCCGTGCGGGTGGAAACGACTCCGAGCACGTCCCCATCGCGGAGAACGGCGAGGCTGCCGGCTTGCGTGCTGGTGTCGACGGCGAGGATGAGCATCGCCAGCATTGTAGCTGAAACGCGGCGCCGGAGGTGTCGCCGCGCGCGTTTCATAAAGGAACTCCTTGACGCAGCCGGAAAAGCCCCCTAGAATGAATGCATCACAGTACCTTCGGGGGACACTACTTCATGGACTTCAAGGTCGGTGAGAAGGTTGTCTATCCGAACCACGGTGTAGGGATCATCGAACAGATCAGCGCAAACTTCGTCAACGGGAAAGCCGAAAGATACTACATGCTGCGGATCGTCTCGAGTGGTCTGCGAGTGATGGTGCCGCAGAATAACGTGACCACGGTCGGGCTGCGACCGGTGATACGCTCTGGCGAAGCCGTCAAGGTCCTCTCGTACCTCGAAAAGGGAACGTTCAATTCCCACCACGACTGGAAAGACCGCTTCAAGGAAAATTCGGAGAAGATGCGCACGGGCGGCCTGCTGGAAGTGGCCACGGTGTTGAAGAGCCTGGTGGCATTGAGCCGCACCAAGCCGCTCTCGTTCCGCGAGAAGAAGATGCTCGAGCGAGCGAAGTACCTGCTCGTCAGCGAGCTGGCCACCGCCCGGAACACGTCGGAAGAGGTCGTCGAAGGCTCGCTTTCGAAAGCGCTGGCCAAAGCCAAGCTGGCGATGCCGACGACGACGGAAAAAATCGCGGAGTTCTAAAGCAAGAACTCCGCCCGACTATTTCCTGCCCCACCCACCCCCACCGGGTGTTTCAAAGCGTACGACTGCGCCCGCCGGGGCATAGAGACCGCACTTGGACGCCAAGCGACGCTTGCCTCCACCCACCAGCAGAAACGTTCGGCCCTTTGCGCCGGGACGGCCTCCCGCCAAACCATACGGCGCGGTTTTCCGGCGATCGCTGAGCACTCCCACCTGCGCTTCGGTCAGCAACTCCATTTCGCGGACAATGCCGTCGCCGCCGCGCGCGGCGCCCGCGCCTCCCGAGCCGCGTCGCAACGCGTAACAGCGCACGCGCAGCGGGTAGGTGTGCTCGAGAACCTCGACGGGCGTGTTCAGCGAGTTGGTCATATGCGTGTGAATGCCGCTGATGCCGTCGAGCCCCGGACGCGCGCCCATGCCGCCGGAAATCGTCTCGTAGTAGGCGAAGGGCTGGCCTGTGCGTGGATCGATTCCTCCAAGCGTGAAATTGTTCATCGTGCCCTGACTGGCGGCGGGAATGCGGGACGGAATCGCGCGGGCCATCGCGCGCAGCAGCGTGTCCACGATGCGCTGCGAAGTCTCGACGTTGCCGCCGGCGACGGCGGCGGGAGGTCGCGCGTTGACGATGGTGCCGAGCGGCGCGATGACGCGAATGGGACGCATCAGGCCCGATGTGGCGGGCACCTGCTCGTCAAGCAGACAGCGGAAAACATAAAACACTGCGGACCAGGTGATGGCTTCGACGGCGTTGATGCTGCCGGCGCATTGCGGCGCCGAGCCGGTGAAATCCACTTCGGCGCGGCGCCCGCGGATGCGAATTTTCACGGCGATGCGGATGGGCGAATCGGTGATGCCGTCGTCATCGAGAAAATCCTCGGCGCGATAGGTGCCGTCGGGGATGCGCGCCAGCACCGCGCGCATCATCCGCGCGGAATAATCGAGCAGGTGACGTTCGTACACGGCGACTTCGCGGCGGCCGTACTTCGAGACGATCTCGGCTAGGCGGCGCTCGCCGATGCGGCACGCGGCAATCTGCGCGGTCAGGTCGCCCTCGCGCTCCGTGGGCGTGCGGACGTTTGCAAGCAGCACGGCCATGACGTCGCGGACCACACGGCCGCGCGAAAAAATCTTCACCGGCGGGATGCGCAGGCCTTCCTGAAACACTTCGCGCGAGAGGCCCATCGAGCCTGCTTGCGCGCCGCCGATGTCCGCGTGGTGCGCGCGATTGGCCACGTAAAATGCCGGGCGACGCGAGCGCGCCAGGAAAACCGGCATCACCATGGTGAGGTCGGGGAGATGCGTGCCGCCGGCGAAGGGATCGTTGAGCAAACCGATGTCGCCGGGCTCGAAGTGGATGGCCTCGATGGCCGCGGCTACGGACATGGGCATCGAGCCGAGATGCACGGGCATGTGATCGCCCATCGCCAGCACTTCCCCGGCGGCGTTGAACACCGCGCAAGAATAGTCGCGGCGCTCCTTGATGTTGGGCGAAAAGGCAGAGCGGCGGAGCGCGGCACCCATTTCCTCAGCCACCGAGTGGAAGAGGTTCTTGAAAATTTCCAGTCGTATTGGGTCAAAACTCATCGTTCACACCCACACGTTTGTCATCCTGAGGCCCGCCAGCCGCCCGAAGCGGCTGGGCCGAAGGATCTCAGCGTCACAATATCCCCGCAACGCTCTAAGCATGGGCACTTACTCGCCCCGCCGTGACAACACTAGATTCTCGTACGCGTCGACCCGGGCGCGCCAGCCGACTCCGCTTGTCATCCTGAGGCCCGTCAGCCGCCCGAGGCGGCTGGGCCGAAGGATCTCAACGTCACAATAGGGCGTTGATCGGACTTGATTTGCCACGGCGTACGCCCCTGCCAACACCTATCCAGCTCGCCGTGACAGCACCAGATTCTCAAAACTATCGAGACGGGCGCGCCAGCCGGGCGGCACAATGGTGGTCGCGCTGTATTCGGCGACAATCGCTGGGCCGCTGAAAACATTTCCGGCGCGCAACAAATCGCGCGAAAAAATCGAGGTGGGATGCGCGCGGCCGGAAAAGAACGCGGTCCGCTCTCCCACAAGCGCGCGACGCGCGCTCGCGCCCGCTGAGCGAACACGCGGCAGCGCCGGCTTCGGCGTGGCGCCATGCAATCGCGCGCGGACGTTCACGACTTCCACGGCGCGCGCCGGGTCGGCGTAACCGTAGCGGCGCTCGTGCGCGCGGTGAAATGCAGCGACGAAATCGCCCGCAGCCGGAACAGTCAATTCATAGGCCTGGCCGACGTAGCGCATATCCAGAAGACGCTCGACACGCACGCCGCTGCCCGCAAAACCTTCGCCGCGCATCAGGCGCCGCCCGTGGCGTTCGAGCGAAGCAAAGGCGCGAGCCAGCGCGCTGCGCCCGCGCTCAGCAGAAGCCACGGGCAGACGCACTGTCTGCGAGAAATCCTTGATGACATCGGCGCGCAAAATCCCCAGCGCCGAGAGGCCGCCGGGAAATTTCGGGATGAGCACGCGCGGCATGCGCAGCGCCGCGGCCAGATCGCAAGCGTGCAGGCCTCCGGCGCCGCCGAAGGCGACCAAAGTGTAGTCGCGCGGGTCGTAGCCGCGCTCGACGGAAATCACGCGGATGGCTTTCTCCATCGTGGCGTTGGCGACGTCCAGAATGCCCTGCGCGAAGAGCTGCACCGAGCGCAGCTTGCCGCGCGCGCGCTCCATCCACTGACGCGTGCGCGCTTCGTCGAGGAGAAATTCGCCGCCGAGAAATCCTTGCGGCGCGATGTGCCCGAGGATGAGGTGCGCGTCGGTGACCGTCGGCTGCGTCCCGCGGCCGTAACAGATAGGGCCGGGGTCGGCCCCGGCGCTTTCCGGGCCGACGCGAAGCGCGCCGGCGCGGTCGAAGCGCGCGAGCGAGCCGCCCCCGGCGCCCACGGTGTGGATGTCGAGCATCGGCACGGCCACGGGCAGATCAGCCACCGTCGATTCGTTTGTGGTGCGCAGCGCCTCTTCCACCAGCGCGACGTCGGTCGAGGTGCCGCCCATGTCGAAGCTGATCAGGCGCGGGAAACCGGCGAGCTCGGCAACATATTTCGCACCGAGAATGCCGCCGGCCGGACCGGAGAGAATCGTGCGCACCGGCTCGCGCGCGGCGATGCGCGCCGAGACGATGCCTCCGCTCGATTGCATGATGCGCACCTGCACCCGCGAACGCCGTGCCGCCGAGCGCGCGTGCCGCTCGATTTCGCCGAGGTAGCGGCTCATCACCGTAACGAGATAGGCGTTGATGACCGTGGTGGCCGTGCGCTCGTACTCGCGGAATTCGGGAAGAATCTCGTGCGACACAGAAACTTCGAGGCCGTGGCGACGCAAGACCTGCGCGACGCGCTTCTCATGCGCGGGATTCGTGAATGAAAACAAGAGGCACACGGCGACGGCGTCGGCGCGGCTGCGCGCGACTGAATTCGCGATGCGCGCCAGTTCGCGCGGCGTGGGACGCAGCAACACGCTGCCGTCGGCGGCGATGCGTTCGTGCAAGCCAAAGCGACGCGCGGCGGGAACGAGCGGCTCGGGCCGGATGACAAAGAAGTCGTACAAGCGCGGGCGGGCTTGCCGGCCGATTTCGATGACGTCTTCGAAGCCCGCGGTGGTGACCAGCGCGACTCGCCCGCCCCGGTGTTCGAGCAGCGCGTTGGTGCCGACGGTGGTGCCGCAAGTCAGATCGAGCCCTTCCAGCTTCAGGGGCTGAAGCCCTTGTTTTCTTGCCGCATTTTGGTCGGAGCTGAAGCTCCGACCCCCTGACAAAACTTTTTTCAGGGCGTGGGCGATGGCTTCCGCAGGGCTGTGGGGCGTGGAGAGAACTTTGAGGATGTGCAGCCTCCCGTCGCGGACAAAGACGCAATCGGTGAACGTCCCGCCGGTATCAATCGCAATGCGCATCAGGCCTCGGACGGAAACATATCACAGAGCACACAGAGACACAGAGAACACAGAGAAGAAAAGTGCAAGAGTGGAAAAGTGGAGGAGTGTGAATGAGACCGTGTGCGCTGGTGATGGATGCTCGATACGGTCGCCGGGGTGGGGCAGAACGTTGAGGTTCCTCTCTGCGTCCGCCGCGCGTCCCGCAAAACGGGACGCGGAAACGGCAGCGGCGGACTGAGTAAGGAATCTCAGCGTCTCACATCGCTGCGATTCCTGCCACGTGCACGCGCCACTCACCACTGGTCTTCTCCGTGTCCTCTGTGCCTCTGCCCCGCACCGTCCGGTGCGGGGCTCTGTGCCCTCTGTGTTAAGTCTTTGTCTCTATCACGCCAGCGGCAGATTGGCTTCCGCGTTCAGTTCCGGCCCGGCGAGTTCGCCAGCCAGCAAGCGCGGATACGCGGCGGCGGCAATCATCGCGGCGTTGTCGGTGGAGAGCAGGTGGCTGGGGAAAAAGACTTCGGCGCCGCGGCGGGAGGCTTGCTGCGCGAAGGTTTCGCGGAGCTGGCGGTTGGCGGCGACGCCGCCGGAGATGAGGACGGTGCGCGCGTCGTACTGCTCGGCGGCGGCGAGAGTGCGGTTCACCAAGTCGTCCACGACGGATTTCTGGAAGCTGGCGATCAGATCGAGCGTCGCCTGGCCGCACAGCGGGCGCAGGTCGTCGGCGCGACGCACGCCTCGGGCGAGCGCGGCCTGGCGCGCTTCGAGTTCCGGCTGGAGTTCAGGACGCGCGCGCACCCAACGCAGCACGGCCGTCTTGATACCGCTGTGGCTGAAATCGAGTGGATTGCCCTTGGTCACCGGGGGCGTAAAGCGAATGGCTTCGGGATCGCCGTGGGGGGCAAGCTGATCCATCACCGGGCCGCCGGGGTAGCCGAGGGCCAAAAGCTTGGCGACTTTGTCGTAGGCTTCGCCGGCAGCATCATCACGGGTCTGGCCGATGCGCTTGTAGGCAAACTGCCGCGCGCCGTTGGTTCCGCCGGCGAGTTGCACGTCGTAAAGAACGGTGTGGCCGCCGGAAACAATCAAACAGATGGCGGGCAGTTCGATTTCGCGGCCAAACTGGCGCGCTTCGAGAAACACGGCGTGGACGTGGCCTTCGAGGTGGTTCACCGCAACCAGCGGCTTGGCGAGCGACATCGCCAGCACTTTGCCGTAGGTGAGGCCGACCAACAACGAGCCGATGAGGCCGGGGCCCTGGGTGACGGCCACGGCGTCCACGTCGCGCAGGGCGAGGCCGGCCTGCTCAAGCGCTTCGCGCACGACCGGGCCGATGCGGCGCAGGTGCTCGCGCGAGGCGAGTTCGGGCACTACGCCGCCGTACTTGCGGTGAATGTCCACCTGCGAGGCGACGATATTGGAGAGCACCTGGCGGGCGTCGACGACTACCGCTGCGGCGGTTTCGTCGCAGGAAGATTCGATGCCGAGAATGCGCGTGGGCATAGGTGCTCGTTCGGAACGTGAGCCGCCAAACAGGCGACCGCAACGCAAATCGTCTAACAGGATTATGTTAGCATAGGCTGTTGCAGTGAGATTTGCCGCGCGCCAACGAACAGTTTTTTTCGCCAAGACCATGACAACGAAACCGATCGCGAAAAAAGTCCGGAAGGCGGTGCTGCCCGCGGCGGGACTGGGAACGCGGTTTTTGCCGGCCACCAAAGCGCAGCCGAAAGAGATGCTGCCGGTGGTGGACAAGCCGCTGATCCAGTATTCGGTGGAAGAATGCGTCGCGTCGGGAATTGAAAACATCATCATCGTTACCGGGCGCGGGAAAAACGCCATCGAAGACCACTTCGATTCCGCCCCCGAACTGGAACGCTTTCTCGAAGAGAGAGGCAAGCCGGAACTGGCCGAACAGGTGCGGAAGATCAGCAACCTGATCCACTTCAGCTACGTGCGGCAGAAAGAGCCGCTCGGGCTGGGCCACGCGGTGCTGCGGGCGAAAGAACTGGTGGGCGACGAACCTTTTGCGGTGCTGCTCGGGGACGTCATTATTGATGCACCGAAGCCAGCCACGCGACAGTTGATGGAGATTTACGAGGCCACCGGGATTGGCGCGATTGCCGTCGAAGAGGTCCCGCAAGATCTGACACACCTGTATGGGATCGTGGACGCCAAGCCTGCCGGCGATGCGCGTTGGAAAAACAGTCTGCTGCGCATCCACAACGTGGTCGAAAAACCCAAGGCGGAGGAAGCGCCTTCGCGGCTGGCGGTCACCGGCCGCTACCTGCTCCCGCCGGAGATTTTCGATTGCCTGGAGCGCACGGCGCCGGGGCGCAACGGCGAGATCCAACTGAGCGATGCTTTGCGGATGCTCGCCACCGAGAAGGGGCTGTGGGCGTACATCTACGAGGGCACTTCCTACGACGCCGGAGATAAACTGGGTTTTCTGAAGGCGACTGTCGAGCTGGCCCTGAAGAACCCCGAATTCAGCCAAGATTTTCGGGCCTACCTGCGCGGGCTGAAACCCTGAACAATTAATTTTCGCGTCTTCGCAAATATCGTGGCGAGCAGTCCTGCGGTCATTTTTCTTTGCGTGACTTTTTGGATTCCTTGGCCGCGGGAGTTTCTTTGGGCTCCTTCGCTTCCTTCGTTTCTTTCGCTTCCTTCGTTTCTTTCGTTTCCTTGGCATCCTTCGAGCCGCTTCTGCGAGCGTAGTCGGTGACGTACCAGCCGCTGCCTTTGAACTGGATCGCCGGTGCCGCGATCAGGCGCTCGACCTTGTTGCCACAATCGGGGCAGCGCTTCAGGTGCGGGCCGCTGAATTTCTCGATGCGTTCGTGGCGGTGGCCACACTTGGTGCATTCATATTCGTACAAAGGCACGACAAATCTCCGTCGAGACAGTGAGGCAACATCTTAGCATGAGGTACTGCAACACTGCGGGCGCAGCATGCTGCGCCCCTACGACGGAAACCCCCGCGCGGGGCAAGGCGGTGCGACCGTGTGCTAGACTTCGGGCGGAATTAGGCGATGACGACTGCACAACCTTGCACGGAGAAACGCGGCTGCCTCTACGTGGTGGCGACGCCGATCGGCAACCTCGAAGACATCACGCTGCGCGCGCTGCGGGTGCTGCGCAAAGCGGACGTGATCGCCTGTGAAGACACCCGGCAGACGCAGAAGCTACTGAACCACTACGAGATCAAGAAGCGGGTGGTGAGTTATCACCAGCACAACGAACGCGCGCGCGCGGCGGAATTGGTCGCGGAGATGCAGCGCGGGGCGCAGGTGGCGCTGGTGACCGATGCGGGGATGCCGTGCGTTTCCGATCCGGGGCAGTATCTAGTAGCCCAGTGCATCGCAGGGGGCCTACCTGTGGTGCCCGTGCCGGGGCCTTCGGCGCTGGTTACGGCTCTGGCGGGTGCGGGGCTGGAGGCCGCAGAGTTTGTGTTCGCAGGATTTCTGCCGGCGCGGGCGGGCGAACGGCGCAAGAAACTTGCGACGTTGAAGGAAGAGCCGCGAGTGCTGGTGTTCTATGAGGCGCCGCACAGAATCGTCGCGGCGCTAGCGGACATTCTGGCGGTGCTCGGAAACCGGCAGGCGGTTTTGGCGCGGGAACTAACCAAGATTCACGAGGAATTTGTGCGCGGCAACGTGGAGGAGTTGCTGGAACGATGCCGGCACACCAAGCCACGGGGAGAGATGACCCTGCTCATCGCTCCGGGAGCGAAGGGGGCAAAGGCGGCGATGACGGAGACGCTGGCGGAACACATTGCGCAAATCATGCGGGAGCAGGGGGTGAACCAAAAAGCGGCGCTGAAACAGGCGGCGCGGGAGCGCGGGATGACCAAGCGCGAGGCGTACCGACAGATGTTGGCGGAGAAAGGGTAGAAGAAAAAGCCCAACGCAGAGACGTCCCGACACAGAACGTCGGGATAAACTTCGGTCGCGGAGAATCGCAGAGAAAACCTTGAAAGCCTAACACAGAGACCACAGAGGCACGGAGTACACAGAGAAAACCTAACGCAGAGGCACCGCGACACAAAACGTCGGGGTAAACTCCTGACGCTGGAAACTTTCTGAGAGGCAAAACGAAAAACTGGCACAG
>Ga0315268_10004777_pt1 | contig 14635 bp, 19 predicted proteins | sample C1_top_MG_FD_204535 | JGI IMG/M metagenome (GOLD analysis project Ga0315268, IMG submission 204535) | Sediment microbial communities from Yellowstone Lake, YNP, Wyoming, USA - C1_top | ecosystem: Environmental > Aquatic > Freshwater > Lake > Sediment | place: USA: Wyoming | collected 2017-08-01
TCTGTAAGTTGTATTCCATCAGTGTCCTCTCCGAAAGACCATGGCCGAATAGAGAGATCCATTGTTTTTTTAAGATAGTCAATCACTATTTTAATTAAAACAGGAGGTTTATTAATCCCGATGTCAGTTAATAACTTTCTAGCAACGTTTCTGGCCGTCCCGATACGTGGACTATTATTTTGTGGTTCCATCTTTCCTATTTTTTGTGAAATCAATAAACCGCAATATTTCTTCCTGATCCTTTTTTGATAAATCTTCGTCGGCTCTTAACGCGAATCTTATATCAGCTTTTTCTTCCTGACCCAAGAAAAATTTAATATCCCTGTGTAGTATATCTGCTATTTTAGCCAAATCGTTAATTGACACTTTTCTTTCGCCTGATTCGATGAGTGAAATGGCGGTTGCGGACTCAAATCCAATTTTATCCGCTAACTCCTTTTGTGGCATACTTGCGGCATCTCTCGCTTCTTTGATTTTTTGGCCAATATATCTATATTTTTCCACCTCATTTTTCATAATGTCATTATAACTGTTTCAATATGATTTGACAAGCATTTTTCAATTTGATAATATAATAATAGCAAGCTGATAAATAAAGGTCGTCACCTTGCCAGGTAGTCTAATTAACTAAAGGCAAAAGAAATGAACACTGTACTTGTAACTTATGATTTAATGGCCCCGGGTAAGGATTATTCCAAGCTTTGGGAACACCTTAAATCATACACCGATTACATTAAGCCGTTAGAATCCTTCTGGCTATTACGCACATCCTACTCCGCTGAGGGGGTTCGGGACAAAGTAAGGCTATATGTGGATAGTAACGACCGATTAATGGTAATCGATGTTACTGGCGACGCTGCCGCCTGGTTAAATTTGAGTGTGCAGCAATCTCAGTGGATTAAGAATAATCTTTAATTCCACAACAGTCAGGGGGCTAGTAACTCTAGCCCCTTGTTAAAAAACAATTAATTATTTTATTTTAAAAACTTGTTAAACGAAACTCTATAAAACTTTTATGTACTATTATTATCTTTTCAACTTGCCACGTGCTAAGCAATTCTTAGCCCTAAGTAGTTTTAAGTTTTTACCTAAGATATGGAAAGTATTTCTATTATATACATTTCTATTGTACCATTCTTTAAAAAAATAGTCAGTTGTAATATAATACAACTATGATACAATAACTTTAGAAACAAATTCGGATAGAATGTATTATTATTTAATAAAACCATATATAATAGCATAGTAGCCCCCATTATTCCCTATCTCATATATATAAGGTAATATAATTGAATACGAAAATAGATTTTGCCATGAAATCAAAAATTCAAGAAGACATAACTAAATATTTATCGGATAATTCGAGGGCTGACTTCGAAAGTATTGAGAGTGCTATGCTGAGGGCAATTCTCAATTCTTCTGGCATTTATAGTGTAAAAAATGAGACAATAAAAAACGTAATTTGTATAAACACCTTGCCTCGCAGAATTGCGAGTAAATGGATTAGCCAGAATATACCGAATCCAACAATACAGCACGCTTTGACACTCTATGAGGTGCGCGTATCACCAGAGAGTCGTAAATTTGATGGTGCGTACTACACCCCTCAAAACATAGTAGATGCGATTGTTGATCTTACTGTGGGTAATAGGATTGGATCAGTATGCGACCCGGCTTGCGGAAGTGGTGCATTTTTGCTTGGATCACTAAAAAAGCTTTTATCAAATAAGGCTGGTACTATTCCAAAGATACTATCGCGATATATATGGGGTATTGATATCGATATTCACAATGTCGAAAATACAAAAAAGGTGCTATCTCTTTTTTCTATTCTTGAGGGCGTCGATCGGAAAGAATTCAGAATTGGAATTTTTCAAGGCAATAGCCTTAAATTTTCTTGGCTTGCAACATCTAGGAAAAAATCAAGCTTCGACTTTATTGTTGGTAATCCACCTTATGTACGAGGTCGAAATCTTACCTCTGTACTCAAAGCGCAGATTAAATCATGGCCAACTGCAGATGTTGGAATAGCAGACCTTTACATTCCTTTTTTTGAAATCGCACTTTCATGGGTAAAAAACGATGCAGGCCGAATTGGCTACATTACTCCAAATACGTATTTTTCATCTATCAATGGACGGAAAGTAAGAAAAATGATATCGGAAGCACGGGTGATTGAAAAGATTATTGACCTCAACGGTTTTCCCGCATTTGAGGGTTTACTTACCTATACATGTATCACCATTCTTGATAAAGCTCATACACCTAGACCACTTGTAGGAGTTGCACTGAGGGCGTCACAATTAAGTGATATTCGCAAAATTAGACTTTTTCCAATAAACTATTCCGAACTCAGGAACCATGATTGGTATATTCAACCAAAAAAAATAATAAGTGATATGCGCCAAATTGAATCAGTGGGAACTCCCCTGACAGATTATGTACTAAAATTCACAACCGGCATAGCAACACTGCGAAACGACCTGTATATTTTTAACTCACCAATGAAAAACGGATATATAACATGTGAAATTAACGGAAATTTTTTCGATATCGAAAAAGAAATCACTGTGCCAATTATTAAACCAAATATTATAAACGATGAATTTAAGCTCAAAAATAATCGAGAGAGAATATTGTATCCTTACCGACTAGCTTCCGATGGGAAAAGTATAAATTTAATTGCAGAAGGCGAATTGCGGAATCTCTACCCCGGCGCATATTCGTATCTAAAATATATTAAACCATTACTTAAAAAAAGGTCTGTCGATGATTCGGTATCAAACTGGTATGCCTATGGTAGATCGCAGGCTTTAGATGGTTTTGGCAAAAAGATTATTTTCCCCATGATGTCAAACCATCCAGTGTTTCTTTGGGTAGACAATCCAAATACGCTTATATATTGCGGCTACGCTCTCTTTCCAAGGTCCTATAAAGACGTAAAAATTCTTCTTAAAATACTAAATTCGGATGTCTTTTGGTACTATATCTCAAACACAAGTAAAAACTATGCGAATGGTTATAAGTCTTTTGCAAAAAATTATGTTAAAAAGTTTTCAATCCCAGATTTAACCGACTCGCAGAAAGAATTACTACTATCTCTTTCACCTAAAAAAACGAATCAATATCTTAATAAATTATACGGTTTGAGAAATAGATAGATAATTTGATCTAGCAAGAATTATCTGCTCTGCAAAGTTTCACATATCTTTTCAAAGAAATCTTCAAACCGTAAGTCAGGCTCAGTTGGTATTGTTGCCGAAAGTTGGGGAGGTATGCTATTGAAATCGATAACGCAATAAGCAACGTGTTCATATATACTTGCTGCCTGGGTTGTGGATGTCCTGCCGGCCAAAGAAGCTAGTTGCCTCGCAGCGTTTACATAATTAAAGGACCCAATGGGATTTATAGGGTGATTTGTTTTTAGGTTATCGGTCGGGTGAATGTAAATTAATCCCACCGCACATTGGGGGTATCTTTCATGAATACTTTCTACCTCACTAGCTTTCATACGTATATAGTTATTAAAATTTTTACCAAGCGAACTCATCTGACTCCTCACATCAACAATTAATCTCGGGTCGCCATGTTCATCAAAAATACCAATGTCTGCTTCAACTCTTCCTCGACCTACGCTTATTTTTTTTTCTGTTAATATTTGGAAACCATTCATTTCCAAGTTTCTTGAACGTAATTCGTTTGCACAATAATTTTGAAATTCAGTAATAAAAGATTTGCTACGTACCGCACGTGTTGGATTGGCCACAAAAAGATCCCTCATCCTGACTAATGTGGATGTAAATATTGTGGTGTTTAGAGGCATAAATTATATTTTAAAGGCAAATAATTACTTTTATCAATTTAGTCTATCATTGATGACACGCCCGGACTTTGAAATTATTTATTTTTTTATCTAATTAAATCATCAACTCCAACATCTAAGGCTTCTGCTAATCGGGTTAATGTTAAAAGAGTCGGATTCTTTTTTCCGTTCTCAATATTACTAATATAACCCTTATCAACCCCAAGTGCACGTGCGATATCGCCCTGCGACATCTGTTTTTGAACTCTAATTTGTTTCAGGTTTTGACCTAGTTTTTGTGATGCTTTATTCATGCCTTAATATTTATTATACGAAGAGTTGCACTTTTAGACAATGTTATATTATAATATAACCATAGGAAGTCAGTGATTTGTAAGTACCCCATAAAGGATATCAAATGTAAAATATTCCTACGGCGCATCCCTGGGTCGGGATACGAAAAAGGAAGGCTTTTTAGAAAAAGCGCGGACAGGGCGGGCGGCCGACCCCCCCGCGCACCGGCCGCCCGCCGGTTAATCAGACAAAAAAGGTGCGAACTTTTTCATAAAATCGGCTCCAGTCAGAAAATTGCGATTTATTGGCGGCAAAAAGCCACTGATTAGTCAAAGAAATTAGGGCTTTTTGCCCGAAGACTTGGAAGTTCGTTTGGGCGTACGCCCAGTGCCCCTGCTGGGGCAGCCAATTTTTCTAAGTTTGAAAAAGAGCGAAAGCGACTTTATTTATAAATTAACCAAAAGCGATTATGAATTATTTAATTTACGCCAGAAAGTCCACTGATGAAGAAGAAAAGCAAGTTTTGTCTATTGAAGCTCAAATTACTGAGTTAAGGGAATTTGCCACAAAGGAGAATTTAAAGGTTATTGAAGAATATATTGAAAGCAAGACCGCTAAAAAGCCTGGCCGCTCGGTTTTTAATGCGATGATGGAAAGAATAGAAAAAAGCGGACCCTTAGGAATTTTATCCTGGCACCCGGACAGACTAGCCAGAAATTCTGTTGACGGCGGTAAAATAATCTATTTGATAGATACGGAAAAACTTGCTTCTTTGAAATTCCCCACTTTCTGGTTTGAACCCACACCCCAAGGAAAATTCATGCTGAATATCGCTTTTGGGCAAAGCAAATATTACATTGATAATTTAAGCGAAAACGTCAAGCGCGGTATTCGCCAGAAATTAAGAAGAGGCGAGTGGCCAGGGCTCGCGCCAGTCGGCTATTTAAACGAATTAAGAAATCATACGATTATTAAAGACCCCGAGCGCTGGCAAAAAGTGAAGAAACTTTTTGAAGCCTATGCAACTGGCGAATACACGCTTGACCGCCTGCAAGAGCTGTCGCTTTCGCTGGGCTTGGTGAGCCGCCGGACAGGAAAAGCAATCGTCCTGTCAAAGATGACGGATATTTTAACTAATCCTTTTTACTATGGTGTGATCAAGCATAAAAGAGAATATTATCAAGGCAGTCATGAACCGATTATTACAAAAAGGCTGTTTGATGAGGTTCAAAAAGTCCACGCGACCAAGCGCAATAACAGGCCTAATAAAGATTTAATACCGATTGCTTTTCGCAGGCTTTTCAAATGCGGCGAGTGCGGAAGAATGATTACCGCCGAGAAAAAGCAAAAGCTGTCCGGCCTGAAATACACTTATTATCGCTGTACCAAGAAAAATGTGGTTTGCTCGCAGAAATTTTTAGAAGAACGAAAGTTAATCACTCAAATCGATGAAATAATCAAAAGCGTCGCCCTGCCCGATGATTTAACAGACTATATGATAAACAGAGTAAATAAAGAGATTAAAGAGTCTAAGACTAAATTTGAGGCCGAAAAGAAGATTTTAGATGACGAGTTTAGCAAATTAAAAGACAGGCAGGAAAAATTGCTTGAAGCCTATTTAGACCGAACAATTTCTCATGAAGAATTTACTGCTGCCAAACAAAAAATCCTTAACCGGCAAATAGAGATTAAGGAATTTTTGTCATCTTTTCGGCGGAAGGGCGACGCACGGCTCGAACTCTTTAAAAAGTGGATTTTAGACGCTCACCAAGCCCCTTCTAAAGCATATTCAAATGATTTATCGGCGAAACGGAATTTCTTAGAAAAAATTGGCTCGAACTTCCAAGTCTTCGGGCAAAAAGCCCTAATTTCTTTGACTAATCAGTGGCTTTTTGCCGCCAATAAATCGCAATTTTCTGACTGGAGCGGGTGAGCGGAGTTGAACCGCCGTCTCATCCTTGGCAAGGATGTATAATAGCCGTTATACGACACCCGCATATTTTAATTGTATTTTGTCTGCCTTCGCGTAACGCTTCGGCAGACAGCCTTCGCCTTGATTTAATTTGGCTTGCCAGCCGAAGCTCCTAAGGAGCGAAGGCTGGAGGCCACGGGCGGATTCGAACCGCCGAATAACGGTTTTGCAGACCGTTGCCTTACCACTTGGCTACGTGGCCCCGAAAAGTCAAATTATATTTTAACAAATTATAGGATTTTTTTCAAGGGTCTTTTTTTGATTTTATCTTGGACATTAATTTTTAGTGGCTTTTTTTCTTCAATAATCGGCAATTTTTCTGGCGGTGCTGATTTTTTAAATTGTGTTTTTCTAAGCAGCATTATAGATTTTTAATTTTTCTTAAAAATTCCTGATGAATCTTGCCATTGGTGGCTAAAAAGTCTTTTATTCCCCAGCGCCAATCTCTGTTTTTGAAATCAGTCACTTTACCGCCGGCTTCTCTGACTAGTAAAGCCCCAGCTCCGGCGTCCCAGATTTTTCCGCCGGGGATAATATGTCCGTCGGTTTTTCCGGCTGCCACGTAACACATCTCCAGACCCGATGAACCGAGCTGCCGAAAATCAACAGCGGCTGTTTTTAATTTTGAGTAAATCGTTTTTGATTGATCAATGAATTTCATTTTTGAGCCGTGGCAGAAAGTAAGATAGGCGTCTTTCAATTTTTTTGTTCCGGAAACATGAATTTTTTTATTGTTTAAAAAAGCCCCCTTATTTTTTTCCGCCCAGTACATTTCTTCCAAGTAGGGTGCCCAGAAAAAACACAAGATACAATCTTTTTTGTACCATAGACTCAATACCGAGGCAAAAAGAGGATTGGCCATAATAAAATTTGTGGTTCCGTCTAAAGGGTCAACGATCCAAGAATAAGGTGATTTTTTATCAATCAAACCCTTTTCTTCAGAGATTATATTAAATTTAGGAAAATATTTTTTCAGATTTTTGATGATACTATATTCGGCTTTGATATCAGCTTGAGTCAATAAATCATGAGGCTTTTTAGTCATTACCGTTCTCCTTTTAAAGTGAAGAAAGTGCTTCATGAGAATTTCACCAGCCTCTTCTAAGGTTTTAATGGCGATTCGCTTAGTTTTATTCATAGGACAATTTATTTATTTTTTTAGAGCTTCCTGCTGTTTTTTAATCAGGGCTTTTATTTCGTCTAAAATTGGGCTCAAATCACTTTTTTCATTTTTTGATAATATGACAAACTGGCCACCTTCTTTTTCATAGCCAGGGGGCAACCATGGTTTGGGTTTAAAATCTTCTGGTTTAACGCCCCTCATAAATCTAATTTCATAATTTATTCCAGCTTTTTCCAATAAATCCTTAAGGTTAAAACCATAAAAACCTACGGGTCTTTCACGATCGAAATCATAGCCAAAGAATATTTTTCCCTCACGTTCAAAAACCTCATCAGGGGTAAAGGGAATAATTCTAACTTCTTTTTTGGCAACTCTCAACATTTCGTAAATTGAAAGTAAACCGCTTACATCATCTTCGTGTGGGACATGAAGAGGCACTGAATTATTTGCCAAAACAAGATCAAAACGGCCTTCTTTAAAAGGTAAAAATTGTCCAGAGCCATATACTAGTTTGTCATCTTCCCTTTTATTTGGTCGTACGCTGGCATCGACTCCGGTCACATCTAAATTTTTTGTCTTTGCTGCCCTTAAAAATTCTAAAGACGGACCGACATCAAGAATTTTTTGACCTTCTAAATTTTCAATATCTAAATCGAGATAATCCAAGTAAGCATATAAATTTCTCTCACTAAAAGGTCCTTTTTCTTTTCTGTAGTCAATTAACTTTTTTCCACCCCCTACTTCCTGTATTTCTTCAGAAGATAAAAATTTTTTTAATTCTTCATTCCTCATAAAATTTGTTTATAAAACGACCTCTTTAAATTCATTAGCCATTTTTTTTAAATCAAAAATCGCAAAAGAAGGATATTGGAACATGCCGCCCGAAGTCCCCGGATTTAAAAGATACGTCTTTCCGATTTTTTCAAAGGTTTTTAAATGGTTATGACCGAAGCAGATTAAATCAAACCGGCCGGAAGAAACCAATTTTCTAGATTTATCGGGATAATGAGTGACGGCTATTTTTTTACCCTCGAGTTCAAATTCACCCAGATCGCCAAAATGAGTGACTTTATCCGATTGGTCGGCTACTTTTTTTTCCAATTCACGGTCAGCCACATTGCCGTATACCATATAAATATGCCCGGCGAATTCTTTAATCATTTTTTTAAGCATTGAGGGGGCGCAAAGATCGCCGCAAAAAATAATTATTTTAATTTTTTCCTTATCTAGAATTTTATTGATTAAGCCCCAATTAGTATAATTGTCATGAAGATCAGAAAGAATGGCGATTTTCATATTTTTCCGTTTATTTTATATTATGGAATTATTATTTTTAATACCCTAGGCATAATCTTAATTATAGCTGGCGTTGTTCCGATATATTCGCCGTCAGCCTGGATTTTTACTGGCTCTTCTGATGTTATCTTAACATTTTTTACCCGGTCATAGGAAAGGTCGGGCAAAGAGAGGTGTTTGCCAGTTTTGGAGGTAATGACATATTTCAGGGTATTGAAAATGTCTTTATTTTTCCCAATTATTAAATCAAGCTCTCCGTCGTCAATTTCTGCTTTGGGAAATAATCGCCAGCCAGCCGCATATTCCGGAATATTCCCAAAAAGAATCCAATATCCGCCAGGAATTTCTTTATCATCGGAAATTACCGTCATCTTAATTGGTTTCGTTTCAAAAAACTTTTTCGCTCCATATAAAACATGGAGCGGGACATTCAGAATTCTTTGCCCCCGCGAAAGATTTTTTATTTTTGGTGATTTTTCAAAATCATGAATAATGCCTGCGTCAAACCCCATTGAAGCAAAGCCAAGAAAGTAGCGATTATTTATAATACCCAAATCGACTGATTTAGTTTTCTGTGAAATTATAATTTTACAGGCCTTAATTGGATCACTGGGAATGCCAAAATAGCGGGCAATGCAATTTTCTGAGCCCAAGGGAATAAAACCTAGGGCGCAGGTCAATGATTCCAGCCCGTTAATCACATTGTTGATGGTTCCGTCGCCGCCAACCGTCGCTACAACATCGTATTTAACAGCGGTATTTTTCAGGCACTGTTTTTGTTCTACTAAATCCTTTGGCGCATAGCTGGTAACTTCAAAGCAGCCTTCCTCCAATGTTTTTTCAATTTTTTTCTGATGAAAAATTTTGCTACCCGAGGCGGCTTTTGGGTTGACGATTAATAATAGTTTTTTCAATTTAGATATATCCCTTTAATTTAAAATATATTATTGCGCCGTACTCCCTGACAATATTCTTGAATCTGGTTATTCGGTCTAAAGTTGATTCTTTGGAAACCAGATTGGGTTCAACGGCAATGCATTTAACCTCCATTTTTAATTTGTGAAAAATCCAACAGGATCTTTTGGTGTGAAAATCGGAAGTAACAACTAGAGCCGTTTGCCAATTATTTTTTTTCATTATTTCTTGGCTGAAAACAGCATTATCATAAGTGTTTTTTGATTTGGTTTCCAAAAAAATATCTTCCTCGGGCATTCCAATTCCAACGGCATATTCTTCCATTTTTTCACTGTTGACATAGCCATATTTTTTATCCTGCCCGCCGGTTAAAATAATGTTTTGGCTTAAGCCCTGATCAAAAAGCAATTCAGCTTCTTTAATTCTTTCTTTAGCTGTTTTATTTATTTCGCCCAGTTTATTCATGCCGCCGCCCAAAACGATAATCACATCAACATTTTCCGTCTGGTCATTGTGAATTAAGGGAAAAACTAAAAGTGTATTGATAAAAGGGCTGAAAGCAGTAAATATAAAAAGAAAAATAACTACGACCTCGGTATAGATAAATATGCTTTTAATTTTTTGTTTCATTATATTTTGCCTTCTTTATCTTATCTTATTATATCAAAAAAACGTTTTTCCAAAAAGAAAAGGGCCCTTGGCAGAAATGATCCGCCAAGGGCCAATAAGGTACGACTAGAAGTTGCATTTGAGGGTGAGAAGGTAATTCATGCTGCGGCTATTCCATTCGTACAGCGGAGCCGCCCAGACAACCACGTGGTTTACCGGGTTTACTTCCAGGCGAAGTCCGACTCCGGCAAATCGCTGAACCATTCCTCCGGCTGCCAGCAATTTGTTGGCTTTAGCCACGGCGACGGCTTTGTACCAGTAGTCGCTGCCGCCATTTTCCCAGATACCGAGAGCGTAACCATGCTTGTTTCCGAGCCAGAGAGAACCAGCATAGCGGAAGGAATTGTCAGCTTGCTCAAGTCCCAAGCTGGCATTGAGTTCAATCCAGGGTCTTGGTGCGAAGTTCGGACCCAGGTAGGCTTCAGCATAGGCCTTGCCCACCTGGAAGTAGCAGGATGCGCCGATCTTGTTGCTGAAGTAATGAGTGACTGTTCCGGCGAGCTGTGGAGTAACCTTCTCTGCTGTGAGCAAGGTTCTTTCCTCGACCCAGAAGCTGTTCTGAGCGAATGCGGCGGTGTAAGCGGCGAGAGATACGAGAACTACGACCGCGAGAGCTATCATTGCCTTCATGGCAACCTCCTTGATTTTTGCCACTCTCTTCGGCGAGTGGCGGCCTTTGGTTTTAAAGAACTTGTTAAAAAAAGCGCTAGATGAATGCTATCTATTATTGAAGGAGATAGAATCCAAACTACCGCTCTTTTTCTCCCTCCTCTTTTTTCAGTTTTCAAATAACTTTTGATTTTAACAGGTTATCATATCTTACCTATTAATTTTGTCAAGAGTATCGTTAAAATTATTATTGCTATTGACAATTTGGCTAAAATAAGCTAATATTAAATATATAAGGTTGTCCAAATCGTCGGCATTAATACTTATCCACATGCTATTAAATGAGTCATTAGAAAAATCCGGCTTATCCCCAAGGGAAACTAAGGTTTATTTGGCAGCCTTAGAATTGGGACGGGCCAGAGTTCAGGAAATAGCCAAAAAAGCGGGACTTCCCCGCTCAACTACCTACTCGGTTTTGGAGGCTTTAATTAGTAAAAATTTAATATTCTCCTTTGGTCAGGAAAAGGTTAAACAATATATTGCCGAGGATCCCCAGAAGATTGCCAGTTTAAGCGAGGAAACAACCCGGGTTATTAAAGAGATTTTACCCAGCTTAAAGGAAATTTACCGAAGCGCCAAGGGCCGGCCACAAATCAAGTATCATGAAGGTTTAGCCGCTATCAAAGAAATGTATGAAGATATTTTAAGACAAAAAGAAAGAGAATATTTAATTTTTGCGCCGGAGAGTACCTGGCTTAAAATGGATGAAAAATGGTTTAACGATTATAAGAAAAGAAGAGCTAGTGCCAAGATAAAAACCCGTTTAATTTTAACTGATAGCCCAGAAGCACGAGAGCGTAAAAAAAATGAAGCCAGAGATTTTTCAGAAATTAAAATAATTCCCAGGGAGCTACCCCAGGATATTACAGCCGGAGTTTATATATTTCGGGAAAAAGTCATTTTCACTGAATACAAAAAAGATTTGATTACGGTGGAAATACAAAGTAAGGGGATTGCTGAAATGCAGCGCCTGATGTTTGAGCGACTTTGGAGTTTATTGAAATAATAATTTATCGGGCAAAGCCTTTCAAAAACTCCATCGTTTTTTGCGAGGTCAAAACATTGGCCAGATAATAACGGTATTCAGGCAATTCAACTTGTTTTTTTATTTCCAGATTGTTTTTATAAATTTCCAAAGTTTTTTTAATCTCCTGATCTATCTCTTTTTCTTCAACTTTGATTTTTTCCTCTTTGGCAATGTGCCTAAGGACCAAAGCGGTTTTTATTCTTTTTTCCGCTGGCTCCAAAAATTCCTTTTTTAATTGATCTCTTGTTTTTTTAATACTCTGAAGATAGTCATCAAACTTCATTCCTTGTTTTTGAATATCTTGTTCTAATTCTCCAATCATTTTTTCCTTTTCCGCTTCAATTAAAAGATCGGGAATTTCCTCAAATTTTGATTTTTTAATAATTTCATCTAAAATCTCCAATTCAAATCTTTGCTCTTCTTTTCTTTCTGATTCTTTTTTGATTGACTCTTCAATTTTTCCCCTCATATCTTCAAAAGTTTTAAATTCGCCGACTTGTTTGGCAAGATTATCGTCTAAGGCGGGCAATTCTATTTTATAGACCGCCCGCATCTTTACTTTAAATTCAGCCAATTTTCCAGATAAGTCTTTTTTATGATAATCTTTCGGAAAATTAAGTTTGAATTCTTTTACTTGTTCTTTGGCTAGACCGATTAAATTTTCCTCAAAACCGGGGATAAAATGACCTTCACCGATGACGAGAGGATGTTGTTTTGAACCGCCGCCGTCAATCGGCACTTTATCAACAAAAACATCAAAGTCAATTTCCACTTTGTCGCCTTGTTGCGCGGGCCTTTCCACTAGCATTTCTTTGCCGAACATTTTTTGAAGATTTTCAATGGCTTTGTCAATTTCTTTTTGGTCAATTTTTACCTCTTTTTTCCTGGCTTTAATTTTTTTGTATTCGCCAATTTGTATTTTAGGGAGCAACGAAACCTCAGCTTTGTAAACTAGAGGATTGCCTGGAGCCAGTTTTAAAACAGATATTTTTGGCTGACCGACTGTTTCCAGCTTATTATCTAAGACTGCTTGCGGATAAGTCTTTTTAATAATTTGTTCCAAGGCTTCCTCGTAAATCACCTGCTCGCCGATTTTGTCTTTGACCAGGTCATAAGGTACTTTGCCCGGCCTAAAACCAGGAATATCCATTTCTTTAGAAATTTTAGCAGAAGCATTAATCAAAAACGGCTGAAGTTCAAAAACCGAAACTTCAATGGTTAATTCAACTTGATTTTTGGGCAGTTTATTAATTTCTACTTTCATTTGACTTATTTATTAAGTTTGATTAAGATAAATTAAACGTTTTTTGACAACTAGTAACCACAAAAACAAAGAATGGGAGGAGATAAAATGAAAGAGATGACCTTGTCTGGAGAAAACGGCAGAGGCATAGCGCTTTCTGGGGTTTTGGCTGAATTTGTCGAACTCATCACTAGAGAACTGGATTGTCTGCCGCAAGTTACTGGCGATGGCAGGATAAAATTCACCCTGCACAAGAATCATCCTCTGGCTCATGGTCAACAGATCGATTTGGCGACTATCACGCCAGCAGAACCGCCGGGTCAGACGAGGATAGAAATCTTCATTCCGTCAGCCCTGGCTAGGTTTACACTAATCGGAGGCAGATAACATGCGAAAAGTGTACATTCTTCTTAAAGTACTGCCAGCAGAGCCTGGCAAGGATGAGGTTCAAGAGCCGGATCCCAAAGAAGTAGCAGAAGCCGCTAGGGAAGTAATTAATGAAAATTTGCCCGATCGCTTGCCAGAGGTTGCCTTTGAAGTGTATATCGCCAGCTAAGAGACTATGGATTAAGTTCTGAAGGAGGCGGCAGGATGCCAGAAGAAATAGTAAAGACGATTAAAGCCAAAGTTCGGCCTCTAGATGAAATAAGTAAAAGAATATTGTGCAATAGCGATGTTGGGAAAATAGTTGTGCGCGAAGTCATGGAACTGCTTAAACCGCTTGCAGAACGCATTAAAGCAAGCCTGCCTGGCGGTGATTTCAAGATAGAAGTAGAGATCACAATTTCCTGATCTTTATTCTTTCAAGCAAATACTCTGGCGGGAGCCTAAAAACCTCCCGCTTTTTTCTTATTTTAGCTATTTTTTTTATCTATGGCAAGGTACGGTTGACAAATATTAAAGATAATGATAAGTTGTTTTACGGGTTATCAGGCCGCGGCTTTTATGGGAGAATGGCAGCTGGCTTGATATTGTTTTGGACAATGAGAGAAAGGAGGCTCTCGATGAAAACATTCTCGGTTGAAGTGCCGGAAGAAATGGCCGAACAATTTGAGAGTGCCCTGACTGTTCTGAAAGATTCGGTTAAAGCAGGGAAAGAAACCTTCGATGATGTTCACGGGATAATAAGGGTCGCCGGCCAGGCGCATAAAGAAGGAAAAAGCTTTCAAATTGAAACAGGACAGCTTAATGTTTCAGAACACCTTAGGCGCCTTTACGGCCGGGCTTGCGGTTTTGATCAGAATCCGCGGCGCCGAAGGTAATACCCTGTGGTCAGTGACCGAAAATGGTTTTTTGGAAAGGGAGCGTGCAAGCTGCGCTCCCTTGTTTATATTTGTTGATAATTTTAATCCTTCGGCCTTAAATCCGTAATTCTCTTTTCCTTCAATTCGGTTTCCATGCCGATTTTGTTCAAGATAGTCTTGACATCTTCTTTTCTTATCTCCGGACTGATAAAAACCATATTTTTGAATTGTTTTTCGAGTTGCGGTTTGAATTGATCAAAATCAATATTCTTTTTTAAGGCAACAAACAAAATCATTTCATCAATTTCATAGGGATCATTATTTTTTTTCTTTATTTCAATCCGCCATTCTTCAATTTCTTTCATCCCGGAAAGCAAGGGA
>Ga0315268_10004778_pt1 | contig 14634 bp, 15 predicted proteins | sample C1_top_MG_FD_204535 | JGI IMG/M metagenome (GOLD analysis project Ga0315268, IMG submission 204535) | Sediment microbial communities from Yellowstone Lake, YNP, Wyoming, USA - C1_top | ecosystem: Environmental > Aquatic > Freshwater > Lake > Sediment | place: USA: Wyoming | collected 2017-08-01
GTTGAAGTAGCCCCATTCGTCGAGGTCGTTGTCGGAGCACATGTAGATGGCGAAGGTCCATTTCGCTCCTTTCTGGCCCGCAGAGGCAGGCACTACACAGAGACTCAAGGCCATCAGTGCGCAGACCACCAGCACACCATATCTCAAGTTAGAATTGGTCAGATTCTCCCCCCTTCGAGAATCGCTGACTCGTTATTTAACGGTGATTTTCAGAGAGAAGTCTGCCAGGCGCGAGAGGAGAGGGGTACGAACGCACATCGACAATTCCCGACACCAGTCCAGCAGCAAGACTGAGAGGCACTATCGCGCCTATTGCACATGGTTACGCCCCGCTAGATACGGCAATGACAGAATCCAGATAGCCAAAAAGTGTGCACTGGAAACAGAGGTCTGCCGGGAAATCTATTTAAATACCTATTTAAATACCCAAAGAAGCCGGGGAGATTTTATGGCTGTCATCAAGATAGAGAACGTTGTCGCATCAACGTCTCTCGGGGGAGAGTTGGACCTGCAGGCAATCGCGCTGGCGCTGGACGGTGCGGAATACGAGCCGGAACAGTTCCCAGGGTTGATTTACAGATTGAAGGAACCGAAGACCGCTACACTTCTTTTCAGGAGCGGCAAAGTGGTCTGTACGGGCGCGAAGAGCTTGGAGCAGGTGAAGACCGCGATAGGCAAAGTGGCGAAGCAGATCGAAGCAGCGGGAATAACCATCAAGGGGGAGCCGAAGATCGAGGTCCAGAACATCGTCGCGTCGAGCGATCTCGGAGCGAAGATCAACCTGAACGCGATCGCGATAAGCCTCGGCCTCGAGAAGGTCGAGTACGAGCCCGAGCAGTTCCCTGGGCTGGTGTACAGGCTCGACAATCCCAAGGTCGTCGTGCTGCTGTTCGGCAGCGGGAAGCTCGTTTGCACGGGCGCGAGAAAACCCGAGGACGTCGGGGCAGCTGTTGACAAGATCACCGAGGAGCTCAAGGCCGCGGGCCTGCTCGCGTGAAGTCAGGGACAAGTTCCATGGCTGTTCCCATTCTGGACAACCACGTCCACCTGGAGCCTGTCAGAGGAAGGAACGTTGAAGCTGTAAGAGATTTCGAGAAACAAGGCGGAACTCATCTCATAATCTCCCATCTGCCGTACGAAGAAGTCCATGTGAAGGCCGCCGAGGATTTTCGCAGAGGGTTCGAGATCACCGTCTCACTCAAAGACAGGGTGAACAAGGAGACCCGTGTGAAGGCATACGCGACAGTGGGACCATATCCTGCTGAGCTGCTCGAGCTGGAGAAGCTGCACGGCCTCGAGAGGGCAAAGGAGATTATGATCGAGGCGATGGAAATCGCAGCCGAATTCGTGAAGGAGGGAAAAGCCCTTGCCATTGGCGAGGTTGGGAGGCCACACTTTCCTGTGTCGACCGAGGTTTGGCGGGCTTCGAACGATATACTCCGAGCTGGCATGAGGATTGCCAAGCAGACTGGATGTGCCATCGTGCTGCACACAGAAAGCGCGACACCAACATCAATGAAGGAGCTCGCAGGCATGGCAAACGAACTTGGTCTCGACACGAACAGAGTGGTGAAGCACTACTCTCCGCCTCTGATCACGCCCGAAGAGAATTTCGGGTTGATGCCGTCCGTGCTCGCCGGCAAGGATGCGATCAGAGAGGCCCTGGGGAAGGGAACACGGTTCCTGATGGAGACTGATTTTCTGGACGACCCCAGGAGACCGGGGGCGGTCCTGGCCATCACTACAGTGCCGAAAAGAACGATTGCTCTGTTGAACCAGAGGCTGATGACCGAGGAACAAGCCCACAAGATCCATAGAGACAACGCCGTAGCGACCTACGGCTCACTTTTCGAATAGCGCAGAGAATGGATGTCTCACGACAAGACCCAAATCAGAGAACGAGATAGCGGTGCTATCGTGAGGCGGATCAACTGAGCCAAGGAACTGGGGTGCCCGAGTACGTGCGATCGGCCTTCAGGAAGCACGGATCACTGGTGGTAATCCAGGTTCTGGTGGCAATGGCGAACACGATCGCCAACTCGTTCGCCCTGATCTACCTGATTAGAGAGGGCAACGACTACATCGCGTGCTCTGTGTTCATTTTGATTAACGCAACAATACCGATGCTCTTAGTGGCTTTCGCCGCGAAGACGATTGTGAAGAACTTCACCGCATCCATGAGCACCGGACTGATGAGCCTGTTTGGGTACTACTTCGCTCTCGCGCTCCTGCACGGATGGGAGTTGATACTAGTGCCACCTCTCCTATTCGGTACGTACGTAGTAACGTTTTGGATTCCGTACAATACTCTCATCATGCACATCGCGTCCGAGCGCACGAGGGGCGCGACAATCGGGGTCTACTTTCTTGTTTGGCCCCTGATAACGACCATAGGCCCTCTCATCGGAGGGGCCATCATAACGATCTATGGGTACAGCGTGATGTTCATCGTCGCGATGGGCATCATCAGCTCGTGCCTGTTCTACATCTCGGGCTTCCGAGTCTTGAGGAGGCTGCGCGAGCGGATAATAATACCTGAGCTGCTGCAGTCGCTGAGGATGAACCTCGTCGGCAAGAGGCGGCTCGAGCTTGACTTCGAGGGAGTCGACAGGAGGATGATGTACGGCCTGTTCGCCCAAGGGATCCAGGACGGGCTCTTCTGGGTGGCGGTGCCTATCATAAGCTTCCAGTTCGCGACCTCCGAGTCGAAGCTCAGCGGCTATCTCTCACTGTTCGCGCTTTGGGGAGCGGTCATGACAGTGGCCCTAGGCTACCTCTCGGACCGGATAAAGAACAGAAAGGGGATTCTCAGAGTCGGAGCGCTCCTGAGCGCTGGGGCGATGATGCTCGCGGCGTACGCATCGACGACAGACGCCTATCTGGGAGCGATGAGCATTGCGACCTTCTGGTTCGCTATTGTGCCGTCATTCCTCTTCACGATGCTCCTGGACAAGCTCGAGAGATTCAAACAGAAGGGTGTCCTGATCCGCGAATTCCTCCTGAATGTCGGAAGGGTCGCAGGGGCGAGCCTCACGATCATGATACTGTTGTTCGACCTGGACCTGTCAACATCGCTCGTCATCGCAGGAGCTGCCACAGCGACCATAGCAATAGTCAAGTGAGGAATCTCACGGAACTATCGAGAACATTTCGAACTCGCCCGTTGCCTCTGAGTACTTGACCTCCCTAGATTCCACCCTCGCATAGGGCTGCCTTGTCGCGCACCATTCAATGGCTTCCTTTACCGATTTCTCCTCTCCCTCGAAAATCGCCTCTACCATTCCGTCCCGCGTGTTCCTCACCCAGCCAGTAAGTCCGAGCGATTCAGCGCACTTGCACGTGTTCGCTCTGAAAAAGACGCCTTGAACAAGTCCGCCAAAGACAACGTGCGCCCGAACCTTCACGGCTGCGAATCCGTTCCCGTTGCGAAATAGATTTTGCCTCAGTCGATGCGCTCGAGAGCTAGGAAAGCCGCTTGAGGAGAGCCAGTAACAAGATATTTATACTCACACCTCGATTTTATCATGCGCACGTCATGCGCGCGGGATGCACGATCAGCGGCACGAAAAGTGTCCTCATCCAAGCCTCTCAGAAGGTGAACGAGATGATGAAATCTCTTGTCGAAGACGCCCTTGCAAGGGAACCAACAGCCGGAGCAGCAGTGTCGGAAACAGCAGCATATGGCCCGGACCAGAGGGTCGATGCGGAACTAGAAGCGATTCTCAGAACGCTCAAGACGAACATCAAGATCATAGGTGTTGGCGGCGGCGGCTCGAACACGATCGCCCGGATATACGATGAGGGGATCGTTGGTGCGGAGCTGATCGCAGCAAACACAGACGCGCAACACTTGCTCCAACTAAGGGCGCCTCACAAGTTGCTTCTCGGCAGGAGAGTTACTAGGGGGCTCGGGGCAGGCGCGCTTCCTCAGGTCGGAGAAGAGGCAGCTAGGGAGGCCGAGGAGGAGCTCAAGAAGATACTCGTGGATACTCACATCTGCTTCGTGACGTGCGGCCTTGGAGGAGGCACCGGCACAGGCGGCGCGGCCGTCGTCGCCAGAACAGCCAAGGAGATGGGCGCGCTGACAATCTCCGTCTGCACTCTCCCGTTCAGAGGCGAGGGCAAGATGAGGATGGAGAACGCTGAGTGGGGTCTCGAGAGGCTGAGGGACGCATCCGATACAGTGATCGTGATCCCGAACGACAAGCTGCTCGAAACCGTTCCGAGGCTTTCTCTGAACGCGGCGTTCAAGGTCGCGGATGAGGTTCTGATGCGCTCGATCAAGGGTCTTACAGAGGTCATTACGAGACCTGGGCTGGTTAACCTCGACTTCAACGATGTCAAGACCATCATGAAGGGAGCGGGGGTCGCGATGATCGGGCTCGGCGAATCCGATGCACCCGGAGACGAAAGGGTCCAAGAGGCTATCGACCAGGCGATCAACTCACCGCTTCTTGAGGTGGACATAAGCCAAGCGAACGGTGTCCTGATTGACGTAATCGGTGGAACGGACATGACGATCTCAGAGGCCGAGAGAGCAGCAGAGGAGATCCAGGCAAGGGTAGGACAGAACGCGAGGATAATCTGGGGCGCGGCCGTGGACCCGGCGATGGACAAGACCGTGAGGGTCATGCTCGTTGCGACGGGTGTGAGATCCAAGCAAATCTTGGGCAAGCCACAGGAGAAGAGATTCAGAGGTGTAGGCGAGGTAGAGATGGTTCGCTGACCCACGCCAGACACCCCCGAAACGTTTAAGACACCTAATCAACTACGGTGGAACCAACCGGCGAGCTGGTCTCGCCGCCATACTTTGTCACGTTAACACGCGTGCAGAGACAACACGGAGGCTCGACATGAAGTCCCTTGTCGAAAGCGCCCTCACCGAAGCTGAAAAGGAACAGGAGAAGCGGCCGGAAGGTATGAGGACCTTCACTGCAGAAGACGAGGAGCTGCAGAAGATACTTCTAGGTCTGAGGACCGACATCAAGATCATCGGCTGCGGAGGCGGCGGCTCGAACACCATCAACAGGCTCGCGGAGGCGGGCATTGTGGGTGCGGAGCTATATGCTGCCAACACTGACGCCCAGCACCTGCTAATGACGAGAGCACCGCACAAGATTCTACTCGGTAGACGGGTGACCAGAGGACTCGGAGCGGGCGCTCTTCCCCAAGTCGGAGAGGAGGCAGCCAGAGAGGCCGAGGAGGAGCTCAAGAAGGCCTTGGCTGACGCGGACATCGTTTTCGTGACATGTGGACTAGGAGGAGGCACCGGGACCGGATCCGCACCGTTCATCGCTCAGGTCGCCAAGGAGCAGGGCGCGCTCACCATCGCCATCTGCACATATCCATTCCAGGCCGAGGGAGCCATCAGGGCCGAGAACGCAGAGTGGGGTCTTGACAGGCTCAGGAACATTGCTGATACGGTCATTGTCATCCCGAACGATAGGCTGCTGGAGCTGGTTCCGAAGCTGTCGCTCAACGCCGCGTTCAAGGTCGCAGACGAGGTCCTCATGAGATCAATCAAGGGGATCACGGAGGTAGTGACTAAACCCGGTCTTGTAAACCTCGACTTCAACGACATCAAGACGACCATGAAGTCTGGCGGCGTCGCTATGATAGGCTTGGGCGAGTCGGACGATGATGACAGGGCGGTGGCCGCGGTCACTGAGGCAATCAACTCTCCGCTGATTGAGCTTGACGTGAGCGAGGCGACGGCCGCGCTTGTCAACGTCACCGGGGGCCCAGACATGACCGTGAGCGAGGCCGAGCAAGTAGCTGAGATACTGCAGTCGAAGATCAGCCCGGGCGCGAGGATCATATGGGGCGCTGCTATAGACGAGACCATGGAGAGGACCATCAGGGTGATGCTGGTCATAACCGGAGTCAAGTCCAGGCACATACTGGGCCCCCAGCAGGCCAAGAAGGGCAAAGAGATGGGCCTAGACTTTATAAAGTAAAAACAATGCCAACTAGAGATAATGTTAAAATAGCCAGAAAGTCATCTGGCAGTCATGCAAAACAATGGAAACGGGCTTCCCCGCAGCGTCATCCGAGCACTCGAAGGATTCCCTCTCGAAATTCAGCGCGAAGCAGTATTACAATGGGTCAAAGAACTCCATGCAAGTGGCCGTTCGAACGCGACCTTGGAACTCTATTCGAGCCATCTGAAAATGCTTGGTCGGACGATAGCGAAACCGTTCGAGAATCTCAGCCGTGAAGAAGTTGCTGACTACCTTGGCAAGTTTGAGAATGTCGGAACGCGAAATTCTGTCGGGATCGTGCTTAAGAATTTCCTCAAATGGCTGAACAAAGGATGCACACCTGATTCTATATCATGGTGGAGTGCTGGAAAGGTTGATCTGACTCTTTGTGCCAATGACATACTCACGGAAGAAGAGATTCAGCGACTAATCAACTACGCAGCGACATTTCGAGATAAGGCTCTGATTTCCGTGCTTTATGATTCAGGAGCCAGGATCGGCAGCATCCTCAAGCTTCGTCGGATGGATGTTCAATTCGACGAGTATGGCGCGATTATTCACTTGCGGTCGGACAAGACAGGAAGGAGAAGAATTCGAGTGGTCAATGCCGTTCCGATCTTGCGGGATCATCTGAACAGCCTACCCGATAAGAGACAGGAGGCTGGAATATGGTTCACACATGACTGGAAGCCATTGGGATATCAGGGTGCCTTGCTCGCAATCAAGGATGCCGGTCGTCGTGCAGGACTTACAAAACCAGTGAGGCCACATATGTTGAGACATGCAAGGGCAACTGAATTTGCTCGGAAAAACGTCTCGGAAGCAGCAGCTAAGGCACAATTTGGATGGGCTCCGAATTCCAGCATGTGGATGCGCTATACGCATCTGAATGCCGCTGACATCGACAGAGAAGTGCTCCGCGTGTCGGGTATCAAGATGGAGGAGTCCTCCTCCAAGAATAAATCACCATTGCGCCCAATCAAGTGTCCGGCATGCGGAAGGGAGAATGATTCGAGCTACACGTATTGTTCGGCCTGCGCAGCATCATTATTGCCAGGGGCTCCGTTGACAGCGAAGCCGAAGAGCCTCCCAGAACTCTTAGACCGATGGAAGGAGTTGAAAGCGGCTAATAAGATCGGACAGGAGAAGATTGAGATCGAAGATGAACTGTCCAAGGTCATCACCGGCATAATCGAGAATTTCGATCTCGTGATGCAGACCTTCAAGCCCACGAAGAACTAGCTCCTGGATTGCCGAAAATCAACGAGCCAGCTAGGAAGAATGTGTCTATCCAGCATTCGCGGCCCATCTTTTACAGTTCGTCTAGCCAGATGATTCGTCGACAGGTTCAAAACGTCCTTAGTCGATGCCTTTTCGGGATGCACTGTGGGAACCTCTCCTAGGAAGAAGGATTCTGGAGAGGGGGGAGTCGCGGTAGAGTACGGTCCAGTGAAGGCGCTCCACGCAATCGCGGAGCGGATAGGGTTGATCGACATAGTCAATCAGGCAGCCCCGAAGAGGAACGGGCTGCCTGTTGGCGAGCTCGTGTTCATCATGGCCGCGAATCGCGTCCTCGATCCTCGCCCCAAGTACACCATCCCCGACTGGTACCAGAGGACGTATCTGCCCGAGCTCGTTGGTGTCGACCTCCCGCTGGACAGCGCATACCAGACACTCACGCGATGCCTGGACTATCTCACGGACGATGTCCAGATGGAGATAGAGATGGCCCTTGCCGCCCGCGTCATGGAGTCGTTCCATCTCAAGCCCGAGAGCTTCATCTACGATGTCACCTCGACCTTCGTCGAGGGCGAGGGAGGAGCGGAGATCCTCCAGTATGGTTACTCGAGGGACCATCGTCCGGACTGCCGCCAGGTGAACTACTCCCTGTGCGTGACGATGCATCCAACTGTGCCGCTCTTTCACCAGGCGTTTCCTGGCAACACGGTCGACTCGAAGACGGTCAAGGAGACGATGGTCAGGTTCAAGGACAAGCTCGGGCTCGGCGGATGCCTTGTGGTCGACAGGGGCATCGTCACGGGCGCGAACATAGTGGAGATCGTGGACGAGAGGAAGCTAGACCTGGTAGGGGGTCTTCGCATGGACAGGCGCTTCAGGGCGCTCGCCCTGAAGACCCCGCTCAAGTCGTTCGGGAAGACGTTCGTTCTGAAGGACGAGGCACTCCAGGCGAAGGAGTTCTCCATCGAGATAGGAGGGAAGGACCGCCGGTGCATCCTGTACTACAGCGAGGACAAGGCGGAGAGGGACAGGAAGTCCAGGGACATCTGCCTGGCTAAGGTCCGTGATGGCATGGACGAGATAGCCTCGTCCCTGTCGAGGAAGGGTGCGGGTCGCAAACCGACGAGGAACGGGGTCGAGGGTAGGATAGCCGTGCTCCTCGAGAAGTATCATTGCGAGAGGCTTATTGAGTGGCGCCTCGTCGGCGGGAGAGGCGGGAGGCGCCTCAAGTGGGAGTTGAACCAGGCGGTTCTCAAGGAAGAGGAGATACTGGACGGACGGTACTGGCTCGTCACCACGCTCGACGCCTCGCCCAAGGAAGTGCTCGAGATATACCGTTCCAGGGACGGCGTCGAGCGCGCGTTCAGGATCACGAAGGAGACGATCAAGATACGCCCCATCTGGAACAGGACGGAGGAGCACATCAAGGCGCACCTGTTCGTGTGCTTCATCGCGTACCTGTTGTACTCGCTTCTGGAGATAAAGGCGAGGAAGCAGATAGCCGGCATCACGGGCGTGAAGATGCTGGACAAGCTGAAGATACTCACTCGACGGGCGGAGAGGGACATCGACACGGGCGAGGTAGAGGAAGTCCTCTCGGGCATGGTTGATGAGTCATAGCTGCCGAGTTCCAGGCGTCGAGGTACAGCGAGAGCGTTCTCACAGAGTGCGGTCCAGAGCCCGAGATGCGGAGATTCAAGCAAGACGGACCCGGATGAGGTGACATCTCAGCGCTTCACCCGGGGCTAGACACCCGAAAAGCATCTTACCTCACGATCGAAGTGTAAAAGGTCGGTCGCGGAGCTTGTTTCCTTAAATACCGAGATATCAGTCTGGCATGCACCCATCTCATCAGCTGGAGCGCGAGTCTATTCGAGCCAAATATGGCCGCCGCGCGATTTGGTGTTCAGCCTCCCAAGGGGATGCGGTAGCTTTTCGATCATCGGCCATTTCTCATCAAAATGGGATCTCCACATTCGGATTGTTAGAAGTGGGGTCTTGATGCCTGTCTGCATGTGCATACCTGAGCTAAATTTCCCGCATGATGTCTTCGACGGTCTTCAGCTCAATCTCAATGTTTTCGGCGTTCTTAGCCCTGGCAACTTCCTCATACGCGCCCTTTCCGAAGCTGAAGGCGACGATTATACCCTTTCTCTTGTTCGAGCGTTTGATTGCCGTCTCGAAGTTGTCTATTACATTCCTCCCGACGGACTCCGATTGCTTGACTTGGATAGGAGAACCGTCGAAGAGATATCCGTCGATGCCCATAACCCCGACTTTTCTTGAAGAGACTCTGCCCATCAGTTTCTGGATTGCCCAGTTCTGGAACTCGAAGGGTTGCATCCTCTTTATTTCTGAAAGAGTCTTAGGAGACCCAATAATGTCCTTTTCAGTAATAGCCACGCCAAGCCCTTTCATCCTTCTGACCATCAGTTTACACGCTGTTGGAGATACATCAATCCCGACCCATTTTCGTTTGAGCTTGTGGGAAACAGCGATAGTGTAGAATACTTCCTCAATGACTCAAGGAAAAGGAGAAGTCAAATGAAGGTCGTGATCCTGCAATCATTTCACCTTTCTGACGTGTTCGGGTGAGATAATCGGCATTAATAAATAAAATGGGCCTTTTCCATGATAAAACTACGATGCCGAGACGCCGACACCAGAAATTCTTGCATGGGCGTGGCCGAATCCGCCGGGGCGAAGCGCCGGCCTCCTCGTGTTCGACCTCTTCGAGAACTTGTGCAGCGTCGTCCAATGAGGCACCCTCCTCAGTCCAAGCTCGTCGAGGATCTCGGTGCAGACCTCGATCTCCTCGCAGAAGTCCCTGTACGACTTCCTGAAGTGCTCTTTCGGTGAAGAAAATAGTCGAGTTAGCAGCAAATTCCTCGCGGAGTTGGTCGCGAGGCCGAGGAGGAGGCCGAGTAGCCGAAACGCAGAGCAGGCTCGATGTCGCACGCCTCCTCCGCGAGCTTCTTCGGGGAAACCCGACCCTCCACCGACAAGGTTATTTGAGTCGAGCCCGTTATTCAAGGAGACTCAATGATCATCTCAAGAACGCCCCTACGAGTGAGTTTCGCGGGCGGAGGCACCGACATCGCGGATTACTACCACACAGGTTCTGGCGCAGTCGTCAGCTGTGCCATCAAGAAGTACGTCTATTGCACGATAAACAAGCGTTTCGACGACGACATCCGCGTCAGCTACGCCAAGACCGAGATAGTGGACTCCCGACAAGATAGAGCACGGGCTCGTCCGCGAAGCGTTGCGAAAGGTCGGCATCAGGAACGGCATCGAGATCACTACTATCGCCGACATCCCCTCCAGAGGTCGGCCTCGGTTCATCGTCCGCAATCACCGTCGGCGTCCTGAACGCACTCTACGCATTCAAGGGCAGGTCGTGGAGCTGATGACCGACTGCGACGGTGATACGGGCTACATGCACTACTGGAGCAGGTCCAGGAACGCCGACATAGCCTAGGAATCATCGGCCTACTTTGGCGGTTCTGTTCTTGATCTTCGACAGCGTGATGGAGTTGCTGTGGTGGATATGCGCCATACATTCACGTCCGTGGGGTGAGCGATTTGGTCGCGTCACCCGAGGTTCGCCTGCCCAGTCTGGGGATACCAGCGAAGGATAACCCGTCTCTGTTTAACAGCTTTTCTCTACAACTTTCGACTTGCGAAAGAGCCCATCAGACAAAGCGACATCGTCACACAGCTCTGGCGTGTGTTCGAGGAGCGCAAGGCGAGCCAGAGCGATTCGTCCTACACGGTAAAGCTGATGAAGAACAGGAACCTCCTGCTGAAGAAGATCGCCGAGGAGAGCTCAGAGGTCATCATCGCGGCGAAGGACAGGAAGAGGGAGGAGGTCATCTATGAGACGGGCGATCTGCTCTACCACCTCATGGTGCTGCTGTACGACGAAGGAAATGAGAGCTAGGAGATGTGACTTCCACACGCACACGACGTTCAGCGACGGCGAGCTCCTTCCGATGGAGCTCATACGAAGGGCTGCGAAGCTAGACCATAGGGCGATAGCGATCACGGACCATGCGTCCTTCTCGAACTTCGAGTGGATAATCGATTCAGTTGCGCGTGACTGCAAGAAGGCGGACGCGTGGGGGATAGAAGCGATACCTGGCGTCGAGCTCACGCACATACCCGTGAGGTACATCGACGAGGCTGTCCGCAAATCCAAGAAGGCAGGGGCAGAGGTGATACTAATCCACGGGGAGACACCGGTGGAGCCCGTGGAAGCAGGCACGAACCACGAGGCCGTGTCCAATCCGGACGTCGACATTCTGGCCCATCCTGGCATGATAGTCCTTGACGACGCGGAACTCGCTGCGAAGAACAGCGTCTATCTAGGGGCACTCGCTCTCAAACGGACATGTTGCTGCGATTGCCCGCGAGGCCAAGGCAAAGGTGCTAGTGAACACGGACGCCCACGAGCCCACAGACCTCAGTACTATGGAGATTGCCACGACAGTGGCCCGTGGCGCGGGCATGAGACCAGAGGAGGTCCGAGCATCCCTTGTGTCCTATCCCGAAGAGTTGCTTGGAATGCTGAAGCGGCTCTAGGCGTTCTTATTCAAACCCCTTGCCTTTCTTAATAACACAGAAATAGCCCATGCGCCACTAACCATTGCGATAACATGACGATTGTCAGCATATCCGTACCCGACGAGCTTCTGAATCGATTCGACGAGGTCACGAACTCCAAGGGTTTCAGGTCGCGATCGGACGCAATGCGCGAATCGATGCGATCGTTCGTCGACGAAGCGGCGTGGGAGAGCGCAGCAGGAGAGAACCAGATTGTCATCACCATGGTCTATGATGAAGCCGGTCCCCGGGGCGAGCTCTCGGTCCTCCAGCACCGCTACGAGGAGATACAGATGATGCTGCACCTGCACCTGGAGAAGGGTCAGTGCATGGAGGTCTTCATCGCTCGCGGAGAGAATAGCCGCCTACGCGAGATACTGGGCAAGATACGCAAGGTCAAAGGTGTCAGGTCGATCAGGTTCATCTCGACCTCTCGTCCTCGTTGATTGGTGCTCCCCTGTCACCCTCAACGAGCGAAGTCATAAACTACCTCGTGCATTGTGTCATTACCGAAGGCAGATGACGCAGGGTATTTCAGATGAAGGCGTTCTCAGGAAGATCCTGCAGCAGATTAACTCACAGGTCCCGACGAAGAGGATATCGCTGAGAGAGTTGCTGACGATGCAGGAGCCTGGCTACACGGGTCGCGATGGCACCAAGTATGTGATCGCGGAGGAGGAGCTATCGGCCGTCAAGGACGCATTGACTCGCCGCGGGCATTGGGACGTCAAGCTCCCCATTCTATTGATGGCCGAATCGAGCCAAGAGCAATCCACTTGGAAGGTCGAGGGCGAGGTGGAGTGCGCAGTCGTGTCGCAAGTTCTCGAGCGGGAGGAGACTGGGCCTCGGAGCCCTCTATACCTCTACGCCCCCCACATCGCTGCGCTGAGGAGGAAGCTGCCCACGGCTACGGCTTGCATGTTCATGCCCTAGGAAGTATCCACGGTTTCGTTCATCGGACTCTTTCTACCTGGCCAGCGTACTTGGCAATCAGTTCCTTGTGCTTGCCCTCATCCTCTATTAGGTGGTCCAGGGTTGACATGAATGCAGGGATGTCCCTCATTTCGCAAGGCTCCTCTCGAACCTCTTGATCACATCGTCCCCTCTTCGGACGATGTCGGAGTCGAGCCCTGGGACGGTGTGCTCCTTGAGGGTCTTCCTGACGACCGCCCTGGCCTCCTCCGCGACCTTGCCCCGGGGGATGCTGTGCAACCCCTTCTTCGTCTTGTCGCCCACATGCAGCTCCTTCCTGAAGTTCCTGCCAGTGTGAGGATTGGTCAGGAAAGTCCCGCCGTGACCGACAACTTTCATCACGTCGAATGCGAAGGTTTCCCTGTCCACCCTGAACTCCCTCAGATAAGGTCTGACATCCTCCCACAGCCATGCGTCTATCACTGCCTGCTCGAGCGATGCTCCCTTGGCGGAGTCGATCGAGCCCATACCAGAGGCGATGTCCGTGTTGGCCATGCTCAGCAGACACGACCCGAATATGTCCATGAATGACTCCGGGAGACCGGGCATGTCCCCGCCGACGCCCCAGCTCCCAGTCATGGCGGGTATGCCATATCTCTTGGCCATTTGCCCGAGCGCGGCGTTGATGGCAGGCGTCTCAGGGGCGAAGTAGTTGATGCCACCGGTTGTCATGTCCACTGGCGCGGACTCGGAGCTGTAGATGTGAGGTGCGCCCTTCGATGCGGACTGCGTGATCACGAGGCTCGCGAGGTTCTCTGCGTTGGCGTTCAGGATGGTGCCCGCGATCGTCACCGGGCTTGACATGCCAGCAAGGGACATCGACATCGATACGACTGGGATGCCACCCTTCGCGAGTTCGACCTGTCCCTCTACGGCCTTGTGCTCGAAAGACAGTGGGGCGATCGTGCAGCATATCACGGAGAAGATCGGGTTCTTCCTCAGCTCCTCCTTGCTGCCCGCCACCAAAGCCCCGAGCTCGATCTGTGTCCTGATGTCCTCGGCGCTAAGGATCGACACCCCTTGCACATGCTTTGTGCAATTCTGAAGGGCCGTCCAGAGCTCATGCAAGGAGTGCGCCTCATCGGTGACCTCGGTCGCAGTCACTGTCGGCCAGAAGTAGCCGATCGCATCGGTCGCATCGGCCAGCTTGCCAAAGGCGGCTATGTCCTTCCTGGTTGAATTCCTCTTCTCGTGCGTCTCGGGGTCGATCACGTACACCGCGAGTCCGCTCGTGGCGATGTGAGGTGCGCCACGCACAGGGAGAACGAGGTCGTGCTTCGGGTCCCGTGCGTGGAGCCGGATCTCCTTCGGTGCGCTCTTGATTGCGTCCTTGACCATGCTCTCTGGGAGCATGGCGACGCCCTTCTTGTTGTCAACTGAGGCCCCCTTGTCTTCCAGTAGCTTGAGGACTCTGGGGCTCCATACCATTACTCCGAGCTCGCTAAGGCACCTCAGACTCTCCTGGTGAACCAGATCCTCTTCCTGTTTGTCCAAGAACTTCACGCGCGCTGCTGCCAATCGCAAGCACCTCCCAGGATCTTCGGCTGAGGGAATCCCTAGCCGGAAGCTTGTCTGCTAGATAATAGTTGTTCTCAGGAGGGCGTTTTGGAAGCCTGCAACAACATATAGAGAGTGTAGCAGGAGGCTCATGCTCAAGCCGTGACAAAGTGTGTCGCGCCCTCGAATTGAAATCTAGCTAGTGACGAAAAAGTGCTCCCGCCGGGATTTTGGCCCGGATTCTACCCGTAAGAATTACTGGACAGAGGTCTCCTGATGACTATATCTGTCGCTTGAGCGACATCTTTGCTAGATTCAGTAGTTCGTAAAGTCGGCCTTT
>Ga0315268_10004779_pt1 | contig 14632 bp, 5 predicted proteins | sample C1_top_MG_FD_204535 | JGI IMG/M metagenome (GOLD analysis project Ga0315268, IMG submission 204535) | Sediment microbial communities from Yellowstone Lake, YNP, Wyoming, USA - C1_top | ecosystem: Environmental > Aquatic > Freshwater > Lake > Sediment | place: USA: Wyoming | collected 2017-08-01
GAAGAGTGGTCGGGCGGGGCAAGCAACTAATTCCGCAAAGCGGGGTTTAACAACGATAGCTCGGGGAAGTTCCGGGAGGTAATGCCTCAGGGTTATCAGGAAGGATTGTTAGCCACACCGAAGTGGGACTGCAAGAGGTGACAAGATGGACTTGCGCTGCCCGAAATGCAACAGCACTGATCTCAAGAAGGTTTCTCTCGCCTACCAGGAAGGACTCTATCGCGTGGATGCCCGAGCTCGCCTCCGCGCTGCCGTAGTTGGAGGCAACGGGCCGGACCTGGTAGTTGGCAGGGTGACCATGCGGGGGTCTCAGCGGTCCGCCCTTTCCAAGCGGCTGAGCCCACCGGCGAAGTGGTCATACCTGAAGGTCATTTCCTGGTCTGTTCTGGCGTTTCTCTGCATCGGCTGGTTGGTCTTTTACGTCCACGCCGTTACGACGAATTCTTCGGCTGTGTTGTCGGCCCCGTTGACGGTTTTCACTTACTTTTCCTCTGTCCTCTTCGTACTTCTGCTGCTCCTCGTCTGGAGACACAATCACTCTACGTATCCGCGACGCTACGCTGATTGGGATCGCTCTTTCATCTGCCAGCGCTGCGACATTGTCCGGAAAGAAGAAACTTAATCAAAGAAAAAGCGCACTGTCTTTGGACGGCTGACCAAACTGATCTTATGTACTAGCTCCTCTGAGAGAGACTGCATCTTTTAACCAGACTTTGTTTTTATCAACATCAAGGGCGAGTTTTCGGCAAGCGGCAGCACCTGAAGGATTTCCACCGCAAGACAATTCCACCTTCACCACCCTGTCGTGGATAGTTCCCACGAAGGTATTTTCCTAGTACGATACGCAAGCACGGAATCTGCAAATAGGCCTACTGCTCAAGAGGGTTACAAATGCCTGCATTGGGACAAGCGAAGTACTCCGTTGGCTCTCTTGTACGAGTACGCGGGCGTGATTGGGTAGTCGTCCCCTCCGAAGAGGAAGAGGTGCTGCGGCTCCGACCTTTGAGTGGGAGCGAGCAGGAAACCATCGGAATTATGCGGCAGGTTGAAGAGAGCGCCGTAGAGGAATCCGTGTTTCCGGCTCCCGAGCCATCGAGTGCCGGAGACTTCGTTGGCAGTAAACTGCTCAGAAATGCCGCGAGGCTCAGCCTTCGGAGTGGGGCGGGGCCGTTCCGGTCAGTAGGAAGGATCTCGGTTCGCCCCAGACCGTACCAATTCGTGCCGCTGATTATGGCGATGCGATTGGACCCTATACGCATGCTGATTGCGGACGACGTTGGTGTCGGCAAGACCATCGAGGCCGGACTTATCGCGCGCGAACTGTTGGACAGGGGCGAAGTCCGGCGGCTGTGCGTCTTGTGCCCGCCGCATTTGTGCGATCAGTGGCAGGCAGAACTTGACCGCTATTTTCATATTCATGCAGAAGTCGTTCGAACCAGCACTATCGCTCGACTTGAACGGCAAGTTCCGCGGGGCGACACCAGCCTCTATCGCTACTATCCTCACCTAATCGTCAGTATTGACTTTGCGAAAGGTGACCGGCGCCGACACCAGTTCGTTGCGGATTGCCCGGACCTGGTCATTGTGGACGAGGTCCATGCAGCCGCCAACCCAGGGGTGGCTGGGTCGCGCGATCAGCAGCAGCGGCACCAACTTCTCTGCGAGATCGCAAAAGACGAAAAACGCAACTTACTGTTGCTCACAGCCACCCCCCACAGCGGCATTGAAGACAGTTTCCGGTCACTGCTCCGCTTGCTGCGGAATGAATTTGGAGTAATGAATCTCCAAACAATCTCGGAACCCCAGCGTAAGGAGTTGGCCAGGCATCTTGTCCAGCGTCGCCGAGCTGATGTGACCAAGTGGATGGGTGCCGACACGCCTTTTCCTAAACGAGTGGCCCCCTTCGAAGAAACATATAAGCTCACTGAGGAGTACGGAAAGCTCTTTCAAGACGTTTTGGATTTCACCCGGCAGACGGTGCAGGTGCCCGGTCTTCAGGAAAACCGTAGGAGGGTTCGATACTGGGCCGCGCTGACACTACTTCGCTGCCTCATGTCCAGCCCAGAGGCAGCAATCAAGGCGTTCTCCGCACAGGAAGACGACACAGCTCCCGCACCCCAAGAAGCAGGCAGTGAGCCGCCGGAAGAACTGCGGACGCGCGAAGTTCTCGATTCCCTCAGTGAAGCAGGCAGCCTCGACGGGGTCCCTGAACCAGCGATCGAAGCCGGCAGCCGCGACCTTGCCGCCACAGACCGTGCGAAACTGCGCGCTTTCAAACAACGGGCGGAAAATATCAAGGAATCCGGCCGAGACCCAAAGATAGAAAAGGCGGCGGCAGTCGTGTTGGGGATGCTCCAGAGGGGGTTCCATCCGATCGTTTTCTGTCGCTTCGTCGCCACGGCAAAATACGTTGCAGAGCAATTGGAGCAACGCCTGAAACGGCATTATTCGACGATTCGGGCCGTTGCCGTGACCAGCGAGACCGGAGGCAACGAAGAGCGCGAAGCGGCCATTGCCAACCTCGTCGAAACGGAGAAGCGAGTTTTGGTAGCTACGGATTGCCTGAGCGAAGGTATCAACCTTCAGGAAGATTTCGATGCTGTCCTTCACTATGACCTTCCTTGGAATCCGAATCGCCTCGAACAACGTGAAGGCCGAGTGGACCGCTTTGGACAGAAGCGCGCCGATGTTTGTGCTGTCGTGCTCTACAGCCCAGACAATGTCATCGACGGGATCGTTCTAGACGTTCTTCTGCGCAAGGCCAAGAAAATCTACGAGACCCTGGGCGTTCGCGTTTCGGTTCCTTCAGAAAGTGAGAGCGTCGTCCATGCAATCGTGAAGGCTGTCTTTGAGAACTGGCGAGGGAAGAGTGAGCAGCTTCCATTGGGGTTTTCCGGTTTCGACACTGTGGAGTCATTTCATGCGACGTTGGATCGCGAGGCCCTGCGCGACAAAGAGAGCCGGTCGCGGTTTGCCCAGCACGCCATTAAGCCTGATGAGGTCGAAGAGGAACTGAAAGCCACCGACACCGTTTTGGGCGCGCCGGCTTCTGTCCGCAGCTTTCTGCTTGATGCCGCGGACCGGCTCGGGATTCCCGTTACTGACCGCGAGAAATACGTCCTTATCGATCCGCGAGAGCTGCGCGACGAAGTGAAACAAAAGCTCGGCTGGCAAAAGCCGTTGAAGGCGGTGTTCGATAGTCCGCCCCCGCAGGACTTGGAAAACGCGGTCGTGCTCGGACGTAATCATCCCTTTGTCGCATATCTTAGCGAGCAAATTCTTGGCCGCGCTTTTCACCCCGCTAACGAGCGGGAAAATTACCGCTGCGGCGCCGCTTACACTCGCTCGGTAAAGACCCGCACCGTTGTGCTGCTCCTGCGCGTGCGCTATCGCCTCAGCCGGCGCGGACAGCCCGAGCAATTCGCAGAAGAGATCATCACCACCGGCTACCGCAGCGAGGGCGCCGAACAGAGCTGGTACGAAGCCAACCACAGCGACATTCTGGACATTCTGGAGAAAGCCGAGGCGGTGGGCAATATCTCACCAGCGGAGAAGCGGCAGCGTATTGAGGCGGCACTCCAGGAGGCACAGGTAGCCCACAGCAAGCTCCAGGCCATCGCGGATTCCCGCTGCCGCGAACTGGAAGCGGCTCATGAGCGGCTGAAGCAACAGATTGGCGGCACGAAGGTCACAGCGACCGCCTACGATCCGGACATCCTCGGCATTCACGTCCTGCTGCCCGGAGGGAAGGCGTAATGAAGTATGTCGCCATCCGCTCTGAAGGCGGGCTGATCCCCTACGACCTGCTGGAGAAGATCGCCAACGAGGATGCCCCCGGCCAGAGGACGGCAGATTTCGGCCTGGGGAAGGGGCGGCGGCTCTCGGACGAGATCCAGCGCACGTGGAGCGATGCACTGGACCTCTGGGACATCTTCAGCCGACGTAAAGAATCGCTGACGGAGAAGGATCCGCACGGAACCACGCTCACGCGCGAGCGATGGATCGTGCCCCTGCTCACCGATCCTCAGATTCTTGGCTACGACTTGAAGTTCAAGCCCGCTGGCGTGGAATTGAATGGACTGAACTTTCCGGTCTCCCACTGGGCAGGGGAAGGTGATGGTGCTACGCCGGTCCACATTGAAGGCTTCAAGGTTGATCTGGACCGAAAGAGCGCGAAGCTCCGCACCAGCCCGCGGGCCATGGTGCAGGAGTTCCTGAACCATAGCGAGGCTAACCTTTGGGGCATTGTCACCAACGGCCTCAGCTTCCGCCTATTGCGCGACTCGGCCAAGACGGCCCGGCCCACCTACCTGGAATTTGATCTCCAGACCATCCTGGAAGGAAACCACTTTAACGAGTTTGCGCTCTTCTATCGCCTCTGTCATCGCACGCGGCTGCCTAAGCCCGGTGAGGACCCTGCCGAGTGCTGGCTGGAGAAGTACTACCAGCAGGCCGTCGAGCAAGGCGGGCGCGTCCGCGAAAAGCTCCGCGACGGCGTCGAAGATACGTTGAAGGTGCTAGGCTCCGGCTTCCTGCGGCATCCCGCCAACGAGGCACTGCGTCAAAAGTTCGCCAGCGGACGCCTGCCCGCCCAGGAATACCACCGCCAACTGCTCCGCCTGGTCTATCGCCTGCTCTTTCTGATGGTTGCGGAAGAACGCCGGATGATCGTCTCGACCGGCGAGAATGCCGAGCACCACCAGCGCATTTACCGTGACTATTACAGCGTCAGCCGTCTGCGCGAGCGTGCCGAGGGTATTGTCGAGGCTTCACCTTTTAGCGACCTGTGGCTTGGCCTGAAACAGACCTTCCTTCTCTTCTCCGGCAGCCGGGACACCAACCCTCTGGGCATCCCGCCACTCAATGGCGACCTATTCGGCGATCATGCCACCACCGACCTGAATGACACGCAGCTTCACAATCACGAACTGCTCATCGCCATTCGGCGGCTTTCCATGTTTGAAGAGCGCGGCGTGTGGCAGAAAGTGAACTACTCCGCACTCGACGTAGAGGAACTCGGCTCGGTCTACGAGAGCCTGCTTGATTTTCGCCCGGTGATCGAAAAGCAGGATTCCGGTCTGGTCTTCGATCTCCGTGTGGGCAGCGAGCGGAAAACCACCGGCTCCTATTACACCAGGCCGGAATTGGTCCGCGAACTGATCCAGAGCGCGCTGGTGCCGGTAATGGAAGACCGGCTCAATGAAGCAGGCAAGCTGCCTATCGGCACGCACCCGGACGACAAGCGCGGGGTGTTGGAGAAGGCCATCCTGGGTATCACCGTCTGTGATCCGGCTTGCGGCTCAGGACACTTTCTGTTGGAGGCGGCAAGGCGGCTGGGGCGAGAGCTGGCTCGCATCCGCACGGGCGAAGACGAGCCTTCGCCGGAGCAGTTTCACCTGGGTGTGCGCGATGCGGTCTCCCACTGCATCTATGGAGTGGACTTGAATCCTCTTGCCGTTGACCTCTGCAAGCTGGCGCTGTGGCTCGAAGGCCACTGGACTGGAAAGCCTCTGAGCTTTCTGGACCACCGCATCAAGTGCGGCAACAGTCTGATCGGCGTGCTCGACCCTAGCGTGCTCGAAAAGGGCATCCCCGACGAGGCGTTCAACCCGGTCACCGGCGACGACAAAAAGGTCGCCTCGGCTTATAAGAAGCGCAACAAGAAGGAACGCGAAACGCTGCTCCGGCGCTTCGATTTTGAGTCGGGGGAACACCTGCCTTCTTTTGGGAAGTCTGGCTCGGAGGCAATGGACTTCCCCGAAGATAAGCCTGAAGACGTGCATCGCAAAGAAGAACTCTACCGCAGGGCCCGCGAGCAAAAAAACTGGCTGCACGATTGGACTGCCGCCAATCTTTGGACGGCCGCCTTCTTCGTTCCACTCACGAAATACGACGATCCTCTCGTTCCCACACACGAGATATTCATGGACTATTTCCTGCACGGCAAAGACCGCCCGCAGATGACCGGTTTTGCCAATGCTCTGTTCTTTGAGCGCCACTATTTCCACTGGCAGCTGGAGTTCCCTGAAGTTTTCGGGAAAGGGGGCTTCGATGTTGTGCTAGGGAACCCACCGTGGGAAATGGTCCAGCTAGATCCCCAGGAGTTCTTCGCCCTTAGCGCACCCGCAATAGCTTCGGCTCCAAACATGGCCGCCCGCGACAGAATGATCGCGAAGCTTGCCACCGAGAACCCTTCGCTGTTATCCGACTATCAGCGAGCAAAGCATACAACTGATGCAATGCAGAAATTCATTCATGAGAGTGGTCATTTCCCCTTTACGAGCTTTGGCAGATTAAATTTGATGGCCCTATTCGCAGAGCTGTCTAGAGGAATTCTGAATCCACTGGGACGGTCGGGTATCCTTGTTCCCACCGGGATTGCGACCGACGCTTTCAATCAACATTTCTTTAACGACCTAGTAAAGAAACGCAATCTCGCATCTCTTTATGACTTCGAGAATCGAGAAGGATTGTTCCCTGCTGTTGATAGCAGGATGAAATTTTGCCTGCTCACGATGAGTAGAAGAGCAGTCGAGCAAGCAACATTTGCATTTTTTTGCACCAACACATCTCATCTCCGGGACGAACAAAGGCGTTTCTGGCTCACCCCCTCTGACCTGGCTTTACTGAACCCCAATACGAGGACTTGCCCCATCTTTCGGACGCGAGTTGATGCTGAACTTACGAAGAAGATTTATCGAGCAGTGGCAGTTCTGGTGGATGAGGAAAGGCAGTCCAATCCGTGGCGATTCAGGGGATTGCTGATGTTTATGATGAATACAGCCTCTGATCTCTTTAAGACTTCACGTGAGTTCCCCACCACCGGCCCAGGGAATGACTTTCTGCCACTTTATGAAGGTAAGATGATTCAAGCATACGACCACAGGGCGGCAAGCGTGGTCGTGAACTCGCACAACATTGATCGGCAAGCACAGCCCGAGGCCACAAGGCTCGATCAGTATATAGACCCTCATTATCGTCCTTCTCCTCGTTATTGGGTACACGTTAAGCATGTCGAAGAAAGACTACCGGATTGGCCGCACAAATGGCTTATTGGCGTAAAGGACGTAACTTCGGCAACAAACGAGCGGACGGCCATTTTCACTGCTCTTCCACGGATAGGTGTTGGCCACAAGATTCCGCTTCTGCTTATTGCGCCAGAGAACCCGCAATTGGTGACATGCTTCTTGGCCAATCTAAACAGCCTACCTCTTGACTATGTAGCCCGGAACAAGGTGGGAGGGAACTCGATGGGCTATTTCATACTGAAACAGCTGCCTGTACTGGCTCCAGATAGATATTCATCTGTCGACCTGCAGTTCGTCCTGATGCGGGTTGTTGAGCTAGTCTACACAGCCTGGGATATGAAGTCATTTGCCGGGGAGATGGGCTACAGCGGGGAACCTTTTCCGTGGAACGCGGATCGTAGAGCCCAACTCCGTGCCGAACTGGACGCCTACTATATGCACCTCTATGGCCTGACACGAGACGAAGTGCGTTACATCCTCGATCCCAAAGATGTGTTTGGAGAGGATTACCCGAGCGAGACGTTCCGGGCGCTGAAGGGAAAAGAAGAAAAAGAATACGGCGAATACCGGACGCGACGGCTGGTGCTGGCTGCATACGATCAACTGGCCAAGACCGACCGCTTCGCCGGCGAGAAGCGCGAATCCGCCATAGAAGCCCCCAAGGGCCGCTCGATGGTGCCAGTTAACGGCAATGGCTAGCGGAGAGTAGCGAGTGACCTATTCGCCTCACCCGACCGGGAGCGGACTCGCCTAGGGTAGGTGGATGGCAAGCGTACGAAATAACTGTGTTTTGCTGAACTTGAGTATTGTAAAATACAGCCCTATTCAAATCAGCCTTGTTTTGCCAAGATTGAATAGCCGGGGAAAGGTCTCCATTTTGTTATGCGAGCAGGCCGATATGTAAAACAAACGGCAGGATATAGCGCGTTTATCCCAGCGCCCCTGCCGCCAGACCCTCCGCTCCGGCTAGATGCGGAGTTGGCAAGCCTGCTTTCGGCAGCCGACCAGGCGCTGGGGCGGCTGGACGGCGTGGCCACGATTCTGCCTAATCCAGACCTGTTCGTGGCCATGTATGTCCGCCAGGAAGCGGTGCTGAGTTCGCAAATCGAGGGGACACAAAGCACCCTCGAAGACGTGTTGCAGTTTGAAGTTGACGCCAAAGGGCGGGAATTTCCCAAGGATGTCGAAGAGGTGGTCAACTATGTGCGGGCGATGAACCACGGCCTGAAGCGACTGCCCGCGCTGCCGCTAAGCCTGCGATTGATCCGCGAAATCCATGCCGAGCTGCTGCGTGGCGTGCGCGGCGCGCAGCGCACGCCGGGCGAATTTCGCAAGAGCCAAAATTGGATCGGGCCGGCGAACTGCACGCTGGCCACGGCCACGTTCGTTCCCCCGCCCGTGGCCGAGATGCACCAGACCCTCGACAACCTGGAAAAATTTCTTCACCAGACAGATCTTCCCGTGCTGATCCATTGCGGACTGGCACATGCGCAGTTTGAGACAATTCACCCGTTTCTGGACGGAAACGGCCGCGTCGGTAGGCTGCTGATCACATTTTTGCTGTGCCAGCGCGGGGTCTTGCGGCAACCCCTGCTGTATCTGAGCCATTATCTGAAGGCGCACCGCGCTCAATACTACGACCGGCTGATGGCCATCCGAAACGACGGCGACTGGGAAGGGTGGATTCGGTTCTTCCTCCGAGGAGTCGCGGAGGTTAGCCGGGAGGCCGTTGATACCGCGCAGGCTCTGCTTCGCCTGCGTGAGAAGCACCGGCAAAGCATCGCGCAGGAGGGCGAGCGCAGCGCCCAGGGAATCCAACTGCTGGAGATGCTCTACGAGCATCCGATTGTCACCGTGAGGATGGTTGAGACCCGCTTGGAATGCGCCTATGTGACGGCAAACAAGCTGGTCGAGCAGTTTGTCCGCTTGGGCTTCTTGGAAGAGATGACGGGCTATCAGCGCAACCGGCGCTTCCGTTATGCGCCTTATTTGGCGCTGTTCCAGTTCCCTCCGGCTGCAGCGGGGGCCACTCCAATTCAAATGCCAGTGACAGAATCGGAACCCTGAGGGTCCAGGGAGAAACTATGGATGTATTCGCACTGCGCGACCGGGTCGTTGACGACTACAAACGATACATCGAGAGCTTTGTCCGCATCCGAGACAAGCGCATCGATCAGTTTGTCCGCCACCAGTTCGACTCCGGCGCGCTCTGGCCCGACCCTATCCTGCAACTGAACCCTGCCTATGAGCCGGGGCCGACGCTCGACGAACTGGCCGCGCAAGGCGTGCTGACCGCGGGCACAGCGCGCTTCTTCCGCAAGCACGACGGTGGCGCTCTCCGGCTCTATAAGCACCAGCAGGAAGCCTTCGAGATTGCTCGCCGCCAGGAGCCGTACGTCGTCACCACCGGCACCGGTTCGGGAAAGAGTTTGACGTATCTGGTTCCCATTTACGACCACATCCTGCGGACGAATCCGGAGAAGCATCAGGTGCGCGCCATCATCGTCTACCCGATGAATGCGCTGATCAATAGCCAGCTATTGGCGCTCGAACAGTACGAGAAGATGGCAGGCGGCTCGACAGTGCGTTTTGCGCGGTATACCGGCCAGGAAAAGCCGGATGATCGGCAGCGGATACTGGACGACCCGCCGCACATCCTGCTGACCAACTACGTCATGCTGGAATACATGCTTCTGCGGCCAGCCGAGCGCCAGCTAACCGCCCGCGCCACGGCGAACCTGGAATATCTCGTTCTCGACGAATTGCATACCTATCGCGGGCGACAGGGTGCGGACATTGCCATGCTCCTGCGCCGCCTGCGCGAGCGCGCGGGCAACCCGAAACTGCTTCACATCGGGACCAGCGCCACGATGGTCACCGAAGGCAAGCGCCAAGACCGCCGAAAGGTCGTCGCTGCCGTAGCGACGAAGCTCTTCGGTTCAGAATTGAAGCCGGAAAACGTTGTGGACGAAACACTCCAGCGGGCGATTCAGGCCGAAGTGCCAAAGGAAACCGCCGCCGTGCGTTCTGCCGTCGAGGGGCCTGTGCCAGGAGACTTGTCCGGCTTCCGGAGCGCTCCTCTCGCAGCCTGGGTGGAGAGCACTTTTGGCTTAGCCGAGGAGGATGGCCGGCTGGTGCGGCGGAGGCCGATCACATTCCTTGAAGGCGTTCGCTCGCTCAGTGGGGCGAGCGGCCTGCCCGAGGAGACCTGCACCAGCAAGCTGAAGGAAGTGCTGACCGTGGGCAATTCGCTTCGGAACGAGAGCGAAGAGCCGCTCTTTGCCTTCCGCTTCCATCAGTTCCTGGCGGCGGGCGGGACAGTCTACTCCACGCTCGAACCACCGGAGCAGAGAAAGCTCTCGCTGGAAGGCCAGTACTACGCCGGGGGCGACGATGGCGAGCGGCTACTCTTTCCGCTAGTTTTCTGCCGCGAGTGTGGTCAGGAATATTACATGGTGAGCTGGCGCAAGGGCACGGAATCGGAGATTTCACCGCGTACCCCGCTCTTCTTTGCCGATGATGAGGACGAAAAGGTGTTTCCCGGTTATCTGGTGCTCGACGATGGAAAAGTTTGGGGGGAGAAACGCGAGGACGACCTACCCGATCATTGGTGGGACGACAGCGGAAAGACAGTGCGAATCAAGCGGGACTACAAGCCGCACGTTCCGCAGAAATTGACCGTCCAGCCAGATGGTGAGACGCATGAAACGGATGAAGGGAAAGGAACGCGCGTCTGGTTCCAGCCGAGCCCGTTCCTGCTTTGCTTGCGCTGCGGGATTGCCTATGACCGCTCGGAGAAGAATGATTTTCGCAAGCTGACCCGTCTGAGCCACACGGGCCGGAGCACGGCCACAACACTAATCAGCGGCTCGGCTATCGCGCAATTGCGAAAAGATACGAGCGTGGCTGCCGAAGCGCGAAAGCTGTTGAGTTTTACGGATAACCGCCAGGATGCGTCGCTACAGGCTGGGCACTTTAACGATTTCATTCAAGTCGCGCTAGTGCGCTCCGCCCTTTACAGGGCGTTGAAGGAAAACACATCACTTGATCACGCGGAAGTGACGCCTGCGGTCTTCCGTTCGCTCAACCTGCCGCAAGAGGCTTACGCCATCGCGCCGTCAGAGTACGACCCCGGCAAGGAGCGTAACGAGACCGCAATGAAGCGGCTGCTCGAATACCGGCTTTATGAGGATCTGCGGCGCGGCTGGAGGATCGTCCAGCCCAACCTCGAACAATGCGGCTTGCTGCGGGTCGAGTACCCCGGCCTTCAGGAAATGTGTCAGAGCGAAAAGCTGTGGACCGTGCATCCGGTCCTGCAGCAGTCTGCACCAGAAAAACGCGAGCGTGCGATCCGAGCATTTCTCGATCATCTTCGCAGGGAGATGGCTGTCGATGCGAAGGTGCTCGACCCGCAAGAGGAATGGGAGCTACGCCAGCGCGTCACGCAGAACCTGCGCGAGCCTTGGGCGTTCGACAGCGACGATCTGATCCGGCAGAGCACTTTGTTTGTACTTCCCGGCAGCAACGGACGCCGCACAGATCGCGACCGGAGTCTGGACTTTCGAACAAAGGTAGCGCGATTTCTCCGACGTGCAGATACCTGGGGCATTGCCGATGAGATTCCTACAGATCAGTGGGAGGCCCTGATAAAGGCTCTGGTCCAGATTCTCAAGGGAAACTTCCTTCGCGAAACTCGAACGCATACGCAACAGCCGGCGATCCAGCTTCTGGCCGGCGGGTTCCGTTGGACATTGGGAGACGGCACGCCACAAGAGCTCGACCCAATCCGGACGCGCCGGGCGGAGTCGGATGAGTTTGAGGATGTCGAGCGCGTGGCGAATAAGTTCTTTGCCGAGTTGTACCGGGAGACTGCCCGGCTGATGACGGGCATAGAGGGCCATGCTCACACAGGACAGATTCCCTCAGAGTTGCGGATCAAACGCGAAGGTGATTTCCGCGAGGGTAAACTTTCAGCTCTGTTCTGCTCACCTACAATGGAGCTGGGCATCGACATTCGCGATCTGAACGTGGTCCATATGCGCAATGTGCCGCCGACGCCAGCGAACTACGCGCAGCGCAGTGGCCGAGCCGGTCGCAGCGGTCAGCCGGCATTGGTCGCGGCCTTCTGCAGCGAGGGAAGCCCACACGATCAGTATTTCTTCCGCAGGCCGGAACTGATGGTAGCTGGTGCAGTAGCACCGCCGCGGCTGGACCTGGGAAACCAGGAGCTCGTTCGAGGGCATATCCATTCCGTTTGGCTTTCCGCGACCGGCATCAAACTGGGATCTGGTATTGAAGAAGTGCTGACCCTCGACGCTGGCCCCGAGTATCCGCTAAGGCCGGACGTTCAGCATTTGATGCAGCTTTCGGAGGAGAAGCTTTTTTCTTTGCGTCGTGAGTGCCAGAGCATTATTGAGGCATGCGGCAGTGAGGTGAAAGAAGCATTTTGGAACACCCCCGGATGGCTGGACTCTGTTTTGAGGGAAGCTCCGACCCGATTCAATGAAGCATTTGAGCGCTGGCGCGAACTGTACATAAGCGCCACCCAACAGCGGGACGAGGCCCGCAAGACGGTAGATCGGCCTGGAGCCAACGCCAAAGACCGACAGGAAGCCGAGCAAAAAGAGCGGGAGGCAAAACGAGAGATCGCCCTATTGTTGAATCAGGCCAACAAATCTACGGAATCGGACTTCTATCCGTATCGCTATTTGGCTGCTGAGGGCTTTCTGCCTGGTTACAACTTTCCCCGGCTGCCCCTACGTGCGCTGCTACCTGCCGGAGACGAAACGCATAGCGTGGACCGTCCCCGCTTCCTGGGACTTGGCGAGTTCGGTCCGCGGAACATCCTTTACCATGAAGGCCGGAAATACCGCATGGCACGCTGCGTTTTACCTACAGGAGGCGTAGAGGGACGGCTAAAGAAAGCCAAGTTCTGTACTGCATGCGGTTATTTCCACGACGATCAGCACACCGCAGCGGATGTCTGTGACCACTGCAAGACCCCAATGACGGGCGAGACGAGTGAATACACTCCGTTTCTCTTCGAAATGCCCACGGTCAAAGGCATGCGCGTTGAGCGGATCACTTGCGATGAGGAGGAACGCCGGCGCGAAGGGTACGAAATGGAGTTGTATTACCGCTTTGCAGTTGGGCCGGATGGCAAGCCTATAGTTGAAAAAGCAACCGCGACCGAAGGGAGCCAGGAACTCTTGCAGCTTGTTCATGGCCCACAGGCGAATCTGTGGCGAGTGAATCGTAAGTGGCGCCGTTCCGATCAGCGCGGTTTCAGGCTGGACACCAAGACTGGCTATTGGGCCAAGAGGAACGGGGATGATGACCGAGCCGGCGACTTTGACGAAACCCGGATGCTTGCAGGGGTGCTTCCGTTTGTCCGCGATACTCGTAACTTGCTTCTGATCAGACCCGCAGCTGATGTAGGGGTAGTGAAAGAGGACCTCGAAGCATTCTTGGCAAGCTTAAGCTTTGCATTCCAGCGCGGAATGCAGATTTACTTCCAAGTGGAGGAGCAGGAAATTGCGGTCAACCGGATTGGCGAGGGAGACCTTCGCAGCATCTTGTTTTGGGAAGCGTCAGAAGGTGGTAGCGGAATCTGGCTGCGTCTGATGGAGGACCCCGACGCGGTGGCCCGCGTTGTGGCCGAAGCCCTGACAATTTGCCACTTCGATCCAGAAACCGGCGAAGACCGAGCAGAGACTGACTCCTGCGTAAAGGCCTGTTACCGATGCTTGCTTAGCTACACAAACCAACCGGACCACCGGAAATTGGACCGATTCTTGATTCGTGATTTCCTTGTTGAGCTGAGACGAGCATCCACCAGACGGTCCACCAGTGGCCGTTCCTACGAAGACCAATACGAGTGGCTTCTGGATAGGCGCGACCCGAGTTCCAGTCTGGAAGCCAAGTTTTTGAAGGTATTGTTGGCCAGCCGTCGGCGTTTGCCTGACAGGGCTCAGTACCGCCCCGAACCGGGCGTGTACGCCGAAGCAGACTTTTTTTACGAGCGGGACACCATAAAGGGCGTCGCGGTCTTTATTGACGGCACTCCTCACGACGAACCTGCCAGACAAGCGCAGGATCAGCGCGAACGAAAGAAACTAGAAGACCTGGGCTATCGGGTAATAGTCATTCGCTATGACAAACCGCTAGAAGAGCAAGTACGTGCAAATGCCGATGTGTTTGGGCCTGGGTTATAGCGGTTAATTGAGTCACCGGGGTTCATATGGCGGGTGACGGAAATCCCCCCATCCGAAGATTCTCCGGACAGGAAGACAATGACCAATACGCACGAGCAAGCTGCACATGAGGCCGAACATGCTGTATTGAGTTTGGCTTGCTGCCTCTCAAGGGTAGTAATGAAGCTTCCCCCAACCCACAATCCAACCCACAAAATGTGCTGCCTTGTACGACTTCCGCGAACTTTGGCAGTCCCCGCGGTCTTGTAAGTTGTTGTAAAACCAAATAACGCTAGGCTGATAAGGGCGAGGTCGGTGGTTCAAGTCCACCCAGGCCCACCATTTGTTTCCAGAGATTACCGGTTGCGCCTACGCAAGATCGTAGCGATCCAGGTTCATCACCTTGTTCCA
>Ga0315268_10004780_pt1 | contig 14631 bp, 11 predicted proteins | sample C1_top_MG_FD_204535 | JGI IMG/M metagenome (GOLD analysis project Ga0315268, IMG submission 204535) | Sediment microbial communities from Yellowstone Lake, YNP, Wyoming, USA - C1_top | ecosystem: Environmental > Aquatic > Freshwater > Lake > Sediment | place: USA: Wyoming | collected 2017-08-01
CCGGTCCAAAGCTTCTCGGATCGCACGGTATCGGCGTGCATTGTCGCTCATGGTCTCTCCTCGAGTTGGGATTCGCTACGGAGTATACCATGAGTCAACTCCTAGGAAAAGTGTACGGTAGTGAAAAAGCAGTTGGCTTTTTGTATTCATCGTCCTCCTCGATTCCTTGTCTACTTTAACCTTGTCTACTGGCTGCTTACCATAAAGACGTCAACGCTGAGGCGATGGTTCCTGTCAGTCAGGCATTGCCTTCTGGAAAACAACGAAGTGCGACAGGCCGAAGGCCCGCAGCGGGGTGTGTTCCAGAAAATAGGTCACGCGGCGCAGTATCCCGGCCAGCCAGGGGCGGCGCGCCGCAATCTTATCATAGCCGGGGTAGATTTGGGTAAAGGCCACAAACTCGCCCGGCAGACCAGCGAAGAGACGTCGCAAGTCCCCTGCCCGATAGGTGTCTATATGGGGGCAAAAGCGGCGGCGCCAGGCATCCGGCAGCCAGGGGATGAGAGGCAGCAACTTATAGACATAACGCCGGCCAAAGTAAACGCCGTGGGTCTCCAGGGGGTACAGTCGGTTGGGGGCGAAAATCACCAGCCGCCCGCCCGGCCGCGCACAGCGGTAGGCCTCGACGATGGCCGCCTGATCGTCCTGCACGTGCTCGATGACTTCGTGCAGCAGGATGACGTCGAAGGTGTTGTCAGCGAAGGGCAGGTGCTCGGCGGGAGCGACGGCCAGGTTGGGCAGGGTGGCGCTGCCTTCCGCCACCTTCTCCGGGTCAACGTCCACGCCGTAGGTTTGCGCGCTGAAGGCGCGCAGCTTGCGCACGTAGGTGCCGATGCCGCAACCCACGTCCAGGATCATCCGGCCCTCCAGGGCGGCGTATTGATGGATCATCTCCAGCCGCCGGTCCTGGCCGAAGCGCCAGACGTAGCTGGGATGCCCCAGGGTGATGGACTTGTCCTCGCCTGCGCCCACCGTTGTACCTCAGATGATTTCAGATTTCAGATTGCAGATTTATGCTCTATGCTCTGTGCTCTATCCTCTGTGCTCTAAACTCTATGTTACCAGAATCCGGGCCGGGGCGCAAGGGGGCAAGCGGCCGAATGGTGATTTTCGATTGCCGATTGGCGATTGCTATTTGCTATCAGCCATCAGCTATCTGCCATTCGCCATCCGCCATCTGCCATCCCGCCATCTTGCCAACGCTGGGAAAAGCGGCTATAATACAAGGAGAGCGTTCGGTAATCGCTTCGCCGCCTGACCGCCCGACGATCAAATCGTCGGGCTAATAGGCAAAGGGCGATGAAATCGCCCTAAAGAAGCTCGCTTCAGCGAGCTTGGGCTTTTAGCCTGGTGATTTATCGCCAGGCGTAGGCGGAGGTTTGGCGTGTGAGACGCCTGGCGCAGGAACGTCCCTGGCTGACCTCGCTGCTCTTGCTGGCGCTGGCCATACTCGTGGTGCTGGCCGGCTGGCTGGTCGTGGCCATCGTGCCGGACGATCCTATGGCTCTGCGGGAATCGGGAGAGCTGCGTAATCGCCTGCTGGCGGTTTACACGCGCCTCACGGCCCGGCCCACCCAGACCGCCGATCTGGCCCCCATCGCCCACACGGACGGGCCGTCCGTGGGCGTGAATACCTTCCTGGAGCAGGAGGTGGAGGAGGCCAAGCTGCGCCGCACCCTGGCCCTGGCACGAGACGCCGGCATCGGCTGGATCCGCCAGGAGTTCCCCTGGGACGACATTGAGATTCACGGCAAGGGCGACTTCCAGGATCGCCGCACCTCGCCGCCCAAATCCGCCTGGGACAAGTACGATCGTATCGTCAATCTGAGCAATGAGTACGGCCTGCGCATCGTGGCCCGGCTGGACACGGTGCCCGCCTGGGCGCGACCCCCCGGCTCCACCTTCACTCATCCCCCCACCAATCTGGACGATTATGGCGATTTTGTGGCCGCAGTGGTCAGCCGCTATCGTGGCCGAATCCGCTACTATCAAATCTGGAACGAGCCCAACCTGGCCTTTGAATGGGGAAATCAGGACGTCAACGCCGCCGCCTACGCCCGGCTCCTGCAGGTGGCCTACACTCGGGCTAAGGCGGCAGACCCGGATTGTGTCATCATCGCCGGCGCTCTGGCCCCCACCATTGACCCTGGCCCGCACAACCGCTCGGACGTGCTTTTCCTGGAGGAGATGTACCGCGACGGCGCGGCGGGCTACTTTGACGTTCTGTCGACCATGGCCTACGGGCTGCGCTCCGGCCCCGACGACCGGCGCATCGCCTATAAGGACGTGAACTTCTCCCGGCCTATCCTGCTGCGGGAGATCATGGTGCGCCACGGCGATGCCGCTAAGCCCATCTGGCTCTCGGAGATGGGCTGGAATGCCCTGCCCCCGGGCTTCCCAGAGACGCCGCGCTACGGGCGGGTCAGCGAGGCCCAGCAGGCGCGTTACACCGTGCGCGGGCTGCAGCGCATCCAGGAAGAGTGGCCGTGGGTGGGGGTGACGTTTCTGTGGTATCTGCGCCAGCCCGGCAACTGGCAGGCCTCCCAGCAGGAGTACTATTTCCGCCTGGTGGATCCGGATTTCACCCTCCGCCCAGTTTACGAGGCAGTTAAAACCTATGCCACCCGCCCGCCGGTGCTAGCGCCCGGCTATCAACCGGCCAGCCAGTGGGCGATCCAGACCCAGGGTGCCTGGCGTAGCTTGCCGGATGCTCACGCCGATTTTGGCTCTTATCGGCTGGGCGAGGCCGGTGCTGCCCTGAGCTTTGCTTTCCACGGCACCGATCTGGACCTGGTGGTCGGCGATGGTCGCCCTGGTGTGTTGCAGGTAGCCATTGACGGCTCAGCGGCGGGGGTGAGCCTGCCGCGCGACGCCGCTGACCGGGCGGTGCTTGCTCTGGGCAGCGCGGGCGGCAGCGGCGCGGGGCGCTTCTCTCTGGCGCAGGGGCTGCCGGACGGCGAGCATAACGTGACGATTACCGTGGTGGACGGCATGGTGGCCATCTCTGGGTTCATTGTGCAGCGCACACCGGGCTTCCCCGCCGGGCTGCTGTGGACGGGGGTGGGGGTGGCGATGGTGTGGGCTGTTCTATGGCGTTTGGTTGGGCGTGAATAACGTGTTGCGTGCTGCGTGTTGCGTGTCTCCCCAAAACGGAACACGCACCACGCAACACGCCGTGGTGGACATGACAAATCCCGTCAAGGCACAATCCTCTACTCGCTTCTGGGAAGCAGCAATCCTGATCGCCATCCTGCTTCTGGCCCTGGGCCTGCGCGCCTATCGCCTGGACGGCCAGAGCCTGTGGAACGACGAGGGCACAAGCGTGGCTCTGGCTGCCCGCAGCCTGGAGCAGATCACCCAGGGAGCCGCCGCCGACATCCACCCGCCTCTGTACTACTACCTGCTGCACTTTTGGCAGCAAGCCTTCGGGCAGAGCGAGCGGGCGGTGCGCGCTTTGTCGGTGCTCAGCGGTGTGCTGCTTGTGTTTGTGACCTACCTGCTGGGACGGCGGCTGCGCGGCGCTGCGGTGGGCCTGCTGGCCGCCTTTCTGGCTGCTATCTCTACTTTTCAGATTTATTACTCCCAGGAAACCCGCATGTACATCCTGGCCGCCCTGCTGAGCGCCGTATCCGTGTATCTTCTGGTATTGTTCGTCGGGCGCCCTACAAGCGCTGAAGCGCTCACTACGAACGGGGTGATTGTGCTTTTGGTGGCCTGGGTGGTGATTACCGCAGCGGCGGTGTACACCCACTACTTCGCCTTCACTGTCGTCTTGGCGGAGAATCTGGCCTTTGGCCTCTGGCTGGTGGGGAGAACCCCCACCCTAACCCTCCCCCGCCAGCAGGGGAGGGGGGACCCCCACCCCGGCCCTCCCCCGCCGCCACAGGGGAGGGGGCTAGTGGGGGTTCTGCTTCCCTGGCTTGTTGCCCAGGTTGCCGTGGCAATTCTTTTTCTGCCCTGGCTGCGGGTGATCCTGCAGCAGTGGGGCAACTGGCCGGCCACCAGCGAACCATTTGGCCTGCCCACGCTCCTGGTGCGAGCCGCCGCCGTCTTCAGCCTGGGGCGTCAGGTGGAGCCGGCAGCGGTAGTCTGGCCGCTGGCGGCCTGCACGGCGATTTTCCTCCTGGGGGCCCTGCCATGGGGCGAGCGGGAGGACGGTCGCCCGCTGGTTTCCTGGCTTTTGGCGATTCTGTACTTTTTCACCCCCCTCCTGGTCATGTACCTCCTCTCCCTGCGCCGCCCCCTGTACGAGCCCAAGCATCTCCTGGTGGCGGCGCCGGCCTACGCCCTGCTCCTGGGGAACGGCCTCTGGCGCCTCGCCGCTGGCCTGTCGCGCCTGGCACACCGCCTGATGTCGGCGCTACGCCCGCCACCATCTGCTGCCCATCTGCCGCCTATCGGCCATCGGCCATCGGCCATCTGCTATATGCTATCAGCCATCGCTGCGCTGGGCCTCGCCGCGGCCACCGCCTCGCCCCTGATCGCCTACTACACCGACCCGCGCCAGGCTCGGGACGATTATCGCGGCCTGGCCCGCTACATCCAGGTATCCAGCCGGGCCGGCGACGCCATTTTGCTGAATGCCCCTGGGCAGGTGGAGACCTTTGACTACTATTACCGCGGCGCTCTGCCGCGCTACCCTCTGCCACGGCAGCGCCCCATTGACGAGCCAGCCACTGAAGCCGACCTGCAGCGCCTGGTGGCCCAGCACAGCCGGGTGTGGGGGGTCTTCTGGGCGGAGCGGGAGAGTGACCCGAACCGCTTCATTGAGCGCTGGCTGGATGACCACGCTTACAAGGCCACTGACCGCTGGTTTGGCCGGTTGCGGCTGACCCTTTACGCCGTGCCGCTGGCTGCCCCGCTGACGATCCAGTACCAGCAGACGGCCTTCCTGGGCGAGGCCATCAAGTTCCTGGGCTACAGCCTGGGGTCTGGCTCCACGTCGGCCGGGGACATTTTGCAACTCACCCTCTACTGGCAGGCTTTGCAGCCCATCGGCGAGCGTTATAAGGTGTTCACCCACCTGCTGGATCCGGCGGAATCAATTTGGGGGCAGCGTGATGCCGAGCCGGGCGGGGACAAAAAGATCACCACCACCTGGAAGCCCGGCGAGGTCGTCCCGGACAACTATGGGCTGCTGGTGCTGCCGGGCACGCCGCCGGGGACTTACCACATCGAGATCGGCATGTACCGGGCGGACACAGGCCAGCGTCTGCCGATTTTCGCGGCCGATGGCCAGGCCCTGGGCGACCGCCTGCTCCTGGGCCCGGTGCAGGTGGTCAAGGCGGCCGTCCCGCCTAGCCTGGAGGAGTTGGCCATTCAGCATCCCTTGTCCCTGAGCTTCGAGGCCAGGTTGCCACTCCAATTGCTAGGCTACGACCTGCACCGCCTGGGCCAGGCTGCCACGGACGTGGACTTTCGCCCCAGCGACGTCCTGCATCTGACCTTGTACTGGCGAAGCGGAGAGCAGCCTAGTGACGACCTGATAGTGGCGGTACACGTCATAGGCCGGGATGGCCGTGTGTTGCTGCGCCGGGAAAATCGCCCGGCGGATGGGCGCTATCCTACTTTTCTCTGGGAGGCCCAGGAGAGTGTGCGCGACCAGCACAAGATTCCCCTGGGAGGCCTGCTGCCCGGTGAATACCACCTGACCATAGGCGTCTACGATGCCCTGGGCACGCGCCCGCTGCCGGTCCACGGCGACGTCCAGCCAGCCAGCGACGGCCTGGTGGAGTTGGCAAGGTTTACCATCCGATAAGGGAATCAGGGATTAGGGAATCAGGAAATCAGGACTCAATAGGGACCTGATTCCCTGATCACTGATTCCCTGATTCCCCCGTCCCTTCGACCTTGACTTTTGCTGCCTAATGGGGTAAAATGAAGCTGTAACATTACATGGCCACCGACCAGTAGACCAGACCTGACAGGCCTACGAGACCTGTCGGGTCTACGTGAGGAGGCAGTGTGATTCAGAGCACGGTCGCTTCCATGGGTTATTGGCTGATCGGGTCTAGCCAGCTAGCTGAGCATCTCGCGTGCCAGTCCAGGGTTTGCGCGCCCTGGCTGGCTTTTTTGTTCCCTGCCCACAGGGGGAGCCGGGCATCGTGCTTGGCCGACAAAATCTGTTGACGAGGAGGGGCAATCATGGAAGGGAAACCAATCCAGCGCGGGTTGATCCCAGGAATCCTTCTGGTCGGCCTGGGGCTGGTGCTGCTCATCGGGCAGTTCGTGGAGCTGGGCGGCTGGGTGTTTCTGGTGGGGCTGGGCGTTGTTTTCCTGGCCCTCTATTTCGCCATGCGGAGTTATTCATTCCTGATCCCTGGCTGCATCCTGGTGGGGCTGGGGGTGCCCATCGCCTTCGGCGAGGCCAATCTGGTGCAGGGCGAGGAGTACGGCGGCTGGATCGTCGTGGGCCTGGGGCTGGGGTTCTGCGCCATCTGGGTCATTGATACGCTGTTCAGACGCGCCTCCAGTTGGTGGCCGTTGGTGCCGGGGGTGATTTTGACGCTAGTCGGTATCGGCCTGGTGCTCAATGCGCGGGGCTTGCTGTCTGCGCAGATGCTGAGCTTGCTGGAGCGGTGGTGGCCGATAATCCTGGTGGCGATTGGTCTGGTCATCCTGCTCCAACAGTTGGTGCGGCGCCGGCCGCAAGCCTGAGCACCTGGCGACGTAACCGCCAGCACTGTTTGTCCGTATAGACAGGTGCGTGGCACCAGAAGCCAGGTTTCGCAATTGCTGAGGAGGTGGTTAGTATGCGGAAACTCTTAGCTGCCCTGGGCATTGCCCTGCTGTGCCTGATGCTGACCGCGCCGGCAGCCTTCGCTGGCGAGTTCAAGGGCGGCAGCAGCGTCACTGTGGGCAGAGACCAGGTGATCAACGATGACTTCTACGCTGCTGGCGGGACGATCACCATAGACGGCACGGTCAACGGCGACGTCATCGCTACCGGCGGGACGATGGTCATCAACGGGAACGTCAACGGCAACGTGATCGCTGCTGGGGGGCAACTCGCCATCGCCGGCAAGGTGACCCAATCCGTGCGTATGGCCGGGGGCTACCTCACCGTCAATGGTCAGGTCGGGCGGGACGTTGTCCTGGCCGGGGCCAATGCCACCATCGGCAGCCAGGCCGTCATCGGCGGCGACGTCATCCTGGGTGCGGGGACGGCCAACGTTGGGGGGAGCATCGGTAAGCGCTTTCTGGGCGGTGGTAGTGATGTGACCTTCGACGCTGTGACGAAGGGCAACGTGGAGGTCAGCGCCGATAATCTGACCATAGCTCCTGCGGCCAAGATCGGCGGGAACCTGATCTACACCACGGCGCGGGAGCTGCCGGCGACGGTGAAAAGCCAGGTGACGGGCGACATGATCCACAGACTGCCGGAGGTGCAGGCAGGGGAGCGGGGGCGGTTGGCGGTCCGGGGGCCATCGCTTTTTGACGTCTTCGTGGGCAAAGTGCTGGGCTGGCTGCGCGCCTTCCTGCTGGGGGCGGCGCTGCTGCTGTTGTGGCCTAAGCGCACCAGCGCTGTGACGGCGATGCTGCAGGCCAAACCCTGGTGGAGCCTGGGCTGGGGCGTGCTGCTGTTGCTCCTGGTGCCGCTGGTCATCCTGATTGTCTGCCTGACGATCATCGGTCTGCCCATTGGGCTGATTGGCCTGGCGCTGTACCTGGCGGTGCTGTACGCCAGCCAGATCTTCGTGGGGCTGTGGCTGGGGCGCTGGGTGTTGGCCTGGTTGCAGAGGACAGCCAAATGGGCCAGGGTGCCAGGGTTCGACTACTGGGCTCTGGCCATCGGCCTGGCCATTATCTGGATCGTGCGGGCGCTGCCGATCCCGCTGTGGAGCGCCCTTCTCGGCCTGGCCATCATCTTCTTTGGCCTGGGGGCGTTGTGGCTGACCTGGCAGCACATCTACAGCGAGTCCCGGCGCGCAGGTACAGTGTAAGTTGGAGGCCGGGATGGGGGGGAGCCCTGATTCCCTGATTCCCCGATCCCGGCCATCTGGAAGGAGGGAGGAGCATGCTGGGTAATCTTTGGCGTCTATGCTGGAGGGCGCTCTTTCTCCGGGAGGACGCCTACGAGGAGATGCGAGACACCCCGGGGCCCTTTGGGCGGGGGCTGCTCTTCATCATCCTCTTGGGGGCGATTGTGGCGGCTATAGGGTTGGTGGGCGTTACCCTGGAGTGGGCCACCACGCCGGACATGGGTGAGTTAGGCCAGGCCGTTTGGCAAGCCTGGAAACAGGGGCCCTGGGTCCAGGAAATGCCGCCAGAAGCCCTGTCATACGTTAAGCAGATGTTCGACACGACTTTCAACATTATTAAGAACTTTACTCCCAACCCGGTGATGGGGCTAATCAATATCGTCCTGAACCCGCTGGGTCTGATCATCGCCTGGCTGGTCTACGGTCTGCTGGCTCATCTCTTCGCCAGGCTGCTGGGCGGGCAGGGCAGCCTGGAGCAGACCTACGGCACCACGGCTCTGGCCGTATCGCCCGTGGCCCTGAATGTGTTTAAGGTTCTGCCCTACGTGCAGATCGGCGGGCTGGCCCTCTGGGGGACGGTGTGCAACTACCTGGCGATCAAGAGCGCGCACCAATTGAGTCCCGCCCGTGCCTTCTGGGCCACCGTCCTGCCGTTCGTTGTCTTGTTCCTGCTGATCATCATCGTGGCCCTGTTGGGTGCCCTGATCTTTGGGGCGTTCTTCGCCAGCCTGGTGCAAGGAGGGATCAAATGAGAGAAATCTTTCGACTGTGGAAAGGGGCCATGACCTTTGACACCCCCACCTTCTCCGCCCTGAGTGAGTCCGGCGATGCCTTCCGCAAAGGGTTCCTGGTGCTGCTGCTGGTGGGGCTGCTGGTGGGCCTGGTCAATGGCGGCGTCCAACTGGCGCAGACTCTGTCCTACGGCTCTGCTACGGGCGAGATGCAGGCGGTGCTGGGTCAGGTGGAGCAGGGCATGCAGCAGGGTTTCAACATCGCCAGACAGTATGGGGCAGAGATTGATCCCCAGGTCGAAGCAATGATTAGCGAGAGCCTGAAGTATGGGTTCAAGATCGCCGAGGAGGTAGCCAAAGTTCCCACGCCGCTGCCCTGGCCCTGGGGTAGAATCTTTGAGTTCTTGGGGAGCATGGCTTCTGTGCCGTTCGCCTGGCTCTCCTCGCTGATCCTCTACGGCATCTTCGTGCACATCTTCTCCCGGGCTTTGGGCGGCCAGGCGTCGGTGGGCCAGTTCTTCGGCTCCATTGCCCTGGCCCGTGCACCCCATCTGATCTCCGTCTTGCACTTCATCCCCTGCGTAGGCCCGCTGCTTGGCCTGTTGGCCGCCATCTGGGGCTTCTTGATTTACATCCACGGCACGGCGGTGTCCCAGCGCTTTGGCTACGGTCGGGCGATCGTGGCTGTCTTGCTGCCGCTCATCGTTCTGTTCCTGCTGCTCGCCCTGTTCGTCCTGTTCATCGTCATCGTTATCGCCCTGACGAGCGCCGGGCAGGGTTAGGATAAGCGTACGACGCACCGGTAAAGCAAAGAGGGCTGGTGAGAAGACTCACCAGCCCTCTTTGCCTTCACTGCGCGCGCCTTTTAGCTTGCATAAGCTGGCGCGACTTGGTACTCAATACGGTTCGGGAATGCTACTCGGCGTGAGGCGTCAAGTATCTCCAAAGATACCAAATTGCCAGAGGCATCGTAGTCTAGAATCACGCCAGGCTTATCTTCGTCACTTTCTGCAACGGGCACATCGGCGAAAATGACTGTCAGAGTGTCGGTCTCAGGGTCATAAATGGCTTTCATGCGATCCTCCAATACTTAGCAATCTTACTGGTACGATAGACTGTGACCACTTCTGGCGGATGGCGATCAACATAGCGGATGTCAGTCAGGGCAATTTGACGTTGGTGCCCAGGATGAGCCGGATGTCCACGTCACGGCGGGGGGCGGCACCAGAGCGCACGTTGGCCGGGCGGATGTCGAAGAGCTTGATTAGTTGCTCCTGGGTGTAGGGCTTGTCACTGTAGTAGATGAGCACAGTCTCCTGGTAGTCGCTGCGCTGGGCATCGCCGATGCTCACCACCTGGTAGCCCTGCGACTCTAGATAGGCCTGGGTCTGCGCCGCCAGGCCCTTGATCATGGTGCCGTTTTGCAGTTCCAGGCGGGCCCCTTCGGCCTGCAGGCGCTCGCGTTGCGCGCTGCTCTGCGGTGGATTGCTGCTACTCTCGCCGGGCGATGGGGCGAAGAACATCTCCTGCACCAATTGCCTGATCTCCGCCTGCTTGGGTAGCAGGACGTCGGCACCGCCGGGCGTGATCCATGGGGTGGTCAAAGAATCATCAATCACCCGATGAGTGATATTCTGGGTATCAACCTGGACGGCAATGGGGGCCAGGGTACGCAGAGCGCCGAGGTCAACGTCAGTCTTGACCGTGTCTTTCAGGGCGTTGAACAGGGGCACCAGTTTGGTGATGAGATTCAGGCGCAAAGCCTGATCACGTAGAGCCAGGAGTAGCTGCTGTTGGCGGTGCGCCCGGTCAAAGTCACTGCCCTTGTGGCGGGCGCGGGCGTAAATAAGGGCTGTCTTGCCATCCATGTGCTGCACGCCGGCCGGGATGTACACGGACTGGTAACCAAATTTGTCGTCCGGGTATTGGTCATCCTGGATGGCGGTCTCTACGTCTATGGTGACGCCCCCCAGGGTGTCAATGATCTTCTCGAACCCCTTGAAGTCAATAAGGGCGTAGTGGTGCAGGGGTATGCCCAGGTTGAGCTGGATGGTTTTCATGGCCAGGGCTGGACCACCGCCGGGGTAATTGTATAGCTCGCCATAGTAGTAAGCGGTGTTGATGCGATCCTCAGTGATGCCCTTGGCGCCCAAATCTGGGATCTTGACCCACAGGTCGCGGGGGATAGAGAGCATACCGGCTGTTTTGCTCTGGGGATCCATGGTGACCACGATGATGGTGTCCGTGCGCGTGGGGCCCTGCTCGCTGGGGCGCTTGTCTACGCCCAAGAGCAGGACGTTGACACGCTCGCCCTTGTTTACCGGGACAGGCGTGGGGGTGGGCGCCTCGGAGCCACGGCTGGAGACGAACGGCAGACTAGGCCAGCTCGGCAGGCCGGGTAGGCTGGGCCCCCCAGAGGGCCGGGTGAGGGGCGATTGGCCGAGAGATGCCCGCAGGGTGGCGTAGAAGACGTAACCGAAATAGAGCCCCCCGGCCACAAAGGCCACGAAGAAGAGGCTGAAGATTAGCTGCCGCCAGGGCGGAGCAGCCGGTCTACCGATTGATGCCTTGCTAGTGTGACGGGTGGGCATGATACCTCCCCAGAGGATTGGCGATTGCCGATTTCCGATTGGCGGTGATACATCTGCGGACATTATAGCACAAGAAAGCGCCGTTGTAAATGACGGCAGGCTCGTGCGGTTGCCTTCATTTAACCACAGAGGCACAGAGCACACAGAGATTTTTTGATTTAGAAACAACCACAGTAGTTCAGTAAAATCAAGAATCCTCTGTGTTCTCTGTGTCTCCGTGGTTTTTCATAAAAACCCGTCAGCCCAGCCCACGCAGCAGGGCCAGCAGCGGCCCGGGATGCAGAGCCAGCCATAAGCTCGCCAGCGCCAGGAGGAACAGGGCTACTCCTACGGCCCACGGCTCCATGGTGGCAACCTCATCGCCCGGAAGGCGGCGTAGCAAACGATAAAGGAACCACCCGTAGGCCAGGAGCAAAGCGCTGTTCGCCAGGGCCAAAGCGGGGGCCAGGCGTGAGTTGGCCTGCCATAAGGACGCTTGTGGGGGCGGCCAGGTTCCCACCAGTGGGGCCAACACCAGAGCCAGGGCAGCCACGCCCAAGCTGGCGGTGGTCAGCGGGAAGCGCCATCCACGACCTCGCCACTCCACCGCTCCAACCTGGTTACCACGTAGCACACCCGCCGCCCCCAAAAGGATCAGCCCCACCAGCCCCCGCTGTGCCGCCAGGGCCAGGGCCAGGGCATTGCCCTCGACGGAGCGCATGGCCAGGGCCAGGAGCACGGGGCCAACACTGGCCACCAGGGCGTAGGCGCTGAGGCGGCCAAGATCGCTTTGTATAAGGGCCATACCGGCGCCGAAGAGTAGTATCGCCACGCCACCGGCCAGGAGCAGCGCCAGCAGCAAGGGGCTGGTGGCCAGCCAGCGGTGGTTGGCCAGGAAATCGAGCAGAAGGATGATCGCCCCGCCACTCCAGGCGGCGTTCAGGGCTGCCGCCATCGGCCGGCCGCGCTCCCCGGCATCGGGCAGCCACAGGGGCACAGCCCCCACAATCAGGCCGAAGCCTATGGCGACCAGGCCCACGGCCGCCGGCACCCAGCCCTGTTCCTCCGGGCTCAGGGCGTAGCGGCCAGCCAGGGCAAATGGCAAGGTCAGCACGACTGCGCCCAGGGTCGCGCAGAGGAGCAGGTAGACGCTGGAACGTGCTACGCCGGGGCGGCCACTGGGCAAGGCCGTGGCCCCCACTGCCCCTGCCAGCCCCAGGCTGAGGCTGGCCAAGAGAGGGTCGCGCCCCAGGACCATGCCGGCCAACGGAGCGACCAGGAGGAGAGTCAGGGCCGGGAAGCCATGGTCCGGCGGCACCGGCCAGGCGTAAAGAGCAGCCAAAGCACTCAGGCCGCAGAAAGCCAGCAGGGCGGCTCGTCCCAGAGGACTGAGGGCCAGGGTCACTCCGGCGATGGTGAAGGGCGTGCCCAGGGGGGCACGCCAGAGCAGAATCGCCTCCAGGGCCAGAGCGACCAAAACCAGGACGATCGGCAGGGCGGGCCAGCGCCGCCTGGCCGCGACCAGCTCGGCGAGGGCCACCATCAGTGCCCCGATGATGGGCAGAGCGATGAGGGCGAGCAGGCTCAATCGGGCACCTCACGCCAGGTGTCCCGGCCGGCGGCGGACAGGGAGGCACTGGCCAGGGCCACGAGGATGGTGAGCAGCCCCAGGAGGGTCAGGACGGGGATGCTTTCCCCTTCCGCCAGGACGACGTAGGCCACGTCCAGCCCGCTCAGGGCGGTTAGCAGGCCAGCGCCCGCCCGGCGCGGCTCGTTATTGGCCAAAGCAGCCAGAACGCCGGCAATAACCAGCCAGTAGACCAGGAAAGCCACGTCCTGGCTGGCTCCGGGGAAGAGGAAGTGTTGGGCCAGGGCCTGCGCGCCCAGCCCAGCGCCGAGCAGGGCCAGGCCGAGCAGCACAAACGCCAGCAGGCCCCAGACCAGGCGGCGCTGAGGGAGCGCCGAGCGGCCGCGCCCACCTCCCGGCCAGCCCGGCGGCACCAGAATCGCACAGGCCGCGGCCCCGGCCATCACCTTGGCCGCGGCGAAGGGCGGCAAAAGCCAACCCTCGCCCAGAAAGGCCCCCAGCAGGGCGTACTGGGCGAGGAGGGCCAATAGAGCGGGGAACCAGCCCCTGGCCATGACGATGATGCCCGCCGTGACGAGCAGACTGGCGAGGAGCCAAAAAGGCACTGCTTGTGCGGGGGACATGGTGCTCCGTGAAAGCGTTCTGATAAAAACCCTTGCGAAGGTTCCGAAACCTTCGCAAGGGTCAATACAAGGGTCAACAGTGCCTGACTATGGTGGGCCCTACAGGATTCGAACCTGTAACCGACCGGTTATGCATTCCCCTACAGCTTTCGCTGCCCCTTGCGGGTTTGTGGTCTGGACTATCCCTTCACCCCCAGTCTAGGGGTGTCTGCCGTCTAGTCTCTACACCTTCCTCTTTATAGAGGCTTGGCTCGGGATTACCCTATCTCACGACTTAGGCTTCCCCGAATTTGGCAGGTTTCACCTGAAGATTGCTCCTCAGGCAGCCCTTGACAGAGAGTCACATCAGGTGTAGAATGCAGTTATGAAAGATAGCCCTAACTGCATTGTATGCGGTGCCCAACTGCAGGGAAGACAGACGAAGTTTTGTTCGTCTGCTTGCAAGAACAGACACCACCAGAGTTATAAGTCTCAGAAGAGCAGAGGACTTACTAGAAAGCTCAAGGTGGTAACAGCCGCAGGCGGCCGCTGTTCCATTTGCGGGTATCACAAAAACCTGGCCGCCTTGGTTTTTCACCACACGAACTCTACGGACAAGGACTTTAAGCTTGACATGCGTTCTCTATCCAACCGCAAGCTAGAGTCCGTGTTAGCAGAGCTCGACAAGTGTATTCTAGTATGTCACAACTGCCATGCTGAGCTACATAACCCTCACCTCGACTTAGACTCGCTGTCCTGAGCCGGGCGCTCTGACCGTTGAGCTAAGGGCCCACTCTGGAGCGGGAGACGGGACTCGAACCCGCGACAACCTACTTGGAAGGCAGGCACTCTACCAGGCTGAGTTACTCCCGCCGGATGGTCGGGGCGAGAGGATTTGAACCTCTGACCTCGTGGTCCCAAACCACGCGCGCTAAGCCAGGCTGCGCTACGCCCCGCACCCATAGTATAGCCGATTTGCGGGGGCAAGTCAAGGGTCTTGCCTCAATCAGTTTCCTATGTTATAATCAAACACTGGAGTTTAGAGCCCAAATAGGGCGACGGGACGGGGAGGTTGCAAAGTAGAGCGAAATATGAGACAATCGAGGCATGATTAACCTCGAACTGTCTCTCCAACGGTTGCTGAACTTCCGGCTGCAG
>Ga0315268_10004781_pt1 | contig 14630 bp, 12 predicted proteins | sample C1_top_MG_FD_204535 | JGI IMG/M metagenome (GOLD analysis project Ga0315268, IMG submission 204535) | Sediment microbial communities from Yellowstone Lake, YNP, Wyoming, USA - C1_top | ecosystem: Environmental > Aquatic > Freshwater > Lake > Sediment | place: USA: Wyoming | collected 2017-08-01
GCACGACATTACACAGCGCAAACAGACCGAGCAAGAACTGCGCCTCTCAAATGCCGAGCTGCAGGCGCGCAACGAAGAACTCGACGCCTTTGCTCATACGGTGGCCCACGACATCAAGAATCCGGTCGGCCACTTGATCGGTTATGCGGAGCTGCTGGAACAGGATTACGAAGCTCTATCCGCCGACGAACGCCAAGAGTCCTTGCGCGCCCTCGTGTACAGCGGCGACAAGATCAACAACATCCTGGACGAACTGCTTTTGCTGGCCGGACTGCGCAAGACCGAGGTGACGCCTGCGCCTTTGGATATGGATAGCATCGTGGTCGAGGCTTGCCGCCGGTTGAAATACATGATCGAGGAAAACCAAGCCGAGTTGGTGATGCCCGCCGAGTGGCCCAAGGCGCTCGGTCACGCGCCGTGGGTCGAAGAAGTCTGGGTCAATTACCTGAGCAATGCGATCAAGTACGGGGGCCGCCCGCCGTGCGTGGAACTGGGCGCGGAGACTTGGCCGACTGGGATGGTGCGGTTTTGGGTGCGCGACAACGGCAATGGAATCGCGCCCGAGGATCAACCGCAACTATTCACCCCTTTCACGCGACTCGATCAGGTGCGCGCACGCGGACACGGGTTAGGACTATCCATCGTACGGCGCATTGTGGAAAAGCTCGGAGGACAGGTGAGCATGGAAAGCCATGGCCTGCCAGGACAAGGGAGCGTGTTTTCCTTCACTCTGCCCGCCGCGCCAGCATGACAAGGCTGCGCCATCAGAAGGAAATCGGTGTGACAAGTCAAGATTCGGTACTGATCATAGACAATCACTCGGAAGACTTGCCTACTTTGCAGGCCGTTCTGAGTGAACTCGGCCTCAATCCGATCCAGGCTAGTTGCAGCACGGCGACTTGGCAACATCTGGCACGGCAGGATTTCGCGGTGATCCTGCTCGATGTTCAGACGCTGGGGACGAACGCTTCCGAAATCATCCAGCAGGTCAGGCGACAACCGCGTTCGCAGAGAACACCCATTCTCCTGATCGGCAATGCCGACCAGGTCAAGGATGCGGCTCAAGAGTATCCGCCCGGCGTGGTTGACCGTCTAAGCCGACCTCTGGTCCCCGAGCTGCTCAAGGCCAGAATTACAGTCTTGAGAGAATTCTATAGCCTGGCCCAACAGTTGAAGCAGCAGGCAGAACAACTCGCCGATTGCCGACAACAACTATCGGCTATTAACCTGAGACTTGAGGACGAGGTTGAAGCGCGTCAGAAAGAATGGACGGCCAGCCGGCAACTGGTCGAGTTGCTGGAGGCGACCCAAAAAGAACTGGAAGTTTTGGGCTATTCGGTCTCGCATGATCTGCATGCGCCCCTGCGCGGCATTGACAGTTTCACCCAGGCGCTCCTCGAAGACTGCGCGGACAAACTCGACCCGCAAGGTCGAGAGTATCTTGAGCGGATTCGCGCCAACGCACATCGGATGGCCGAGCTGCTGGACGCCCTGGTCAAGCTCTCTCGTCTGAGTAGTGCTGACCTCTACCGCCAGCCAGTGGATCTGAGCGCCGTGGCGCGCGCCATCGCAAAGGACTTGCAGGAGCGCGACCCGCAACGCCAGGTCACTTTTGTCATTGGCGCAGGCATCGCTGGAGAAGGTGATGCGCTGCTTTTGCGCAGCGTGCTCGAGAATCTGCTGGGGAATGCCTGGAAGTACACGTCCAAGCTGCCGCGCGCCACGATCGAATTCGGTGTGACTCACCAGGCAGGTAGACCGGCTTACTTTGTGCACGACGACGGCGCGGGCTTTGACATGACCTACGTCAGCAAACTGTTTGGCGCCTTCCAACGACTGCACCCACCTTCCGAATTTCCTGGCAATGGTATTGGCCTTGCAATGGTGGCGCGCATCATCCATCGGCACGGCGGAGAGGTCTGGGCCGAAGGGCGAGTAGGAAAAGGCGCGACCTTTTATTTCACCCTGCCCTAAAGTCGGCAGGCTGCGACCAACATCATCCGTCGCAAGGAAAGAACATGAAAACCGCTCGACTTAGAGTATTACTTGTCGAAGATGACTCGGCCGACCAGATGAACTTTCAGAGAATGGTCAAGCGCGAAAATCTCCCCTATGACTATACCATTGCGCCATCGGTCGCCGAAGCACGAGCAGCGCTGAACCATGGACGGTTTGACGTCGCCGTACTGGATTACTCCCTCGCCGATGGCACGGCCTTTGATCTGTTTGACCTGCTGCGAGACACACCGATCATCTTTGCCACGGGTCGTACTGATCAAGACCTGGCGATTCGCGCCATCCAAGCCGGCGCTTACGACTATTTGATCAAGGACTTTGATCGAGACTATTTGAAGCTACTGCCGATGACGGTCGAGAATGCTATCCGGTATGCCCGCCAGCAGGAAGAGCTTTCGCTATTGCGGAAATATCTGCGTGACGCCAACGAGCGGCTGGACTTTATCGTGCGTCACTTTGTTCCGGGCAACCTGGCTGAGCACTTGATTGCCAACAAGGAGCTCCCGCGCCTGGGCGGCCAGCAGCGCACTGTCACTCTGTTGTTTGCCGACATTCGCGGTTATATGACAGTGGCCGAGATGCTGGAGCCAGAAATGGTGATGGGCCTGCTGAATCGCTACTATGCGGTGATTGGCCGCATCATCACCGAACGTGGAGGGACCATCAACCAGTACGCCGGCGATCAGGTTATGGCGATCTTTAACGCTCCCGACGAGCAGCCAGACCATGCAGCCCGCGCCGTGCGAACCGCGCTCGAAGTGCAGGCGAAATTGTGCAAATTGAACAGCGCGCTGCCGGCCGGAGAACGCGTCATCGCCGTGCAGTTCGGCATCGGCATCAACACCGGGCCGGCGGTGGTCGGCTATCTTGGCTTCGAAGACCGTTTCGATTACACGGCGCTCGGCGACACGACCAACGTGGCCGCACGCCTCTCGGCGGCTGCGCCCAGCGGCGAAATATGGATCGGCCCAGAGTCTTTTGAAGCTGTGCACGAGTTCATCCCTACGTGTGAGGTCGGGGAGATGCAGTTGAAAGGCAAAGCTAAGGCAGTGATGGTTTACCAAGCGCTCACAGGCCAGGTGTAAATCGTCTTGCCTGTCGTTCTGCGCATGCGATTTGAGGTAACCATGCTTTTTACAGGAGGCACAGGCCATGAGAATCTGTCTTGTTGTGCTATTGATGGCGCTGTCAGCTTGCACGCCTGCGCCGATCACGACTATGCCCACCCTCGCGCCTCTTGCTTCCCGACTGCCAGACGTTACTATCACCGTTGAACCTTTTGCGCGACTGCGTGCCGAAATGGTCAAGTATCAAATTCGAGATCGCGATGTGGGCGACGCGGCGGTGTTGGACGCGATGAACAGCGTCCCACGCCACGAGTTTGTTCCCGCCGAGTACCTCGATCAGGCTTACGAAGACCATCCACTTCCCATCGGATTTGGACAGACCATCAGCCAGCCTTACGTCGTTGCGCTGATGACGGAACATCTCAAGCTCAAACGCGGTGACAAGGTGCTCGAAATCGGCACTGGCTCAGGCTATCAAGCCGCCGTGCTGGCGCAAATGGGCGTGGAGGTCTATTCGGTCGAGATTGTCGCCGAGCTGGCGCGCGCTGCCGAGGAACGATTGAAGCGACTGGGTTACAATGTCGCAGTCAAGCCGGCGGATGGGTATTTCGGCTGGGAAGAGCACGCGCCGTACGACGCCATCATCGTCACTGCCGCGCCTGATCATGTGCCTCAACCGCTGGTTAAACAGCTCAAAGACGGTGGACGACTGGTCGTTCCGGTCGGGCCGCAGGGAAGCTATCAGACGCTGTGGCAATTCACGCGCCAGGGCGGCGACCTCAGGGCACTCAGCCTGGGCGATGTCTTGTTCGTGCCGCTCGTGCGGGGAAAATAATCCCTGCGACTCCATAACATATCGCTCCTGCAACAAGCACCACCGTAAACCCTGCCGAAAGCGCGACGAGCGCGGCCAGCACCGAGGCGACGACGGACACTGCGCCGTTCACACTCCATGCCCATGGAATGACCTCGGGCGATGCGCGCTCCAGCCAATGGATCCCTTTCGGGAAGGGCATCCCCATCAAGATTCCGAGCGGCGCAAGCGAAATCACACTGATGACAAATCGCGTGGCAAGCGGCAGCCCCAGCGCCCACTGAAACACGCCCTGCAACAAAACCGGGTAGACCAACGCCAATAGTGCCAGTGTGAAGAGTGCTCCGCGCCACGGTACTCGTCCTGAAAGCAAGCTTCCGATTCCAGAAAACATCAACAGCCCAAACAGCACAACCGCCAGCGCATAGACCGGCTTGCCGACAAACAGAATCAGCCGTTGCACCAGCGGGATTTCGATGAACAAGAATCCCAGGCCAAGCACGGTAAAGTAGATCAGGGCGTGGAGAGTAGAGGTCGTCACTCCACTCTCTGCTCTCCACTTGCCACGAAGGAGAAGCGGCAATACGATCAGCACGACGGCGGCAGTGACGGCAAACGCCAACAACACAAGCAGTACAAAATAGCCAGCGCCGCCAAAAGGCTGCCACGTCTTGCCCAGTTGCGCCCACACCTGCCCGGCCTGCTCCCACTTGAAATAGTGCCCGAAGAATGGCCGGTCATCTGTCGGCGGCGACACGTCGAACGGATACGTGGCATAGAACTGACGGCGGTCCGGGCTAGTGAGCAGCTCGTTGAACGTGCGATAGAACACATCGTCACTCAGTACATTATAGCGATTGGCTTCGTTCGGGGGCAGGCGGGGCGCCGCCACCAGATCAAACTTGCGCGAGGCAGCAAACTCGCGCACGATGTCCAGTTCATCGGCAGTGAGCTCGCCCCGCTTGATGACGACCGTCACCGTGTTGTAACCACGCAGGGTGACGATGCTGCGCGCCGGATCGAGGTGCGCACGCTCGGCAGCCGTCACCCCGAGCGCAAAGAGGCGTAACGGCTCGCTCGGCGGCGATTGCAGCCAGCGCGTGGCAATCAAAACTCCACTGTCATTCAGCCGCGCCAAGCCGTCGGCGAGCCCTTCAACTGTCAGGTTATAGTCTTCGACAAGACTGTACGCCCCCGAATTCACTGGACGATACGGCGATGTCAGCGAAAGCTGAACCACGTCGAACGTCTCACGACTGCGCCGGAGGAAACTGCGCGCATCGTCAGTGACGAACTGAACGCGCGGGTCGGCATCGAATCGAGTCGCGTTTCGCACCGCTTCGACGGCAATCTCGTTCGGCTCGACCGCGGTCACATGCCGCGCGCCATTTGCCAGCGCCACCAAAACATCCAGCCCGCCACGGGCTTGCAGAATCAACACATCTGCGCCAGCACGCAATCGGTAAGCCAGCGCACCGGGCATATAGCCGGCAAAACCGGCATCGTCTTTCCCCACGAACGTGATGGGGCTGAGATCATCGCCGTCAAACGTCAATCCATCCTGGCGCGGCAGCGACCCGAGATACGCAAAGCTGAGACCGGGGTAACTGCGAATGGCAGTACTGCGGATCAGGTCCACCCGCGAGGACGCGTTCCAGCGCGACCACACCCACTCGGCGTCGGGGTAACGCAATGCTTGAGACAACGCCTTGTAAGGCGAGAGACGAATTGCGAGGAATGCAGGACGTGCGACAAGCCATACGGTCAAAAGCAAAAGTGTGGCGACATACAGGCCACTCGTCACAAATCGAGATCCACGGTTTCCCACGGCCTTCCGAAGCACAGCCGAGTGAGATCGGGAAAATGGAGGGCTGAAAATCAGCGCGGCCAGCCCGGCCAACCACGCGCAGAACACAACTGCGCCCTCGCCGCCCCACCTTGCTAGCACTCCAATCGCCAGCAGGCAGCCTGCCGCCGATCCTGCGAGGTTTGCGGCATAGATGCGCGGCGTGTCGCCAGGGTGATTGGACAACAGCCACCCCACAGCCATTGCGCTGAAGAAGAACGGCGTGGATAGCCCCAGGTAGATCAAAGCCAGATATAAGGCCTGGCGGCGATCCCAGGCGATGGCAAATGAATCAAAGGGCAACCAATTTGCCAGAGCGAAACTTGCCATTACCGTCAGCGACGTGGCAAGCGCAAAGTGAGATAGCCGCCGCGCAGGATCACCTCGCCGGAGTGACGGGAACACCATCAGAGCTGTGCCGCTCGCTCCTCCTCCCAACAGCGCCAGACTTACGGTCATGAAGGCAAAGTGATAGAACTGGGAAATGGAAAACAGGCGCGAGAGAACGATCTCGAACGCGAGTGAAGAGGCGGACAGCAAAAGGATGCCTAGATAGATCACAGCCGTGTCATTCGTGTTCTTCGTGGCGGGTGAAAAGAGGCCAACATTTGCTTCACTTCGATGATACCACAAAATAGGCAGATAGCTCACTCTGGCACAAGCGCCGGACATTCGCCGCTGAACTTGCGCCGCGCCGCAAAAAGTGAAGTATAATAGGCCCATCTCTTGAGCCAAAGGAGGTTGGCATGCCCCAGTTTGCGTTCTTCAAAGGTCAATATGTACCGATTGAGGACGCCAAAATCAGCATCATGACGCATGGCTTTAATTACGGCACTGGCTGTTTTGAAGGAATCCGCGCTTACTGGAATCAAAACGAAGAACAACTCTACGTCTTCAAGCTGAACGAACATTATGAACGTTTTCTGCAATCAAGCCGCATCCTCTTGATGGATTTGCCCTTCACTGCAAAACGACTGGCCGACATCACCGTCGAGCTGGTCCGCCGTGAAGGTTACGCCGAAGATTGCTACATCCGTCCCATCGCTTACAAGGCCGACGAAGTCATCGGCGTGCGATTGCACAACCTGCGAGACGAAGTTGCCATCTTTGCGACGCCGTTCGGGCGCTACATCGAAAGGGAAGAGGGCGCACACGCCACTGTCTCTTCGTGGCGGCGGATTGACGACAACAGCGTGCCCGCGCGCGCCAAGATCACCGGCGCTTATATCAACTCGGCGTTTGCCAAAAGCGAAGCGCAGCTCAACGGCTTTGACGAAGCGATTGTCTTGACCCACGACGGTCACGTGTCGGAAGGCTCGGCAGAAAATCTCTTTATCGTGCGCAACGGCGTGTTGATCACGCCGCCCGTGACCGAGAATATTCTCGAAGGCATCACACGGCAGGTCATCATCGAGCTGGCTCGCGACGAGTTGGCGATGCAGGTGGTCGAACGGCACATTGACCGCACGGAACTTTACGTGGCCGACGAGGTGATGTTTTGCGGAACCGGCGTGCAGGTGGCCGCCGTCACACAGATTGACCATCGCCCGGTCGGCACGGGCCAACTCGGGCCGGTTGTCAAAGCTCTGCGCGACTTGTACATGCAGGTCGTGCGCGGCCAGGTGCGCAAGTATCGTCACTGGTGTACGCCAGTGTACGCAAAGGTGCCGGAGGCCGCGCCGGCGTGAGCATCAGACGTCCTGCGCGAAACGCCGTCGCTCGGCATTTGACGTTTCACGCCTAGTTCATCGGAGACACATCTGAATGGAATGGAAGAATCAGCCCCGCCTGGGCACTCGGGTGGGAATCGCTATGATCGTGTGGCTGGTGTTCTTGGATGCGCTGCTCGTGTGGATCGCCACCCAGTTTCCGGTGTCACTGGTCACTTTTGTCCTGAGCGTGATCATTATGGCGACCGTGCCGATGATCCTGTGGATCATTTACGGCCTGATGGGGCTGAACCGCGCGCTGTACTCGTGTGACCGCAACATGCTTGCTATTCGATGGGGTGCGGTGCAACAAGTCATCCCGATGGCATCCATTCGGCGCGTGTTGCATGGCACAGAAGTCGAAGGGCAGGTTCATCACTTCCGTGGGCAGCACTGGCCTGGACATTGGGTGGGCCAGGCCGAGATTACGGGCATCGGGACCACGCTCTTTTACGCATCAGGCGGGCTGGAAAATCAACTGATCATTGTCACTCCGGGCCTGGCCTACTCGATCTCGCCCGCCGACTTTGCCAGCTTTGTCGAAGCATTCGAGCAGCGCCAGAGGATGGGGCCGACGCAGGCCGTCGAACAAGTATCCGTTCGCCCGGAGATCTTGGATTGGTCTTTATGGACTGACCGGCTGGCGATTGCGCTGGTGGGGGCTGCCACGGTAACTTGCCTGTTGCTGTTTGGTTACACTTGCCTGCGTTTCCCAGACATGGCCCCGCGTTTGGCCCTGCACTTTGATATTGCGGGCGCTCCAGACCGATTTGGTCCGCGCGCTCAAGTCTTCCTGCTGCCCTTTATCGGCCTGCTCTCGCTGGGAGCGAACGTTGCCATTGGCCTGCCCGTGTATTTGCGCGATCGCATCGGCGCGTATTTGCTGTGGGGAGGCGCCGTCGTCGTGCAAGTTCTGGCCTGGATTGCGGCGGTGGGCATCTTGAGCTAATCGTATCAAAGTTGTTATGTCACTGGACATTTCGCACAAAATCCGTTATAATACGCCTCGCAAGCGCATAGACTGAGAGTTTCAACTCTCAGTCTTTGTGTTACCCAAGCGCCCCAGGCGTTTTTTTGGACCGCCCCCTGGCAAAAAGCATTGAAGGAAAGCAGAAGCATGGCTGAGCAGCCGACTTATGTGACCCGCGAGGGACTCAAGAAACTCGAAGAAGAACTGGATTACCTGCGCACCGTCAAGCGCGCCGAAGTCGCTCAACGTCTGCACGATGCGATGGGCGAAGGCGATATTGACGAAAACGCCGAATACGACGACGCCAAAAACGAGCAGTCGTTCGTCGAAGGCCGCATCCTCACGCTAGAGGCGATGATCAAAAACGCCGTCATCATCCAGCATGAAGGCAAGCGCCGCGACCAGGTCGCGCTAGGCAGTACGGTGACCGTCGTCGAAGACGGCGGCGAGCCGGAGACGTATCACATTGTCGGCTCGGCAGAAGCTGACCCGCGCCAGGGGCGCATCTCAAACGAAAGCCCGCTTGGACGCGCTCTGCTCGGCAAGCGCATGGGCGATTCCATCACGATCACTGCGCCGGCCGGGACGCTGACTTTCCAGATCACTTCCATCCGCTAGCGAGAGTCTTGCAACTGCAGGGGTCCATGCGCGGAGCAGCGGCGCATGGACTTTTTTATGGAGTAAAGCATGGAACCCCAAAATGATGTCGAACGAGAACGACTTGCCAAACTGAACCGGCTAATTAAAGCTGGAGTCGAACCGTACCCGGCGCGCGTCAAGCGCACTCATACTACAGCGGAAGCCATTGCCGCGTTCGAGGCCGCTGAAAAGGGCGGAGGCGCAGTCGAAGCTTGCGTCACGGGACGGCTCAAGAGCTTTCGCGCAATGGGCAAGTCGTCCTTCGGTCACATCGAAGACGGGGCAGGCCGGTTGCAGCTCTACTGGCGCGTCAACGACGTGGGGCCGGCCTCGTACGACACGCTCTTGCGCGACATTGACTTGGGCGACTTTATTGAAGCGCAAGGCTACATGTTCCGCACCAAGACAGGCGAGTCGAGCCTGCACGTCCAGTCGTGGCGCGTGATTGCCAAAGCCATCAAGCCGCTGCCGATTGCCAAAGAGCAAGTCGTGGATGGGCAAGTGGTGCGCTACAGCGAATTTGCCGACACCGAGCTGCGCTACCGCGAACGTTACGCCGACTTGGCCGTTCACCCCGAAGTGCGCGATCTCTTTATGACGCGCGCCAGGGTCGTCTCGGCGCTGCGCCGCTTTCTCGACGGCAAGGGCTTTCTTGAAGTCGAGACGCCCATCCTTCAACCGATCTATGGCGGCGCGGCAGCGCGACCGTTCGTCACGCATCATAACCAACTGCGCCAGGACTTGTACCTGCGCATCAGCTTTGAGTTGTACCTCAAGCGATTGCTCGTCGGCGGATACGACCGTGTGTACGAGATTGGCCGCGACTTTCGCAACGAGGGCGTGAGCTTCAAGCATAACCCCGAGTTTACCCAACTCGAATTCTACGCGGCGTATCTCGATTATAACGACGTGATGAGGCTCACCGAAGAGATGGTCGCGTTCGTCGCGCAAGAGGTTAAAGGCACGACCAGGATTACGTACCAGGGGAATGAGATCGAGCTGTCGCCGCCCTGGCAGCGCCTCACGCTGCGCGAAGCGATTCGCCGGCACGGCGAGATTGACTATGTGGAACATCCCAACGCCGAAAGCCTGCGCAAGGCGATTCTCGCCATCGGCGGGCACGCGCCGGAAGGCTCGACGTGGGGCAAGCTGGTGGACGGACTCTTGGGCGATTACGTCGAACCCCGGCTGATCCAGCCGACGTTCATCACGGACTATCCGCGCGACATTTCACCGCTCGCCAAGCGCAAGCCCGAAGACCCGACGCACGTCGAGCGCTTCGAGTTCTTTATCGGCGGGCTGGAATGTGGCAATGCCTTTAGCGAGTTGAACGACCCCCTTGACCAGGAAGCGCGTTTCATCGAGATGGCGCAGCTTTACAAGGCCGATGACGAAGAAGCGCACCCAATGGACGAGGATTACCTAAATGCGATGAGCTACGGGATGCCGCCGTGCGGTGGATTCGGGACCGGTGTGGATCGCTTGACGATGCTGTTCACGGACAAGTCTACGATTCGCGAGGTGGTGCTGTTCCCGCACTTGCGAAGCAGAGATTGAAAACAGATATGGTTGAATCTATAAAAGGACCACACCAGGGCCAGCCCATATTGACGGCGGGCGAGCCGCTCGACCGTGCTCGGGCCGCTATGGTGGTGGTACATGGGCGAGGCGCGACGGCTCAGGACATCTTGACTGTGGCCGAGGAATTGGCCCAGCCGGGGTTTGCCTATCTGGCGCCTCAGGCCGCTGGAAACACTTGATACCCCAACAGCTTCCTCGCTCCGATCCCAAGCAACGAACCCGGACGAGAGTCCGGGTTCGCCGTTATCGAGAAGGTGCTCGCGCAAGTGTCTCAGGTTGGCATCCCGCTTGAACACACGATGCTGCTAGGATTTTCGCAGGGCGCATGCCTGACGCTCGAATTTGTGGCTCGCCACTCGCGCCGAATTGCCGGCCGTCGCCTCGCTTCAATAAACAGGTTCCGACATTCGCTGTGACGCTGCGGTGTCGCCCTTCGGCTATGATCACACTACCAACGGAAACTCGTCCTCCACGGCTGAGAAATCCATACCAGATTGCATCACCTTGCTTTTGCTGTCTCGCGCGCCGTGTATACCCAGGTGGCTCAGCGGCTGAATGAGCGTGATATTTGGAACACCGGCCCGATTGACCGCGGCTTTATGGATTCCATCTATTTCCGCGACCCGAACGGCCAACTGCTCGAAATGGCTTGCTACAAATTCGTGCCACCCGAAGGTTACACCGTCGCCGATGTGCTCGGTCTGGCCCATCGCCTTCGCGTGGCAGCCGGCGATTACGCCATTCAAGATTCTCACATTGCCGACGCAATCGCCGAGTTGACTGAGCGCAGAGCGCCATCGTTGGTAGGAATGATGGAGGTAGCCTGATGGCGTTCGTCAGCCGCACTCGCCGGAGCTGTGGCACACTCTGGGTCATGCGTCTCGACTGGCCCGCGCCGGACGGAGCTGCGCCACTCATTCCGGCGACCTTTGTGCGGCTCGGCCTGGAGGCAACTCTAATGCTGACTCACACGATGGGTCTCGACGGCCCGTTAAAAGTGCAGCAACGCTTTGCCTCTGGCCGGCGCTGCTACGGCGCCGTGGTAGAGGGCAGCCTGGCGGCTTATGGCTGGGTGACCTTTGACGAAGAACACACCGGAGAGATGGGGGTTGTGCATCCACCTGGTACCAGGTGAAGCTTATATCTGGGATTGCGCGACGGCGCCACCCTATCGCCGGTGCGGCCTTTATACAACGCTGCTGGTGCACATCGCGGGCGAGCTGCGCGCCGATGGATTGTGTCGTGTTTGGATCGGCGCGGACGGAGACAACCTACCCTCTCAAAAAGGAATAGCGCGGGCCGGTTTCCAGCCAGTGATTGATCTCATCACCGCCCGCGCTATAACCAGACACCCGATCTGTGTGCACGCAAGAGTTGTCAGAGAATGTCAGCTTTGAGATGCTTCGGCCCGTGCAGCGGGCCTCAGCATGACAATCTTTGCGTGCATACCGCCAGATCGGCCTCTTGACAGCCCGTGCCGCCGAATTATAATGAATGTAGTTTCGCGTCGCCCCTGACGCAACAGGCTAAGGAAAAGGAGGTGGTTCTATCAAAGATGGTGATGCTTGTTCGTCGCATTTCGGTGACCGCTAGCCAACGGTCAATCTAGTCAAGGGAACGGTGCATCCCAATGCACCACAAGTTCAAGGGAGAAGAAAAAATGAATACCAAGTTCCGCTCGCTCGCGGCGATGATGGCGCTGCTCATCGTCGCCGTAGCCTGTGCGCCTGCGGCAGCGCCAATTCCGACTGCCACTTTGGCGCCGCCCACTTTGCCGCCAGCACCCACCACGCCGCCCATGCCGGTTCTGCCTACTCCAACCATTGCGCCCAGTCCAATTCAGGCAGCTCTGCCCGATCTCAAGGGCCGCATGCTCAAGATCGGCTCGGATACCACCTATCCGCCGTTCGAGTTTGTGGATACCAAGACCAACAAGATCGTGGGCTTTGATGTGGATATGGTCAACGCGATCTGCAAACTAGTCAACTGCACGGCCGAGTTCGTTACGACCAACTTTGACACGATCTTTGTCGCGCTGTCTCAAAAGCAGTTCGATATGGTCGTGTCCGGCGTCACCGTGACCGACGAGCGCAAAAAGACGGTGGACTTTAGCGACTCGTATTTAAAGTATGGCGAGACGCTGCTGATTCGAAAGGGCGATACCACCGTCAAGAGCAAGGACGACCTGAAGAACACCAAGATCATCGTGGGCGTCCAGACCGGCACCAGCAACGAGCAGACCGCGCTCAAGCTGGTGGCTGATCAGGCACAGCAGATCAAGCGCTTCGACACGTTCGATCAGGCAGTGGCTGCGCTCATCGCCGGCGATGTGAACTGCGTGGAGATTGACCAGCCGGCGGCCCTGGGGTACATGGCGACTAATCCTGGCAAGATCGAGACCATCAAAGACACCTTTACCAGCGACGATCTGGCCATGGCGTTCCAAAAGGGCGACACACAATTGGAAGGCGCCTTCAACGCCGGACTCAAGGCCATTCGAGATAACGGCGCCTACGCCAAGATCCAGGACTTTTGGTTCAACCAATGGACGGCAGGCGCGCCGATCCCGTCACAATAAAAAGAAGCCGGATGGGGGCTCCGTAGTGGAGCCCCCATCTTTAAAGGAGAGCCAGCCGTGAGTGCAGAGCTGCAAACCCTCAAACCAGCCAAGCCGACTGCCGGCCAGTTCAACTGGTGCACCTTTCCCTGGTGGGCGCTGATCCTTATCGTCGTCGGCATCCTGGCAGTGCAAGCCATCAGCCGGAATAAGGTCTATAGCGATGCCTGGGAATTCCTCAAAGGCGGCATCCCTAACACGTTGCGGCTGACCGTCACGGCCTACGTCATCGCGCTGGCGCTAGGGCTTTTTGTCGGTCTGGGGCGCACGTCCAAGAACGTCGTCATCTACAATTTCGCTACCCTCTATGTTGAGGTGATTCGAGGCGTGCCGCTCATCGTCGTCCTGCTGTATATCGCCTTTGTCGCGGCTGGACCTCTGGCGGTTTATTTCGCCAACCTGGCCGGCGCCAGCGACCTTTCTTTCCTCAAGGGGATCCTGTCGGGTCTTGCCGGCTTGCTGCGGGTTGACTTTTTCCGTGGCGTGTTGGGATTGGCGATCGGCTACGCCGCCTACCTGGGCGAAGTCTATCGCGCCGGCATCGAGGGCATCCCGCGCGGCCAGACCGAAGCCGCGCGCAGTCTGGGGATGAGTCAAGCCCAGGCGATGTTCTACATCATTCTGCCTCAGGCGATCCGCATCGTCGTGCCGCCGCTCGCCAATGATTTTATAGCGATGCTCAAAGACTCTGCGCTCGTGTCCGTCATCGGCAGCGTGGTGAACAACGCCGAGTTAACCCTGCGCGGCCGGATGTATGCTTCCAGCACTTTTCGCTCGTTCGAAGTCTATAACATGGTGGCGCTGATTTATCTCGCCATGAGTCTGGTCGGATCGGTGATCGTGCGCTTTATCGAGCGGCGATTCAGCGTGCCCAAATAGGAGCGATTCGATGTCAGAACCCATCATCATCATCGAACATGTGCGCAAGACCTTTGGGCGCGTTGTCGCTATTCGAGACGTGTCCATGCAAGTCAGGCCGGGCGAAGTGGTCGTTATCATTGGCCCCTCCGGATCAGGCAAGTCCACATTGCTGCGCTGTATCAATCACCTTGAAGCGCCGGATGCGGGTCACATCGTCGTGGATGGCATTCCACTGGACAAGGCCGCCAACATCAATGCCGTTCGCGCCGAAATCGGGATGGTGTTCCAGTCCTTCAATCTCTTTCCGCATCTGTCGGTGATGGACAATCTGATGCTGGCGCAAAGAATCGTCCGCAAACGCAACGCAGCGCAAGCGCAGCAAATTGCGCGCGACCTGCTGTCCAAGGTCGGCATTCCGGAAAAGGCCCACGCCTTTCCTGCTCAACTTTCCGGCGGACAGCAGCAGCGCGTCGCCATTGCACGTGCGCTGGCGATGAACCCCAAGATCAT